>Ga0207665_10000048_pt1 | contig 76446 bp, 69 predicted proteins | sample LARL112metaG_FD_184351 | JGI IMG/M metagenome (GOLD analysis project Ga0207665, IMG submission 184351) | Corn, switchgrass and miscanthus rhizosphere microbial communities from Kellogg Biological Station, Michigan, USA - LAR L11-2 metaG... | ecosystem: Host-associated > Plants > Roots >... | reverse complement strand
CGAATCCTACACCGACGGGGTTGGCAACGAATCGGTGCTGCAACAACTTACTCAGGATCGCGCGCGCGCCTTGTCTGAACACCTGGCAGCCGGCGGCGTTGACGTGACCCGCATTCAGTCCAGCGGCATGGGCGCGGCGAATCCGCTATCGCCGAACACCACGCTCGCCAGTCGCGGCAAGAATCGCCGGACGGAAATTACCCTGAGCGGTCCGAGGCAGTAGCGAGGGCCAACAGTCCGCCACTAGCGTTTTCCTACGCGCAAGCCCCAGGTCACGCGGCCGACCTCGACTCCGTTAAAGAGTTGTCGGATGGCCAATCGGTATAATCCACGTGAAAGGCCTGGCGCCCCCCGCACCAACAGCCGACAGCGATGGCGTGCCCTCGCCCCGAGCCTCACACCACAAAGCGGTATGCCGCGCACAAGCGGCAGGCCCAGCCGCGCCGAGCGCTCGTCCAGTTTCCGCGAGGCAAACCCGGTTTTCGGCAGCACGGCAAGGAGCGCCTTCGGCACCTCCAGCTCGACCTTCACTCCTGGCGGGAGCTGCTGCTGGATTTCCAAATCGAAGACCCGCGCGGCGTCAGGGCTGCCGGCGACCAGGAAGTCGAGCACGGCTGGATCTGCGCTCGGATCTGCCAGCATATCGACGACGTCGAAGTTGCGCCAAGTCACGTTGTTCTGCGCCCGGATCAGGTTTACGAACGCGTTCCAGTCAAAGCCAGGGCCACTCGCAGGAATGGGTGGCGCCGGATCTGAAGCCTGATCGAGAATGGCAACGAAGCAAGCATGATCGCCGGTCACCGGCAGATTGGCCCTGGGCCACACGAGTTCCGGCGTAACCACCAGCGTGTCTCCCACCGGAACATCGACAGGGGCAGTGGTTCCGATCAGGTGCCACATGTCCGGTGTGACGAGCGTTGCCACCTCGCTCCAGTAGACCGTCGCCCGCGTCGCCGGAGCCGACCCCATGCCGCGGTTCTTCATCCGCACGTAGACATGGTTGTCCTGCCCGTGCTCGACCGCCGTGCCGAGGGTATCGTTGTTCTCAGTTCCACTGCCCTCGCCAAAACTGGCGTTTGGATCCGCCACCGCCGTGCCTTGCACGATCACATCGGGACTTACGCTCACAAATCCTGTGCTCGGCACTGCGCCCGTGTCACCCAGAGCATCACGGAGATAGACGTCCGGTACCAGCCCGAGTGTGTTCTGCACGATCGAGCGGAGATTCGGCATCACGCCGATGTTGCCAGCGACGCCTCCACCCTGGGCCGTGCCGGTTGCCGGGTTCGAGAGGATCACACGCATTTGCTGCGGCGAGAGCAGGGTCCCGGTCGAGGCCGCGTATAGTCCTTGCAACAGCAACGCCGAGCCGGTGATGATCGGGGAGGCTCCACTGGTTCCCCCAAACGTCGACGTGTAGCTGGTGTTGCCAGCGCCGGCGAGATCGGCGTAACCGGCTGAGACGATGCTGTCTCCCCAGGCGTAGCAGTCGACGCGCGAACCGTAATTGGATGCCTGGCCGCCGGTCCAGATACTGCGATTATGGGGGGATGCGGCAGTGCCCGCTCCGACGAGAATCGCGCCCGAGTCCCTGAAGTCCGCACTGGTTCGATTAAGGCCGTGCCGACCCATCGCGTCGGCCCAGGCATCAAGATCGTTGTTCCCGTTTCCGCCAGCCTCTACGACGATTATGCCGCTGGCGACCGCAATGCGGATGGCGTCGAAGTTTGCCGGGTCCGTTTCGACCGGAAGTAGCGCCGCGCCAATTTGCACCTCGATTAAAACCGCGTGAGGGCGAGGCGATGCAGCGACCGCGGCGAGCAGCGCATCAGCTACATGCAACCCGCCCGTGGCCGCGTTCCAATGCGACACCGCGCGCACCGATGCGACATTAGGCGCGATGCCAATGATGCCCCTGGTATTGTCGACGCCGGCAACTTCGCCGAGAACTGCGGTCCCGTGGTTGCCGACGTAGCCGGGGGTGCCGTCGCGGTTGTCATTGAAAATCAACGTAGGGGCGGGCAAGTCTTCGTGGCCGAGCAGCCACCCCTGCTCCAGGTCGATAAAGTGCATCCCGATGCCATCGCCGTTCGGCTGAGTCCAAACCCAGCGCGCGTCGATACCGGTCGGCCCAGCGTCCAGGAAATTCTCCGAGCCTGCGTAAGTGTCGTCGGCGGCGTTGACCGGATCGCTAGGTGTCTTCTCCCGGTAAACTAACTCTACCTCCGGCAAGCGGCGAAGTGCGGCCTCGATTTCCTCCAGTTGTTGGGCGGCTTGCCGAACGTCCACTCGCCAGTAGGCCGTCAGGCTTTGCAACGGCGGGTAATCCGCTGCTAAGGCCGCCTGCTCGAACCGCTCCAACTCCTCGGATTTAATCGAAGTGATCAGTGGCTTGGCAGTTAATTTGAACGCATCCAGCGTGTGATTCAGCGCGAGGAGTCCGGCCTTCTTGGCAGCTGTCGCCAGATCTGCGTACTGGTTGTTAATCGTTCCGGCCTTGAATCGGACAATGAGAAAGCCACTGTCGTCAGGCGGCGGATCACCTCGCAAGTTGATCGGCCGCGGTGGCTGGTAATCGGCACAGAGAGGCAGCTTGCGTTCTCTGCAATCGTCGTTTATCGCGTTGCGCCATTTGGCCTCAAACTCAGAGTCTTTCATGATCGCCTCCAATCAGATGGGAAAGGTGTTTACGCTTTGTCGCCCAGGTCGTCGTCGACAAAATCACGTAGTTTTTCTGCAACGGCGCGGGACAATAAGATCCAAGCCGGTAGGCCATTTTCGAAAACGGAGATCTAATGCCCGCGCGTCTCCTACGCGAGAAGGTCCGGAAACAGCTCTTTTCAACTATCGTCGCTTTAGGAGCTTCTACAGTTGGTTCCGGGCAGAAGGTCGAGGTCGTCGCCCAAACCGAATTTATGAGTACGGGCGCCTTATATCAGAGTTTGAGAAGAGGTGTCAACGAGGATTGCGTTGGCTCTCGACTCCGTGCCCACAAGTGATATCCTCGCTCTCGCTCGGCGCATTCGGGCTGCCAAGCATTGCGCCTTCTATCCCGGCGCTTTTCCCCTGGAAGCGCACCGGGACGAACTCAAAGGCTACGACACCAGCAAGGGACCATCCGCTTTCAAGCGAACAGTCCGTTACCGGCCACACTGGTGCGAAAGTTGGTAAAGACTCGGATTGCGGAGTACGGCGCCAAACAACCATCGGCGGCGCGCGGCGCTAAGCGCCGACGTTAGTCAGGATTTATTTGGCCACACTTGAATGAAGGAGCGAAACATGGACGTATTGATCATGGATATGGGGGAGAAGGTAAGGGGCGAAAGCTCGCTGCCCGACTATCAAGGTAAAATAGAACTGCTTTCGTTCAGCCACGGCGTCGCTATGCAGATAACCGGTGACATCAGCAGTTCGGAAAGGACATCAGGTAAACCTAATCATCAGGACATGACTGTCACTAAGTATCTCGATGCCACGTCGCCGATCCTGAATCAAGCTTGCTGTGAGGGAGTGAGCTTTCCCCAAGTGGACATTATCGTCGGGCGCAACGATGGTGGAAAAGTTATTCAGTTGATAAGGTACACAATGAATAACGTGCTCATCTCTTCGGTTTCAGTCGGCGGTGGCGGTGGAGGCGGGCCAGTCGAAACTTTGACTTTGAACTATAACAGAATCACCTGGACGTTTTACCCTCAAAAATCTTTAGCTGGCCGGAAAGAGGTCGTTGAAGGAAGATGGGATTTGGCAAAGAACGTGGCGAAATAGAAAGTTTTCGCTGGTGGTTGAATCTCAGCATGAAATGCGCTGGCTCAGTTCACGCGAGGGAAGTGTATTTAGTTTGCGGCAGAAAGTGTTTTAGGTTGCGCACACCCAACGCATGTCGCGGCCAACTCTGAAGTTAAGCGGCGCAGCAACTTCTCTTAAACCAGGGACCACGCAATGAAAGGAACAAACGACCCTTCCCATTTCGCTCCGGAAGGCTGGCACACCATTACTCCACGAATTGTGGTTCACCATGCAAAAGAGATCGTAGACTTTCTCAAACAAGTGTTCGGCGCAACTGGAGAGTATCAGCCGGATCGACCATCTGTGATAACGATCGGCGACTCAATGATCATGATTAGCGACGCCGGGATTCGTAGCCCGATGACCGCCTTTCTCTACGTATATGTCAACGACGCTGACGCAACCTATCGACGCGCCCTCGATGCGGGTGCGCGCGCGATCGAAGAGCCGTTCGACACACCCTATGGAGATCGTCGTTGCATGGTGGAGGACAAATGGAGTAACACCTGGCAAATCGCTGCGCACGTGGTAAATCGTGATGGAGATTAATGCTTTTTTATAAGTGACATTGCCGCGATGTCTGACCGTGGGTTTCTGCTTACGTTTACACTCCGTTTGACTGCGCTTCGATGGGATCCAAACTCCGGGCCAAAAGGGGAAGAGAAATGTCGAAATCCAGCGCTCAACGTCAGCTAATCGAAATCCTGGTTTTGCTGCCTCTCTTCAGTTTGATTTTAGCGGTGAGTGCAAGCGCACAAGTCCGCACCCTTCATACACACAATCAATCAAGCGCCGGCCAATCGTCTTTGATCGCCCAGGATTTGAGAAGCGTTTTTGGGTCGGTGGTCGAGCCGGTAACTGCGTTCAAGCCTTATTATCTGATCGGCGATTTCAATGGCGACGGAGCGGAAGACCTCTTGATCGTCGTGCGCGTTAAAGAAAAGCGCACCGCGCTGCCGAAAGACGTCCGGGTCGTGAATCCATTTGATCTCGACGCAAAAGTCGCTTTTCCCGATAACCCGGCGAGCGAAAAGAAACTAGGGCTGGCAATTATTCATAGTTGGAAGATACCGCAACCAACGGGCAAGTTTTTGCTGATCGGCGCATCGCCCATTCTCATCCTGGAAGACAACCGGGCCACATCGGGCCGGCCCGAGGATGCGAAGAATTTGATCGAGTTGATGACCAGGCGTGGCAAGCGACGGCGAGGTCAAAAGTTTCCTCGGAGCGCCAGGGGAGATGTGATTCTGCTCGGAACTGAAGTCGGCGGCGACAGTACTCTCTACTGGAACGGCAGGACGTATCGGTGGGAAGATGCGGAAGACGACTGAGGATCTTTTCAGGCTTGATTTGATATGAGCCTTCTCGAAGTCCTTCAACTTATCGGCTATAGCATCGGCGCGATCCTGCCGCTGTGGATGGGATATTCGCTGTTACGGCAGCGGCTCGGCCTGGTGCCGATTCAGCGGATACTTTTGGTCCTGGCGTTATGCATGGCCGGTTGGCATACGGGCAATCTGGTAATTACTGTTCGCGGGTTGCTGGGTATTGATGTCGCGCGGGCGACCAACATTCTGCGCGCAGCTGACACGGTGGCCGTGGTCAGCATAACGCTGTGCTACTCGCTGCTGCTTCATATTCACCTGCATCTCTGGGCCAGCGCGCAGTCACGCGAGTTGACTCGGGCTGAGCGCATCCGCGTTTACTTGTCTTACATTCCCTGTCTGTTTTTGTTCGCCGCCGTGCCGCGAATATGGACCGGCGATTACCAGCCGATGTTGATAAGACTCGGCGCCTTTGTGTTGCCGTTTGCGCTTTGGATTGGTTACTCGCTCGCGATTGTCGCCGGCACTGAATTGCTGGTGGCGCACCGCTCAGAATCCGTGCGCGAACAGCGCATCCTGCGTACCCTGGCATTCTCGTTCATTGCCATTGGAATTCTGGTTTTGGCGGCGGTGGGCCTCGGTCTGGGCAAAGGAACGACGGCAGGTTATTACCTGAACACATTTGCGAACCTCGGTTCGCTGTTGCCGTCGGCGCTGCTGGCTTATTACATCTATCGCTATCGCTATCTCGAACTAATCATCAAAGAGAGTTTGATCGTTGCGGTATTCGCCGCGGTTGTGTTGGTCATTTATCTCTACGGGATTCGGCGCCTTGGCGACTGGGCCAACGCGCGATTCGGAATTAGGGCGGGAGCGATCGAAGCGCTTCTGATTCTCGCATTGACGCTGATGGCGGCGCCTTTGCGCGGTTGGCTGGAGAAACGTTTCCACGCGTTGTTCGAGCGCGAGACCGCGCTTTACCGCGGCGTGGTGGCGCGCATCGCTTCGCAGGCCGGGCAGTATCGCCAGCTTCCGCAATTGCTCGAGTTCATCGAAACGCAAACGGCGAGCGCGCTTTCGCTGCGGCGAGCCAGGATTGTCCTTGGTGAAGACAACCTGCAAGGGTGCGATTTCGATTTGATTTACCCGCTTATGCGTGAGGGCGAAACTGTCGGGGCAATCCTGATCGAAGCTTCGGCTAAAGCCTTAACGCCTGATGTTCGCGCTGTGCTCGAAGTGCTGGCCGGCCAGGTGGCGATCGCAATCGAGGATTGCCGGCTCGCCGAAGAGAATATGCAGCTGGAGCGCAAAGTCGCGGAAGCCGAGCGGCTTGCGGCGCTCGGACAGATGGCGGCCACTGTCGCCCATGAAGTCAAGAACCCGCTCTCGGCGATTAAATCCATCGCGCAGGTGATGCGCGAAGATGAAAATCTTAACGAGATCTACGCTCGCGATCTCAACATCATCATTGGCGAGACCGATCGTTTGGGCCAGAGCGTCACTCAGATGCTGACCTTCGCCAGCAGGGAACCGCCAGCCGCCGCCTCGGCTCGCGCCGGCGAGGTTGTGAAAACAGTTATCGAGTTGCTGCGCACGGACGCCAGCGAGCGCGACGTTAAGATCAATATTGACGCTTCCGCAGACGCCGAACTTGACGGAGTGCAGGCGGCCGCGGTCCGCGACGCGCTGTCGAATCTGGCCCTGAATGCACTGCAGGCTTCGCCCGCCGGTTCGTCCGTGAGAATTGAGTGCGCAGTCGAAGGAGACGAGATTGTGTTTACCGTGATCGACCGCGGTCCGGGGATTTCAAATGGACTTCGCGAGCGCATCTGGGAACCTTTCTTCACGACGAAACAGCGCGGCACCGGCCTCGGTCTGGCAATCGTTCGCAAGCGAATGGAAGAAGCTGGCGGTTCGGCGCGACTCGCGACGTCGCGCAACGGCGAAGGCGCGCGCTTTGAATTGCGATTGCCGATTACAGAACCGCGAGCGGTGGCGAGCGGATCCCGCCCGTCAACTTGAGTCTTGCATCCGGTCGCTAACGCTCCCGGTTCTGAAACGCTTTTGGAACTTTCATTCGTTCTTTGCGTGTCAGCAATGGACGAGCAACCAGCCTGCCTGAGAACGGTCGCAAACTTCGAGACTCAGAAGGAGAAACGAATAATGATTCTGACCAGACCACATCGTTTTATTTTCTTTGTGCTGTTATGCGCGGCAATTGCAATTGGCTCTGCGCAACTGGCCCACGCTCAAACTTCCGATCAACCAACGCGCGCGATCGCCTCGCGCGACGATGATACCAATCTCGACACTCAGCTTTATTTAATCTTCGCCACGAATCGCGAGGTCGAAGACGGTAAGCTGCCGATAACTCTCGAATCGCCGATGAAGCGGCTTCGCGAGACCTTGACCTTCAAGCATTTCAATCTGGCGGCTTCGTTTCTTAATCGGGTCAAGAACCATGGCCGTCTTGACGTCAGTTGGGTGGGCGGACCCTTCCTGGCTTCAGTTAATTCTTCGACCGGCAATCCGAGCTTCAATCAATTCACTGCTTTGGTGACGCTGGTCGATGAAAGCGGTCGCGGCCTCGTGCGCATGACTGACTTTCGTTTTGGTTCACGCGTGCCGATTGTCACGGCCCAGGCAAATGCGACGGCGGCCTCGACCAACGCCGCGAGTTTCCCGGTGATTAGTTACGAGCCGATCGGGCTTCGCACCGACATTAGCATGCGCGAGGGTGAACCGGTCGTTGCCGGCACGTTGAATGTTGGCCCATCGGGTGATGCGATAGTCGTCGTGATCGCGGCCCGACGCTCGGCAAACTAGGGACAAGCTACCGGGCCGGTCGGTGCGGAACCGCTTGCAGTAGCGAGCGGGTGAATTTGGTCGACCCCTCGGACCGATGCGACTTACCCACTCGCTACCGCGCGCGGCTCCGCACCGCGCTTTGGCACGCAACACGCAAGCAAAACTCCCCGAAAAGTATTACACTCTGGGGAGTTTCCCATGGGAAAGAACAGCTTGCGGTTGTTGATTGTCGATGATGAAGAAGCCGCCCGCTACGGCATGCGCCGGGCACTGGGCGCGATCGATTGCGAGATTGCTGAAGCTGCCGGCGCCGAAGACGCGCGCGCCTTGATGGGCTCGCGGGATTTCGAGCTGTTGTTGCTCGATGTGAACCTGCCGGGCACAAGCGGGCTGGAGTTTTTGAAAGAACTTCAGACGTCAAAGTCGGGCCCGCAAGAAGAGCCGCCACTCGTAATCATCATCACCGCGCACGGGTCAGAGCGGCTTGCCGTCGAAGCCGTCAAGAGCGGAGCTTACGATTACCTCGCCAAGCCTTTCGAAGTTGACGATCTGCGCCTCGTCGTCAAGAACGCTTTCGAAACGATCCAGCTTCGCCGCGAGAATCGCTCACTCAAACGGCGCATCGAAGTAGAAACTTCGCAACGCGGCGCGTTGCTTGGAAATTCGGAAGCGATGCAGCGTGTGCGCGCGATGATCGATAAGGTCGCCGACACGGACGCGACGGTGCTGGTGCGCGGTGAATCGGGCACCGGAAAAGAGTTGGTTGCGCGCGAGCTTCACGATCGCAGCACGACGCGAAGCAAGGGCGCATTCGTTGCCGTGAACTGCGCCGCGCTCCCGAGCGAGCTAATTGAATCCGAGCTGTTTGGCCACGAAAAGGGTGCTTTTACGGGCGCGGCCGGGCGCCGGCGAGGGAAATTTGAGCAAGCTGACGGCGGCACTCTATTCCTCGATGAAATCGGCGACATGAGCGCAAACGTGCAGGCAAAGTTGCTGCGCGCGTTGGAAGAGCGACGCATTGAAAGGCTTGGCGGCGACGAATCAATTCCTGTCGATGTGCGCATCGTGAGCGCGACCCATCGCGCGCTGGAAGAAGAAATCGCGGCGGGAAACTTTCGCGCCGATTTGTTCTATCGCTTGCGCGTGGTGACTATCGACATTGCGGCTTTGCGCGAACGCCGCGAAGACATTCCTCCGCTGGCCGAAAGCTTTGCGCGCCAGGCTGCGCAGCGTTATGGGTTGTCTGAGCGTCCAATCGCGCGCACGTCGCTCCGTGAATTGATGGAATACGATTGGCCCGGGAACGTACGCGAGTTGCGCAACGCCATCGAGCGGGCCGCGATCCTGTCCGAGGGCAAAGAGCTTGACGCGATCGATCTCCCGCGTCAGGAAGAACCGGACGAACAGCTAATTTCATCCACTGCGATTCACGCCAACGGTGATCTCGCGACGCCTTACACATCCAACTTTCGCGATGATCGACGAGAATTCGAGCGCCGCTACATCGCGCGCTGTTTGGACGAAGCCGGAGGCAACGTCACGCGCGCCGCAGCCGTGCTGGGAATGCATCGACAGTCCCTGCAACATAAATTGAGAGAGTTGGGGCTGGGGCGAAGATATGTCGCGGTGGGCTCCGGAATGCAGGAAACGGACGACAGGTGACGGATTGAGATCGAGCGCTCTGATTGAGAATCGACTTTTATGAAAGCACGCATCGACGCCATCATTAATCGCGAACAGGCGGAATACCTGGAGAACCTCCATCCGGCCAACGAGGGTTTGCTGGCTGAAATGGAAGCCTATGCGGCGGAGCATGGCGTGCCGATTGCCGATCGCGAAGTCGCGTTGTTTCTGGAAATCACGGCGCGGGCGATTCAGGCGCGACGAGTTCTGGAATGCGGGATGGCGATTGGTTATTCCGTGATTCATCTGGCGCGCGCGATGGCCGCCGATGGCCTTGTCATCACCATCGATCCAAGTGACGAGATGATCAAAGCCGCCGAAGGCTATCTGTCGCGCGCGGGTCTGCGCGATCAGGTGCGTATTGAACGCGGGAAGGCGCTGGAAGTTATTCCCCGGCTCAGCGAAACTTTCGATCTGATTTTTCTCGACGCGGTCAAAGAAGAATACCGGGGCTATCTCGATTTGGCGTTGCCAAAGCTGCGCGCGAACGGCGTCGTTATTTGCGATAACCTCTTGTGGGGCGGCCAGGTCGCGGGTGAAATTCGCTCGCCGGATCAGAAATCATCGACCGAAGCGCTACGCGAATTCAATCAATACTTCGTCAACCACCCGCAGTTGCGCGCGCAGGTCCTACCGGTCGGCGATGGGTTGGGTTACGGGGTAAAGAAAACTTAACCACAGAGGACACAGAGGAATTACATTGTGATCCTCGAGGATTCTCCAAAAACACACACTCGGGCGAGTGAATTAATCAAAGCCGGCGGCGTCATTGCTTTTCGCACCGACACGTTCTATGGTCTCGGCGCCGATCCTTTCAATCTCCACGCAGTCAATCGAATCAAACAACTGAAGAGCAGGGAAGGAGCGAAGCCAATTTTGATCGTGATCAGCGATCGCGATCAGGTAGAGCGTTTCATCAGTGCGCGTTCGGAATCCTTCGACACGTTGGCGGAAAGATTTTGGCCCGGACCATTGACGTTAATCGGGAAAGCGAGGACGGAACTTCCTGACGAAATCACGGCGGGAACCAAAACCATTGGCGTGCGGCTGCCCGACGATGATAAGGTGCGCGCGTTGGTCAGGGCCTGCGGAGGCGCGCTAACGGCGACGAGCGCAAATCCGTCAGACGACGCACCGGCAAAAACCGCCGAAGAAGTGGAAAGGTATTTCGGCCCTGCGATTGAGATGATCGTCGATGGCGGCCCGGCCCAAACCGATCGGCCTTCGACGATTGTGAATGCCAGCGGCCCTGAGCCTCAGTTAGTTCGCGAAGGCGCGATCGCCTGGCCGGAAATCTAAAGTTCCAGCAACCGGTCGAAAAACAGATGGCGATAAATCCAGTTGAGCTGCGCCAGCATTCGCGCGTGAATGTGGATTTCTACGCCGATTGGGATTGGGGACCCGAGTGCCAATATTACGACAAGATAACCAGCCTCAGCGCCGGCGGCTGTTTTCTGGCGACGAAAAAACAACTGAGTCCCGGCCAGCAGGTTTATCTAAGGCTTTCGACAGAATCGTGCGGCATAATTAATCTGAAGGGTGTCGTGAGATATCAACTCAGGGTAACTGATGCGTCGCCGTCGTCCGGGGCCGGGGTGGAATTTATTGACGTGTCTAACGATAGCAGGCGGAAACTGGAAGAGTTCATGCACAGTCATCGCTAAGGAGTCGCGAAAAACCTTAAGAACCGTCGGCCGGCACGCCGGCGTTCAGCCGGAAAAGTGCCTGCGCTTTACTACTGAGGCTGCACGGTCAGGTCCTTCACAAATCCAGCCGTGTCTGAAATCAATTGCCGCCAGCGACGCGAAAGCCCGCTTCGTCAAGTAGTTGTTTGGCTTTTGATGGATCGTATTGGTATGTTTGCCCAGGGACGTAGGCCCATGATTCTTCGGGAAGGATTGAATGCGCTATCTTTCCCTGGCCTTGGAGTAGAGAACGAATCATGCTTTCGCGATCTATCGCATAGGCAATTGCTTGGCGCACCTTCACGTTGTCGAGTGGCGTTTCCTTCGTATTGAAGGTTAGAAGGTTCAAATTCGAGCCCTCGAACTGATGAACATTCAGATTCGGATTCTGACCGAGAGCCTTAATAGAGTCCGGTGAGAGACTAGTAGGTAAGGGCGCAATATCTACGCGTCCGCTCTGAAGCTCAGCCTGCATTGCGTTCGAGTCGCTGATTACGCGCACACGCACTGCGGAAATGCGCGGAGGCCCGTCCCAATAGTTTGAGTTGGCTTCCATATCTACAACCTGCTGTAAGGAATCGTAAGTCTTGAACTTGAACGGGCCGGTGCCGACCGGATGCGTTTTCTGCGATTCGTAGCTGTCTTTCGGGATGATCGCAATAGGAACAAGGTTCGGAAGCAATCCGGTCCAGGGCTTGCTCAACTTTACTATCAGTGTGCGCGCGTCAGGGGCTTCAACACTGCGGACGTAACCTTTCCGATCAGCACCAGCGCCTTCGAAAAAGCTGGCCGATTTTGCGAAACTGTTAGCGAGCACCGTGTCCAACGTGTACTTGGCGTCGGCCGAAGTAAACGCCCTTCCGTCCTGAAACATCACCCCGTCGCGCAGCGTGAACGTGAAAGTCAATCCGTCCTCAGAACGATCAATCTTCGAAGCGAGTTCGGGCACATAGTCGAACTTCTCATCTTTCTTTACCAGCGAATTGAACATCAGCGAGCGGACACGTTCGCTGGCCGCGTCGACGGAGGGCGAACCTATCGGATCGATTGTTTTGAGGTTATCGGAAAGTGCGATTACCAACTGACCACCTTCCAGCGTCAGGTCCTTAACGAAACCCCAATCGCCGCTGGCGTTCACATGTATATTGCCGACGCCTTTTTTCGCAATGACCATATTGGCCTGATACCAGAGTGGAAAGACGGGCACGTCGCGGCTGATAATTTCCTGGGCTCGTGCATAGAGTGGCGCCGCCTTAGCGTGGTCGTAAGTATCGATGGCTTGTTCCAGGATTGCATCAAGCTCTTTGTTTTCGTATCGGCTGCGGTTGCGCGCCGCGCGCGTCTGCGTCGGTATCTCCGATGACCCAAAAAGATCTTTGTAGAATATCGGATCCTGATTGCCGCCGACCCACTGTCCATAAGTCATCTGAAACTGGCCGTAACGCAACTGATCAAACAACGTGTTCAGTTCGGATGGTTGAATATCAACTGGAATTCCAACGTCTGCCAGGTAATTCTGGATAACGCCGGCGTACTGCCGCGCTGAAGTGCTGCTGCCGGAAATACGAAAAACAATCGGCTTTGAGAACCGCATTTGCCTGGTGAGGTGGCTGCAACCTGCGGGCGCAAAAGCAAACACGGCCGTTAAGAGAAAAACGACGAAAGAGGTGAGGCGCCTAAGAGGTTTTCGTGGACAGCGTATCTGCACTACCTGCGGCATTACTCGCTCCTCCGTAAGTGTAATGAAGTTTCTTGTTCAGCGCCTCGATCTCATCGGCCAACGCGCGATAGCGATCCATGTCGAGCGGCAAGGGCGGTTGCGCCAGGGCCTTGGCCTCCCCGATGCGACTAAGCGAGGCGTGGATTCTTTCTTTCGTCACCTTTCCATTTTGCGCCGCTCGTAAGAGCGAATGGTAACCGCGCCGGATCGCCTCGGGCGTGGCACAAATGAGCAGCATATCCTCTCCCGCATCGAACGCGCGCACCGACGCATCTTCAATGGTGCAATGCTTGGCAATCGCGCCCATCTCTAAATCGTCGGTCAGCACGAGATGCTGGAAACCAAGTTCTTCGCGCAAAAGCTTTGTGACGATCCCGGGACTTATCGAAGCGGGCTCCAGCAAACCGCCAGTCGTTCCCGTGCGAATGTCGATGTTGGGAAAACCGCCGTGGCTAACCATCACGGCGCGAACCCGATCGTCGTGCCGCTGAAATAGTTCGATATAAGGCGCGAGATCTTTGGCGAGCAGATCGTCGTGACTCAATCGGACGACAGGTATTTCTATGTGCGAATCCACTTCGCCGGCGCCGATGCCGGGAAAATGTTTCAGACAGCCGAGACAACCCGTGCCCTGCAAACCACGCATGTAGACTGTCGTGTAGCCAAGCACCTCGCCGGGCGACCGTCCGTACGAACGCGAATACAACCCGTTGGTCAGTAGATCGCGTTGCTCGGTCATGATTGACATGACCGGCGCAAAGTTTATGTTGAAGCCCAGTCGGCGCAGGACCTCGCCGGTGATCCGGCCGAGAGTCCGAACGCCGGCCAGATCGCCGTGTTCGCGAAGCGCACGGGCAGACGGCATCGGCGTGAAGATTTCTCGAAGACGATCTACCAGACCACCTTCCTGATCGATACCGAACAGCGGCTCAACCGGCGACATTGCTCGGATGTCGTCGAGTAATCCGCGCACCTGCTCCGGGGCCTCGACGTTGCGGCCGAAAATTATTACGCCGCCCGGTCTTATCTCTTCAATCAACGAACGGGCCTCATCGTCCAGCTCTGTTCCGGGAAGGCCGATGAAGAAGAATTGGCCGATCTGTTGTTCGAAGGGGAGTGAATAGATCGCTTCGGAAGAAATATGCTCGGTCATCGACATTAAGGTATGATTATTTTTGCCCGGCGAGTTAGAGTACGACACGATAGCTGTTCATTCAACTCCAATCCTTAGAAAAGACCATAATAGTTTTGCTGATGACATTGTCATTTTGTGCTAATGGTTCTGTTGGCGTGCTGTCTCGTCTAGAATGGCTTCGATGAAAGCGATGATCCTGGCAGCAGGTTACGGCGAAAGGCTGTGGCCGCTCACTGCCGACCGCACCAAGCCCGCGTTGCCGGTATTGGGCAAACCTCTGGTTGGTTACGTTGCCGAGTACCTCGCCCGCTTTGAAATCAAAGACATCGTCGTGAATCTTCATCATCGGCCGGAGTCAGTACGGGCATCGTTGGGGAATGGCAGTCGCTTTGGCGTTCATTTGCAATACATTCATGAACCGGAAATTCTGGGAACCAGCGGAGCGCTCGACAATGCGCGAGAGTTTTTTGCGGCCGAGACGTTCGTGGTTATTAACGGAAAGATCATTACGGACATCGATCTCAACGCGGCGATCAACAGGCACCAGAGCACGAAAGCTCTGGCGACACTGGTTTTGCGAAGGAATGCCTCGCGCGAGAATTTCAGCGTCGTTGAAACGCGCGACGGCTTGGTCACGCGCTTTGGTGGGATGCCAGCCTCGCCGAATAGCGAGCCGCTGATGTTCACCGGCATTCAGATTCTCGAGCCGCGAATTTTCGACTACATTCCGCGGGGCGTATTTTCACATTCGACCACGGAAGTCTATCCGCGCGCGATTGCGGAAGGCGAACGCATCGCTGCCCAGATTAGCGAAGGAATGTGGCACGAGCTTTCGACGTTGCAACGCTATTTGGACATCAGTCTGGCGCTTTTGCGAGTGCAAGATCGTGATGTGGAAATAGGGAGCAACTGCCACGTTGACGGCAGCGCCGATGTTCGCGAATCAGTCCTGTGGAACAACGTAACCGTGGAAAAAGACGCGCGCCTCCGGCGATCAATAGTCGGCGATGGAGTTCAGATTGGAGCCGGCCAATCGGTTGAGAATAAAGTTGTCGTGCGCGCCGACCTGGTCGAAGGAAGCGCGATTCCAAAGAAAGCTTTACCTGGTCGAGTCGAAGGCGAGAACTTTGTCGTGCGCTTATCGCAATGATAAGATTCGCCGAACTCGATTCGATTGTTTTTGGTTCATTTTAATTGCATGAGTTCAGCTATTCAACCTGGTCCCAATGCCTTCGCGATCAGCGCGCGCGAGCGACTCGCCGCTTATCTGAGTGAACAGCGTAAAGCGTCTGAAACGGAAATCGTTGCCCTGACCCCCGACGCTTCGACGCGCGAGTATTTTCGCGTTCCGTGGAAACGGGGAACGGCTGTAGCGGCGGTTTATCCCGAGCCCTTTGATCCGGAATTTCATCCTTATCTTGACGTCACCAGACTCTTTCTCGAGTGCAAGTTACCAGCTCCGGAAGTCTACGCCGTCGATGGCGCCCGCGGAATCATCGTCCAGGAAGACCTCGGTGATCGACAACTGGGTAAAGCGCTCGAGCAAGTTTCGGAAGAAGAACGCGAAACCTACATTGAAGATGCGATCGCGATAATTGCTCGCATTCAGGCAGCCACGGAAACGGCCTTTGCGCGAAAATCAATCGCCGGCAAATTGGCTTTTGACGAAGCAAAACTGGGATGGGAGCTGAACTTTTTTTTCGACCACTATTTTGGCAGTTTGTGCAAAGAAAATTTGAGTCATGCCGAAGCGGCCGAATTAAAGGCAGAGCTAAATGACGTTGCCGCCGAGTTATCAGCCCGCCCGCGCGTACTTTGTCATCGTGATTATCACGGGGCAAACCTGATGTTGGACCAGAAGAATCGCCTGCGCATCGTCGATCATCAGGACGCGCGCATGGGCCCGATCAGCTATGACCTGGTTTCACTTTTGATGGATCGTCAACCCGAGCCGCCTTCGTTGGCTGACGTGCGAGCCTATCGGCTGTTTTTCCTGGAAGCGCGGCGGCGGCAGGACCTTCCTGCGATCGATCCAGACGACTTCGCCCAGGAGTTTCGCTTGATGACGATTCAGCGCGAGCTAAAGGCGATCGGCACTTTTTCTTATCAGACAGCGGTGTGTGGGCGCGGCGCATTTTATCAGCGACACATCAATCCCACTTTTCAAATCGTGCTGCAGGCGGCGGAATGGCTGGAGCGCTTTCCGGTTCTGCAGCGGATGATCAAGGAGCGAATTAGACAGTAGCCCGACCGTCAGGAAGGGCGTCTTCGGAGCTTACGCGCTCTCCCTTACGGTCGGGTTACTGCCCCGGATGTTAGCGTTAAAACATGAACCAGACTTACATCAACGAACTATCCAAACACATCGGCGAAGAAGTTACCCTGAAAGGCTGGCTCTACAATCTACGTTCCAGCGGCAAATTGATGTTTCCTCAATTGCGCGACGGCACCGGCATTGTCCAATGCGTCGTCGTGAAAGCTTCCGTCACGCCGGAAAATTGGGAGTCATTGAAAACCCTGGGGCAGGAGTCAGCTCTGATCGTGAAGGGAACTGTGCGCGAAGACAATCGCGCGCCCGGCGGTTTCGAGATCGATGTCACCGGTTGCGAGGTGATTCAGAACGCTCATGATTTTCCGATCACGCCGAAAGAACATGGGACGGAATTTCTTTTGGACCATCGTCATCTTTGGCTGCGCTCGAAAAAACAGCACGCAATTTTGAAAGTTCGGCACACGGTGATCAAAGCTGTGCGCGATTTTCTCGACCGCGAGGGTTTCACGCTTTGCGACGCGCCGATTTTCACGCCGGCTGCATGCGAAGGCACGACGACGCTATTCGAAGTGGATTACTTTGGCGACGAAAAAGCTTATCTCACGCAATCCGGCCAGCTCTATAACGAGGCGACCGCGGCGGCGTTCGGCAAAGTCTATTGTTTCGGCCCGACCTTTCGCGCGGAAAAATCAAAAACGCGGCGGCACCTGACCGAATTCTGGATGGTCGAGCCGGAAATGGCGTTCGCGACTCTGGATGACGTGATGGATTTGGCCGAAGCATTTCTTTCGTACATTGCCGCGCGCGTTTTGGAAGATCGAAAAGAAGAATTGAAGACTTTGGAACGTGATCCGGCAAAGCTCGAAGCAATCACGCCGCCGTTTCCGCGTCTGCATTACGACGACGCGGTGAGGATGTTAGCCGAAGGTCACGCGAAGGGCGCGCTTGAACAGAAGTTCGAATGGGGCGGAGACTTTGGCGCGCCGGACGAGACCTGTCTTTCCGGCCATTACGAAAAGCCGGTGATGGTCCATCATTATCCGGCCGCGGTAAAGGCGTTTTACATGGCTCGCGATCCGGAGAGAGAGGATCTGGCATTGGGTGTCGACGTGCTGGCGCCCGAAGGTTACGGCGAGGTAATCGGCGGCGGCGAGCGCGCGACTTCGCTCGATTTTCTGGTGAATCAAATCAAGGTGCACGAGCTGCCGCAGGAAGCCTTTGAATGGTATCTCGATCTGCGTCGCTATGGCAGCGTGCCGCACGCAGGTTTCGGCATGGGCATCGAGCGTTGCACGGCGTGGATGTGCGGCACTGAACACATTCGCGAGACGATCCCGTTTCCGCGGATGCTTTATCGGCTGAAACCGTGAGTTTCTCTCTCTCTTTTTCTCAGTGTTCCTCAGTGTTCTCTGTGGTGAATGTTTCGTGCGACAAATTCAACACACAGGTAACACAGAAGATTCGGGGCTAATGGACGAACAACTTCGAACCGAATTCAACGAATGGGCCAGGGCCGGCCGATGCGAAGGCATGGAAAAAGCTCATCGTCCGGTCGGCGAACAAGCGATTGCGCAGATGTGTATCTCGCCGGACTCTCGGGTGCTGGATGTGGGTTGTGGATCGGGATGGGCGACTCGCTTGCTGGCTGGGCTTGCATTCAACGGTAGCCTTACCGGCATCGATATCTCAGATGAAATGATTCGTGTTGCCCGTGAAGCCTCGCATTCGTTTTCTAACATCGACTTTCAGGTTGCCAGCGCCGAGCATTTACCGTTCGGCAACGGCGAGTTCACGCATGCATTTTCAATGGAGTCGCTTTATTACTACGCGAATATTCCGAAAGCTGTGTCAGAGATTCATCGCGTTCTGAAGCCCGGCGGTTTGTTTGTTACCGTAGTCGATCTTTATTGGGAGAATGAGGCGTCGCATCAATGGATCGCTGACCTGAAGGTGCCCGTTCAGCTCTTACGGATCGAAGAGTATCGGTCCTTATTCGGCGACGCTGGTTTCGTGAACATTGTCGACCAACGATTAATCGATCCTACTCCGATCCCCGAAACCTATAAGCCGAGTTCTTTCAAGAGCCGCGAAGATTACGAGGAATACAAGAGAACAGGATCGTTGATGGTGATCGGCGAGGTCGCCAAATGAACGAAAATAGTGAGCGAATCGTCACCATCTTTGGCGGCTCAAAGTGCGATGAGTCAGATCTTGAATACGCGCAGGCCCAGCGTGTTGGTGAACTCCTCGCCGAAGCAGGATTTACGATCTGCACCGGCGGCTACCTGGGCGTGATGGAAGCTGCAAGCCGTGGCGCGCACGAACGCGGCGGTCGCGTGATCGGCGTCACGATGAATCAGTTCAAGGGCAAGCCAAATCGTTACCTCACGGAAAAAGTTCCCACGGCACACTTTTACGAACGGCTCCAACTTTTGATCACACGCTCAGTTGGTTTCATCGCTTTGCGCGGCGGCATGGGCACGGTGACTGAGTTGTCGCTCGTCTGGAATAAACTGCAAACTCGAGTAATCGAACCAAGGCCTCTGGTCTTGCTTGGCGACTGCTGGCCACCGGTCGTGAAGCAATGGCAGCGTTATTTGGCAGTGAGCGACGATGATGTAGCGGCGCTCGATTTTGCGAAGACGCCCGAGGAGGCGGTAAGCATTATCAAAAAGAAATCGATCGGCGTAAGCGCATGAAACCGCCTCACCGTTCTTGTCGATATCTCCCCGGGGCTCTGCCGCTCGATGTGCGGAAAGGCTATGCCTTTCCGTGAGAGTTATTTTGGTTCAGCGAGGCTGCGCCTCGCATCAGGGGCCGAGCCCCAAAATTCCATCGAAGCAGATTCCGGAAGGTCATAGACCTTCCGCACATCAGGCGGCAAAGCCGCGTGTAACGCTCTTGTTGACGCGCGCGGCAACTGCCTCGGCGTGATCAAGATTCATCCGAATGATGCAAGTTCCGTTTCTTTGGACGATACTCGAAAGTCGACTACGGACAGTCGGTGTTCAGCTTTTCCACGCGGAAGAAGCGCACGACGCTCCATCGCCCCCAGACCCCTCTGACCTTCGCCCGCACCATCCATCGCCATCCGTTGAGATTGCTATTGATGATGTAATCGCTCGGCGGACTGGCGTAGTGGTATGACGACGACGGGATGGTCATGTTGTTGATGATTGGAAGACTCGGATTACGCCAAACTCTGAGGTGATACGCGGTGGCTCCCGGTACATCGCTCCAATCAAAATCCCAGGTAATTCCGTTGGGCTTGGGATGGCAGCCATTGTCCATGACGGCGCCGTTGACCGGTGAGATCAACATTAGCGCCGGAGGTATTGGCGGGCCAGAGGATACGAGCGGTTTCGGCGGCGGCGCCAGGAACAGCCCGGAGAGTAGCAACACGCCAGTGACTTGAAGATGAAAGATCATAGTTGTGACCTCCATTGTTAGTTTAGAGCTAGCCGCGGTTTCTCTTGCGTTCCGCCAGATAATACTGCCACAGCATTCGCGCTGCAACGGAACGATAAGGGCGCCAGGCTTCAGCGACCTTTGGCGTGAGCGCCGTCCTAATAAACCTCGTCGTGAGTACCAATATCCAAAAACAACGCTCGATTTAGTTCGAGGAAAGAAAAGACAAGACAAGTCTCATATCGTAATCGATGCTGAAACTCCACAAGCCCTGCAATTGTCCCGACAGCTGGTGTGTTTTCAGTCTCGGATCGAAGGGATTGTTTTGAAATAACGCGATTCGATCCCGGAAGCGTCTTTCCAGAGTCTTATTACCACGAACTTTTCGTTTGAACTCTCTTCGAAATGCTGAGGTTGGGATGATCTCAATCATGAGAGAGGGAGTCCATCAGATCGTCTACATTCGAGAACGACTTGAGTTCGCCCCGGCGCATTTCTTCCATGCCCGCTTCGGCGTTTTCTAAGATCTCTCGGCGTCTCTCTTCGATGAGGTACTTCTTTAGAAGCTCGTGCAGTTCTTCCTTCTCGGAGGACGAAAGCTGCTTCACTTCTTCAACTACTTCTGCAAAAGTCTGGCTCATAAGATTCGTGTTAGGTCGTTCTTTGAGTGTTGCCAGCCTTGTCTTTTGAAACGCGAATGAGAGAACGCAACGCTTCGTTGACTGAATCGGCATTCGGAAACGCTTCCGCCACGTCTGGCTCAAGACGAACGACATCACCAAAGCGTTTCCGGCCTGGGCCGAGCTTTCGGACACGCAAACTCTTCAGATCGTACTCCGGCCTGAGTTCGTCACTCTTATCTGTTCTAACTTTCTTCATAAGCTTCTCGCTCAGTTCGCGTTACTTGGCGGGCGTTAATAAGGCGTACGGTATCACGTCGTTCGGTATATGAAACAATCAGTAGACGGCCCTCACTTGACTGTCCAATAATAATATAGCGATGCTCGTCAAGCGAATGATCGGGATCGTAGAAGGCAACGTAAAGCGGATCATCAAAAATTGTCCTGGCTTCTTCGAATGCGACATCATGCTTAACTAGATTGGCTCCAGCCTTCGCTTCATCCCACTCAAACTCCATCGTTTGTGAGATTCAACCTTTCTTTCTGCCGTTTCTTTTCCGCCAGATAATACTGCCACAGCATTCTGGCGGCAACGGAACGAAAAGGGCGCCAGGCTGCGGCGATTTTTGCAAGCTCGGCAAAGGCTGGGCGCTGGTTTAGTTTGCGTAGTTTGCCAACGGCCGTTGCCAGCGCGACATCGCCATCGGGCCAGATGTCCGGACGCTTGAGCGCCATCAGGAGATAGATGTTCGCAGTCCACGGTCCGACGCCTTTAATGCGCAGCAACGCGGCGTGCGCGTCTTCGTCATTCATCCAGGCAAGTCTATTCAAATCGCCATTCGTGAAAGCCTGTGCCGCCTGCACGCAGTAGTACGCTTTTTGTCGCGTCACTCCGAGTGAGCGCAGATAGACTTCACCGGATTCAATGATTGCCTCTGGAGTAAACGGAGCAATGTTTGATTTGAGCCGGGCGAACATCGCGCGCGCCGAGACCAGCGAGACCTGTTGCTCGAGGAGAATGCGCAACAGCGTGGAAAATCCCGGACGCCGGCTCCACATTGGCGGCACACCATATATCTTATAAATTGAAGCTAGAAGATGATCGCGCGCGGCCAAAGCTTCGGCTGCCGCCGCGAGGCTTTCATTTGTGAGAGGTTTTGCTTGATCGGTGACTCTGCTGGAAGAGTGTTCTCGGTGCTCCCTCAGCGTCACTCCTCCGTGCCTCTGTGGGTGAATCTTGCTCAGCATTTGTTTATTACGGAGACACGGAGAAGCACAGAAACTCGCAGAGCGCTCCGGTGGTCAGGTCCGGCGCGCGAGCGCCAGGCGCAGAAAATTCTCGAACAGAATCCGGCCATCGCGCGATTCGTTCGGATGTTCCCAGCGCGTGCGGTTCTTGGCCCAGTCTTCGAATGATTTCTCCAGATGAAACTGCACGGAGTAAATCAACTGGCCCTCGGAATGTTTGACCATCATTTGGTTCTTACAAAGATATGAAGTGGCGAGGAGTTTGAATCCTTCCGGTACGCGGTCGAGTTGCAGGCCATGGTTTTGCCAGACCCGCAGAATGCGTCCTTCTTTAGTGTAGTCCTGCCAGACGCCCGATTGCGGATTATCGATGCCTGCGAAAATCGGATCTTCAGGATCGACGATGCGCACGAATCGGTACTGGTATTCAGTCAGACGATTGTCGCGGCGCGCCTGCTGCTCCTGTTGATCGAGCGTCAGCACCCGCGCGCCAAAACTGAGACCAACCAATTGATGCCCGCCACAAATTCCCAGCACCGGAGTTGGAACTAAATGAATAAAGCGCGCAAAGTCATCGAGAATCTCCGGCTTGTAATAATCAAAATCCCGCAGGGTGCCGCTTAACACAATTGCTTCGGGCTGAAACTCTCTCTCAGCGTCGGCAATCTCCGTGATGTGAACGACTCGCGTGGCCGGCTCTTTCACCAGTCGCGCGACGTTGCTGAGAATATTTTCGATCGCCAGCGAGGCAATCTCGCGCTCGCGACGAAGTTGAGATTTTGCCTGCTCTCCCCATTCGCTCTGCGCCACCTGCGAGATATCACGCTCGTCCCGCAGCAGGTTGTCGACGACAAGGACCCGGGCACGCTCGATGCTTTGCTGGATCGGTTCGTAACGGCAGAAGGTCTGCTGATTAAACGGAAAGGGAAGAGGTTCAGTCGGCTCGGGGCGGACGGGCTGCTCCAGTTCGATCTCTTGAATATTTTCAATCATCTCGATCGGTAATCAGATTCTCCAAATTAGCGTGAGCGTTGCTTAGTGCTGCTCTTAAACTCAGGTATGCGCGTTCCGGCGCCGGCTTCAGCGATTTCGTTTCTTACTTTACCAATTAACTGGTGACGAAGGCGAGTGCGAAACGCGGGATTCTTTGCCGCGGCAAACTCGTCAGCGAGCAGCAGCATGCAATGCCAGGACCTTTCGAGTTCGTCAGCCACCTGCGAAATCGTCGTGATGTCATAAGGGATGGCGATCTCCCTGCAACCGAGCCGCGCAAAGACTGCCAGATAGCGCGCAGTCGCCAGATCAGGACACAGCATTCGTCGTCTTCCTGCCTTCAGTTCAATGCCCAGGAGCGTGTGAAGAATCTCGACCGGGGAATTTCGCGAAACCGTTGGAAACTGGTATGACCGAGTGCGCATCTTCAAAATCCGGCTGCGATAAATGCGCGGCAACCATCCATCGCCAAGCCGCGACTCAATCTCGGTAATGTATTGTGCGGCAGAGGGCAAACGAGTTGATGAGCGACCGGGTTTCACGTTTTGCGGAAGCGTCATCTCAGCGCATCTTCACTGAAATATTGGGTTCGGGTTGAAGTGCATTGATTAGGCGGCCGGGAAAAATCCCGAGATAGAGAACACCTAAGATCGTGATCACCAGAGCAAGTGCCAGCGCCGCGGGCACGCGTGGCGCAATCCAGGCTTCGGTTCGATCGCGGAAAAACATCACGATGATCAGGCGCAGATAATAATATGCGGACACGGCCGTGTTAAGTACGCCGATCACCACCAGCCAAACATAACCCTGACGCAAGGCGGCGCTAAAAACCATGATCTTGCCAATGAACCCGGCGGTCAAAGGCGTGCCGAGCAAGCTTAATAAAAAAAGTGAAAGGGCGAAGGCAAGAACCGGCGAATCGAAACCGATGCCGTTGTAGTCTTCAACTTCGGTACGGCGATCGCCGCTGCGGGCTATTAAGGCGACGATCGCGAATGCGCCTAAATTCATGACCGCGTAGGCGAGCAAATAAAAAGCGACTGCCGATACGGCAGCGGCTCGGTCTGCCGGATCCGCGGCCGCGCCTGCCGCAATGAACCCAACGAGCGCGTATCCAGCGTGGGCGATCGATGAATACGCGAGCATCCGCTTAACATTGTTCTGGACAATTGCGACGACATTGCCGACGGTCATCGTCAGCATCGCCATTATCACCAGCGCGCCCAGCCACGCCTGGTGCGCGTAGCCGGCGGTGCTGGTCGCGGCGGCAACCAACGGAAAGCCGATTAAGAACACGCGCATGAATGACGCGAAGCCGGCGGCCTTCGGACCCGCGGCCATAAATGCCGTCACCGGCGTCGGCGCGCCTTCGTAAACGTCCGGCGTCCAGACATGAAACGGCGCGGTCGCGACTTTGAAGCCAAAGCCAACGATCAGCATCGCTGCGCCTGCAAACAGCAGCGGAGGATAAAGTGCTTGATTGAGACGCCCGGCAATCTCGCTGATGTTCGTCGTGCCTGGCAACGCTTCGGTGGCCGTAGCGCCGTAAATCAGCGCGATGCCATAAAGCAAAAACGCGGATGAGAAGGAACCGAGAATGAAATATTTTAAAGACGATTCATTCGAACGGACATCAGTGCGCCGAAAGCCGGCCATTACATAAGTGGCGATGGAAAGAATCTCGAGTCCGAGAAAGATGATCACAAGATCGTTTCCCGAAGCCATCAAAATCATTCCCGTGGTCGCGAAAAGCAACAGCGAATGAAATTCGCCCCCCGGTAAGTTTTCGCTGTCGATCCAAACCGTTGAAATAAGAACCGTCAGGATCGAGACGACCAGGAAAATCAAAGTGAAACTCAAGCGCAAGTTGTCAAGAACGATCATTCCATTGAATGCTTCGCGCGGCCCCTTCCAGGAAAGCCACAACCACACCGAAGCCGCGCCCGCCGCGATTAATGCCACGATTGACAGCGCTGCGGTGATCGATGACCGGCCGCGTTTCGTAAATGCATCCACCATCATGACGACCACCGCGGCAATGCCCACGATCAACTCTGGCGCGATGAGCGCGAAGTTGACGTCAGGAACGAGCGCTTGAAGTGCTAATTCAAAATTCATCGCATCTGGATCTTCATCGATTCGGGTCTATTTTCAGAACGGGCCGTGCCGAGCAGCTTGTCCAGCCGTTCGCGTATTCGCGCTTTGTAAATGTCGGGCTCTGAGGACATGCCAAAATGCGTGGGCTCATCGAACCTTCCATCTTTTCCGAAAAACACGATCAGCGGCAGTCGCACGCGCTGTGAAAACTGAAGAAAGGTTGTCCTGGTTGGATCGCGCAAGACGGGCATCGTCAGCTTGTGCTCTTTAGCGTACGCCTTCAGCTTGCCATCGGAGATCTGGGCCGGGCTTTCGATGCTTACCCAAAAAAACTTCACCGGCTTCGCGGCGTATTCGCGCCTTAGCTCTTCCAGTGCCGCCAACTCACTGCTGCACGGCGCGCACCAGGTCGCGCCGAAAGAAATCAGGACGACATTCCCACGCATGTCAGCGACATCGTAGAAACGACCGTCAACTCCCTGCAGCTTGATTACGGGTTCGGTCGACGCCGGCGGGCCAACGGTGCGCTCGGTTTTCGTCGAGAATAACCCCGAAGCTAAAGCAATTGCTGACAGTGAAATCCCGAACACAATTGTTGAAAGGACCTTTTTCATGATCTTCCTATGGAGCCTTAATCAGACTCATTCGTTTGGCAAGCTCAATTTGTTTTGGAGGATTCGGCGCTGCAATCCTTTGCCGAGCGGCTTCGATACTGGCCCGCGAACGATTCAGGAACGGTTGCGGATAAACGCCCATCAGCAGCATTAGCGCGAGCAACGGCACGAGCAATCCAACTTCGCGCGCGTTCAAGTCCGGCAGTTTCGCGTTGGCTTCGCTGGTCTCTGTTCCGAACACAACGCGTTGCAGCATCCAGAGCATGTACACGGCCGCCCAGATCACGCCGGTGCCGGCTAGCATTGTCACCATCCACGCGTGGCGCACAGCGTCGGAAGTCCACGAGCCGAGCATGATCAGGAATTCGCCGACAAAGCCATTAAGAAACGGTAAGCCGATAGATGAAAGTGATGCGATTACAAATAGCGCTGAGAACCACGGCATCGGTCGCGCCAAGCCGCCAAAATCTGTAATCTGTCGCGTGTGTCGCCGCTCGTAAATCATGCCGACGAAAAGAAACAGCGCGCCGGTCGAGACCCCGTGATTCAGCATTTGATAAAGCGCGCCCTGCATGCCTTGCTCGGTAAACGAAAACAGACCGAGCACGACAAAACCCATGTGACTGACTGAAGAATACGCAACCAATCGTTTCACATCGGGTTGGACCATCGCCACCAGCGCGCCATAGATAATGCCAATGACCGCGAGTGTGATCATGATCGGCGCCAGTTGGCGCGCCGCGTTGGGAAACAATCCGAAATTGAATCGCAGCAATCCGTACGTGCCCATCTTCAGAAGGACGCCCGCCAGAATTACCGAGCCCGCGGTCGGCGCTTCGGTATGCGCGTCAGGCAACCAGGTATGCAGCGGCCAGAGCGGAACTTTGATGCAGAAGGCAAATGCGAATGCCAGGAACAACCAAAACTCCGCGCGTGGCGGAATTAGCATTAAACCGCCGCGCATCGATTCCATCAGCGCCGTGTAATCAAAAGTACCAACACCGGTGGCGCGCTGATGCATGAAATAGAGCGCGATGATGCCGACCAGCATTAGCAGGGAACCTACTGCCGTGTAAATGAAAAACTTGACGGCGGCATAAATTCGTCGCTCACCGCCCCAAACGCCGATGAGGAAAAACATCGGCACCAGCGACGCTTCGAAGAAAAGATAAAACAGTAACAGATCGAGCGAGACAAAGACTCCGATCATGGCCGACTCAAGCAGTAACATCAGCGCGTAATAAGTTACTTGCCACTTTGTTATTGCCGTCCAGCTTGAAAGAATCGCGATCGGCATCAGTAGAGTCGTCAACAAGACGAGCCACAAGCTGATTCCATCAACCCCCAGGTGATAACGGGTTCCAATCGAAGCTATCCAGGAATAGTTCTCTTCGAAACGAAACGCTGACGTGCTGCCCCCGGCGCCGCTGATCAAGGCCAACGAAAGCAGGAAGGTGGCGATCGTAAATCCAAGCGCAATCCACCGATGGTGCGATTCGCGCGCGCCCGGCGTATAGCCGTACGTGACGGTCGTCGCCGCGCCAATTACGGGAAGAAGGATCAGGATTGTGAGCAAGTGATTCTGCATGATTCTTTTACGCAACCGCTTGCGGTAGCAAGCGGGTTCTTGCGAATTACCCGCTCGCTACCGCGAGCGGTTCTGTACCTATCTCATCAAAAACCTCAGAACATGGGCGCCATTGTAGGCAAAGTAACCGATAATAATTAGCGCGCCGGCCAAAATAATCGCGGCATACCCGCGCACAAAACCAAGCTGAAGATAACGAATCACCCCCGCAAGGCGAGTCACCACTCGACCCGACCCATTGACGAGGATTCCATCGATGACTCCGAGATCGAAAATCTTCCATAGCCCTTCGCGCGAAGTCGTTTGAATGGGATTGATAATTGCCGCGTCGTAAATCTCATCAACATAGTATTTTTCTTCAAGCAGTCGCGGCATCTGTCTTAGCGGTTGAGCATTGAACATCAACCAGCCAATGCCGATTCCGATTAAAGCAATCGCAACCGAGATCAGCGCGAATACACGCTCTTGCGAAAGCTCTTCCGGGCTCGGCGTCGCGGCGCCGGTTGCGGCGTTTGGGGCTTCGCCGACAGGTGCGACCGCCGGCCGGCCATCAACTGCTTGAGGCTTTGGCGTTAACCAAACAGGTTCAGCGCCGCGTGACTGTTCACTTTCATGCATCGAAGGAACCGGGCTAATCACCGGCGACAGCGCCTGCTCGAAATAGTTCTCCGGATGACCGCCGGTCAGCGAGCTGATCGCGTAAGGCACGCCAACCAAACCGCCGATCGTCGAGAGCACGGCGAGCACTATCAGCGGCACAGTCATCGATAAGGGCGACTCGTGCGGAGTGTGGACGACGTCATGTCCGTGTGCTTCGTCGGCTGGCTTCTCATGAAACCGCTCGCTGCTCCAAAATGTCATGACCATCAAACGCGTCATGTAAATTGCGGTCAGCAGTGCCGTGAGTGCGCCAACAAACCAAAGCGCTTTCGCAAAGCCGGGAGGCAGACTGAATTGTCCGGCGGCCCAGGTCTTCCAGAGAATTTGATCTTTTGAGAAGAAGCCAGCGAAGATCGGCACCCCACAAATGGCCAGCCACCCCGCGCACATCGTTATCCAGGTAATCGGCATGTACTTCCTGAGACCGCCCATGCGTCGCATGTCCTGTTCGTGATGCATGCCATGAATGACGGAGCCTGAGCCCAGGAATAATTGCGCCTTGAAAAATGCATGCGTCATCACGTGAAAGATCGCCGCCACGAACGCGCCGACACCGCAGGCAAGAAACATGTAGCCCAGTTGAGAGATGGTCGAGTACGCGAGAACCTTCTTGATGTCGTTTTGCGCAATCCCGATCGTCGCCGCAAACAAAGCTGTGCCGGCCCCGATAATCGCGACGATGAACATAGCCGCCGGCGCGTGCGTGTAAATCGCCGAGCAGCGCACAACCATGTACACGCCCGCGGTCACCATCGTTGCCGCGTGAATCAATGCCGACACCGGCGTTGGGCCGGCCATCGCATCGGGCAGCCACACAAATAGAGGAATTTGCGCGCTTTTTCCCGTGGCTCCAATGAAAAGAAGAACTGCGATCGAGGTGATTCCGCCGGCGAAGATCGCATGCCAATTGAAAACGTCAATCGGCATATTTCCGATCGTGGCCAGCGCGCTGGTAACGCCGTGCTCCGGTTTATCAAAGAAACTAATCGACGCGTGGCCCGCGGCAGAGGTAACGAAGAAGACCAGCATGACGCCCAAAATAAATCCCCAGTCACCAACTCGATTAGCGATGAAGGCTTTCTTTGCGGCAGGCGCGGCTTCGTCCTTGTCGAGGTAAAAACCGATTAGCAGGTAAGAGCAAAGACCGACGCCTTCCCAGCCGACGAACATCAACAGAAAATTGTCCGCGAGCACCAGAGTCAGCATCGCGAACATGAACAGATTTAGATAAGCAAAGAAACGATAGTAACCCCGATCTCCATGCATGTACCCGGTGGCGAAGATGTGAATCAGCAAGCCAACGAAGGTGACAAACAATGCGTAGATGCCACTCAAACGATCCATCGCCAAACCAAAGTCGGCGCGAAACTCTCCCACCTGAATCCACGTCCAGAGGTGATCCATGATCGGTTGGGTGTTATTCGGATCACCCAGGTGAAGCGCGCCGTTAGATCTAAAAGCTAAATAAAATGCGATGAGAGTCGAAGCGGCAACCGACGCGCAAGCCACGATTCCGATAAATCGTTCACTCCGCAGTCGCCTGCCCGCAAACCAGTTAATGGCCGCGCCGGCAAGCGGAGCGAAGATGATCAGACTAAGTAAACTGTTTTGCATCAATTTCGAAGTGCAAGCCCGCTACGGCTTTAGCCCGATGTGCGGAAAGCCTGTGGCTTTCCGGTAGATCGCCACTTTTCATGTTTTCTGGTTTCGAGGCCAGCCTCGAAACCAGAGAGTAGAAAATTGGTTCGGCGTGCCGCCGGTAAGGCAGAGCCTTACCGCATATCAGGGGGCAGAGCCGCAACTGTTCACAATTTCAAGGTGCTGGCGTCGTCGACGTCCAATGATTCACGATTGCGAAAGATCGCAATGATGATGCCCAAGCCAACAGAAGCTTCCGCGGCGGCGACTGTCATCACGATAAAGACGAACAGTTGACCTGAGACGTCGCGGAAAAAACTCGAGAAAGCGACGAACGTCAGATTGACGGCGTTGAGCATCAACTCGATGCACATGAACATCGAGATCACGTTGCGCTTGATCATCACGCCGACCACGCCGATCGTGAACAGCACGGCGGAAAGCGCCAGATACCATGAAAGCTGTGGAGTCATAAACCGTTGTCAGTCGTCAGTTGTCACTGGTACGGGGCCAGGTTTTCTGAAGCTTGAAAATTCTCACTGTGCGTCATCGTGCGAGCGCTCAACCCCGAGCAAACGCGCTGCTTCTGCTGTCGAATGCGTAACGACCGTTGACAAATCGCCAACGTCACGGCGGTCGAGTAGTTCTTTCGAAAACATCTGATCTCCGGGAACCACGCCGGCATCGGACGGCAACAACCCTCCTCGTCGCGCCAGGGTCATCGCGCCGACAATCGCCATCAGTAACAGGAGCGACGTAATTTCAAACGGCAGCAGGTATCGGGTGAAAAGTCCGGCGCCGATCGATGACGTTAAGCCAATGTCCGAAATATTCGTCGTCGGGGTGTTAACTGAATTCTGCACGAAGAAGATGATGAACACTGCCTCAGCAAACAGGATTGCCGCCAACCCAATCCCGATCGGAACCAGGTAACGCAGGCGCAAAGGCCGCCGTTCTTCCTCTTCGACGTTCAGCAGCATGATGACAAATACTACCAGCACCATGATCGCGCCCGCGTAAACGATTACCTGGACCGCCGCAATGAAAGGCGCCGCCAAAGTAACGTATAGACAGGCGAGGGAAATGAAGACACCGATCAAAGAGATGGCGCTGTAGAGCGGATTATGCTGCGCGACCATCGAAATCGCGCAGCCAATCGCGAGCCCCGCGAACAAAATGAAAAGTAACGCCGTCACGTATTTTCTTTTCTCGGTGCAGTCTCTGTGTGCTTCAGTGTCTCCATGGTTATGATCGTTTTGACGAACACCACGCAGACATCGGGAGCACGAAGAAATCACCCGAACCAACCACTCTGAGATTTCAGAAACTTGCTCAAATAATCAAAAGCCCCCGCCCACTGCAGCGTCGCCGTCAAAACGATATTGATGATCGCCGCGGGCACGAGGTATTTCCAGCCAAAGCTCATCAATTGATCGAAGCGAAAGCGCGGCAGCGTGCCGCGCAACCAGATGTATAGGAATAAAAACAGAATGACTTTGCCGAGGAAGTAAAAAACGCCGAGCCACGGAACTTCATGAACAAAGGGCCCGTTCCAACCACCGAGGAAGAGCGTCGTTGCCAGCATCGAAACCGTGAACATGTTCACGTATTCAGCCAGAAAGAAAAGTGCAAACTTCATCGCGCTGTATTCTGTATGAAATCCGGCAACCAATTCAGTTTCTGCTTCCGGAAGATCAAACGGCACGCGATTGGTTTCGGCAATTGCCGCGATCAGATAAACCAAAAAGCCGAGCGGCTGCGCCCAAATGATATTCCATCCGGTAATGCCGATGTGTCCCGCCTGTTGCTCTACAATGCCGTAGAGGTCGAGCGTTCCTGATTGCAGGATTACTCCGATCAGCGCCAGGCCAAGCGCCAGTTCGTACGAGATCATTTGGGCCGAAGAACGCAGCCCGCCCATCAAACTATATTTGTTGTTCGACGACCATCCCGCGAGCGCCACGCCGTAAACGCCAACCGAAGTTATCCCGAGAACATAAAGCAGGGCCACATCGAATCGCGTGATTACCAGCTGAATCGATTTATTGATCAGCGGCAGATGGACCTCTGGCCCAAACGGGTAAACCACGATGGTCATCAACGCCGCGGTCGTCGCGATTACCGGCGCCAGGAAGTAAACGAACCGGGTTGATTTGTCGGGAACGATGTCTTCTTTGAAAATGAATTTTATTAAGTCCGCGAGCGGTTGCAGAAAGCCGCCCGGGCCTACGCGATTGGGACCGAGCCGGCCTTGAATAAAACCGAGCACTCGGCGCTCAGCCAGCACCGTGTACGCCACCATCGTCATCACGACGGTGAACGCAACCAGGATGCCGACGAGAAGCCAGGCAGCATGTACTAGATCGTCCATCGCTTCGTTCTGATCTTAGTGCTTTGAGCTTTCTACTTGACTTTCAATTCAGGGGCTTGCGTAAATCCAAAAGGCTTCAACGAATAAACTACGAAGTACAAACCACTAAGCACAAAGTTCCCCCCTCAAGCAACCGCAGGTTCGCGCTTGAGCGTTTCATCGATCGTAATCTGATAAAGCGGAGAGATTCGGAACGTTTCAGGTTTCGGATTTCCCGCCGCCAGTAGATGAAACTGCGGCACCTTGTCGGTCAGCGTCCCCAGCTTGAAAAGCTCATGTCCCACGGGCGGAGTCTGATGAATCTTTTCACGCTTGTCGCTCGTCTGCTCGACAGCTTTGCGGAGCGCGTCGAACTCTGCGGAGAGATCGCGGCGCGCCGCAACAGCGTGCTTCACCTGTACCGGTTTGCTCTCATCTTTCAAAAGCGGATAGCGCAGGTTCGCATAAGCCGGAACGCGTTCAGCAATTTCTCGAAAGACCGCGCTGGCGGCCATCTCAAAACCAAAGTTAACGCCTAACTCGTTTGCCAGTTGCGTAGTTATCATCCAGTCGGGTTTCGATTGTTGAACCGGTTCGATCGATTTACGCACGCGCTGCACCAAACCATCGTTGTTCGTGAAGGTCCCGTCCATTTCGGCGAACGAAGCAGCGGGCAAAACGACGTCCGCAAAGGCAGTTGTCTCGGTTTCGAAAAGTTCCTGCGCCACCAGAAATTCGAGCCGCCCGAGTGGATCTTCGCGACCGGCAAAATGCTGAGGAAGGAAACTTCCGGCGACGTACATCGCGCGAATAGAATCGCCGGCGGCCTCGATGAGGTCCTCCGCGCGCTTTGCATCGTTCAGACCCATGTCGTGCGCTCCGACGCTGTTGTTGAAAAGCGGCAGCGGATGCAGGAGCACCCGACGTCCTTCAGCGGCAAAGATGTAAGGGAATTGTGCGACGATGGTTTGAGCTTCGGCGCTCAATTCTCCCCCGAACATGACGACAACGTCGCCGATAGTCTCGCGAATCGTCTGACGTGCTTGTGCGATTTCAGCAGGCTCGACCTCCATCTTTCGTGAAGCATGACCCTCATCGGAAGAATTGGCCAATGCCAAAACGGCCGTGTTCTCGCCGCCCGGTCGAATGTGAATAAACTGTGACGCGCGTTCGCGCAGACGAATCGGAACACTGTTGATAAGAATGAATTTCGCACCACCGTTACGCACCGCCTGACGAATTTGCTTGCCGGTTAGCGGCTGCAGCTCTTCCGGCTCGCCGCCGATGAGAACGATCGTTTTTGCCTGCCGAATATCGTGATGCGTCGCCAAAGGGCCGCCGAGATTTTCGAAGAAAGGCTCGAGACCAAATGCGTCCGCGGTTGCATAATTTTCCGTTCCTGCGACTTCGTCCGCAAACTTTTTGAGGCAGTAGAGCGCTTCATTGGTAAGGCGCGGACTACCAACCACGGCGATTGAATTTCTACCGTACGCTTCGGCGATCGCGTCGAGCTTCCGGGCCGCGAAGCGGATCGCTTCATCCCACGTGGCAGGGATCAGTTTGCCGCCTTTCTGATAACGAATCAGCGGGGTGCGAATTCGCTTTTCATGATTGACAAACGGATGGCCGAAGCGACCTTTGATGCAAAGAAACTCACCGTTAATTCCGTTGACATAGCGATCACGCGCGACAATCCGCATCAGCTCGCCGCCGCGCGAGCCGAGCGACATCTGGCAACCGTCAGAACAATAAGTGCAAGTCGAAACGGTCTGGGTCAGTTCCCATGGCCGCGCCTGATGACGATATGTCGCATCAAGCAGAGTTCCGGTTGGGCAGACTTCAATGCAGTTACCGCACTCGGAACAATTCAACCAGCCGCCATAAGTTCCAATCACCGTGTTCGCGCCGCGATTGCCGGCTTCGATTGCATCCTCGCCCATCCATTCATCGCAAACGCGCGTGCAGCGCTTGCAGAGGATGCAGCGCTGCGGATCGTTGGCCACCATCGGAGATAGATATTTTTCCGGCTGCGCGTTTTTCTGTTCAGTAAATCTCTCTTCGAGATTGCCCCAATCAAAAGTTAGTTCCTGTAACTCGCATTCGCCGCCGCGATCGCAGACGGGGCAATCAAGCGGGTGATTCGCGAGCAGAAACTCGAGCATCGAGCGCTGCGCTTTCTGAATTTCCTCGCTCTGCGTCGTGACGATCATTCCGTCAGTGCAAATGATCGTGCACGAAGTCTGGAGCTTGGGCATTTTCTCGATCCGCACCAGACACATTCGGCACGAAGCCTGCAAAGCGAGGTCGGCGTAGTAACAGAAGGACGGGATATCGAACTGATTTTCGCGGCACACGTCGATCAACCGCGCACCCTTGGGCACGTGAAAGTCTTTGCCGTTGATAGTGATTTTGATTAAATCAGTGGACATTTGCGGTTTCTGGTTCTGGCTTGAGTCTGACCGTTATTTCTTTACGCTCGCTCAAGCCGACGTGCATGATTTCTATTGGGGCGCCGAATTCATCGATCGCCGGTCGCGGAATCCAGTTTTGACCGCCGCGGGTCTGAAACTTGACCGAAAAGGGCACTTCCGGCGTCAACATTGAATACCGCCCGTGCGGAAACCTGGTGCTTAAGCCAAGACAGGCTTGCGGTTTGTCGGTGCGACAGGCCTTCACGTAGGCAATCTCGATGGGTTTTCCCGTATCTGCATCGATCATCTTGAATATTGCTCTCCCTGCCTTTGGGCCGATCCTGATGATCACATCTCTTAAGGGGTTGGTCTTGCCAACTGTGATTACTCCGGTCTCGCCGAAGAACTCTCCATAGAAGCCATGCCTGGCATTTGGGTATCCCTTCGCGATGTGCTCGGCGGTCAGCCGGTATCTGTCGGGCGACCAAACATCAAAAGCGAATCGACCAGTTAGGTTTGACTTGCCACAAGGAAGCGCCCCCGAGATGGGGCGGGTTCCCAAAGCGCAAACGGTGGCGCCGGAAACAGGGCCATCTTCGCGAGTCTTAACGTAGCCGGTGATTCTGCGAGAGAAAGCGGGTTCCTGCGCGAAAGCGATACTGGGCCCGCAAATGAACAACAGAACCAGGACGCAGTACAGATGACTCCTCGTCTTGCTTTTCATCAACCCATCCGCCTCTCAAAATCCTCTGGGAATCTCTTGATCGCTGACTGAATCGGCCACGCCGCGGCATCACCCAGCGGACAAAATGATTTGCCTTCGATGTTGTCGCAGAGGTCCAGCAGCAAATGCGCGTCGTCCGGCCGTCCACCGCCGCCTTCAATTCTTTTGAAAATCTTCACCAGCCAGTCGGTGCCTTCGCGACACGGCGTGCACCAACCACAGGACTCATGTTTGTAAAACTCGGTCAGGTTCTTTGTCGATTCAAACACGTCGACCGTTTCATCCATTACGATGAAGCCGCCGGAACCGACCATCGAGCCGCCCGCAACCAGCCCTTCGTAATCCATGCGCACGTCTTTGCCGATAATTTGATCCGCGCGCATGATGTAAACGGACGAACCTCCTGGAATCACGGCCTTCAGTTGCTTGTCATTCGTAATTCCGCCGCAATCTTCGACGATGAACTTTTCCATGTCATCGTAGCCCATCGGCAGTTCGTAAACTCCCGGACGATTGACGTGGCCGGAAACTGACCAGAGTTTCGTGCCGCCGCTCTTTTCCGTCCCCAGTTTCTGATAGGCCTCGCCACCCATCTTAATAATGTCAGGAACGGCCGTGAGAGTTTCGACGTTGTTAACGACCGTCGGCGAAGCGTAGAGACCTGACACAGCAGGGAAGGGAGGCTTCATGCGCGGATGGCCCCGCATTCCTTCCAACGAACTCAGTAGTGCAGTCTCTTCACCGCAGATGTACGCGCCCGCGCCGGTGTGCGTATGAATCTCACACGAGAAATCAGTGCCGAGAATCCTGGCGCCGAGCAAACCCGCAGCGCGCGCTTCGTCGAGCGCGACGTCCATAATGTCGATCAAGTATTTGTATTCGCCGCGGGTATAGATGTAATTCGTTTTCGCGCCGAGCGCGTAAGCCGCGATCAGAATGCCCTCGATCAGCATATGGGGATCGCGCTCCATCAAATAACGGTCCTTGAATGTGCCTGGCTCTGATTCGTCGGCATTACACACGACGTACTTGGGTCTTGGCGAATCCCTGGGAACAAAACTCCATTTCATTCCGGTTGGGAATCCGGCGCCACCGCGACCACGTAACTGAGACTTCTTAACCTCGTTGATGACATCATCAGACGACATCGAATCGAGGACCTTCTTGATCGCCTCATATCCGCCGTTCCGGCAATAGACCTCCAGCGATCGGGAGTTCTCGAGATGAACTCGCCGCAGCTGAAGTGGTTCACAACCGATGGCGCCAATGAACATAGCTGGTAAATAGTGAATCGTTAATCGTGAATAGCGGCTTTGCTTTCTCTATTTACGATTTACCATTCACGATTTACGCTTCTCATGGTAATCCACCCAAAATCTGATCGACCTTCCCCGTCGTCAGATTCTCGTGGTAATCAAAATTAATCTGAAACATGGGCGCCGTTCCGCACGAGCCAAGGCATTCAACTTCCGATAAAGAAAACCGTCCGTCCGTCGTCGTCTCGCCAACCTTGATTCCCAATTTTTCGGAACAATGCGCCGTGATCTTTTCCGCGCCAAGTAGCTTGCACGAAAGAGTTTTGCACACCTGGATGTGATATTTGCCGACCGGCTTCGTGTGAATCATCGAGTAGAACGTCGCCACTTCCCAAATGTCCGTGATTCGCAAATCCAGACGCTTTGCCAGATAAGAAACACCGGGCGGATCGAGATAGCCGCGTTCGCGCTGCACGATGAACATCAACGGCAGAATCGCCGAGCGTTTCACCGGATACTTTGCGAGATGAAGATCGATTTCCGCTTCGACCTCCGGCGAAAAGTTTGCCACTTCGTCCGGCATTGCGACCGGCTGCGAAAGCGGCTGAATGTTCGTTAGCTGCTGACTCATATGCAATGTCGCCCCGTTTAGAGTCGGGCTACTGCCCGACTGATTAGGCGGTAGCCGTCTCCTAAACAGTTATCTATCAATCTCCCCGAGCACAATGTCCAGCGACCCGATAATCGCCACGATGTCCGCGACCATCGCTCCGCGGGCCATGTGCGGGAGCGCCGAAAGGTTTACGAAACTGGGCCCGCGAAAATGCACGCGCGCCGGTTTTGGTCCGCCGGTTGATTTGATATAAACGCCGAGCTCACCCTTCGAAGCTTCGATCGGTTGGTAGACTTCGCCGGCGGGCACGTCGAATCCTTCGGCGACAATCAAAAAGTGATGAATCAACGCGTCCATGTGAATCTTCATCGCTTCGCGATCAGGCAATACGACCTTTGGCGCGTCAGCTTTTACCGGACCAGGCTGCAGACGCGAGAGCGCTTGCTGCACGATCTTGTGCGACTCTTTCATCTCACGCATGCGCACGAGATAGCGTGCCCAGACATCGCCGTCCGATTCGGTAGGAATTTCAAAGTCGTATTTTTCGTAGCCCGTATACGGATTCGCGCGACGAATATCGAGGCCGACGCCGCTGCCACGCAGCGAAGGTCCCGACAATCCCCAATCGATCGCGTCTTCCGCCGAGATGTAGCCCACGCCCTGAGTTCGCTTTTGAAAGATTCTGTTTCCGCTGAGCAGCTTATGAAATTCCTCGAGAGCTTTCGGAAAATCAGCGAGAAACTGTTTAACTCGGCGCTCGAACCCGGCGGGCAGATCCATCATCAAGCCGCCGACGCGAAAGTAAGAGGGCGTGAGGCGGCCGCCTGATGCCGCCTCGATTAGATTTAGGATTTTTTCGCGCTCTCGGAAACAGTAAAAGAAAACCGTCATCGCGCCAATGTCCAACGCGTGCGTGCCCAGCCACACGAGATGCGATGCGATCCTTTGCAGCTCGCACATTAGCACGCGAATGACCTGGGCGCGCTCCGGGATTTCAATCTGCAAGAGTTTTTCAACCGCCATTACATAGGCAAGGTTGTTTCCGAGTGGATTCAAGTAATCCATGCGATCGGTGATGACGATCCCCTGCTGATACTTCCGGTACTCGAAGAGCTTTTCCATGCCGGTGTGGAGATAGCCGATGTCGGGAGTGCACTTAACCACCATCTCACCATCAAGGACGAGCTCGAGCCTCAGCACGCCGTGGGTCGAAGGGTGCTGAGGCCCCATCGAGATCGTCATCTGAGTGTCGAGCGGTTGATCGACGATCTCGAATTGAGGCGGAATGTTTGCGACGGAACTCATGTCTCAGGTCTCAAGTCTCAGGTCTCATTCGCAACTTGAGACCTGAGACTTGGAACTTGAGACTATTCCAACGAGTACGGCTCGTAACCTCGCAGGGGAAAATCCTTCCGCAATGCGTAGCCCTGCCAATCGTCGGGCAAAAGAATGCGGCGCAAATCCGGATGGCCGTCAAAAATCACGCCGAACAAATCGTACGTCTCGCGTTCGTGCCAGTTTGCGGTCCGCCAAACGCTGCTGACGGTCGGCACGCGGAGATCGTCTTCGCCCAGCAAGACTTTCAGTCGAACGCGATGGTGCTTCGTGGTTGAAAACAGGTGATAGTTAACTTCGAAGCGCGGCTCTTCTTCCGGGCCGCGATCAAACCCGCAGAGGTCCGCCAGAAAGTTGAACTCATAACCTGGTGTTGTTTTGAGGAAGCTGGACGCGACGGCGATATGCTCGCGCGGCACGATGATAGTTGTCTCGCCGAGGGCCTCGATGATTTTCTTCAGCCACTCGGGACGCTCACGCTGCAACGCCGCCGCCAGGGGCGACGGCGCTATTTCTGAAGTAGCAATCGATTGATTATCCGACCTGGTCTCTTGCTGGTTCTGTTCCGGCATCTAACGGTTTTCTTCCTGGTTCCGTAACCCGCCGACACAAAGCATGAAAGCGAAAGCTGCAATCAGCAACCTGAAACTTTCCCCTTAAAACGATCGCCGCTTCTCATGGCTCGAAGCGATCGTGTACGGCCGTGATTCCCCAGACTCGCCTCCTCGCAATGTCGAACCGTCCGTGACCGGCAAGGTTCCGGGCGTCAACGCATGACGAGCTTCATCTTCGGGCACGTCCTTGCGGTCGCGCATCGACTCTTTCATCACTTTGTCCTGCAGCATCATCACCGCATGAATAAGCATCTCTGGCCGCGGCGGACAACCGGGAATGTAAACATCGACGGGAACGATCTTGTCGACGCCCTGCACGATCGCATAGTTGTCAAAGACCCCACCCGAGGTGGCACAAGCGCCCATCGATATCACCCACTTCGGCTCCGGCATTTGATCGTAAATACGCCGCAGCACCGGCGCCATTTTTCGCGAGACGCGCCCGGAGACAATCATTACATCGGCCTGCCGCGGGCTGGCGCGAAATACTTCGGCGCCAAATCGAGCGAGATCGTTGCGCCCACTGGTCGCATTCATCATTTCGATGGCGCAACAAGCCAGGCCGAACGTTGCGGGCCATAACGAAGACTTGCGCGCCCAGTTGATCAGCGAATCAAGTCGCGCCGTGAGCACTTCCGGTAGCGCATCGGCAATGATGTTTTCGATTCCCATTCAAAATACTTTTTCAAGTTTCAAGTTTCAGGTTTAAGCGGCTTTCGATGAACTTGAAACCTGAAACCTGGAATTTGAGACCTTGCTATCCAGCAATCTTGCTTCCGCCTCGGCTTCGCGGCGTGCTCGCGTACTCCAGTCAAAGGCGCCCTTCTTGATTACATAAATCAGACCGGCGGCGAGCAGTGCTATGAACAATAACATTTCAAAGTAGATAAGATTTCGCATGCCGTACGCCGGACTTGAGAGCGTCTTGAACACCACGGCCCACGGCACCAGAAAGATGACCTCGATGTCGAACAGGATGAAGATCATCGCGATCAAATAAAACTTGACCGAAAAGCGTTCGCGCGCAGAGCCGACGGGGTCCTTGCCACACTCGTACGGCATCAATTTTGTGCGCGTGGGCTTTCGCTGGCCGACGAGCTGTGAGAGAGTAATAAAAGTCACGGCAAATCCCGCCGCCACGATGAACATCAAGACGACCGGAAAATAATCGCTAAGGTTAAAGCTCATCGCTGACAATTTGCCGAGGCCTAAGCGCCAAGAGCCAGGGGAAAGAGTAGTGCTCAAAACCAAGCGCTTTGCTTCGCTCTTTGCGTCTCAAACCTTGCTTGAGAATCATTGTACAAGCTCATCGTATTGGATCGACTATGGGGTGTCAAGCTACTCCGCCGGGTGGCTAAGATCATAAATTTCAGCATTGATTGACCACTGAAAAATCGTTGTGCTACTTTCAGGTCTACCTGTTATCGCGCCGCTGCGGCCGCGCAGACAGAATGTGAAGCGGTGATTATCGGATACAACACAGACGTGGAACGTGATGGCGTGATCTACCATGTTCAGACCGAAGACAAAGGCACGGGAACGCCGGTCATCCTTTCGCTCGTGTATGTCGGCGGCGCCGTTTTGGCGAGCAAGCGTTCGCGTTACGACGATCTCCTTACCGGTGAATTGGACGAGCGAGTCCTCGCTGACCGCTTGCAACGGCAGCACAAGCTAATTTGCGCGGCAGTCCACTCCGGACGCATCGAGGATCTGAAGCGACTAAGCCAAAGTGAGGCTGCGGAGCGCGCTCAAGCGGACGCACAAGGAAGACCGCAGGAACAGATCTCCGTTTCGAGCGAAGTTGACGAAACGGCGGAGGCTCTTCTCACTCGGGAGGAAATTGCCGAAACGCCCGCGGTGATTGAGCCCGAGCAGATCGCCGCGGCCCCGAGTGATCTTGCCGAGAATGTGCTGCAAGTCTCATTGTTGGAAGAACCCGAACTGCGGAGCGGAGAGTTGGTAAACTTGCGTATGCTGGTCAGCCGTGGCCCGCAGGAAGTTGGGTCGACTGTGCCGAACGCTCGCGTGGTACTCAAGGCACTGGGTACGAATTTTCGCCCAGTGTCCACCTCAGCAGTGACGGACCAAGACGGGCTGGCATCAATTATCGTTTCGCTTCCGGCGTTCGAAACCGGCCGCGCCGCGATTCTCGTGCGGGCGGAAGCTGACGGCCAGGTCGCAGAGCTGCGGCGCATTATTTTGCCGGCTTGAAGCTTAACCTGTGCGAGAAGGTCCGCCGCGAGAGAAGGTAAGAAAAACGTGCGCGTGCAAGTCAATGGAGAAGCTCGCGAGCTTCCTGAAGGATTGAGTCTGGACGATCTGGTCCGCGAATTGTCGTTACCTCCGGAGCGAATAGCGATCGAGCTTAATCACGAAGTTGTGCGTCGCAAGGAGTGGCCTGTGACGATGATTGCCAACGATGATCGGATCGAACTGGTTCACTTTGTTGGCGGCGGATCAGAAGTCCGACGGTAAGGGTGGCCAACGAAGTGATCCGTAAGCGGTAGAGTAAAGGGACAACCTGCCCGCGATTTCTATTTCTTATCACTCGGGTGTAAAGTCATTCTATATTGTTTATTGAGAAGGAAGTCGTCTTCATGTCTACCGTTGCACCCGCACGAACCGATCGATTTGAAATTGCCGGCCGCGCGTTTCACTCGCGAATGATTATCGGCACCGGCAAGTATCGCACTTACGACGAAATGAAGGCCGCCCATCACGCGTCGGGCGCCGAAATGGTTACCGTGGCCGTGCGGCGAGTGCCACTGGATCGAAGCAGCGAATCGTTCCTCGATCATCTTGACCCTTCGTTGCAAATTCTTCCGAATACGGCCGGGTGTTACACTGCGGATGAAGCCGTGCGCACGGCGTGCCTGGCGCGCGAGGCGCTGCAAACGGATCTGATCAAGCTGGAAGTAATCGGCGATCAGACCACACTCTTTCCCGACAACGAACAGACTCTCGACGCGGCCCGCACTCTGGTTAAGGAAGGCTTCATCGTTCTCCCTTATTTCAGTGACGATTTGATCGTCGCCAGGAAACTTCTGGACATCGGATGCGCGGCTGTGATGCCGCTGGCGGCGCCGATTGGTTCCGGTCTCGGCGTGCAGAATCCGACGAACCTGCGCATCATGCGCGAACAACTTCCGGATGCAACAATCATCGTCGATGCCGGAGTCGGAACGGCGAGCGACGCCGCGATTGCGATGGAGCTCGGCGCCGACGCGGTGCTTATGAACACGGCGATCGCTGAGGCCAAAGATCCCGCGAAGATGGCGACGGCGATGAAGCTGGCGATCGAAGCGGGCCACCTCGCTTATGTCGCCGGCCGCATGCCGAAGCGCCTTTATGCCAGCGCCTCAAGTCCGATTGCAGGCGTGGTGCGATAATCGTCTCCCTCGCTTCCCGAATGAAGAATTCCCTCGCGGCCCCCCCTTATTGACTGATCCATGGCAATGCTCTTAAAAGGAGTGGAGCAATGAGACTAATGGGTTTGGGAAACAGAAGTTTGGGAATGCTCTTACTGGCGGTTTGGCTCATCTTGACCGGTCTGCTTCCGTTACTGAATGTAAGAATCTCTGCCACCGCCGCGACGGGTTTGGCAATACTTGCCATAGCCGCGGGCGCGTTGATCTTGCTCGGTCGTTAGCAAGGGAAACCTCTGCCACCAGTTCGATGGCGTAAAGATTTGCCACGGAGCATCAGGCTTCCGATAGTGAGCAGTGTCTTAAACTTGATCTTCTTCGTGCCTTCAGAATTATCTTTGCGGCTTTGCGTGAAATATAAGAGCTGCGAAAATGAGTTCGCGCAAAGGCGCGGAGAAATATGAAAGGCGCCAAGCCGCCAAATTGAGACACTACGCGATAGTGAGGGCGCGTTTCGAGAGCTGAACACTTCCTACTTTAGAAGTTTACGGACAGGAAGTTACCAGCGAGTTCGAGTTTCGCGGCAGCGCGCTGGAAGTATTAACCGTCGTGACCGTAAAGTCTGCCGAGTTTACGTTCGTGTCGGTGCAACCGTGATTATTTCTTAAATCGACCTTGGTTGCGCTCAGCGCCGCGGTAGCGGTTGTCTCGGCGCAATTCGCGGAACCATAACCAACCAAATCGGCGACCGTAACGGCAGCAGGACAACCCGATGTTGTCGAGGCGACGGTCGTGCCGACTATCAGTGCGACCTTTCCATCCGTAGCTGACATATTGATGCCGGTGTTCGTTACATCGGCAGCGAACGTCTGGCCTACCGCGCCGCCAGTGGCGAGTTTGATCAGGAAGTATTGACCTGGAACCACTGTTCCGCTGGTCAAATCTACTTTATTAGCTGAACTAAAACTGCCGGCCGCCGACGCGTATTGCACCGAGTATGGCGTGATCGAAAAATCGACAGTCGTATTTCCGCGATTAAAGAGTTCCACAAAATCATTCTGATACGCAGCGCCGCTATTTCCGCCGCCGCCGTAAAGCTGACTAATGACTAACAACGGCGAATCGTCGTTTTGGATTGTTCCCTGACCCTGACCGTCGGACACCGTGGCCCCTGAAACATTCGTCACGTTAACGAAGAAGGTTTCGTTAGGCTCAATGTTGGGGTCACCGTTAACAGTGACCTCGAAGATGTAAGTTTGCTGACCCGCAGAAATCGTCTGGCCAGTGAGAGTTCTGGCGACGTAATCATCGTCGGCAACGGTGGCCGTGTTGTCTTGCGTGCCGATGTCGAAGGTGGCTGTTGCCGGCGCCGGCGTGGACAGACTCACGGTGAAAGTGAAAGTCGTCGTGCCGCTGTTGCCCTCATTCTTTGTGACGTCATTAATTGAAAGTGAGGGAGAATCGTTGTTCCTTATGGTGCCAACACCCTGGCCGTCCACGAGGGTGGCGCCAACAGCATTCGTTACGTTGACAAAGAAAGTCTCGTCGGGCTCGACGGCCGTATCGCCATTGACTGTCACGGTAAATTTGTAAGTTTGCTGCCCGGCGAGAATCGACTGATTCGTCAGCGTCTTTGCGACATAATCATTATTGGCTGTGGTGGCGGTGTTATCTTGCGTCGCGATGTCAAAAGTCACGTCGGTTCCGCCAGCGGGTGCGGACAAATTGACAGTGAACGTGGCCGTTATGGTTCCGCTATCACCTTCGGTAACCGTCATGTCGTCGATCGTAAGGTTTGGCGGAGCGCCGCCCGAACAGTTGTTTACCGAGGACGCGCTGTTGCGCGGGAACGGCGTGGAAACAGTAAAGTCCGCCGCATTGTCATTCGTGTCGAGGCAACCGCCCGCCTTTCGAAAGTCCGCGGTCGTATTGCCCGGCGCCGTCGCCGGCCCTGTACCTTCAAAACAGAAATTTGCAGTAGCGGACGAACCGCCATAGCCGACCATATCCAGAATGCTCGCAGTGGCAGGGCAGGCTCCCGAGAGTGCTGCAGTGTTCGCGACAAGCGCGACCTTTCCAGTTGTCGCGCTCAAGTTAATTGTGCCGGCCGCATCGGGCATCGGCAGATTTTGCGTTCCGCCGGTGCCGGCAGCTTCCTGCACCAGAAAGTATTTTCCCGGACTGATCAGGCACGGGCCCGTCGGACACACGGGCGTTACTGACCATAGACCAGTCCCCGTTGCCGAAGTCTCTTGAATTGACCAGCCCGTCAGATCGACCGTGGTCGTGCCACGATTGAATACTTCGATGAAGTCGTTCCTAAAAGTAGCGCCAGTGTTTCCGCCACCGCCGTAAATTTGGCTGATTATCATCGCCGGCGTATCGTCGTTCTGAATTGTTCCCAGGCCCTGACCGTCGCCGATCGTGGCGCCGGAAACATTCGTCACGTTGACAAAGAATGATTCGTCGGGCTCGATGTTTGTATCGCCGTTAACTGTTACATCAAAGGCGTAGGTTTGCTGGCCTGATGGAATTGTTTGAGCGGTGGAAATCCTGGCAACGTAATCGCTATCCGCGACGGTTGCCGTTTGGTCCTGGGTCGCGATGTCGAAACCGACGCCGCCGGTGAGTGCTGGTGACGAAAGACCCACTACAAAGTGGAAAGTCGTAATCCCGCCGTTGCCTTCGTTCTCCGAGACATCGTTGATTGTAAGTGTGGGCAGGACGTCGTCATCCGTGATCGTGCCCTGGCCCTGCGGATCGAGGATGACGGCATTCGATGAGTTCGTTAGATTTACAAAAAATATTTCGTTCGACTCGGTCGTCCGATCTCCGATTGCGGTAACGGTGATCGGTTTAGTCGTTTGACCTGGATTAAATGTGACCGTCCCGCTGATTGACTGATAATCAGAGCCGGCCGTGGCTGTGCCATCCGCGGTGGCAAAATCAACCTTTACCGTCTGTGTATTGTTAGGCGCCGAGAGCGTGACCGTGAAATCGACACTCTTCTGGCCCGAGTCACCTTCGGCTAAGGTCACGTCGTTAATGGTGATCTCCGGACGGAAGCCAGTCGCGCAATCGTTGACGGGCGAAGCATTGTTGCGCGGATTTGCAGCAAACGTGATGAAGTCAGAGGCATTTTCATTCGTGTCCACACAGCCGCCGGACTTGCGGAAATTCGCCGTGGTGTTGCTGGGCGCGGGCGCGTGGCTCGAGCCTTCGAAACAGTCGGCCGTCGTTCCATAACCGACGAAATCAATCAGGCTGTTTCCGAACGGACAACCACTTCCAATCAAAGCGGTCGTGTTACTTACCAGCAATTTTGCCCGAAGTAGCGGCCAGGTTAGAGGTCCCGATAGCATCAGGTGTCGGCAGATTCGCGCCGGCAGTTCCGCCGGACGCCTCTTGCAGAAGGAAGTACTTTCCGGGAGCGAGCGTACATGGACCAGCAGGACAGAGAGGCGTGACCGACCAACTGCTTCCGGTGGCCGGCGCCTGTTGTACTGACCAGCCCGCGAGATTCACGCTGGAGGTTCCGCGGTTAAAGACTTCGACAAAGTCGTTCCTGAATTGCGCGCCGGTGTTTCCGCCCCCGCCATAAACCTGACTGATCGCCACCTGCGGCGTGGGAGTCGGGGAAGGCGTATTTACCGTTAGAGTCGCCGGCGCGGATCGAACTCCCCGACCGGTTGCAGTGATCTGAGACGCGCCGCCGGCAACGCCTGTTGCTACGCCGCCGCAGTCGATTGTGGCGATGGATGTGTTGCTGGATTTCCAGGCGAACAGCACGCCACTAATCTGCTGATTGTTGGAGTCGAAAGCGCGCGCCGTGAACGTTTGCTGCTGTCCCTGGCTGGTGGTCGCCGAAATTGGCGACACATCAATTCGCGCAACTGAAGGGAAGGGAACGAACTGAGACGCGTCAATCTGGGTTCCGGGACTGAACGGACGGCCGCCGCTGTTGCTCGCGCTTTGATGCAGAATGAACGCGCCGCCGATATCAGGCGATCTTGTCAGCGATTGATTGGCGTCACCGTTCAGGCCGGTCGGGCCTCCATATTCAAAGAAGGTAACAACTGAATTCGCACTGTCGCGCAGCGTGACGACGGCGCCACCGTTTATCAGTGAGAGTCCGCCGCTCGACGCAGTGACGATCTGCGCGCCACCGAAGAGTGAATTATTTGGATCTGGGTTGCCGCCACCGAAAACCACGATTGCCGTTCTGGCGGGAAGAATTGTACAAGCAGCGAATGTGTGGCGCAGTGTGTCGCCGGTAGTACTCGAGTTTCGAGTGAACAGCTGATAACCGCTAACGTCGATATCGTGCGTAGTCGAGTTCACCAGTTCGATAAATTCGTCCTGGGAACTGTCGCGTACGCCGTCGTGATTCGCGTCGCCCGCGATTCCCTCCGGTGGATCGGCAAGTAGTTCGTTAATCACAATCTCTCGAGCCGCGTCCCCGATGAAAGTGACAGTCGCAGAATTACTCGAGCGCCCATCACACTGTAAGAAGAGATCGACGGCGCCGGCGCCGCGCAGATCGGTGGGCACAAGGACGTGGACTTCATCCAGCCCCGGCATGCCGGGCGACGCGACGGCCATTTCGGCGTTTACCACACGTCCGCCAAAGACCACCTGGATCTGTGTGGCGTTGCGCGCGCCGGTAGCAAAGATCGCTAAGCGTAAATTGCCGCTGGCTGGATCGAATGGGCCGCGTTGCTGAGTGTCGCTGTTGAGAATTATTCCTTCACCTGTGCCATCGCCATTGAAAGTAAAGATGCCCGGCGCCGCGCGCAGGGTCGGCACGGCGCCCACGGAAGGAAAGCCGTCGGAATTTGTCACCACAACTGTAGCCGTGCCGATTTCGGTGGCCAGCGGTACCAGAAAGTTGACCTGCGACGGCGAGACAAAAAAGATTTGGGCCGATTTTCCATTGACGGTCACCGTGGTTCCCGCGACGTTTGTCGGAAAAGTGCCATCGCCCTGACGCTGTGATTGCTGTGTGGCGTTGGCGAGCGAGCTGCCGCGCGCGACGGCGATGCTGTCGGGCGCCACCGCCTTCACCGAAGAAGGTTCGCTGCCAAACGAAGCGCCGTTCAAAACAGTCAGCGTGCCTGAGCCAGGACGCGGCGGCGCAGCAGAAATATAGATCTCGGAATCGTTCGCGAGACTGTTATCTGAAACCGGCCCGGATAAGACGCGAGGAAAATTGAACACGACTGCCGAGCCGTCATCGTTCAGTGACGAAACAACATCGGCAGTCGCGCTGGAGGGCGCATCTGTGATCTTTGAAAACGTTCCGGACGGAATGTCGTAAATGTAGAGTTCAACACTGGCGTCTGAGTTTCCGCCAATTACATTTCGTCGGGTGGCAAAGGCAATGCGCGAACCGTCTCCGCTGATTGTCGCGTGCAGCGGGACGTCCGTTGTCCGCGGGCCCAACGATGTAATCTGCCGCGCCAGGTTGCCGCCGCGACCGTCAAAAAGAAAGACCTGCGTTGTGTTTAGCGCGGTCTGTCCCGCATAAACCACTCGGGCGCCGTCATCGCTGATTGCGCGACCGTAACTCAGCGCGAGCGCCTGAACCTGGCTCGCGATTACACTGGCCGATCCAGAGGTTCGATCCTGAACTATCAAATCGCGGTTTGCGCTGAGCGTTGCGCCCTCATCGCGGATGTATGCGACCATGGAACCATTGCCGCTAATCTTAGCGTCGCTAAAACCCGCAATAGCCGAGGAATTTGTAAGTTGAGAGAAGGTCGCCGCAATCGTGTCGTAAATGAAAATCTCGAGATTTTCGTCGCCATTCTGATTGGTTAAGTCCCGGTTGGAACTAAACGCAACGAAACGACCTTCGTCCGAGATTGATGGTTGGAAGTTGCCATTAGTAACTCGGTTAGAGATGTCACCGGGCGAAGTGTTTGTGACTTGGATCAGTTTTGTTCCGTCGAACAGGAAAATTTCGGAGTTGCCATCGGGGTTTGTACCCAGAGGATCGTCTTTGGAAGCGAATGCGACGCGGGAACCATCCTGAGAGATCGCCGGAGCAACTGCGCGCGTTCCACCCATCTGGGAAAACGTTGGCGGATCGGCCGCGGCGTTTGCGCGAATCGCGCGGAAATGATCGGCGCTGCCGGCGCCGGCAACGTCTTCCGTCGATTCGAAAGCCACGATTCTTCCATCGCCGCTAATCGACGGATTCAGACTGATGCCCTCTTCAGAAGTATTCGTAATGCGTCGCAAGCCGTTCGATTGCATTCGGGCGCGGCGCAGATTAATGAGGCACAGCGCTGCCAGGATGAGAAAAGCTAGAGCAATGCGCTGCGGGCGACGCAAAACAGGAACACTCCTTGGATACCGCCTTACTCGACGAAGCTTTCAACGACTGATGAATGAAACCGGATGAGACGGCGAAGCGAACGAGACCGATTTTATGAACGCGGATTCTACACAGATCGCGGCAAAAAACAACCATGTGTCTGAGACGAGTATCCAGCGGCTAGGTGTGATAAGGTTTTGCGGGTGACTGCAAAACTTTTGCGCCGAAGCTAAGTCCATGAAAATCCTGATCAGCGGATCGCACGGCCTGGTAGGAAAGGCGCTAATCAGTTCGCTTGCCGACATGCATGAGGTCTTCGATCTGGTGCGCCGCGAAGCGAAGCCCGGTGTGCGCGAAATTGAATGGCATCCTAATCAAGGCATCATCGAGCCATCGAAGCTGGAAGCATTCGATGCAGTTATTCATCTGGCCGGCGAGAGCATCGCCGAAGGTCGTTGGACTGATGAGAAGAAGCGTCGCATTCACGATAGCCGGACAAACGGGACTCAGCTTCTAAGCAATGCTCTCGCCGGGCTTTCACGAAAACCAGGAACGTTTCTGTGCGCTTCGGCAACCGGGATTTATGGCCATCGCGGCTCCGAATTGCTGGATGAAGAGAGCGCTCCGGGCAGCGGGTTTCTCGCCGGCGTGTGTCGCGATTGGGAGAAGGCAACTGAGGCCGCGTCGAGCGCCGGTGTCCGGGTCGTCAACTTGCGTTTCGGACCAATCCTGGCGCGAGAAGGCGGCATGCTCGAAAAAATGTTGACGCCGTTCAAGCTGGGTCTGGGCGGCAAAGTCGGATCGGGCAAACAATACATTAGCTGGGTGGCGATCGACGATGTGGTCGGCGCAACTATGCTGGCGATCGATAACGAGTCCATTCGCGGTCCGGTCAACGTCGTCTCGCCGAATCCGGTTACCAACGAAGAATTCACAAGGACACTCGGCCACGTTCTGAATCGTCCGACCATCTTCGCGATGCCCGAATTCGCGGCGCGCTTGGCGTTTGGTGAAATGGCGGACGAGATGCTGCTGGTAAGTCAGCGAGTGGCGCCGAAGAAGTTAACTGATGCGGAATATCAGTTTCAGGATCCGGAGTTGCAGACAGCGTTTCGGAAGTATCTCAGCTAGGGTCGTTTAGAGTCGGGCTACTGCCCGGCCGTCGCAGACGAAAGAAATTGAATCGCAGTCGCCGTAGTTAGCACCGGCGCCTGGGAAAGAGAGAACAAGCTCACCACAGCACCAGCGCCAACAGAAATCGAAAAACTCCCGCGCCCATTAGCACCCAGAAGACGTTCGGCCTGAAGCGCAGCAGGATTACCAGAATCACCATGGCCATCGACGCGCCGATGATTGTATGAATGCCCGCGCGCGCGACGCTCCAGGCCGCGGCGGCCAAGAGGCCGGTGACCGCCGGCGCGACTCCGCGTAGAAAGGCCTGCATCTGTCGATTCGTGCGAAAGCGGCGAAAAGATGAGCCTGCCGCGATCGTCATCAGAAACGACGGCAGGAAGACACAAATCGTGCAAAGAAGAGCGCCGAGACTGCCGGCGACGCGATAGCCGACAAACGTGGCCATGATCAAAACCGGTCCCGGCGTTATCTGTCCGAGCGCCGTTGCATCGGCGAACTCCTGGTGCGTCAGCCAATGATGAGAATTGACGACCTCGGATTCTATTTCCGGAATCATCACAAAGCCGCCGCCGAAAGTTGCCGCGCCGATGCGAAGAAAGATGAATGACAACGAAAGCGCCAAACCCAGCTTTGCGATTACTGGAATTGCTGGAAGAACGAGCCCGCTGAACGAAATCTTATCGGCAGATTCGAGCTCGTTCGCAGAATCATCTTCGCCGTTGTCGTCAACGTCTTCTGTCTGCGTCACGAGCGCTTCGCTCATTTGTCGCAGGCGTTCTTCGGCGATCGCTTCGGTGAGATAGCCTCCATAGAATTTATGAGGCTTGGCCGGTCTGCGCGCGGCGATGCGCGCGCGGATTCGCTGTTGCCGGCGGGACGCAAAGCCGCGGATGCGCTCCAGCCGCGGATGTTGTCTTTCGGCAAATGACTCGATTCCGATCCCAAACAAACCGGAAACCAGAATCACTTCGATTACCGTGGCCTTAAGAAATACGACCGCGGCAAAGGAAACGACGATCATGATCCGCTGCCAGGGTTTGCTGGACGTGTGCTTGCCCATGCGCCACGCGGTCACGGCAATCAGCGACACCACCGCCGCGTTGAATCCGTGAAATAGCTGTTCAGTGTTTGGCAATGCGCGAAAGCTGTCATAGAGAAGCGCCAACGCGATCATCATCAGCATCGAAGGCAGAATGAAACCTGCCAGCGAAACGCCCGCCCCTCGCCATCCACGCAGGCGAAGTCCAATGTAGGTGACGGCGTTGCCCGCGCTCGTGCCCGGCAAACTTTGACCGAGCGCGAGAGCTTCGACGAAGTCATGCTCGGTAATCCAGCGTCTCTTCTGAACTGTGAGAGTTCTGATTTGAGAGAGAACTGCCAGTCCGCCACCGAATCCGGTCAATCCGACTTTGAGAAACGAGAGGAAAAGTCCGCCGAGGGTTGCCGTGCGCGAGATACGCTTCAGCCTGAGCTGTCCATAGCGTGCACGAGTCTTGATTTTGCGAACGCGCTGACGCGCATGACTGATCCTGCGAATCTCTCGTAGCTGCACCGCTCGGGTGAGTGTAACACAGCAAAATTCCGGTTCCGAACAGTGGTTGTGATTGAGTCCGCAAATAGCGCGCGAGTTGACTTCGGCCACACACCAGTGCGGCACTGCAAAAAAATCTTCCGCTCCTCAGACGCAGGCTCAGTTCAAGGGAGCTATTTGATACTGTTCGAGTTTGCCGTCCGGCATTTCGTAGGTCCAGGCGCGCAATGTTTTTTGTGAAAACCTAATCAGGTAGGTTCGCAGGGTCATTCCGCCGCGCAGTCCCTGGTTCACTTGCACAAATTGTTGGGGCGTTCCCAACGGCGCCAGGCTGGCCGCGAAATCCTCGAGGGCCTGCTCGCTAAAATACGCGTTTGCGTTGTCGGTGAAGAGCGAACGATCAATCGTTCCGCGCCGCAGTCCTTCGAAGATCTTCTGCGCCTCTTCTAACTTCCGCGGAGTTGCCGGATCGTCAGTCGCCAGCAGCAGTGGAGCTATGCCCTGTGCGATCTGGTCGCTGGCGCTCGCAGCATCCTGATTTGTCAGCACGACGACTGCAACCCGTTCATCGGGAAATACGATGTTCTGCGCGGTAAAGCCTGAAACTTCGCCGCCGTGCGCTACCGCGCGATGCCCCGCCTGAGAGCTGATGTCGACACCGAGTCCATAATGCGTACCCAGCCCGCTCTTCAAGAGAACTTCTGTCTCAAACTGATTGTACGAAGACGGCTTCATCAACTTTTGATCGATGATCGAGATGTCCCACTTGGCCAGATCCTGTGCCGTCATCGCCAGTTGTCGTCTCGGAAGTGAAATTGTCACTTCCGAAACGACGGCAGAAATAACTATTGCTATTCAAGCTATAAACATTTCGTCCCTACGGGACAGCAATCGACGGGTTCACCACGCCCGCGCAGAACATCTTCATTCAGAGAGATAGCCTCGCGCACGTTTGTAAGCGCTTGGTCGCGGCTGGTGCCCTGGCTGACGCAGCCGGGCAGACTTGGAACTTCTGTGACAACGTAACCATCCTCACCGGGTAACAACAACACCTGTCTGGTCATAGTTACATTCTAACAGGCGCTGATGCCTACTTCTTCAAAACCGGCAACACAACTCGCGACGGATTCGCCACTGAGTGATAAACGCGCTCAGTCGCTTTTTGAAAATCAGAGTTGCGGCCGAGTTTGTAGTTCGGCATGAACTTTTGCGGATTGCGCGCGACCAGAGGGAACCAGGTACTCTGAATCTGCACCATGATGCGGTGACCTTTCTTGAACGTATGCACTAGCCCCGGCATTACGTAAGGAATTTTTGTCGGTACGTTTGGACGCAGGGGCGCAGGTCTTTCAAAACTGCTGCGAAAACGCGCGGGGAAAGGCTCGCCGCGTAGGAGCATTTCATAGCCGCCGGGGGTGGAAACACAAGCCGTCGAGGTTTCCGGAGGTTTGACGCCCGCAGGCAGTCTGTAATCATCCGGAAAGACATCGATTAGTTTGACGACAAAATCCGAATCCGTGCCGCTCGACGAGATGAAAAGTTCAGGCTTGATGCTGCCGGCGACTGTAATATCTTCAGTCAAAGGATCAGTTTGATAAACGAGAACATCGGGGCGCCTGGCTGCGAACCGCTGATCTTCAGTCATGAAATCGCGCGGATACCTAATCGTTTCGCTTCCCATCTTTTCGGTGTAGGGAACCGGATTTCTCGGGTCGCTCACGTATTCGCGATAAGGTCCGGAGTTGGACGATGTCGGAGGTTTGCGTTCAGAAAGTTTGCCACCTGGCTGCAGGTAAAACGGCGTTTCGATCGCCAGGGCGGGCGTCCAACTTCCCAAACTAAGCCATTGATTCGCGCCGGTATCGAACACATTGACCTCTCTAATTTCGGAGATGTCGCCTTTGTCTTTAAGAAAGTAATTGAAAAAAGGCAGCTCTAAGTGTTCGTGATAATATTCGCTGGTCTTACTTCCGAAGTAAGCAGTCCCCAGCCAATCGCCGTCGGTGCGGGCCCAACAACCGTGACACCACGGGCCCATCACCAGCACGTTAAAGATTCCCGGATTTTGCCTCTCGATACTTTGATAAGTTCCGAGCGCGCCGAATAAATCTTCGTTATCGTACCAGCCTCCCACCGTCATCACCGCGGCATGGATGTTCTTTAGATTCGGAAAAATGTTTCGGTCTTTCCAGAACTGATCATAATTAGGGTGCGCCATCATCTCGTCCCAAAACTTGATCGGAAAGCCGAACTGCTTCACGAAAGCGTCGCTGGAATTCTTAAGTCCGCCCATCTCAAGATAAAACTTGTAGCCATCCTCGGTGCCGTAATTGAATCGCTTCAAATAGTCATTATTGGAAGTTGGAATCGGCCGCGGTTGACCAAAACTCGCGAAGAAGGAAAAATTCTGCGCCAGGAACAGCGCCCCGTTGTGATGCATGTCGTCGCCGTGAAACCAATCGGAAACGGGCGCCTGTGGAGAGATTGCTTTGACCGCGGGATGACCGTCGATGCCGGCCATTGAAGTGTAAAAACCGGGATACGAGATTCCATAGACACCAACGCGGCCGTTGTTGTTCGGGACATTCCTGATCAACCACTCGACTGTGTCGTAAGTGTCGGTGGTTTCATCGATTTGATTTCCTTTTTTATTGGGAATGTAAGGACGAACGTCTTCGTAGATGCCCTCGCTCAGGTAACGTCCGCGCACGTCCTCGTAAACGAAAATATAGCCTTCGCGCGGAAACAGGTCGTCCGGCCCAAGAAATGTCTTATATGCATCAGGCCCGTAAGGCCCGACACTGTAAGGCGTGCGGTCAAACATGATCGGATATTTCTGTTTCTTGTCTTTTGGTTCGTAGATGCAGGCAAAAAGTTTCACGCCGTCGCGCATCGGGATCATGACTTCACTCTTCGTGTAATGGCTTTTGATGTAATCGGCAAGCTCCTTTTCTTTTTGTGTGAGTTGTCCAGGCCCTTGCGCAAATAAATTGAGCCCGGATAAGACGAACAGTAGAGTGAACATCATTAGGTTAAGGATACGAGTAGATTTCATCTTGTGCTCCTGGCTAGACTGATTCACGAAAAATTTGCGGCAATAGTAAATCGTGAAAGGTGAATTGTGAAGAGAAGAAAATCGCCGAGGCATCTCAACTAGCTCGGAGCGGAGGCGGGAGATTCGACAAGATTCAAAGCGGAGAAGACCTCTAGCGCGTACTTCACATTTCCAAACGGCGCCGAAACCTGCACGCCCTGGATCAGGTCGCGGACTTCGAGCAGCGATTCGCGGGCGATCTTCAAACCTTCTTCGCGGCCCGTTTCTTTGCTGATTGCTGAAGCGGCCCGCATGCGTTCCATGATCGAAGGTGTGACGCGCACTCCCGGAACTTCATTGTGAAGAAACTCTGCGTTGCGAAAAGAAACCAGTGGCCAGATCCCGGCGACGATGGGAATGCGGCAATGCTCGATGCCTTTGAGAAAATCGCGGAGTTGATCGGTGTCAAATACCGGTTGCGTGATTGCGTACTGCGCGCCGGCTTCGACTTTCCATTCGAAGCGTTTGATCTCTTCGTCCAGATTGATGGCGCCGGGATTCACGCCCACTCCGATACAAAAAGCGGTCGGCTGGCCGATCGGATTGTTGCCGATGTCCAAGCCGTGATTCAGCTTGTTGACCATGTTCGTCAAGCCGATCGCGTCGATATCAAAGACCGCGGTCGCGTCCGGGTACGGCCCCATTTTCGGCGGATCGCCGGTGATCAGCAGCAGGTTACGCAAACCGAGAGCGGCCGCGCCCAGCAAATCCGACATCATCCCGAGCAGATTACGATCGCGACAGCAGTAATGCAGCACTGATTCAATTCCGATCTGTTGTTCAACCAGCACTGCTGTCGCCATCGCGCTCATGCGCGACTGCGCGCGCGCGCCGTCAGGAATATTTACGCCGTCGACACCTGCTTCTTTGAGCAAGCGAATGGAATCCAGCGTTTTTTCCGAGTCGCAACCTTTCGGCGGCAACACTTCGACGGAAGTTACGAATTCACCGAGCGTGATCTTGCGCGACCAGGCAGATCGTTGTTCGGGTGGGACAACTTTGACGTTGGTCTGTGCGGCTGGCGGCTCGGCTTGCGCCGGAACGCCGCCTCTGATTAAAGTTCGCTGCGCGCGCGGCGAAGCGGCGCGAACCGCATCGCAAATGAACTTGATATGCGATGGCGTGGTTCCGCAACATCCGCCGATAAATTTAGCTCCGGCCTGAATGAATCGCTTGGCGAATTTCGACATGTACTCAGGCGAGCACATATAGAACTGTCGACCCTGCACATCGCGCGGCAGGCCGGCGTTTGGCTGCGCCGAAAGTTTCTTGGAAGTGACCGCGCGCATTTTTTCCAACGCATTCAAAATAATCGCCGGGCCCACTCCGCAATTCAGACCAATTACATCGGCGCCCCATTTGTCGAGCTGTTCCGTAAAAACTTCAGGTGTTGTTCCGTAAGGCGAGTTCCCGTCGATGTTTAGGGCCATCTGCGCAAAAATCGGCAAGTCGCAAAGCTCTCGAACGGCGCGGATTGCCTGCTCAATCTCCGAAACGTCGGAAAAAGTTTCCAGCACGAATAGGTCGATGTCACCCTCGAGCAAAGCTGAGACCTGCTGCTTGAACATTTCTTTCGCTTCGTAGAAAGAGGTAGGCCCATAAGGTTCCAGCCGAAGACCGAGCGGCCCAATCGCACCCGCGACATGCGCGCGATCGCCGGCGGCCTCACGGGCAATTTGCGCCGCGGCGATGTTGATGTTCCGCAGACTGCCTTCGAGGCCGTGCTGACTCAATTTATGAGCAGTCGCGCCGAACGTATTGGTTTCGATGATGTCTGCGCCGGCCTTGACGTAGTCGGCGTGAATGCTGCGGACCAGATCGGCATTGACGAGATTCAGCTCGTCATAACAGCGATTGATGTAGACGCCTCTCTCGTAGAGCATTGTGCCCATCGCGCCGTCAAAGACGTGAATGCCGTCTGATTCAATTAGTTCGCGGAAGTCCTGCATAGAGTCAATCAAAAGCTTAGTGCTTTGGGATTTCTACAGCCCAATTCCGTTCAGCCTTGCCGTCTGCCACTCCATAAATAAAACCTGCTGAGCACCAGGCATTAAGAACTAAGCTCTCTAAAATAAAAATCCCGCGCTAAACAACGCGGGACTTCAATTCGTTTGAAGTTTTCGGTCCGTCCGTTTGAACTCGCCGAGCTGTTTAGCCGTTTGTTTTGCGTGGCCGCAAGTCGCCTTAACTCACCACGTTTTTCAGTAGCGTTATACGCTGGTCTGAACGGAACTGTCAAGCACGGCACGGCGGCGTGCTAACTCAGAATAGAGTCGGTCGGGGGTTCCGAACTCGAAGTAGCCGCCTCGAAGAAGCTACTTACCTGTGTGTTCCTGGTTAATACAAAAGTTTGGACGAAGTTCTGCCGAATTTTGGATTATTAATCTCCCACAACCGTATTTGCTCACATTTTGTTATGATGTCTCGGCTCGTTGCGATGGCATCCGCATTGCTAATTCGTCAAACGAACAATCCCCCTTTTCAACGCATCGAGATTCGCGCACGTCGCTGGAGGACAAGGCCAGGCGGCGGCTCAGATGCATCACCCGCCCCGGCTCGCTTAGGCGATGTGAACTTGGTTGGACAAGAGCGTTTTATTTCTGCAAAAACAAAGGGAGGAATGGAAAATGAATCTCAGGACGAAATTTACGGTTTTGGTTCTCGGTTTCATGGTCGCAGGCGTTCCGATGGCCTTGACAGTTCGAGCCGATCATGATGATGCAACCACTTATCGCGCCCGGTTATCGGGGTTTGGCGAAGTGCCGCCGAAACTGGTCGACGGCACCGGCAAATTTACCGGCACGCTGAGCGAGGATAAGACAAGTATTTCATGGACACTCACCTGGAGTGGACTAACGGGTCCCGCCGCAGCGGCTCACATTCACTTCGGGCAGCCGCAGAATACCGGTTCTGTCGTTGTGTTTTTCTGTGGCGGCGGCGGCCGGCCAGCTTGCCCGGACGGGCCAGGTCATAGCGGAACAGTAACCGGCACCTGGACGGCGGCCGACATCCTGGCGGTGCCGTCACAGGGGGTGGCGGCAGGCGACTTTGCCGGCTTCCTGCGGATCCTCCGCGTCAAACTGGGCTACGCAAATATCCACACACCCCAGTTTCCCGCCGGCGAAATTCGCGGCCAGGTTAGCGTCCGCGAGCCTGACCCAGACGACGACAACTAAAGGCGTTGCGAAACCTTCTCGGTTACTCAGCAGCGGGGTGGGCGCGCGAGTCTACCCCGTTTTTGTCTTGCTCTTCGAGGACTTCAAACCAGAGTTGCTCGCAAGAAGCTTGACATCAGAAGTCGGTTTTGGCTGAATGCTCGCGTTTCTTGTGGTCGATGTCTCTCTCTTCAATTTGTAGATGCAGGTTTCCGAGCAGAATTTTCTCGCTAAAACGGAGACCGCGAGGTTTTGTTTGCGCTTTAAACACGATTGGAGCCTTTCACGAATCTAAACCATAGGACAGAGAACGCATGAGCACACCGATTGATGCCAGTGGCGCACGCCCAGCAGTCGCGATCGAGGACCGGAGTTTCTTTGGCCACCCGCGCGGTCTATCAACGCTTTTTTTCACTGAGATGTGGGAGCGATTCAGCTTCTACGGGCTGCGCCCGCTTCTTGTGTTGTTCATGTCGACCGCAATTATGAGCGGCGGTTTCGGTATACCTCGAAGTCAGGCATCCGCGATTGTCGGTATCTACGCGGCGAGCGTTTATCTGGCGTCGCTTCCAGGCGGATGGGTGGCTGATCGATTACTTGGGCTGCGCCGCGCGATCATGACCGGAGCGGTACTCATCTCCTGCGGCCATATTTCAATCAGCCTTTCATCGCTGGCACATACACGGGTGACCTTCTTTATCGGGTTGATTCTTATCGTTTTAGGAACGGGATTACTCAAGCCGAATATCTCAGCGATCGTTGGCGATCTTTACCCGGAAGGTGGTGCGCGCCGCGACGCCGGTTTTTCGATCTTTTACATGGGCATTAACACTGGGGCGATCTTTGGTCAGTTGATTACCGGTTATCTCGGCGAGAAAGTTGGCTGGCACTTTGGTTTTGGGGCAGCCGGCGTCGGCATGCTTATCGGTCTCGCCGTCTTTGCACGTCGCGCGAAAAAGACGCTCGGCAACCTTGGAATGGAGCCGTCGCGCAATCCCGATCCAGCAAAGCAGGCGCGGCAGGAAATCATTATCAAGGTCAGTCTGGCCGTGGGACTCGGCGCGCTCGCCCTGGTTGTGGTGCTGGCTGCGATTGGAGTGCTTAATTTGGATCCGCAGGCGATCGGTAAGAACATGACCTACGTGTTGGTTGGCGTGGCGGTAATTTATTTTGCGCTTATTTTTTTAGGAGGAGGACTTAGCGGCGACGAGAAAAAGCGAATCGTCGTCATTTTTATTCTCTTCATCTTTGCCGCGATTTTCTGGGCGGCTTTTGAACAGGCGCCGACGTCACTTAACTTGTTCGCCAAGGACTTCACCAATCGCCGCATGTTTGGTTGGGAAGTCCCGGCCACGTGGTTTCAGACAATCAACTCGCTCTTTATCGTCCTACTCGCACCTGTGTTTGCGGCGATTTGGTTGAAGCTCTCGAGCCGCGGAATCAATCTTTCGAGTCCGGCGAAATTTTCGCTCGGACTTTTGTTCGCGGCGGCAGGTTTCGCCGTGATGATTCCGGCAGCAAACTTTCTCGTGAGCAGTAACGGCTTAATTAAGGTTTCTGCTCTTTGGTTAATTGTGAGCTACCTGTTTCAAACTTTTGGTGAGCTTTGCCTGAGCCCGGTCGGACTATCGTCTATGACAAAGCTCTCGCCCAGAAAGTACGTCGGCCAGATGATGGGAATATGGTTCCTTGCCTCGTCGGTGGGAAATCTCATTGCCGGCCTTGTCGGGGGACGCGTCGATCCTGAGAAGCTGGACCAAACACCCGTTCTGTTTATCGGCACGACGATAGCCCTCGTTGTCGCGGGATTGATCCTGGCAGCGTTGACTCCGTTTATTAAGAAACTAATACCGCGAGAAGCTGAATGAAATAGTAAAAGCTCAGCAAAGGAGACTGAATTGCGCACACGGTTAAGGTTGATTTCTATTCTGGCCCTGGCTCTCTTTACTCCTTTTGCCGCGTTCGCGCAGCAAAAGCCTCTCAGCATCGACGACATCTTCGATCCCGCCAAGCGCGTTAACTTCAGTGGAAATCCCGCGAGCCCTCGTTGGTTGAAAGACGGTATCCACTACCTCGTTGCCAGCAAGGATCGAAACGCATTCCCTCGGCTTCTGAGGGTAGACGCGATCAGCGGAAAGTCGGAATCGTTCTACGACGCGGCGAAAATGCAGGCCGCGTTTGCCTCGCTGCCGGGTGTCAGCAAGGACGACGCGCGCCGCCTGGCGAATCAAAACACTTATCAACTGAATCCGAGCGAAACCGGTGTCCTGATCAATTCTGCGAATGATCTTTTTTACTACGAGTTCGGCAGCGACCGCGCGGTTCGTTTGACCAGCACTCCCGACGAAGAAGTAGGCGAGTCGTTCAGTCCCGACGGCCGCATGGTCAGTTTCGTGCGCGGCAATAATCTCTACGTCGAAGACCTGAGCATGCAGCGCCGCGAGCGCGCCCTGACGCGCGACGGTGATGCGAAGATTCTGAATGGACGATTGGATTGGGTTTATCAGGAGGAATTGTACGGCCGCGGAAATTTTGGCGCGTACTGGTGGAGTCCCGATTCGACAAAAATTGCTTTCCTTCGTCTCGACGAACATTCCGTGCCCGAGTTTCCGGTCGTGGATCAAATTCCACTTGAGCAAAACCTGGAGATGACGGTTTATCCGAAAGCCGGCGATCCGAATCCAACGGTGAAGCTGGGCGTCGTTAATTCTGCCGGCGGTGACGTGCACTGGGTCGATACCTACAAATATCCGGCGGAAGATTTGCTGATTGTGCGCGTGGGTTGGTTTCCCGACGGCAAGAAAGTCTGGTTCCAGGCTCAGAACCGTGAACAGACATTTCTTGATTTGAACTCCGCGAATCCCGACGACGGTAAGTCTGCAAACATGTTTCGGGAAACTACGAAGGCCTGGGTCGAAGTGATCGATGAAGGCTTGCGCTGGCTGAAGGACGGATCGTTTCTTTGGCTGAGCGATCGCAGCGGCTGGCGGCATCTTTATCACTACGGCGCTGATGGCACCCTGATCAAGCAGGTAACAAACGGTGACTGGGACGTGCGCTCGCTGGATGGCGTCGACGAAGGAAGGGGCGCGATTTATTTCGGCGCCACCGAACGCAGCTTCATCGCCAATCATGAATATGCGATCAAGATTGACGGCGCGTCCCTCAGCCGCATCACGATGATTGACGGGAATCATCGCGCATCGTTCAATTCAAACGCTTCACACTTCATCGATTCATGGAGCGACGTGAACACACCTACGCAGGTTCGACTTTACGACTCAGCCGGAAAACTCGTCCGCGTGATTGACGATAACAAGGTCGACGCTTTGTCGCAGTACAAACTCGGCAAAGTTGAATTCGTGAATGTGAAGACGCGCGATGGCTTTACGATGGAAGCGATGATGATCAAGCCGCCTGATTTTGATCCGAACAAGAAGTATCCGGTTTGGTCTTACACGTACAGCGGGCCGCAGGCGCCGCAGGTTCGCAACACCTGGGGAGGCGCGCGATATATGTGGCATCAGATGCTCGCTGAAAAAGGCTACATTATCTGGATGTGCGACAACCGCACCGCCAGCAACAAGGGTGTGAACTCGGCCTGGCCGCTTTATAAAAATTTCGGTGAATTAGAGTTAAGCGATCTAGATGATGGATTTGCATGGTTGAAGAACCAGTCCTACGTCGACGGCTCGCGCATCGGTCTGTGGGGATGGAGCTACGGCGGTTTCATGACGAGCTATGCCCTGACACACAGCCAGACATTCAAGATTGGAATCGCCGGCGGCACAGTTTCCGATTGGCGTGACTATGACACGATTTATACTGAGCGCTACATGCAGACGCCGCAGCACAACGCGGATGGTTACTCGAAGAGCTCGCCCGTTCATTTCGCCAAGGACCTGCATGGGAAGCTGCTCCTGATTCACGGCGCGATCGACGACAACGTGCACATGGCCAACACGATTCAATTTCTTTACGAGCTGCAGAAAGCAGGGAAACAAGTCCAATTGATGGTCTATCCGAAATCACGCCACGGCGTCACGGATCCGGTCCTGGTCAAGCATTGGTACCAGATGATGACGGATTTTGTTTTGGGGAATTTGTGAGGAGAATTTCGCACGAATGACAATAAGAAAGAATCTAACTCCATCTGAGAGTAGAGCAATTGAGGAAAAGCTACCGCAGCTGGATTCTGTTGTGTCTGCTGTTTTGCGTCTTTCTCCAGACCTCATCTCCGTAAAATTCAGTCCAGATAGTTCGATACCTGTCACTTCAATATGCCTGCGAGATGCCGTCGATGTCTTGTGCGATGTGAAATTTGCACTCTTCGAGTCCTTCGCTCACAAAGTATGGTTTGAGAATTACGAATCGGAGTCGACGCGTTGGGTCGGAATACACTTTGCTTTTTTTTGCGGATGATGCCGCCCTAAGATTGTACTCCGCCGGGGTCCATCTCGCGGCGAGTCTTACGAATATGTTTGAGATTTCCAGAAACGATCTTGGAAAACGCGGACGGGGCAGTAGCCCGACCGTTAGGGAGGGCGTATCATCTGACATCCTCCGATGCGAGATTTTGATGACAACGATTATCCGTTAGCCTATCTCATCACATTCAGGTGCTATGGAACTGGTTGCACGGAAATCGTCGCGGGTCGATGGATCGAAAGCATAACGTTTACTCCAGTCCCAAAATTCCCGCGAATCGATCCTTCGAGAACTCAGACAGACAACAACTCAAGCATCCAGTGATCACTTTGAATGTGCGGCAACGCGCGGTCGTCACGAAGGCAGTAAGAGCCGTGTGCGAGCATCGCAGGTATGTGCTTCGTTGCATTAACGTCCGGACGAACCACGCACACACCGTGGTTACGGCCATGTGCAAACCGGAACCAGTGCTGGAGGCTTTCAAGTCCTATTCAACGAGAGCACTTCGCAACGCCGGGGTGATTGGCATGTCTCAGAAGCCATGGGCGCGACATGGCAGCACGATCTATCTGTGGAAGGAAAGAGATGTTGCTAAGGCGATTGAGTACGCGATGCTCAGTCAGGGCGATGAACTATTTAGCCTGGATGACGATTAACGATCACGCCCTCCCTGACGGTCGGGCTACTGCCCCGTCTGGCCAGACGCCCATAATCATCTCCGCTGACACCTCGGACACCAGTAAGTTGATCTCCCGCCATGCGTGACGCGTCGAATGCGCGCGCCGCATTTGAAGCAGGGTTCACCTTCGCGTTCGTAGACTTGCCAAAATCTTTCAAAGGCCTCGCCGTAAGAAAAACCGTTCGCATGCTCCAGCTCGATTCTTGAAGTCGAGCTGTCGCTGATCGCGTCGCTCAGCACCTCGCGAATCGATTGATGCAGACGCGCGACCCGGCGCGATGAAAGCTGAGATGCAATCTTGAACGGATTGACGCCCGCGCGAAACAGCGCTTCAGCCGCGTAAATGTTGCCGAGGCCGAGCACTTTTGTTTGATCCAGCAGAAACGTTTTCAGCGTCCGGCGTGATCGCGACAGGACGTCCTTCAAGTAAGCCAGACTGAAATCATCATCGAAGGGTTCAGGCGCAAGTTCATTGATTCCTTTCAGCTTATTCAATCGCGATCGTGGAACAAGTCGCATAATTCCGAATTGCCGCTGATCGCGAAAAACTAATCGTCGCTCATTATCGAGATAAAAAATCGCGTGCGAATGTTTTGGCAAGACATCATCCGCGTTCAGATAAAGAAACTTGCCGGTCATGCGCAGATGAACGGCTAAAATGAGCCCTTGCTTACGCGCGGGCTTCTGACACGGATCCGCTCGTTGAGTGTCAGAAGTCCGACCGTGACGGAGGACTCCATCATCGTCCAGCTCAATCAGAATGAATTTGCCACGACGAGAGACGCCGGTGATCAGCGACCCTCTTACCTTTCGATTGAAAAAAGAAGGAGACGAGGGAGCGATCAACTTTCGAAGTTTTATTTCGGCCGAGACGATCCGGCGCCCGACGATCACTCGACGCAGAGCTCTGACTACGTGCTCGACTTCGGGAAGCTCCGGCATGTGAGGAAGTGTGAATTCAGACCAGAATAAAAGTCAAAAAGGCCCCGCCTAAGTGCATGCTTTGAATTCTCAGGCGGAGACGAAACGTCTCAGCTTAGAACACATGCAGTAATAGCAGAATGATCACGATTAGCAGCAACAGACCGACACCGCCGCTCGGACCATAACCCCAATTCCTGCTGTACGGCCACGCCGGCGCCGCTCCCAGCAACAAAAGAATCAGAATTATGAGCAGGATTAATCCCATTTGCTAAGCTCCCAGTGCTTTTCAACCATTTCCCAACTAGTCGGGCGAAAACGCCTTGAAAACAAAGCTTTAGCGAGCAAGGCCTGTGCCGTGCGGCGCGGAAAGAGGGCCCGTTGATTTGGCGGAAGTATGAAATTACTTTGGTAAGAGCGCGCAGCGACTGCCTTCATCCAGAAGCGATTTCATTTTTATCTTTGAGGTCGCTTCGCAATAGATGCGAAGCATCGGCTCGGTGCCTGACTGACGAAACAGCAGCCACGATTCGTCGTTGAAGAGCAGCTTCGTCCCATCCAACGTTTCGATACCGCTGACTTCGTGATCGAGAAATTTTGCAGGCGGCTTTTCCGCTAGTTGCGCCACCAGATTCTTTCCGCGATCGATTTCAATATGCAAGTCACGGCGGTCAAAGTAAAACTCGCCGAACTCTCGATGCATTTCACTCACCATTTGCGAGGGGGTCTTTCCGGCGGCGGCGACAGCTTCCAGCAAGAGCAGGGAATTGAGGATGCCGTCGCGCTCAGGGATGTGGCCCTTGACGCCGATGCCGCCGGATTCTTCCGCGCCAAGCAAAATGTCTGCGCGCAGCATCAGGTCAGCGATGTACTTGAAACCGATCGGCGTCTCGTAAACTTTCAAACCATGAGCTTCAGCGATGCGCTTTGTTAGAACGGATTGCGAAAAGGTGCGGACGACACCACCGGCCATCTTTCGCTCGCGCGCCAGGTGCAAAAGAATCAGCGGCACGACCTCGTGCATAGTCATCGTCTCGCCGCGCTCGTTGACGGCGCCCAGGCGATCGGCGTCGCCGTCGGTTGCTAATCCCAGCGCCGCTTCCTTTTCGAGCACGCGACTTTTCAGCGCACCGAGATTCTGATCGATTGGCTCTGGATTGACGCCGCCAAACAAGGGATCGCGATCGGCCCGAATCGTCTCCACGGTGAGAGTATCGCGAGTGAGAAAGCTTTCAACCCAGCGCGCGCCACAACCATGAATCGGATCGACGACGACTGATAATCGCGATTGCTTTATTCGATCAAGATCGATGTAAGCAGAAACCTGGGCGCGGTAGCTTTCGACTGATTGTTGTAAAAGGCCTTTTGCGGCGGGGTCGTCCGCAATTGCGGCCCGCTTTGGTTTAGAGGCGTCAACAAGTCGTTCGACCTGCGTGGTAGTTTCCGGTGAGGCACTACCGCCCCATGGCGCTTTGATTTTGAAGCCATTGAATTCCGGCGGGTTGTGAGATGCAGTGATTACAATTCCACCGATCGCGCTCTGGTTCTTGACTGCCCAGGAGATCAGCGGCGTTGGAAGCGCTTCATTGAACAGAGCGACCCGCAGTCCGTTACCTTGGATGATTTCCGCTGCCCGTTGAGCGAAATTTTCAGAAAGGAAACGACGGTCGTATCCGATTATTACCAGGCCGGAGCTTTCGCTTGAAAGATAGTCGGCATAAGCCTGGGCCACGCGCTCGACATTAGCGAAGGTGAACTCGCGAGCGATCACCGCGCGCCAGCCATCGGTGCCAAATTTAATCTGAGCGCTAGCCATTCGATGTCGAGCAAACTGTTAGTTTGCGGCTAAGTAATGCGGTTCGTAACTATTCTTATGCACCCTCCCTTACGGTTTCTGCCCGCGTATCCGGCCGCGTTCTTAGACTATCTTTGTGCACCCTTATTGCACCCTCCCTTACGGTCGGGTTTCAGCCCGCGTTCCGGTCGGTTTTCAGCCGACGTATCCATCGCGCGCGCTTAAGTGGCAGTTCTCGTATAGTCAGTCAACGAAGTCTTGTCCCCGAGTACAGTCCCCGGTCCCACGCTTGTCGAGCGACCAATGTGACAACCGCGACCGATGACTGCGCCGTCGACTTTGGCGGCGGTGCCGACTCGTGTGTGCGCCCAAATAACTGAATTCCCGATGAGCGCACGTTCCTCGACATAACAACCTGGTCCAAGCACGGAGTTTACAATCCGGGCCCCTGGTTTGATCGTGCAGTCGTCTCCGATCATTGACAAGTCATCGATTTCCGCATGGGTCGCGGAATCAAAATCGCCGCGCCGGTTCTTGATGTGGATGCGTGTCACTCGGTTAGCCAGGAGGTCATGGTGCGCCTGGAGATATCGCGCCGGCGTGCCGATGTCGGTCCAGTAAGTCCTCTGGGGAATGTGCGCGAAGAAGCCTTTCTTACTTTCCAGCAGAGTCGGAAAAAGGCCGTATTCGAATGAATGGTTTTCGCCTTTAGGAATCAGGTCAAGCACCTGCGGTTCGAGAATGTATGTTCCGGCATTGATCGTGTTCACCGTGATTTCGTCGGTCTTGGGTTTTTCCAAAAAACGACGTACGCGGCCGTCGGTTTCAGTCTCGACCAGGCCGTAAGCGCTGGGGTTTTCGACCGGAGCCAGCACGATCGTCGCCAGTGCTCCGCGATCGTTGTGTTGGCGAATGACGGTTTTGAGATCGAGATCGGTAAGAATGTCGCCGTTGAAAACCACCGTCGGTTCACGAATCAAATCTTCGGCGAATTTATAAGCGCCGGCGGTACCCATTGGCTGTGGCTCAACCATATATTTCAGCTTCACGCCGAATTCCGAGCCGTCGCTAAGCTGGTGCTCGATTTTTTCCGGTTGATAAGAAAGCGAGAGCGTGATATCCGTGACCCCAGCGCGTCGCAGCGTGTCGATCTGATAAAGCAAAAACGGCCGATTGCAAATGGGAACGATTGGCTTCGGCGTGTAAACCGTCAGCGGACGCAGCCGTGTACCCTTACCACCAGCGAGTATCAATGCTTGCATGATTGCTTATTTCGGTAAGCGAGAATGATCAAGGGGTTGAATTGCAAGCGCTGAGTCTAACACTCGTGCGTAAGCGTTTTCAATTAGCTCGGTGCCGGAAGCCCGCGCGCAAGGGAAGGCTCCGTGGCGCAACAAGCTCCCCAACGGCCGGACTTCTGAAGCTTGTAATAGAGGCCCGCCAAACTTGTCGCTTGCTTGACACACTTTAGAATGAACAGTCATGCTAAATCGAAGTTTTGAGTTACTAAAACAGACAAACAGAATGCAGGATATAAAACAACCGGTAATCATTAGCGCAGTGCGGACGCCGGTCGGAAAATTTCTCGGCGCACTGAAGAGTTTCAAGGCCACTCACCTTGGCGCGATGGTCGTGCGCGAAGCTGTGAGGCGCGCGAGGGTGAAGCCGGAAGATGTTGATGAAGTGATCATGGGCTGCGTTATTCAAGCCGGCCTGGGACAGAATCCCGCGCGTCAGGCAGCTCTGCGCGGCGGACTGTCTTCGAGTGTGTCGGCAGTAACTGTTAACAAGGTTTGCGGTTCCGGATTAAAGGCGGTCATGATGGCGGCGCAGGGAATTCAGCTCGGCGATACTGAGATTGTCGTGGCCGGCGGCATGGAATCGATGTCGAATGCTCCTTATCTGATTCCCCAGGCGCGCGAGGGCTATCGGCTCGGGGACGGAACGCTGGTTGATTCGATGATTAACGACGGATTGTGGTGCTCGTTCGACAATCAGCACATGGGCTGTACCGGCGAAGTGGTGTCCGAACTCTATCATGTCTCGCGAGAAGAGCAGGACGAATATTCTCTTTACTCTCATCGCAAAGCCAGCGCCGCGATCAAGGCTGGTAAGTTCAAAGACGAAATCCTGCCGATTGAAATTGCGCAGAAAAAAGGTCCGCCGAAAGTTTTCGACACCGACGAGCCAATACGTGAAGACACCTCACTCGAGTCGCTCGCAAAACTGAAACCGGCGTTCAAAGAAGGCGGCACGGTCACGGCTGGAAACGCGCCCGGCGTGAACGACGGCGCATCTGCCGTGGTGGTAACTTCGCTCGAGCGGGCGCAATCGCTGGGCGTTGAAGTGATGGCGCGCATCGTGTCGCAAGCGACTTCAGGCGTCGAGCCGAAGCTGGTGATGATGGCGCCCGTCGAGGCGATTCGAAAGCTTTTGAAGAAAACCGGATGGTCTTTGAAAGACGTGGATCTGATCGAGTTGAACGAGGCCTTCGCTGTCCAGTTGGTCGCCATTATCGGTGAACTTGGCCTTGACCCCGAAAGAGTGAATGTCAACGGCGGAGCTGTCGCTCTGGGACACGCCATCGGCCAATCGGGTTCCCGACTGTTGACGACAATGCTTTATGAAATGAAGCGCCGCGATGCGCGTCGTGGCATCGTCGCGTTGTGTCTCGGCGGCGGCAACGCGGTAGCGATGGCGGTTGAGAGATAGCGCGATGACTCCGTTAGAGCACAACAAGTACGTCGGCTTAAGCCATCTTGGCTATGGCGTTATCCACTTCTTGATGACCGGTGTTTCTATGTTGTTTGTGGCTGTCGTGTTCAGTCGCGTTCAATTACGCGACGCGCCGAACCACGACAATCCGATGACATTCTTTATTCCATTGATGATCATTGCGGTGATCGTCAACCTGGTCTTGACTGTCCCTTCCTTCGTGGCCGGTTATGCATTCTTGAAGCGGAAATCCTGGGCGAAAGTCATGGGTATAGTCGCGGCCGTAATGGCGGCGATGCATGTTCCCTTTGGGACCGCGGCGGCGGTTTATACGTTCTGGTTCCTGTTCAGCGACCCCGGCAAAGTTTTATACGGCGGGTCAGGACAGTCCTTGCCGCCTCCGCCTCCGTCAGATTGGGCGTTAATCGATCGACAAAAACAATCGCGCGCGAGTTACGTGCCGCCTGCGTCGCCGCCCGACTGGCGCAGCTAAATAAGTCGCATGACCGCGGAAGAACACAATAAGACTCTCGCTACGCTGCATTTCATTTACGGCGCGATGCACGGACTTAGCCTGTTGGGTTTAGTGCTTTTGGTTTTTGTCGTTAAGATGGCGTCGCCGGTATCGAATCTGATCTCTCCGTTGTGGGTTGGGATCGGGGTCCTGGTCTTTCTTGTGCTACTTATTGCGGCCGGGTTGCTACCGTTGTTGGTTGGCTATGCATTGCTGAAACGAAGACGATGGGTGAAGCCGTTGGCTCTTTCTCTGGCGGTGATTTCATTGATCAATATTCCAATCGGCACGGCGCTCGGGATTTATACTCTCAAGTTTTTTAAGAGTGAAGGCGGCATTCGCCTTTACGGCGGCAAGGTCTCGGGCGCAACCGAGAACGAATTGCAGGATGCCTTGACGGGGGCGCAACCGCTGATGAACTGGGGCCGGCGATCCAGATAAAACGATGAGCGAAGTTGTGGGCGTCATTGGAGCAGGTACGATGGGCAACGGCATCGCCCAGGTCGCGGCGCGCGCCGGTTATGATGTGGTGATGCGCGACGTGGCCCAGGAATTCCTCGCGCGCGGCATGACCTCGATCGACAAGAGTCTCCAGCGTGACGTCGATAAAGAAAGACTCAGCCAGGATGAGAAGCGCGCAATCATGTCACGCATTCGCACAACCACAGACATCGGCGCTCTTAACGATGCTTTTATTGCAGTCGAGGCAGTAACAGAAGAAATGGAAGTGAAGGCGGAAGTCTTCAAATCACTCGACACCATAACGAAACCGGACACGATCCTGGCATCGAATACTTCATCAATCTCCATTACCAAATTGGCTGCGGTAACCGGCAGGCCTGACAAAGTGATTGGCATGCACTTCATGAATCCGGTGCCCGTGATGAAGTTGGTCGAAGTGATTCGCGGGGCGGCGACTTCCGATGAAACGTACGAACGAACTCGTGCACTCGCCGAAAAACTTGGCAAGACAGCGTTGGCGTGTCACGATTCGCCGGGCTTCATTTCGAATCGCGTCTTGATGCCGATGATCAATGAAGCTATCTTCGCTTTGTATGAAGGAGTGGCGACGCGCGAGAGCATCGATGGCATTATGAAACTCGGCATGAATCATCCGATGGGACCGCTGGCGCTTGCCGATTTTATTGGCCTCGACGTTTGCCTCGCGATCATGAACGTGTTAAGTGATGGCTTTGGCGATTCGAAATATCGGGCGTGCCCGCTGTTGAAGCGTTACGTTGACGCCGGATGGTTGGGGAAGAAAACAGGAAGAGGATTTTACGAGTACTGAATGCAGCAACCGGTTATATCACATTATTGTCAGAAGTGCCGCGCGGCGAATCCGATGGGCCAGGAGTTTTGTCTGCGTTGCAGCACGCGCCTGATGATCGTGGTACAGCCGCCGTCAGTGCGCGTCGATGTTGCGGAAACTACTCCGCATGAGGAGCACTTGCTCGAACGGCTGACAATTCTGGAAAACACGCTGGCGCGGCTGGCCGAACGGCTGGAAGAGGGACTCAGACTCCTGCTTCGTCACTCTGAGACTTCATACATAAATCACGCCCTGGTGAAATCCCTGATCGAGACACTGCATGATTCCGGAATTGTTGATAGCAATCGGCTCGAAACCACCTGGCGAGCTGAATGTGAAAAGCTGCAACCACCGCCGGAAGGAAAATCTCCCGGAACTCAGGAGCGAAAGAGCCGGTCGAAGCAAAAGCGGCAAACCCCCAAAGGATAGCCTGCGCGAGTTTGACAGGCACGAAGTGGCCCTATAGATTAGGAACTTTGCGTTCTACGCGTGGACGCGTGCTGTATGCAGCGGCGCGCAAAAGTAATGAGGATTGAGCTTGATAGACTGCAGGAATTCGGCGGTCAATTCTCGCACATTTACCAGGTGGGGGAATTCTCGCTTGATGATGAAGACGCGCGTTTAGCCGGACCAGCGGAGATCGAAGGCACGATCAAGCGGACCGGTGAGGCAGTCGAATTAAGCGGCGAGCTGCGCGTTATGATCGAAGTTTCATGCAGTCGTTGCCTGAAGCCGGTGATGCTGCCGCTGACTGCCGACTTTGACGAAAAGTTTGTTCCGGCGGTTAGTTGGCGCTCGGAGGAGCAGCACGAGCTCAGTGAGGAGGATTTGAATCTGTCCGTCTTTGACGGCGAGTCGGTGGAATTAGACGAAGTCGTTCGTGAAGAGATTTTGCTTGCCGTTCCCGGACATGTTTTATGTAGCGACGACTGTCAGGGTCTTTGTCCGACCTGCGGAATCAACAGAAATCTCGGCAGTTGCCAATGCGAAACGAAAGAAACCGATTCGCGGTGGCAGAAGCTAAAGGATTTGCGAATTTAGATTCTTGATTCCGATTACCGGTTTGTTGCTTGCCCGCGTGCAAATCTGAAATCTGAAATCTGAGATTTGAAATCTGAAATCTACATCCAGTTGGAGTAATTATGCCAAATCCAAAACGTCGCCACTCAAAAGCACGCCGCGGCAAGCGCCGGGCGCATGACGCGCTGCGGGCGCCGCAGACCGTCGTCTGTCCGAATTGTCAGGAGCCGCGGGCGCAACACCGCGTCTGTCCAAAATGCGGTTACTACAAAGGACGCGAGATCGTTCAAGTCGATCAGAGCGAATAAGCAAAGCAAATAAACGCTCCTCGAATTCCGAAAACCAGCAGAGGCTATTGAATGTCGAAAGTTAACGCCGGAATTCTCGGCACCGGCCATTCTTATCCTGAAGGCATTCTAACGAATGCCGATCTCGAAAAGATGGTGGACACTTCGGACGAGTGGATCACCACGCGGACCGGAATCAAGCAGCGTCGAAAGGCTGCTCCCGATGAATATACTTCGCAGTTCGCAGTACGCGCTTCGCGTGAAGCGCTTGAGCGAGCCGGGATAGACGCTGCCGAGATTGATCTCGTTCTTTGCGCGACCGTGACGCCTGATCAGATTCTGCCGTCGACGGCCTGCCTGATTCAGGCCGAGTTGGGAGCGCACAAAGCGGCCGCGATGGACGTGGTCGCGGCCTGCTCCGGTTTTCTGTATGGACTATCGCTGGCCAATGCGATGATCCGAAACGGCCAGTCAAAATACGTTTTGGTAATCGGCGCTGAGATCCTGACGCGTTATGTCGATTATACCGACCGCGCAACCTGCGTGCTGTTTGGGGATGGCGCCGGCGCCGCGATTGTCGGCCCGGTCGAAGCGGACCGCGGAATTCTGGCGGCGAGAATTCGCTCGGATGGCCGCTATGAGGAACAATTGTACGCGCCTGGCGGCGGGACCAAGGGCGGGTTCAGCGCTGAAACAATCGCGCGCGGCGATCACTTTTTCAAAATGAAGGGCAACGAACTCTTCAAGGTCGCGGTCCGCTCGATGGCCGACATCTCGCGCGAAGTGCTCGACGAAGCCGGATTGAAAACAGAAGACGTGAAGTTGTTCATTCCGCATCAGGCAAACCAGCGCATTACCGATGCGGTCGCGAACAAACTGAATGTTGACGATTCAATTGTCTATTCGAACATCGCGATGCATGGCAACACGTCGTCGGCCTCGATTCCCATCGGCCTCGATGAGTGCGTCGAGGCCGGACGCATTGAGCAGGGAGATGTAATTCTGATGGCTTCGTTTGGCGGTGGCGTCACCTGGGGCGGCGTTGTGATGCGATGGTAAGGACGCCGTAAATCGTAAATCGTGAATAGAAGTATGATTCGTACTTTCGGTTCTTACTATTTACGATTTACCATTTACGATTCACGATGATTGCGTACATCTTTCCCGGCCAGGGCTCGCAGTATGCGGGCATGGGCAAGAATTTGGCCGAGACTTTTCCTGCGGCCAGACAGGTCTTTGAAGAAGCGGACGCGGCCCTCGGTTTGGCGATTTCCGGCTTGTGCTTTAATGGGCCGGCGGAGCAATTGCAGCTAACTGAGAATACGCAGCCGGCGATTCTCACTGTTTCAATTGCCGCGCTGCGCGCGATGGAATCGGCGGGTTTTCCGAAGCCGGATTTTGTTGCCGGACACAGCCTCGGCGAATACTCGGCATTAGTTGCCGCTGGTGCGCTTACAATAACGGATGCCGTTCGCATCGTGCGCGCGCGCGGTCGTTACATGCAGGAGGCGGTGCCGGTCGGTAAAGGGGCGATGGCCGCGATTCTGGGCGCCGACCGAGCAATGATCGAGGCGGCTTGTGTTGAAGCGAGTCAGGGCGAAGTTTGCAGCGCTGCAAATTTCAACTCGCCCGGGCAGGTGGTAATCGCCGGAGATGCTTCGGCAATCGATCGCGCAATCGAATTGGTGAAGGAACGTGGGGCAAAGCGCGCCGTGAAATTAAAGGTCAGCGCGCCCTTTCACTCTGCGCTCATGAAGCCGGCGCAGGAACGTTTATCCCTTGATTTGAAGGAAGTAGACTTCGCGGATCTGAAAGTATCGTTGGTCACGAACGTCGACGCAAAGCCCGTAAATACTGGCACGGAAGCTCGTGGCGCCGTGATTCGCCAGGTCTCTTCGCCAGTTCGATGGCTGCAGTCAGTTGAATTTTTGCTAGCGCAGGGTGTACAAACTTTTATCGAAGTCGGTCCCGGAAAAGTGCTGAGCGGACTGGTGCGCCAGACTGATCGCAGCGTGTGCTGTGTGAACGTTGAAGACGCAGCAAGCCTGGAGCAGGCACGCGAAGCTGTCAGCCCCGAAAAAATAAGGACCGAGAATTCGGAAACTTTCACAGAGGAGCAAACTGATGCCCGATCCAGAGATTGAGCAAAAAGTAAAACAAATTATCGTAGACGAGCTTGGCGTGGACGAGAATGAGGTCACACCCAACGCGCGTTTCATTGACGACCTCGGAGCGGATTCGCTCGACACGGTCGAACTCGTGATGCGATTCGAAGAAGAATTTGGGATCGAAATTCCCGACGAAGACGCCGAGAAAATTCAAAGCGTGCGCGACGCATACAACTATATCGACCAGCACAAGGGAAAGTGAGATGTAGGAGCAGAGCTTGCCCTGTCTGCGGTTGACGTCATGCAAACAGTCGCGGGCGAGGACCATCCTTGCCCCTGCATTATCTGATGGAAAATTCCGCTTTGAATCGCCGCGTTGTCGTCACCGGTTTGGGTCTGGTCACGCCAGTCGGTAACACAGTCGAGAGTACCTGGTCCGCATTACTGCAAGGTAAGAGTGGGGCCGATTATATCAAGAAGTTCGACGCCGAAAAGTTTTCGGTTCGCATTGCCTGCGAAGTCAAAGGCTTCGATCCTCTGGAATTCATTCCCAAGAAAGAGGCGCGCAAGATGGGCGCCTTTATTCATTACGCCATCGCGGCGGCCATCGAGGCGATCCGCGACAGCGCCTTCGAGCTGACTGACGCCGGCAAGTTTCCTGACCCGCTGGGCGAGAAGGTCGGCACGTATATCAGCAGCGGCATCGGCGATTTTTGGGCCATCGAACGCGAGCACTCAAAGCTTTTGCAGGATGGCCCGGATCGCGTCTCGCCGTTTTTCATTGTTTCCGCCATCGTGAATCTCGCCGCCGGCCAGGTGTCGATTCGCTTTGGAGCAAAGGGCCCTAACTCGGCGACTGCCACAGCTTGTTCGGCGGGCGCGCATGCCATCGGCGATAGTTTCAGGATAATTCAACGCGGCGATGCCGACGTAATGATTTGTGGCGGAGCTGAGTCGGCCATTACCCCGATGAGCGTCGCGGGATTTGCTTCGATGCGCGCCCTTTCGACGCGCAATAACGATCCCCAGCACGCTTCTCGCCCGTTCGAGCTGCATCGGGATGGATTTGTGATTGGAGAAGGCGCGGGAATTCTAATCCTCGAGGAACTCGAATTCGCGAAACGGCGAGGCGCGCGCATTTACGCGGAAGTCGTCGGTTACGGAATGACGGCGGACGCGTTTCACTTGACCATGCCCGACGAGAGCGGATCAGGCGCGATACGCGTCATGCAAAAGGCGCTGCGAGACGGGAACGTTCGACCCGATCAGGTTGGCTATATAAACGCGCACGGAACCTCGACGCCTTACAACGACAAGTTCGAGACGCTGGCGATCAAAAAGACCTTTGGTGAGCACGCCTACAAACTTGCGGTGAGCTCGACTAAATCGATGACCGGACATTTGCTGGGCGCGGCCGGGGGCGTTGAAGGTGTTTTTATGGCGTTATCGATTCACCGAAATACGCTGCCGCCGACAATTAATTACGAGACTCCGGATCCGGATTGCGATTTGGATTACGTGCCGAACCAGCCACGCGAGGCGCGCGTAGATTATGCGCTTTCGAACAGTTTTGGCTTTGGGGGAACGAACGCGGCGTTGTTGTTCAAGCGATATGAAGAATGAAATTCTCGGCGATCAGTTTAGAGGCCGGCTACTGCCCGCCACTTTCTCATATTTAATCGGCGGGCAGTAGCCCGCCGCTAAACAAGTTATAGTCTGTACATGAAAATCATCGTTCTAATGAAGCAGGTCGCGAACAAGGACGCGATCCTGCGTATTAACAAAGACTCGACCTGGATCGAAGAAGCCGATCTGTCGTTCGAAGTGAACGAGTCGGACGGCTACGCCCTCGAGGAATCGCTGCGCATCAAGGAAAAAGTAGGCGGCGAAGTTGTGGTTTGCTCGATGGGGCCACAACGCGCGAAAAGCGTCATCAAAGACGCTCTCGCTCGCGGCGCCGATCGTGCGATTCACGTCATCGGCGACAACCTGTCGCATCTTGCGCCTTACGCCGCCGCGTCTGCTTTGGCTGAAGCCGTTCGCGAAGAGCAGCCGGATCTAATCATGACGGGTTTGCAGTCTGACGATTATGGTTATGCCCAGACCGGAGTAATTCTCGCGGAGATTCTCGGTCTGCCGCACGCAACGATCGTGATCGAAGTTGACGCTACCGGAGAGCAGTTGCGCGTCAAGCGCGAACTCGAGAGCGGCTGGTATCAATGGTACACGCTGCCGAAGCCGGCATTGCTGACGATTCAATCGGGCATCAGCCAGATTCGGTACGCGACGCTGAAAGGCATCATGGCCGCGAAGAAAAAGGAAATAAAGGAACTGACCCCGGCGGCCGAGATTGTGAATCAGCCTTCGCATCAACGCATTGAAAAGATTTATCTGCCTCAGAAGACAAAACAGACGCAATTGCTGGGCGGCGGCGACGCGAAAAAAGGCGCGGTCGAGCTGGCCGAGAAACTACGATCAGAAGCACGCCTGCTCTAGCGGGGCAGTAGCCCGACCGTGAGAGAGGGCTCAGCAGTTGGTATAGGTTATGAGCAACGGCATCCTCGTCTTCATCGAACACAAAGCGGGCGCGCTGAATAAGACCTCGCTCGAAGCAATCGCGGCCGCGCAAAAATTGGGTAGCGATCTTCGCCAAACAGTATCGGCGGTCGTGCTCGGCTCGGGCGTTCAAGCGCTGGCGCAGGAAATTGCCGCTTACGATTTAAGCAAGGTTGTCTACGCGGATCATGCGCAACTGGCGGAGTACACGCCCGATGCCTACGCCGCGGCGATGGAACAGATCGTGCGCTCATCTGAAACGGAATACGTTGTCCTGTCGCACACCTATCTGGTGCGTGATTTTGCTCCCAAGCTCGCGGCGCGTTTTCGCAAAGGACTAATCAGTGACTGCATTCGCATGAGTGCCGGCGATCAGAAGGTCACTTTCACCCGACGCATCTTTCTTGGAAAGCTTGACGCTGACGTAATCTCGGATGGCGAGCCGCCGGTGTTTGTGACTTTTCAATCAGGTGCGTTTCGTCCTGAACAGGCAGTGAAGGGAAGCGGCGCTCCGGTCGAAACAACGTCTGTGGATATCGGCGAGATTCGCATGAAACCGGAAGCGCCGTTTCAGGAGGTTAAGGCCGCAGTAGATCTAAGCAAAGCCGACATCATCGTTGCCGTGGGTCGCGGAATCAAGAATAAAGAAAATATCGCACTGGCAGAAAAACTCGCCGAAGTTCTGGGTGGCGATCTGGCGGCCTCGCGACCGATTTGCGATGCGGAATGGCTGCCGATCGATCGCCAGATCGGATCGTCAGGACAGACAGTCGCGCCCAAACTCTATGTCGCGGTCGGCATTTCCGGCGCGATACAACACCTCGTCGGCATGAAGAACTCGCGGACGATCGTAGCGATCAACAAAGACCCGGAAGCACCCATCTTTGACATCGCAGACTATGGAATTGTTGGTGATCTGTTCGAAGTCTT
>Ga0207665_10000047_pt1 | contig 76975 bp, 70 predicted proteins | sample LARL112metaG_FD_184351 | JGI IMG/M metagenome (GOLD analysis project Ga0207665, IMG submission 184351) | Corn, switchgrass and miscanthus rhizosphere microbial communities from Kellogg Biological Station, Michigan, USA - LAR L11-2 metaG... | ecosystem: Host-associated > Plants > Roots >... | reverse complement strand
TGTTGTGTTCGAGCTTGCATGCTCGGGCGACGCGTCCACAAACCAATGCTACGGGTCCACGGGACGAGGAAGCCGTGCGGGAGATTGTGGACCTGGAGCGGCAAGCGAAGGACGCGGCGCTGCATCGGGATGCGGCGTTCTCGGAGAGGACTCTGGCAGAGGACTATGTGGCGATCAGTCCCTTGGGGCAGGTGATTGGGAAAGCGGAGACAGTGGCGGCGCGGCGGACGGCGCAGCTGCGGTATGACTCGATTGAAGTGACTGACATGGTGGTGCGGTTATATGGGAGCACGGCGGTGGTGACGGCACGAGCGGATGTGCGCGGGAAAGAGTTGGGCGAGGAGTTCAGCGGACCGTATCGGTTTACGCGCGTGTGGGTGCGGAGGAACGGACACTGGCAGACGGTGAGTTATCAGGCCACGGTTACGCGGTAGGTTTTTCTAGTCGTCAGTCGCTCGTCTTCAGTCCCAAACAGCAAACCTCAGGGGCTCAAGCCCCGAAGCACTTGATCGACTTTTCGGCCCGGCTTCAGCCGGGCCCTTCCCCAAAACCAATCCATTTGGGTGGGATATGTGTTCCAGTGATGCTGCGGGGTGGGGCCCGCAGTCTAAAGTCTTTTACTGTCCTTAATTCTTACGGCATTTGGAGCAGTTGGCGGTATTCGGGTTTGTGGTCTTCGGCGTCCTGTTCGGATAACAGGCCAGCGGCGATCCGGAGGGCTTCTACTTCTTTTTTGACGCGCTGTATCTCCTCTTCTTTACTACGCAAAACTTCTTCGAGGGTCTTCATGATAGATCCTTGCAAGGCTGGATTCAGGCAAACGAATTGCCACGTGAAGAGAAATCTAATCCCGCAGTGCCGCCGGTGGTACGTCTGAGAAGTACATGGGTCAGTGGCCGGTGTGGTAGGGGTGCCCTTTGAGGATGGTGAAGGCGCGGTAGACCTGCTCTAACAGCACGATACGGGCGAGTTCGTGCGCCAAGGTCATTTTGCCGAGGGAGAGGGTGGCGGTCGCGGATTTTCGGGCGGCGCCGGAGAAGCCGTCGGCGGGGCCGATGGCGAGGACCAGGGGTTGGGAGTTGCGGTCTTGATGATTCTGGAGGAATTGGGCGAATTCTTCGGAGCTGAGTTGGCGGCCGCGGGAGTCGAGCAGGACGATGGCGTGGGCGGGGCGGGGGCCGGATTTCTCGCGAAGCTTCAAGAGGGCGGCTTCGTCGGGGAGTTGGAGAGCTTCGGCATCGGCGTAGCGCTGGATGCGCTTCAGGTAGTCGTCGGTCAGGGACTGGATGGCCAGGTTCTTTGTTTTGCCAATCCAGGCTATTTTTAGTTTCACGATTGGGATTTAACCACAGAGGACAATAAGAGGCACTGAGGAACCTAATCCCTTTTAACCGCAAAGGGCGCTAAGAAGGGCCGAGGTTCTTTTTGGGGTTGCTCCCGGAGCGGATTACACTTCCGGTGAGGAACTACTTCCTTCCGGAACCAAGGACTATTGTGGCGCCGAATTCTATGGCGCCATTTTTTTCGTGGCGGCGGACGGCGGCATGGACTTCGTCGTTGATTTTCGGCCAGGCTCCTGGCGGAACACGGTTGAACATTGGGAGGAAGGGAGTGGCAATTGCGCGTTGTTGTTCCCACGCTTCTTCGGGCGGGCCGGGCCAGGTCCAGGGGACGGTTCGCGTTTCTTCGTGGACGTTGGAGAATCCGCCTTGCGACAGCGCTGCGGAGAGGCTGCCTGGGCGCGAGAAGCGGAAGGGGTCGGGGCCGTTGGCTTGCAGGAATGGGCCTCCGACGTGGCGGTGGACTACGCCGATGGTGGATGCGAAGTAGGGTTGGTCCTTCGATCCCCAGACGGCGAAGCAGGCGCGGGCTCCGGGTTTGAGGACTCGGCGAAGCTCGCTGAGTGCTCGCTGGATGTCAGCGAAAAACATCACGCCGAAGCGCGAGGTGGCTAGATCAAATTGTTCGTCGGGGAACGGGAGTTGGTGAGCGTCGGCTTGCTGGGTAGTGAAATTGGTGAGGCCATGCTGCCGGGAGCGTTCGGCGGCGATGGCGAGGAGATCGGTGCTGAGATCGAGGGCGGTCACGTGTCCGGTGGGCGCGATGCGTTTGGCAATGGTGATGGCGGGCTCGCCCGTGCCGCTGGCTAGATCGAGGACGCGCATGTTGGGCTGCGGGTCGGCGCAGGCGACCAGGGCTTCGGTGACGTCGCGTCCCATGGTGGCGGATTTGGCCTTCCACTTTTCGGCGGCGGTCAGGCGGAAGGAAGTGCCCCAGTCGGGGATGGTCGATGTCATACGGAAGGTGTCGCCCAATCTGCAGCAAAAACATTTTATATCCCAGGCGAGCCGAGAGCGTAGACGAGGTGCGGCCAGCTAGGGATTTGGTTCGCGGTGGAAAATTTAGAAAGGTCCGTGGCCTGCGGCGGAACGCGGAGTCCCTCGACTGCGTTCGGCTAGCGCCTCACTCCGCTCGGGATGACAAGTTGTTGAGAGAGCCGGCGACTGAGGCTAGGCTCTCTTCTTTTTTGCAGGCGCGGATGCTATGGTGCGTTTTTTGGCCGCTCGTTTGGGGGCGGCTTTCAGGTCGGCGGGTTCCAGGCGCTTGGCGGATTTCCAGAGGCGCTCAAGCTCGTAGTAGCGGCGGGCTTTTTCGGCGAAGACGTGGACTACGAAGTCTACGTAATCGAGCAGGACCCATTCGGCCTGGCGGTAACCTTCGGTGTGCGCGGGATAGAGGCCAGCGCGCTTCAGGCGGAGTTCGACTTCGTCGGCGATCGCTTGGATCTGGCGCGGGTTGGTGCCGCTGCAGACCACGAAGTAGTCGGTGAAGGCTCCTGAATTCTTTTCCAGCTCGAGGATGGTGATTTCTTCGGCCTTTTTTTCCTGGCAGGCGGCGATCGCTTCGGAGACTTGGCGGCGGGTTTCGTTGGTCTTCATGAATCAGTCGATGGTCGTTGGCTCTTGGTCGTTGGCCTTGATGATTGTAAATGAGTGCGGGGATTTGGGGTTCCACAGGATGGGTCGGGAGCGGTCCGAGAGATTGAAAGCAAATTCTCTACCTCTGAAAGTTTTCAAACCGCAAAACCATTAAACACGGAGGAGCACGGAGGACTGCAAAAGCCTTTCACCGCAAAGGTCGCTAAGGACTGCCTCTAAGGGCGCAAAGAAAGGCCGGTATCTCCTTCACGATTTTTTTGCCTTGAGATCATGGGTCAGGCGGCAATGGCCCGCGCTACATTTACTTTGGGCTCTTATAGAGGTCGCACTTCTTGATGTAGTCGGCCACTTGTGGGTCTACGAATTTGCCCAGGGGCTTGCCCGCCGAGGCGGCTTCGCGGATGGCGGTGGCGGAGATGGCGTGGTGGACACCGTCCAGCACATGGACCGTGGCCCCTTTGAGGACGAGGTCCCCGCGGGCCGGTTGCTTTTCGAAGGGCTTGGTGACGTGAGCGGCGGGGCGCAGTTTTTCGGGAAGCGAGTTGGCGACGTCAGCGAGGGAGTATCCGGGACGGGACGCGACGATGAACTCGACCTCGCTGAAGAGTTGCTCTGCCTCGCGCCACTGGGCAATGTCGCGGAAGGCATCGATACCAATCAGAAAAAAGAGTTCGTCAATTTTCTTGAGCGATCGCCTGAGGCGGCGGACGGTGTCGATGGTGTAGTTCGCGCTAGGCTCCGGCGGCGCGGATTTCCTGCTGCTTGGAACGCTTTTCGAAATTTCGGCAAGTTCTTCGGGGGGAGCTTCGAGCAATGAGGGAATGAGCGCCCTGTCAGCGTTGGTGGCTAGAACGACCATCGCGTAGCGGTGCGCGAAAGCGGAGAGCGGCTGCTTCTGCTTGTGGGGCGGGACGTTTGCCGGGACGAAGAGGACGCGATTGAGTCCAAACTTCTCACGGGCAGCCTGAGCCAGGGCGATATGGCCGCGGTGAATGGGATCGAAAGTGCCGCCGAAGAGTCCTTGTTTCATGCCATTCCTTCAGAAGTTTGCCCGTTAGTCTCATGATTTCCGGTGGCTGTTGCAAGTCTTTGTTCCTTTATTTGCGGAACAGACGGCAACGGGCGTATTCTGTCGCTCTCACGCGACACTCGCCACGTCGTCGGCTGCTCCTTGACAGCACACGATTTTGGACGGACAGGCCCCTGTCCCGTAGTACACGGCCCGTTCGGGCCCATCCTGTTGGACTGCTGTAACTCGCCGCTTTCTCTTTGCGGCTCTAAGATTTACTTGTATGCGACAGAACCTCCCCCTTCTTCGCACCAGTGTCGTTCCCCCCACGCGGGACCCTATCCTGCGATACGGGGTGGCGGTGCTGAGCACTACTCTCGCACTGATTCCTGCCTTGCTGTTTTCCGACGTGGCCGAAAGCCGTCTGGCGGTTTTTGCCGTGGCCGTGATGGTGAGTGCGTGGTACGGCGGATGGAAGCCGGGGTTGGTGGCAACCTCCTTCGCCCTCACGGTGAGCGCGTACTACTCGCTCGCGGGTCCGCACACTCCCGCTGAGTACAGACAGGCCGTGATCCGGCTATCCCTGTTTGTCAGTGTCGCCATTCTTATCTGCTGGTTCAACGGCGCGCTGCGCGCCGCGCAAGAGGGACTGCGGCGTTCGGAAATGAATTTCCGTTCGCTGGTGACCAATGCGCCGTATGGCATCTGCCGCTGCGATTCACTCGGGCACATTGTGGATGTGAATCCCGCAATGGTCGCGTCGCTGGGATACTCATCGGCCGATGAACTGGTGGGAAGAGACTTGAACACGCTCTACGCCGATGGGCAACAGTGGTTCCTGCTGGCCGATTATTTGGCCAACCGGAGGGAATTCAAGGGGCTGGATGGGGAGTGGACGCGGAAGGATGGATCGACGACGGCGGTGCGGTTGTCGGGACGCGCGATCAGCGACGAAAAGAAAAATATCAGCTTCGAAATATTCACGGAAGACGTGACCGAGCGGCGCGCACTCGAGCAGCAGCTGCGGCAGTCGCAGAAGATGGAAGCGATCGGGCGGCTGGCGGGTGGTATCGCGCACGACTTCAATAATCTGTTGATGGTGATTTCGGGATACTCGGAATTTCTGCTGGAGCGACTGGGGCCGGATCCGGCGCTGCGCGGCCCGGCGAAAGAGATCTCGACGGCCGCGGAACGGGCGACATCGCTCACGCGACAACTCCTCGCGTTCAGCCGGAAGCAGATGCTTGCGCCGAAAGTGCTCGATCTGAACGCGGTCGTGACTGAGAACCTGAAAATGCTGACGCGGTTGATCGGCGAGGACATCGACCTAGTGATGATCCCGGGAGCGGACCTGGGAGCGGTGAAAGCCGATCCGGGACAAATCGAGCAGGTCATTCTGAACCTGGCGGTGAATGCGCGCGATGCCATGCCGCACGGGGGACGGCTGACGATCGAAACTTCGAATGTGACTTTGGATGAGGCATACGCGCGGGTGCACTCCCCGGTGCAGCCCGGTGATTACACGATGCTGGCGATTACCGATACCGGCGTCGGCATGGACAGCGACACGCAGTCGCACATCTTTGAACCGTTCTTTACGACCAAGGGCCCGAAGGGTACCGGGCTTGGACTTTCGACGGTGTACGGGATTGTGAAGCAGAGCGGGGGCTACATCTGGGTGTACAGCGAGCCCAGCAAAGGAACATCGTTCAAGATCTATATGCCGCACGTCACAGTGGATGAAGCGGCAGCGGTGGAGCAACCGGCGGCCGCGGCAGCGAAAGCGGGCGAACCAGCGGAGACTCCGCGAGAAACGATTCTGGTAGTGGAAGACGAGGTCAATCTTCGCCGCCTGACCCGGCAATTCCTGGAGAACCAGGGCTACACGGTGGTGGAAGCTGCGGATGGCGCGGCGGCCGTGCAGATCTGCGTGGCGCACCAGGGAACGATTCACCTGATGCTCACGGACGTCATCATGCCGGGAATGAACGGGCGAGAACTTGCGCAGCGCGTTTCTGAAATACGACCGAACATGAAAGTGCTGTACATGTCGGGGTACACGGAAAACGCAATCGGCCACAACGGCACGCTGGATGCGGGCATCACGCTCCTTCAGAAGCCCTTTACCCTGCATGCACTCAAGGCAAAAGTGCGTGAGGTGCTGGATAAATCCATGCTCCCCCTGGAGGTTGCCATGTCTGCTCGAGCAGTAATCCATACCGAGGCTCGTGTGCCCCGGGATAAGGTTCCGCGCTTTCGCGCGCAACGGTTCAATCTGCATTTACCGTTGCGTTACCGGGAGGTCGGAGAACAAGGATGGCGGCAAGGAACGACGTCGAACATCAGTCGGTCCGGACTTCTCTTTAACGCGGAGGAAGTCCTGCAGCCCAACGCACAACTGGAAATCAACCTGGTGTTGCCGGCAGAGATTGCTGGATTGAGTCCGACCGAAGTCGTTTGCCGCGGTGAGGTGGTTCGCTCCGTGGAAGGCGAGGGCGCGACGACGACCCCGGCACTGGCAGCAAAGATTCTGCAGTATCACTTTCAACACGGCTCGCGCGTGTCGGAAGCGTAAGTATGCGGGCGGCCGACGCAACATCGGCCGGGCCGGGCGCTGGTCCGGTGAGGATCTCCCAGGTTCTGCGGTGAGTGGGCCACGCTCACCGCGAGAATGCATATCCCAGGGACGGTCTCAGAGCGCGGGACCGCGGCTAAAGCCGCGGGCTTTTTGTGGATGCCTGCGGCACGCTCGAAAGAAGTTGCGGAAAAACTCAGTAGGATCCAAAATCGCGCACCTCGGGCGCCGAAGCGCGCACAGATTCTCAACGACTTAACGGCACGACTGAAGTCGTGCCCTTCCCAAGCCTGCCGAAGCGGAATTCCTCCCGCAGCCTCTAAAGTCGTGGCCTTCCTGCTTGTATTTTTCTTGCGGGGGTGTGCCGAGTATTGACTCTCCGTTGCTCACTGGATCGTCCAAGGCGTGCTTTTAACGAAGGACCTCGATACGATCCGAGGTTGGGGCCGGTGCCTCCCACCCTTCGAAAACCACGAAGGGTGGGGCAGCCATCAAATGAGAACCTGGCTTTTCCGCAAGCTGTGAATGCAAGCTGTGAATGCAAGCTGTGAATGCAAGCTGTGAATGCGTGCCCTGATACGCAGATGGAGTGGCTGTGCGCTTGGCTACTGGGCGTGATCCTGAGGATCGGTAGAGGATTGGACAGTTGCTCTGCGCAGTTCTTCCACCTCCTCCGCCATTGCAAACTTCAGTTTCTCAATGCCTTCGCCGGTGACGGCGGAGATCGGGAACAGCTGGAGTTTTTTCTTTTTGCAGTACTGCTTGAGCGTGGCGAGCCTGTCTTTGTTGGCGGCGTCGATTTTGGAGGCGACCATCAGCATCGGCTTTTCGGCGAGATGGGCGTCGAAGCTGTCGAGTTCGCCCAGAATTACCTCGACGTCTTTAAGCACGTCAGGGCGGCCGCTGGCGTCGGAGACGTCAACGAGGTGGACGAGCAGGCGAGTGCGTTCGATGTGGCGGAGAAACTGCGTGCCCAGGCCTGCACCGTCGTGGGCGCCTTCGATGAGGCCTGGGATATCGGCGACGACGAAGCTTACTTCGTTCTTCTTGTCACCGGCGACAACCACTCCCAGATTTGGCTGCAGCGTAGTGAAGGGGTAGTCGGCAATCTTGGGGCGTGCGGCCGAGATGCGCGAGATCAGCGTGGATTTGCCGACATTCGGAAATCCCACAAGGCCGACGTCGGCGAGTAGCTTCAATTCGAGGCGGAAAACGCGTTCTTCGCCGGGGCGTCCGTCTTCGTGCTCGCGGGGAGCCTGGTGAGTGGAGGTGGCGAAGCGGGCATTGCCGCGTCCCCCGCGTCCCCCGTGAGCGATGACGATGCGTTCGTCGGGGCGGGAGAAATCCCACACTTTTTGGCCAGTTTCTTCGTCGTAGACGATGGTGCCGACCGGGACCTTCAGGGTGACGTCGACGCCCTCACGGCCGGTTTTGTTGGAGCCTTCACCGTGGCGTCCGCGTTCGGCTTTGTATTCGGGATTGAAGCGGAAGTGGACGAGCGTGTTGTGACGCTCGCTGGATTCCATGATGACGTCGCCACCCTTGCCGCCGTCGCCGCCGGAGGGGCCTCCGCGGGGAACAAATTTTTCGCGGCGGAAGGCGAGACAGCCGTTGCCGCCGTCGCCGGCTTTGACTCGGATTGTGGCTTCGTCGATGAACATTTTCTAGTCGTCAGTCTTCAGCTGGGCTGATAGCTCGTGGCTGGTGGCCTTCCGCTAAGAACTTGTCGTTGGTCCCTGGTCGTCGGTCGTTGGCGAAACTGTCCGGCTGACCTTCGGCAGCGGCCTGCGCCTGGGAAATTTGCGCAACTGTTCTCTTAGATTCTTGGACCAGGCAAGTAGCTCGTTCGAAGAGCAGTCAAGCACCGGGCCTTCGGGACTCTCTCCCGGCCCGGCCCATGACTTCCAAGGGGGCCTCGACTCCAGTTGCAGAAAGACCTGCAGTCGCGTGGTCCCAGTGGAACAATCTAGCAACTCAAAACTGAGGTTGAGTTCGACAGAGTCCAACAGAGGATTGACCTCGTGATTGTTGCCAAGACTTTCTAACCAATTTGCTAATTCCTCGACTTCCCATGTGAGCAGTGCCGGATCGTCGCTCGTCCACTCATGGTCTGCGATGGTCGCATGAGTCCTGACAATCAGCCAATTTGCGTCCCATCCGTCAGTCGAGGAGTGGGGAAATTGATATCGAATGACCGTCAGTTCAAACTTGTCGCCGTTCTTGCCAGCTAGTTCCATACGTCATGCAAAAACAATAGCCCCTCCGAAAGCAAGGGGCCAGGTGTTTCGACGGGCGAGGACGCCCGTCGCTCCATTAGTTAATTCTTCGCTTCTATGGGTTCGACCATGACGAACTTGCCCATCTGGCCACGGTCTTTGAAGACGATGCGACCGGTGATTTTGGCGAAGAGTGTGTCGTCTTTGCCGCGGCCTACGTTGAGGCCGGGCTTCACGCGGGTGCCGCGCTGGCGCACGATGATCGTGCCGCCGGGGACGACTTGTCCGCCGAATGCTTTAAAGCCTAGGCGCTGCGCGTTAGAGTCGCGGCCATTTCGGGATGTGCCTTGTCCTTTTTTATGTGCCATAAAACCAGTCCTTAGTCGTTGGTCGTTAGCTAAAAGCCATCGCTCGCTGCAATCGTCCCCGATTACTTTTTCTTCGCTGGCGACTTTTTCGCGGCGGTCTTCTTAGCAGACTTCTTTTTGGCCGCCTTCGGCGTAGGCTGCTTCGCTTCGCCCGCTGGCTCGGCCTTCTTTACCTTGGGTTCCTTCTTCGGAAGGTCGGGTGCTTTGAAGGATTGGCCGTCGTAGGCGATTTCGGTGATGCGGACGGCGCTGAAGGACTGGCGGTGTCCGCGGAGCTTTTTGTACTGCTTTTTGCGTTTGTAATGGAAGACGAGGATTTTGGCGCCGCGTCCTTCTTCGACGACTTCGCCGACAACACGGGCTTCACTGGCGGGACGGACGATTTCGCCCGCTGAGGCCGAGACGGCGAGCACATCGTTAAATTCGACGTGGCCGTCAGTACCGGTGCCGACTTTTTCGACTCGGATCACATCCCCGGGCGCCACCCGGTACTGCTTACCGCCGGCGCGGATGACCGCGTACATACTCATGCCTCCGAAAATTGCTGCCCGCGGCGCACACGGGCGCTGTCGCGGGGAACCTAGAATCTCTTTGCTTGCTGTGTTATGCCGCGCTTCTGTCAGCCACGGCGGGCGGGCCAGAACGGTTCCGCAGGTACAGGCAAACCACACCATTTTAGCTTGGGGTATTGAAATCGGTCAAACCATTAGGTGTGTTGGGCCTTTTCGGACTAAGGTGAACGTCCGATCAAATCCCAAGTGGGTTGAGGTGGTGGAATCCCACTCTAACGTCGCAAGGGCGCGACATTAGCCACCCGGCCGCTTCCGACCATTCGCGGGTGGGAGCCTTTTGTGCGACAATGCCGCGCTTGATTTCGCGGATATTTCGTTTGCGGGAGGATTGTCATGGGGGTCGGGATGGGAAAGAGTTTCGGGTGGGCATTTCTGGCGGTAATGCTGTTGTCGAGTCTGACGTTGGCGCAAGGCAAGAAGGCTTCGGCTAAGGCGGCTGCGGGCGGGCCGGACAAGGCGCATCTGCAGAAAATTTGGGATGCGTGGAGCACGCTTGATCCCGCGAATGCTGCCCAGTTTTATGCGTCAGGGCCACACGTGTTCTTCGATCTAGCGCCGTTGAAGTATGGAAGCTGGGAGGAGTATCAGAAGGGCGTGGTCGCGGTGCTGGCCGATTTCAAGACGGCGAAGTTGACCGTGAATGATGACGCCGAGATCCATGCCGCGGGGCCGATCTATTGGGGGACCGCCACGGTAAAGGAAGATGCGACTCTGAAATCGGGGAAGCGGGAGATGGGGAATTTCCGGTGGACGGTTGTGTTTGAGAAAGAAAATGGGAAGTGGTTGATCGTGCATGAGCATATTTCGGTGCCCGCGCAGTAGAGGGGAATTGATTTTTCGTGAAGACCCACGGTTTGCAGCCGTGGGTTTTTTTGCGGAGGAGTGTGGGTCCCGCGATAAATGTTGGGATGCGAGAAAGGGCATGGCCACGTGGTTCGGACATTCCCCGGTATGATGGCCGGCTCGTGGGCTCACGCCCACTTCGCACATAGTGCCACCCCTATGGAGTTCGCGTCATTAGCGTGCTCTACCCAGCGCTTACGCGCTGGGCTCGGTTCTGGGAGAGTGGGTCTTGGTCTCAGCGGTAGGGGCGAAACATCGTAGAGCAACCGTCCGAGAGTGGAATGGTGAAGAGCGAGAACGATGGCGAGTGATTCGGGGTAGACCCGGGTGCTGAAGTGGCAGGATCTTAGTGGAGATAAGCTTTGTCGAAGAAGTAAAGGGTCATTCCGGCACCGACCAGGATTACGAATACCCGGATCCAGGACTGGGGAAGTTTCTGTGAGAAGTGGGCAGCGGAGTATCCGCCCAGGATTGCGCCGATTGTCATGACGATGGCTTGCGGCCATGCGATGGCGTGGGCCGCGATGAACGTCACTACCGCCACCCCGTTGATTACCGCGCCGAGCACGACTTTCAGGGCATTCATGGCATGGATGTCAGTCATGCCGAGTGCCGCCAGCATCGCCAAGTTGATGATGCCGACGCCGCCTCCGAAGTACCCTCCGTAGATTGAGACCAGAAGTTCGAATGCGCACGCCCAGAAGAGAGCGGTAGTGGTGGCGTCGTGGCCCAGACTGGACGGGCGTCCGCGAGAGAGCTGCTTTCCAAATGCAAACAGGAGCGTCGCTCCCAGCATGAGCCAGGGCAGGACTCGCATGAAAGTGTGGGCCGGAGTTTTCAGGAGCAGGATGGCGCCGGCGATTCCCCCAACCACGCTGATCGCGATCAGCGGGATTAGTACGCGACGGGTGATGTCGAGGCGGTTGCGGTAAGCGCCTCCGCTGGCCGTGGTGCCTACCCAGAGGGCGAAGCAGTTCGTGGCGTTTGAAGGGATGGGTGGCACGCCGGTCAACAGGAGAGCGGGAAAGGCGACGAAGCTGCCGCCACCGGCGACGGCGTTCAGAGCGCCACCCAGAATTCCCGCGACGAACAGCACGATGGCGGTATTGAGGGGCAAGGGAGTAGGTGTATCAGAAACGAGGAGGGATGTCAGGGGCTGGTCGACTGTTTGGAAAGTTGAGTGGATGAGGAAAAATCCCCAGACTGGGCAGTCGTGGAATCACATCCTAACGTCGCAAAGAGCGCGACCTTAGGATGGGGCACCCGCGTGCACGGAATTCTGCCAACCTTTTGATCCCAGCCGCGTCTTTGGACCGGGGGGTGTTCGTGATGCGTACTGCAATCTTGGTGGGTGTGTTTTGTCTAGCGAGCGGGTGGGCTGCCGCTCAGCAGGCGCCTGCGGTCGCGCCGCCGAATCCCTGTGCGGCGCCCGAGCAGAGACAGTTGGAGTTCTGGGTCGGCGAATGGGATCTGACTTGGCCCGGTGAGAAGCACGGGGAAGTCGGACATGGCACGAACACCGTCCGGCGCATCCTGGAGACGTGCGTCGTGCAGGAGAATTTCTCGGGCGAGCGCGCGATGCATTTGCGAGGAACGAGCGTGTCGATATTCGATACGCGAGCCGGGAAGTGGAAACAGACTTGGGTAGACAATGAGGGCGCGTACCTTGATTTCGTCGGCGAATTTAAAGATGGGCAGATGATCCTGGCGCGAGATGCGGTGCGGGCGGATGGGACGAAGGTGATCCAGCGCATGGTGTTTAAGAACATTTCGCACAATGAGTTTGACTGGAGCTGGGAGGCGTCGAAGGACGGCGGGAAGACTTGGCAAGTGCAGTGGCCGATTCATTATAAGAGGAAGACGTAGGGGCTTGATGGTTCGAAGATGTGGCTTTCCTCGCGAACAGGGGGAAACGCAAGGTCCCTCGACTGCGTTCGGCTGGCGCCTCACTTCGCTCGGGATGACAAGCTCCATCGGGTTTTCGCGCTCCAGTGGACAAAAGTTTCTTTGGCGTGAAACCATCCGTGAATTCAGATTTACGGAGGGATCATGCTCGGTAAGAAGGTTGTGTCGGGGCCCTGGTTCTGATAGCGGGAACGGCGATCTGCGGAGCGGCTGGTCTTGCTTTTGCGGCGGATCGTGGCGAAGTTTTTACGGGCCTGGTGGTGCAGCCGGTGATCTCGCCGCGTTCGGTGGCTGGCACGGATGGGCATCTCACTTACGAGCTGTCGTTTGTGAACGAGACGAAGATGATCTCGCAAGTGGACTCGATTGCGGCCGTGGATGCGGATTCCGGGGCGGTGCTGACGGAGTGGAAGGGAAAAGAGCTCGGCGAGATTTTCCGGATTAATGGAGGCGAGTCGGGGACGGCGCTAGCCCCTTCGCACTCGGCCTATGCCTTTCTTGATGTGACCTTGCCGGCGAGCGCTGCGGCACCCAAGAACATCAAGCATCGGATATCGGTTTCACGCTCGATGCCTGACGCAAGTAACGAACACAAAGGGGCGACCGACGAACTTCAGGCAGGCATGCCCGCCAACGTGACCTTTGAAGGCGCACCGACTCCGGTGAATCCAAAGAAACCGATTGTCGTTGCACCGCCGCTGCGCGGGGCGGGATGGGTCGCAATCAATGGATGCTGCGCGCAAATCTCAGCGCATCGTGGCTCGGTACTCGCCTTCAACGGCAAGGCTTACATCGCGCAACGCTTCGCGATCGACTGGATCCGCGTGGACTCGGACGGGCGGCTTTTCAAAGGCGCGATGGATCAGCTATCGAGTTATCCGTTTTTCGGAGTGCCCGTCTATGCCGCGGCCGCTGGGACAGTGGTGGAGGCAACCGACGGGATGGCGGAGCAGGTTCCGGGTCCGCCGAAGGGAGTGACCGTTGAGACCCTCGCAGGGAATCACATCGTCATCGATATGGGAGATGGGAATTTCGCGTTGTACGCGCATATCAAGACCGGTACGGTCGCGGTTAAGGTTGGCGATCACGTGAAGACCGGGGATGTGCTCGGGCATCTGGGGAACACGGGGAACTCGTCGGCGCCGCATTTGCATTTTCACGTGATGGATGGACCGTCTCCGCTGGCGTCGCGCGGGTTGCCGTATGAGATTGAGGGGTTCCAGAGCCAGGGGAGACTGGATGGGGATGACGGGTTTTTTGAGAAGGGCGACGCTGGGAAGATTGACCGCAGTTGGTTTCCGGGGGCGCATAAGAATGAGTTGCCGCTGGAGAATGAGATGGTGGATTTTGGCGGGAGAAATGATTTTGGGCGAGTGAGGGTCCGTTTTCCCTGGGCTGATGCCCGGGGATTTTTGCACGACTTCTCTCTGTGCCCAGTAGTGCAGTAGGGGACGCCGAACAAGTGCATTGGTCCTTCGCTTCGCCCAGGATGACAAGACTGCTTTACGAACATTTATTTCTCGAGCCTGACAACCGACCTCTATTCGCAAATCGCCAAAGCGCGACATGGGAAGGATGTGCCGCCTTCGATTGCGGGAGGGACCGCGAAGAAATGGAAGCTTCTTCCTTCGATCTGATCGAGGCCGCGGAGGTGTTCGACGATCGGAATGTCAGCAGCGAGCAGTATGGTGTGGGCCGGGCGGACAGGGTCGTGCATGTTGTCGATGTTAGCGCAATCGATGCCGACCAGCGTGGTGCCCGCATGGACGAGGTGTTCGGACGCGGCCGCCGTGAGGAACGGGCCGGAGCGGAAGTAGTCGCCGGAGTTCCAGCGGCGCGACCAGTTGGTGTGTAGGAGAACGGCTTTTCCGCGTACGGCGAATCCGGAAACGATGGCGGGTTCGATGGGGCCCTCTTCTGGCGCGGGGATCACGAGGCCCGGCACGTTAGCGAGCTTCTCGAGGGACACCGAGGCGAGATCGTGTCCGTGCGGATGACGGTGGAACGGTGCGTCGAGGTACGTGCCGGTGTTGCCGCCGATTTCGTAGGAGGCGATTTGGAATGACGTTTCCGGCGCATAGTGCGCGTGTTTTCCTGCGTCGCCGTGAGCCAGGAAGACATGGAATTTTGGAATCGGGAGGCCCGGGTAGGCGGGCATGTTGGGGGCGAGTTTGTGGCTGAGGTCGAAGATCATCGCGTGCTCCCGGAACTGGGTGTAGAAAAGCTTACCTCAGGCGCTGTAGCGCGGTCATTTCCTGACTCCTGGTGGCACGAGTGAAATCGTGCCCTTCCCCTTTTCTTGCCCGTCCCCTTCCGGCCCTCCGCTTCCGGCCCTCCAATCCTTGTCCTTCCTAAATTCCTCCCTCCCCCTTTCTTGCTCATCTTCTTTCTTGATTGCGCGAGCCGAGCTCAGGCAAGTATCTGCAGGCGAGGATCTTGTCTACGTGACGCACGTCACAGCCATGGTGTGATAGGGCCGCTAGTCTGGGAGCGTGGTGAGGCAGGGCTATGGCGAGCCAACTTCATAGTGAAATCTTCAATCCGGCAGCAGCGGGGGTGCTCGAGGACGTGCATGCAGTTTGCGAATGCAGTGATGCAGAGTCGAGCGGCGTTGTTCCGCACCAGACGAAGGCAGCCGCAACGAAGAAATTGATCCGACGAACGGATCGCGACTATTCGCAGGCCCTGCGGCGCGGTTACCAGTTTGCATTTTTCCTGATGAATGTCTGGTTGGGTGGCCAGTTCTACCTGTGGGTGCGGCATTACGAGACGGCGGGTGCGTCGGCTTATGCGTCGCGTCCAGCGGGTGTCGAGGGCTGGCTGCCCATCGCAGGCATGATGAATTTCAAATATTTTCTGTTGACCGGGCGCGTGCCGGAACTGCATCCGGCTGCGATGTTTTTGCTGGTCACGTTTGTCGCGATTGCGTTTCTGTTCCGTAAGGCGTTCTGCAGCTGGTTGTGTCCGGTGGGGACGGTTTCAGAGTATCTGGGGAAGTTGGGGAAGAAAATCTTCGGGCGGAATTTCTATTTGCCGCGGTGGGTCGATGTTCCGCTGCGCGGATTGAAGTATTTGCTGCTGGGATTTTTTGTGTGGGCCGTGTCGAGCATGTCAGCACAGGCGATCACGGGGTTCATGCAGAGCCCGTACGGCATCGTGGCCGATGTGAAGATGCTGAATTTCTTACGGTTTATCGGGACGACCGGGTTGATTGTGCTCGGTGTGCTCGCGGTGGCCTCGATGTTCGTGCAGAACTTTTGGTGCCGGTATTTGTGTCCGTATGGAGCGCTGCTGGGATGGTCGTCGGTGTTCAGCCCGTTTCGCATTCGGCGGAATGAATCGGCGTGCGTTGATTGCGCGAAGTGTGCCAAGGCTTGCCCGTCCGCGTTGCCGGTGGACAAGCTGGTCACGATCAAGTCTGCGGAATGCACGGGATGCTTGGAGTGCGTGGGGGTGTGTCCGGCGGAAGGTGCGCTGCAGATGGCGCTTCCGCGATTGATTCCGGCGCCGCGAAAGATGCCGACGTGGGTGTTCGCGGCCGGGGTCGCGGTGGTCTTCGTTGGAGTTGTGGGATTCGCGAAGACGGCCGGGTATTGGAAGTCCGATGTGCCGAGCGCCGTGTACAAGCAATTGGTGCCGCACGCGAATGAGGCGAGTCATCCGATGCCGGGGGATCCGGGGCTGACGGAGTAGGTCGGTAGTGCCCTAGTCCAGGCACCGTCGGCATGACGCTTTTCTAGCCGAAGAAAAGTCAAAAACCCCGCCCAAGCGGAGCTTGGACGGGGCACCCGTTCAGGGATACCAGCTTACTGGAGCAACGAGCCGTTGCCATTGCCCGGCGCTTCGTCGGGCGGGATCACCACGGCTGCGGCTACGCGGTCGCCGGGTTCGAGGTTCAGGAGACGGACGCCTTGTGCAGAGCGGCCGGATTCTCGGATGGTCTTCGAGTCCATGCGGATGATCTTGCCGTACTGACTGATCAGCATGACCTGCGAGTCTTCGGAGACCTGGGCAATGGTGGAGACCTTGCCGTTACGCTCGGTCGTCTTCACATTGATCACGCCCTTGCCGCCGCGATTGGTTAAGCGGTACTCGTCGGCGGGGGTGCGCTTGCCGTAGCCGTTTTCGGTGACAGAAAGAATCAGCGAGCCTTTCTCGGGCACGAGATCCTCGTCGCCTTCTTTCTTTTCGACTTTCACACCCGGCTTGGGCGTGGTTGCCATGCCGACGATGTAGTCCTTGTCAGCCAGGTTCATGCCACGAACACCGGTGGCGTTGCGGCCCATGGAGCGAACGTCATCTTCTTCGAAGCGGACGGCCTGCCCTTCGTGCGAAGCGAGGAAGATGATCTGTAGGCCATCGGTCAGCGTAGCTGCGACCAGTTCGTCGCCCTGCTCGATGTTGATGGCGATAATGCCGCGGGACATCACGTGCGAGAAGTCCTTGAGTTCGGTCTTCTTCACCGTGCCGTTACGAGTGACGAAGAAGACATACTTGTTGGCTTCCTCAAGATCGCGGACGGCGAGCATGGTTCGCACGGTCTCGCCAGCCTGCAGTGAGATCAGGTTGCCCATGTGCTTGCCCTTGCCGGCGGGACCGACGTCGGGAATTTCGTAGACCTTCAACCAGTAGACGCGGCCCGCGCTGGTGAAGATCAGGATGTAGGCGTGGGTCGAAGCCACGAAGAGCTGCTCGACGAAATCCTCGTCGCGCGTCTTCATGCCGGTGCGGCCCGTGCCACCGCGGCGTTGCATGCGGTAGGTCGAGATGGGCGTGCGCTTCAGGTAACCGGAGTGACTGACCGTGACGGCGACCTGTTCGTCGGCGATGAGGTCTTCGAGGTGGATTTCGGCGGCCTCGTCTTCGATGACGGTCTTGCGGGCGTCGCCGTATTGCTTCTTGACCTCTTCGAGTTCCCTGATGATGACGCCGCGCAGTTTCTTTTCCGAGCCCAGAATGGATTGATACTCGGTGATGCGCTCGCGGATTTCTTTCAGCTCGTTGGAGATCTCGTCGATGGAGAGCTTGGTCAGGCGATGCAGTTGCAGTTCGAGGATGGCATCGGCCTGCTTCGTGGTGAAGGGCTTCTCGGGATCGAGCTTGGGCGCGCGGCCGGTGGTGTTGATGTCGATCTTCTTGCCACCGAAGTAGGCGACCAGGTTTTCGCGGGCATCAGCACGGTTGGCGCTGGCGCGGATGATGGTGATCACGTTGTCGAGGTGATCGAGTGCGGTCAGGTAGCCTTCGAGGATGTGCTCGCGATCCTGCGCTTTGGCGAGCAAGTAGGCGGTGCGGCGGCGCACGACTTCGACCCGGTGGTCGATGAAGTACTGGAGCGCCTGGATGATGCCCATCTCACGGGGCTGCCCATGAGCGATGGCCAGCAGGATCATGCTGAAGCCCTGCTGCATCTCGGTGTGCTTGAAGAGCTGGTTCAAGACGATCTGGGCTTCGGCGCCACGCTTGAGCTCGACGACGATGCGCATGCCGTCGCGATCGCTTTCGTCGCGGATGTCGGAAATGTCGTCGATGACCTTGTCGTTTACGAGTTCGGCGATACGCGCGACCAGGCGGGCTTTGTTCACCTGGAATGGAATCTCGGTAACGATGATGGCTTGCTTGTCTTTAGTAAGGGTTTCGATGGCAGCGCGGGCGCGCATCATGAAGCGGCCGCGTCCGGTCTTGTAGGCGTCGACGATTCCTGCGCGGCCGTGAATGATACCGGCGGTCGGGAAATCTGGACCTTGCACGAACTTGAGAATTTCCGCCAGTTGGGCGTGCGGATTGTTCACCAGCGTGATGGTGGCGTCGACGATCTCAGTGAGATTGTGCGGCGGAATCTTCGTGGCCATGCCGACGGCGATTCCGTCGGATCCGTTGACGAGAAGATTCGGGATACGCGCCGGGAGAACTTCGGGCTCGACTTCGCTGTCGTCGTAGTTGGGACGGAAGTCAACGGTCTCCTTGTCGAGATCTTCGAGGAGCGCGGTCGCGACCTGCGCAAGCTTGGCTTCGGTGTAACGGTCGGCTGCCGGAGGATCTCCATCGACGGAGCCGAAGTTGCCCTGTCCGAATACCAGCGGGTAGCGCATGCTCCAGGTTTGCGCGAGGCGCACGAGAGCGTCATACACCGCGAGGTTGCCGTGCGGATGGTATTTGCCCATCACGTCGCCGACGATGCGGGCGCACTTGCGGGTGGCGCGGTTAGGCGCCAGACCCATCTGCTGCATGGTGTAGAGAATGCGGCGATGCACCGGCTTCAATCCGTCGCGCACGTCGGGGAGCGCGCGGCCGATGATGACCGACATCGAATAGTCGAGATACGACCGGCGCATCTCGTCTTCGATATTGACCGGTTGAATATTCAGGGCGCCGGGAGAGCCACCTTCGCCCGGAGGCGGTGGTGGTAACGGGAGTTCGGGATTCTGATCGTCTGCCATGAAAATCTGCTCTTAACCGCTAGCTTCTGGCTGCCAGCTTTTTTGAATTTGGACGCGCAGTTTGGGCCTGACCTTCGAAGTGCCTCCGAAGGGGTTGCGGATTCCGTAAAGCATTGTATTTACAGGATGTTAATGGTCCTTGGATCAAGCGAAATTATACCACGAATTGGGGTGTTTTGGGTGGGGAAGGGGTTACTGATCAGCCTCCCGATTTGAGTGGGGAGAAGCGCCTGAAGGCGCGTTTTCTTGGTCACTTTACGGCACGCCTGAAAGGGTGCCCGGATACGAACTCGCCCCGTTTTCAATTGCCAGTGTTCTTCAAATGTTGGTCTTTTATGAACAGGGCTGCGATGGCTGCGCTGGCGATCGATAGCGCGGCGCAGCAGAGGGCGATGATGCGGAAGGCGTAGACGAACGAGTCGGGAATTGCACCTTTCAGCTGAGGGGGTGGGGTGGTGGCAGGGGGCGCCGGTGCGGTTGAAGAATTGGGAGCGGCGTTGGCGGAGACTTCGATGGCGGCCAGCTTGGTGCGGTCGGAGTGCAGTTGTTCGCGGATTTGTTTCGGGATCCCGAGGCCCGCGAGTTCGTGGTCGAGGTGGGTGGCGAAGGCGTTGACCATCACGATGCCGAAGACAGCGACCGCCAGCAAGCCAGCTACCCGCGCGACCGCGTTGTTGATGCCGGATGCTGTGCCCGAGTGGTCGCGATCGACTGCCGTCATCACCGTGGTTGTGAGGGGAGCAACGCTGACCGCCATGCCGAATCCGAGTATGACGAATGCGGGGAAGAAGTTGGTCCAATACGATCCGCCAACCGAGGGCAACGTGAACATCGCAAACCCAGCAGCGGCGATCAGCGGGCCGATAGTGAGCGGGAGCTTCGGGCCGTAGCGTGTGACCAGTCCTCCGGACCAGCGGGAGAGCACGAACATCAGCAGGATGAGCGGCAGAGCGGCCGCGCCCGCGGCGGTAGCCGAATAGTGCTGGACCTGGATCAAATTCATCGGGAAGACGAAGAAGAAAATTCCCAAGGCCGAGTAAAGAAAAAGCGTCAACAGGTTCGCGCCGGAAAAGGTTCGCGATCGGAAAAGTTTGAGCGGGACCATCGGGTTCGGGGCGCGCGCTTCAACGATCGGGAACGCTGAGAGAGAGAAAAGAGCGACCAGCAAACTTGCGGCGACGCCGGGATTCGTCCAGCCTAGGCGTGGTGACTCGACGAGACCATAGACAAGGCCGCCGAGGCCGAGGGTGACAAGCAGTGCGCCGAGGAAATCGAGCCGCTTGGCGGCGGGGCCGTGACTTTCAGGCACGTGCCAGAGAGAGATCACGATGACCGCTACCGCGAGCGGCAGGTTGATGAAGAAGATCCAGCGCCAGGAGGCGTGCTCGATGAGCCATCCGCCGAGCACAGGGCCGAGTGCCGTGGTGATGGCGGTGAATCCGGACCATGTGCCAATGGCGCGACCGCGTTGATCCTCGGGAAAAGATGCGCTAATGATGGCGAGACTTCCTGGAGTGAGCAGGGCGGCGCCGACTCCTTGAATCGCGCGTGCATAGATGAGTTGATGGATGTTTTGCGCGAGGCCGCAAGCGGCCGATGCGATGGCGAAAATGGCGACGCCGATCAGGAAGAGGCGGCGCCGGCCGAAGAGGTCGCCGGCGGAGCCTCCGACGAGAATGAGTGCACCGAGAAAAAGGCCATAGGACTCGACGACCCACTGAACGTCGATGACGGTGGCATTGAATGTGGATTGGAACGCGGGCAAGGCGACGTTCACGACGGTGCTGTCGATGAAGGCCATGCTGCTGCCGAGGATGGCAGCGGCGAGGATCCAAGCGGCCGAGGAAGAACGGGTCGCGGGTGCTTCAGTGGGGGTGGGCATGTCTGGTTATGGATGCAGTGGGTCCGGGAAGGGTTCGACTTGCTCGGGGGGGTTACAAGCGGCGCTTGATTTGGCCCGTACGAGGCTGGTCTTCGCTAAGCCTTTCCAGTAAGTGTTGGACTAAGGGGCGGCACAACAGCGGGTCGTGTAGGGATGAAGGTCGTCGGAGTGCACCTGGGAGCGACGCCGATTCCGCTCAGCGCCACACTTGTCAAGGCTTCTTGATTTGTAAAGAATGTGTTACATGGTTGATCGATTGTCGAGGGGTAGTAAGTGGCAAACATTTTCAAACTAAGCGGGGTGCTTCTGATGGTTGCGTCCCTCGGTTGGGGAGCGCAGGCACAGGAGTCGGTTGACCCGCTGCGGCAGCGAGCCGAGCAGGGCAGCGCTGAGGCCCAGACTACCTTGGGCACGATGTATCGAAATGGGGAGGGCGTGCGTCAGGATCTGGGAGAGGCCTTGCGGTGGTTCCGGTTGGCTGCAGTGCAGGGGAACGCCGAGGCCGAGAATGATCTTGGATTTCTCTACGACTACGGCGGTGGTGTGCCCATCGATCACCAGGAAGCGGCGCGTTGGTATCGCAAAGCCGCTGCCCAAGGCCACGCCGAGGCGGCGCTGAACCTGGGCTGGCTTTACGACAGCGGCCAGGGATTTCCGGTTGACCATGCGGAGGCCGCGAAGTGGTATCGCAAGGCGGCCGAGGAGGGGAACGGCGACGCGGCCTTCGATCTCGGAGTGATGTACGAGAAAGCGCAGGGTGTGGGGCAGGATTATGGCGAAGCTGCACGCTGGTACCGGAAGGCGGCGGATCAGGGGATGCACATTGCGCAGCTTAGTCTTGGGCGACTCTATGCCGGCGGTCAAGGTGTTGCGCGCGATCGGGCGGAGGCCGCGCGCTGGTATCGCAAAGCAGCGGACCTGGGACTGGCGACCGCGCAATACGAATTGAGCCGCGCATATTCGAGCGGCGCGGGCGTGACGGCGGATCCAGTGGCGGCGTACGAGTGGATGGATATAGCCGTGTTTCGAGCGAATGGGTCGGTCCGCGAAAAATATTCTGCGGCGCGCGATGCGCTGGGAGGGCGGATGAGTAGTGAGCAACTGGCGGAGGCAAAGCGGTTGGCCGGTGAGTGGAAAGCCAAGTGGGCGCACTGACGCTCCGCACGTCTTGAGTTAGTAGGCGCTTTTCCAGTTCCAACCGTCGGAGAGGCGGTTGATGGCGCCGACGCGAAGGCGGTGGTCGGCGGGGTTGCGACTGGGATTGCCGCTGATGGTGATGCGGTCTCCTGGCTGAAGCGTGTCCTTCTCGATGCCCTGACGGCTGAGCTGGCCGGCGGTGCCCCATTCGGCTGCCCAAGTGATGGTCTTGTTCTTCTCGCCGGAAGTTTCCAGGAGAATCGCGGAGTGAGGATTGCGGAAGAGGAATTCGACGATCGTGCCTTTGATGGTGACCGTCTCAGAAGAATAGGTGCCGGCGAAGGAGTGGTGCGCCCACGCGTGACTCGCAGACAGTATGGCGGCGGTCAGCAAGAGGACCGAGAGTGCGAGTTTTGCCCGTCCCGGCATGCGGGGGATGATACACCCACCACACGGAAGATTCACGATGCGTGGTGCGCCCCGGTCGTTTGTTCGCCAGTCGTGCAGTGCCCGGTTGTTTCCTATTCAAGCGGCGTGGGATATTGGATGTCTTGAAAATGGATATGGTTGAGTTACGTGGGCAGCATGTGCGGCTGGAGCCGCTGGAGAGTCGTCATGTTAAGGGACTGGCGGCGGCTTCGGCTGGGGACGCGGAGTTGTACCGGTGGAGTCCGGTTCCGCAAAACGAGGCTGAGGCTGCGCAATATGTGAGTACCGCTATGGCGTGGAGAGATGAAGGCAGCGGGATGCCGTTTGCCACGGTGCGCAACTCGGATGGGGTGGTGCTGGGGTCGACGCGGTTTTTCAATCTGGATCGGTGGGCTTGGCCGAAGGGGCATGCTTTGCACGGGCGGCTGACGCCGGATGGATGCGAGATCGGATACACGTGGCTGGCGCGGTCAGCGATCCGGACGGCGGCGAATACGGAATCCAAGTTGTTGATGCTTACGTATGCCTTTGAAACGTGGAAAGTATTTCGGGTGTGTTTTCACACCGATATGCGGAATGAACGATCGCGGGCCGCGATTGAACGCATCGGGGGGAAACTTGAAGGCGTGTTGCGGGCGCATCGCATGGCGGCGGATTTCATTCCGCGGGATTCGGTGCGCTTTTCGATTGTGGCCCCGGAGTGGCCGGCGGTGAAGGAGCGGTTGATGCGAAAAGTGGAGGGCGGCTAGGCCCGAAAAGAGCGTAGTGCGGGAACATGGGCGATCAAGGGATAATTCTGGATGCTGCACTGGCGTGTTGAGGAGTTTGTATATACGGGAAAATGCTGATGTCCTAATGAGTTAGTATGAAAAGGAATTTCGATTTCAGCCGACTCTGTCGCTATTGGTGGCATCCAACCGTGATGGGTGATTTGTTATGGCCATTTTTGATGAAACCTATCGAGTCATCGCGGTGGAGAGTCAAGCTCTGACAATCCAAGGGAATGTGAGTGGGGAAGTTTTGACGATTACTAATCCCGAGCCGGAGATTCCGTTCACGGCGGAAGAATATCCGGTGGGGCAGTTGATCGGGTTGACGGATCCGTCGGAGTCGGCGCCGAATTAAGCCGGTAGGCGCGGGTGTGAATTCCACAGAGTGCTATGGGCAGAAGAAGTGTGTCCGATCGCGGACTCCTGCGACGGCATTTCTTCGCGTATGACTTCGATTTCTTAATTATTCCGGATGAAAATTCAGGATGACGATTTCATGCGTCTCGCGCGAAGCGGCTTCCCACTTGCAGCGCCGCACTGCGTCGACTCCTGCTTGCGCGAGCACGGGATGGCCGCCGAGAATGCCGGTTGATTTAACGCTGCCGTTGGCCGCGACCACGGCTTCGATTTTCACACTGCCGGAGATTCCCATTTTCTGCGCGAGACTGGGATAGGCCGGGACTACCCGGTTGAGCATCTTGCGGTGAGACTCGGATGGTTCCTGGGCGTGGGCAAGCGGTGTAGTGGACCCGATCGTTACGAGTGCTGAAAGGAACAGGACCCCCGTCCGAAGGCGCATAGGCTCCCCAACCACTCTTCCATCTTAAGCGAGCAACAGTTTACGTAAAGGTAACCTCGGTAATTTTCCGGTTTCGCGGAAAAGCAAACGGGATGGTTTCGTTTGGATGGGTATCTGAACGGTTAACTGGTGGGAGGACAGTTTCGTTTTGCGGTCAATTGTCGGAGTTCAGCGGAGTGTCTAACCAGCTTTGTGGGAGATCAGAGGCTTCGGGCACGGATGGAATCGGGGGATCAGTTTAGTAAAAAGTGGGCAACGACCTTGGGAATAAAGTGCTCACGAAATTCAAGTGAAGCAAACCTCAGCGCCTGAAGCCGCCTTTTGTCTGCAGCAGTTCGGCCCGACTGAATCGGGCCCTTCCCATCGTCGCAATTCTTCTGGAAACGATTCAGTGGGATGACGGGCCGTTTGTTCGGCTTCTGGTGATGCGGCGCTGGAGGCGCACCTGCGCGGTTAATGGCGAGTTAGGCGCCCTTGCTTCGAACGGCCCAGCTTCCTTCCTACATGCCGGCCGCTCTTGGCCAGAGCCATCCGAAAGTCCCAGCGGTTAACAAGGCGTAAATCAGGCCGTCGACGACTTCTTTCGCGGTGACACTGGCGGTCTGGCCTTTCCAGATTCCGCTTGGAAGCGCGCCGAGTCCGTACGCGAGGAAGGCGGCGGTGCCGGCCACGCGAAAGACTGCCGGATACGAACTGCCTGGCGCGACGGTGTGCGCGGTGAGATACGCGACGAAGAAGCTGACCAGGAGAGTGTAGGCGAACCAGAGACCGAGGAACTTGGGCATGACGGGTGGGCCCGGAGGCATGATGGTGAGTAGGCCGACCGGTCCTTGCTTGTACTTTTCCTGGGCTGCCGGGGACTTCATTTCTTTGGGCGTGCAGAAGGGGAAGACATACGTGCCGCGCTGCAGGTTGGCGGCGCGAAGGGTGGAGGAGATTTTGTCTTCGTCGGGCAGTTGGTGGTAGTTGCTGCGGTGATAGGTGAGCAGCATGTGCATGACGAAGCTGGCGACGAAGATGATGACTGCCGAGAGCACGATCGGGAGCCAGAGAGCGGAGAGCGGAACCATGTGGCCTCCTGTACGGCGCAAATTTTCCAAGGGAGCGTAATGCCCCGCGGGGAACCGGTCAAGTGGGTTGGGGTCATACAAAAACTTAAACCACAGCGGGCACGGAGGAACACAGAGTAAAGGCGGCTTCTCCGGATGACATAATGGCGGCATGAAGCGGACACTTGCGCATGTGGCGGTGGTGGTGCGGAACTACGACGAGGCAATTGCGTTTTACACGCGGGTGCTGGGGTTTCGGTTGGTGGAGGACACCGATCTAGGCGGCGGGAAACGTTGGGTGTTGATATCGCCGGGGGAGGCGCATGGATGTTGTGTGTTGCTAGCGCAAGCCGCGAATGAGGATCAGGCGTCGCGCATTGGGAATCAGACGGGCGGGCGGGTTTTTTTGTTTTTGCATACGGATGATTTTTGGCGCGACTACAACTCGCTGCGCGGGCACGCGGTGGAGTTCGTGCGCGAGCCGAAAGAGGAGCCTTACGGGACTGTGGCCGTGTTTAGAGATCTGTATGGAAATTTGTGGGATTTGATTCAGCGCAAGTAGCGGGATCGTGTCTGACAGGTAGCGATCGGGGATCGGTTTTCGAGTGGCGGGTAATTCGACTATTGGGTTTCGGCGAGGCACGCTGTCCTTGCGGGCTCACGCCCGCTCCGTTTTTTGGTGCCGCCCCTTCGGGGCTTGCGATCGTTCCTCGAGCTTACCCAACGCTTACGCACTGGGCTAAATTATTTCGCCGCTCCGCGGCTGGATTTATCCGGACTCGATTTATGCCGGACTCGATTGACCTGCTGGTGGGCGCTAGCTTGATGATGTCAGAGGTTGATTGTATGCGGTTGGATTCACAGTTGTGAACGTCTTGGAATCTGTGCACCGGTGTAGAGATCGGTCACGGCTTGCTGGACTTTTTCGGAGAGTGCTTGCATGTCGTGACCAGTCAGGCCGGCGGTGGAGATCGGGTCGCCTAGTCGCATTTCGAGGGGACGGCACTTGATGTGGTACGTGTTCATCGGAAGGAGTTCATACGTTCCGAGCAGGGCGACGGGCACGACATCGACCTGTGCTTTGATGGCTAGAAAGAAGGCGCCCGCGAGAAACGGCTTGATCAGACCGTCGGGCGTGCGTCCGCCTTCGGGGAAGATCACTAGCGGCATGCCGGCTTTCAGGCTTTTCAGCGCGGAACGAATGCTGCCAATTGAGCCGGCGGGATTCTGCTGGTCTACGCAAATTTGCCCGGAGCGCTTCAGGTGCCATCCTACGATCGGGTAGGCGAGCAATTCTTTTTTGAATGCGATGCGAAACTGGAAGGGCAAGTAGACGTAAAGCACCGGAATGTCGAGCGCGGAGGCGTGGTTGACAGCGTAGATATAGGTGCGTGTAGTGTCGACCTTGTCGAGACCCGTGACTTTCACGGGAGAGAAGATCGTTTTCATGATCATCCAAGACCAGGCCCGGGCGAAGCTGTGCAGAATGCGTTCGCGGTAGCCGAAAAGAGAGACCGGAATCGAGATAAGTCCGAGGATGACGGTGTAGGCCCAGATCAGCGGATCGAGGATGAGGTACGAGCGCAGGCTACTGAGCAGGCCGTGCTCGTGCACCCGCGCGTAGGGCGGGGAGATGACTCGCTCGACAGGCTGGCTCGAGGAGGTGGCCGGGACCTCGCCGCTTTCGACTTCCGTAGATGGATTCTTAAAGGGCACCCTTCTCTATTCGATGCGAGCGCCGAGCGTTCGCATCGCTTCTCCTACAATGTAAATCGAACCGGTGACCACCACCAAGCCGCGTGTGCCCGCAGCGGCACGGGCCTGGGCAAGGGCGGATGGGACGTCCGGGGCGTCCACGATATCGACCGCGACGCGGACAGCGGCTTCGCGGATTTCAGCGGCGGTTGCGGCCCGCGGGTTCTCGACGTGGGTGGCGATGACGCGCTCGGCGAGCGGAAACAGAATTTCGGCCATTTCACCAACTGCTTTGTCACGCATGGCACCGAAAACGAAAACCAGTGGACGATCTTCATAGGCGGCCGACAAGGTTGAGCGCAGCGCCCACGCGCCTGCCGGATTGTGGGCCACATCAAAGACAATTTCGGGATGATCGGCGGTTGCGGACAGGACCTGGAAGCGTCCGGGCCAGCGCGTTTCGCGGATTCCCGTCTCGATAGTCGCTGCGGTGATCGCGGGGAATCGAGCGCGGGAGAGTTCTTCCGCGGCGGCAATCGCGAGCGCGAGGTTGCGAAGCTGATGACGACCTACGAGCGGCGTCTCTACGGTGATTTCTTTTCCCATGACCTGAAGCGGATAGCGAGAGACGCAGCCGGTTTTCTCGTGAGTACTGGGCACCAGGTATTGCGCACTGTTCGGGCTGACGGGCGGTACGAAGGGAACGGCGCTCACGGCTTTCGCGTCGAGCGCGAGGATCGCGTTGCCGATGACGTCGTTGGCTTCGGGCGTCTGGGGTAGCGTGACGACAGGAACCTTTGCGCGCAGGATACCAACCTTTTCGCGGGCGATTTCGGCGAGGGTATCACCGAGAAATTTCTGATGATCGAGCGCGATGTCGGTGATGACGCTGAGGCGCGGCTCGACCACGTTGGTGGCGTCGAGGCGCCCTCCCATGCCGACTTCGAGGACGGCGATGTCGATGCGCTCGCGGGAGAAATATTCGAAGGCGATGGCGGTGAGCATCTCGAAGAAGCTGGGATGCCACGGAAGTTCGGATTCGGTGACGAGGCGCTCGGCAGTGCGATCTACCAAGTCGTGGATGAGAGCGAATTCGTTGTCAGCGATCGCAGCGCCGTCAATGCGGATGCGCTCGTTGATGCGCACCAGGTGCGGCGACGTGTACAGGCCGGTTTTGTATCCGGAGGCCTGGAGGACAGAAGCGAGCGTGGCAGCGGTGGATCCCTTGCCGTTGGTGCCAGCGATCAGGAGAGCGGGAAATTTCTTCTCGGGATGCTCGAGCGCTTCGAGCAGCACTCGCATGTGTGTCAGGTCGAACTTGTGCGAAGGCGTCTGGGCCAGTTCGTGGCCGAGGGCGAACATGCGGGCGATGGCGGCTTCGTAGGACACGGGACGGTCGTTGGTCGTTCGTCGTTGGCAAAACCCGTTGGATCAACGACTAAGCGCCTGAAATAAGGGTATCAGGGATACGCCCGGAGTTTCGAGCCGCGGGCATTGGGTGGGTCCGATCGGGGGCTGAACGGAGACGTTCCTAGGGGTACAGACATAACATCGATCCGATGTATGCCGGTCCACGAGCACTCCCGTTGATCCGGAATAACAAAACATGGGCTACACTGTCGGGCACCTGCGGGGGTACGGAATCTCCAGGCTAAGAGTCTCGTGAGGATGTCCGATTGCCTTCTGTGAATTTGCCACCTTCAAAGCTGCGCACCGTATCGTGGCGTCCATTTTGGCTACGGGTGACACTCGGCGTGTGCGCGATTGGGATTTTCGCAGCGGGTAGTCGTGTCGAGCGAGTGTCGGCTGTAGCGGCGCCGGAGAACAGACCTTTGAAGGCGCAGATCGATCTGGCGAAATTGGGATACATAGGGCTGTCGGCCGCGGCGCGCCAGTCGGGTAGCGCGAACCTGTCGGTTGATTTTCTGGACGCCGATCACGTACTGGTCACGTTCAATCCCAAAAAATTATTCAAGCGATTGCCGGAGTGTCCGCCCAGCCATGCGGATCGCCAGGTCCATGCCATGGTTGTCACCGTGCCCGGCGGGACAGTCGTCAAAGATTCCGACTGGTACTTGCACGACTCGCGACGCTACGTGTGGAGGCTGGGAGACGGGCGCGTTCTGCTGCGACGCTTGAACAAGTTGTACGAAGTCAATTCGAACCTGGAAGAAAAACTGATTTTCGATTCGCCCCAAGAGTTGTTGTGGGTCTCAGTGACACCCGACGGGAAGCAGATCATCGTAGAGACTGGGACGCCGGCGCCGGCAGCCATCGGAACCAAGGCGGGCGACGTCAAAAACGACGTCAAGGCTAAGGAACGCGTCAAGATCTCGTTCCTCGATGTGAAAACCTCGGCGGTGCAGCGATCGCTTGAGGTGCGTGGCATGACAAAACTCGAGGCGACAAGTTCCGGATTCGCAGACGTCCGCAAGCAGGCGAGCAACTGGCTGGTGGAGTTCGGGAACACGAATATCACGCGGGTGAAAGCGCGGCGGGTGCCGAATCTTCAATACAGCAGCAACACCATGCTGGTGGGGCGCTGCTCGGTCTCACGCAACGGGTACAACGTCAGCGCGTTCACAGTAGCTGGGACGTTCCTGTGGCGGCAACATTGGGATGATTGCCGGTATTGGCCGGTGATGCGCGCCAGCGAAGATGGGAGCCGTTTCGCTGAAGGCACGTTGACCATCCGGCCAGTGAGTGAACAGCCAGCTCCGCCCGAGGAAGCCGTGCAGGAAGAAGGACTGGACCAGCACGTTCAGGTGATTGATACGGCAACGGGAAAATCGCTGCTGTCGTTAGTGGTGGCTCCAGCGGTTCCGGATGGAGAGAATTTTTCGCTGTCACCGGACGGCACGCGACTAGCCGTGGTGAACGGCACGACGATGGATGTGTATGAGCTGCCGGAAATGTCGTCGGAGGACCGCGCTCGCTTCCTCGCGGTGAAGGCTGAGACTCCGGGATTGAATGCTCCACCGGCACAAGCCAGCGAGGCGGATGAACCGGTTTTCGAGTCATCGGGAACGTTCGATTCATCGCAGAGAGAAGCGCCGACGGAAAACGCCAAGGCTGCACCGCCGGTTCCAGAAGCCACTGCTGCGAAGGCGGATGCGACTCTCGATGCCACACCGACGCTGACGATCCGGACGGGCACGCAAGTGGTAGCGCTCGACGTGGTGGTCACCGACAACGCGGGCAAACTGGTGAAGGGCCTGCAGCAGAGTGACTTCAACGTAACGGAAGACGGGAAGCCGCAACGGGTGAAATTCTTCAAGGAGTTTGCGCAAGGACAGGTGGAGGCGGCGACGCCTGCGCTCCCAGCTAGAGATCCGCTTCCTCCCAACGTGTTTTCGAACTATGCCTTGCCGCCGGAAAACGAGGCGGTCACGGTGGTCATGCTGGATCTGCTGAACACGTCGATCCAGGATCAGATGCGAGCGCAAGATGAGCTGGTGTCATTTCTAAAGAAGAAGCCCAAGGAAACCAAAGTCGCCATTTGCGTGCTGGGGAACCAGTTGCAGATGATTCAGGGGTTTACCGACGATCAGAACGCGCTGGTGGCTGCCGCTAAGGGAAAAAAGGCTTCCCAGCGGCTGCGCCCATTGGACGTCAGGGACGCGAAATTGGATATCGGTCTCCAAGCCGGGCGTGAGAGCTCACGCTTTGCCGGCTCTTTGCAGTTCCTGACGGAGACGGTTGCACACCAACAGTCTGAACTGCGTTTGATTGACGCGGACAAGCGCATGTTCGTTACCGTTGATGCCTTTGCGCACATGGCGAGATATCTGGACGGCATTCCCGGCCGCAAGAACCTTGTCTGGCTGTCAGGTTCCTTCCTACTGGGCATTGTCCCGGAGTCGAACGGCGCGAATCCATTCCTCGAGAATGGTTATTACACAGAAAATCTAAAGAAAGTTGCGAACTTGCTGGGGGATGCGCACGTGGCCGTCTATCCAGTGAGCGTAAAAGGCCTGGAAACGAATCCGCTGTTTGCGGCTTCCAGCAATGACTTGGCCCCAGTCACCATGACAGCGCCGCCGCCGAATCCGGGGTTCGGGAAACGCGTGCCCGGCAGTTCCGTAGCCAACGCGGTCATGATGGATCGCATGGACGAGTTCAGTCTGGCACTGAACGACGAGCACGCGACTATGACCAAGCTGGCGACACAGACGGGCGGACAGGCCTTCTTCAACACGAATGACCTGAGCGGCGCCATCAAAGCGGCAACCGAGCAGGGGGCGAACTACTACGCGCTGTCGTATACGCCTACCAACAAGAATTACAACGGCGCGTTCCGGAAATTGAAGGTGACGCTGGCGGGAAAGAGGTATCACCTGGCGCATCGGACGGGATACTACGCGATTGATCCGTTTGCGCCGCTGAAGCCGTCGAAGGACCTGACGTCGAGCCTGGCGCGCGCGGCCATGCAGCAGGAATCGCCACAATCGCGGCAGATTGTGTTTGGCGCGCGCGTGGTGCCGATTGGAAAGCCGCGGATAGTCGAGGCCGCAGCGCCGACGAAGCCTGTGAACAAGCATAAGCAGGCGGTTGGTCCCCTCGAGATGCAGCGGTATGGAATCGATCACGCGGTGGCGTTTTCGGATCTGCGCTTCACTCCAACGCCCGACGGCAAGTACCACGGCGTTGTGAACTTCATGGTGACGGCGTTCGACAGCGAAGGGAAACAGATCGCCAGCCAGTTGAGCCAGTCGGTCGCGGATCTTAAGCCAGAAGTGATGAAAGACATCATGGCGGGCGGAGTGCGGGTCCACCAAGAGATCGATGTGCCGGTGAACGGCACGGCGATGCGTCTGGGCGTGGAAGATGTGAGCAACAGCCATGTCGGGACAATGGAGATTCGGTTGCCGGTGCCTGCGCCGCCCGAGTCGCAAGCGAGTGCGCGGCGGACTCTGCCGCCGGTTGAACCGGACTAGATTTCGCGAGATTTCTGGTGGGCTCCTTGCCCTCAGGCAGGGGAGGAGCGCCTGGTAAAAAGAATGATCAGGCTGGCAACAGCTAGAGTCAGCATGATGTGATGGTAAGTATCGTTGCTGGCCGTGCGCGGACCCCGTCCAGCAGCCAGAGCGATCATGCCTAGTGACACCCCGGCGATCGCGATGAAGTTTGCGATGATGGCCAGACGCAGCGCTGATGATGCGCCACGCAATAGTGCTATCACGCCAATCGACAGAGCTATCCCGCAGGTCGACTCGACGATTGCGGCCGGATGAATGACGGGCTCGCGGAAACTGCCGATCGCAACGCCTAGATGCTGAACCGCGCCGAAGAAAAATAGTGCTGCGTTGAACATCATCAGCAGTCTGAGTAGGTATCGCATGCTGAACTCCGCAGACGGGTGGCCACAGCAAGAATTTCATTCCTTCCTAATGAGATGATTCCCAGTGCGTGCAGGCTTCTGCCTGTCACCAGAGAGGAGGAAATCATGTCGACGCGACCGCCCGTGCCGCCTTTTACCCACGAGACCGCCATCGAAAAGGTGCGACGAGCCGAGGATGCATGGAACACGCGCGATCCGGAAAAAGTGTCACTGGCGTACACGGTGGACTCGCGCTGGCGCAACCGCGCGGAGTTCATTCAGGGGCGCGAGGAGATCGTTGCGTTTCTGAAACACAAGTGGGCGCGCGAACTAGACTATCGGCTCATCAAGGAATTGTGGGCGTTCGCGGGGAATCGGATTGCAGTGCGTTTCGCATACGAGTGGCACGATGATTCAGGAAACTGGTTTCGATCGTATGGCAATGAGAACTGGGAATTTGATGATCTGGGACTGATGCGCTTGCGAATGGCGAGCATTAATGATCTTCCGATTACGGAGACCGAGCGGAAGTATCGATGGGAGTTTGGGCGGCGTCCGGATGAGCATCCGGGGTTGAGTGAGTTGGGATTGTGAAGAGAGAACGCCGGCGAGGGACTACATAGGTTGCGGGTTTCTTGCACGGCTCTAACCACGCACTGCTGCCGCTTGGAAGTGAACATTCGCGACGTGCCAATCCCTTAGTAACTTTTATTCGTGGCGCCTTCACTAATGAGCTCACAAAACATTCTAGATAAAAGCGGGGGCGAGGAAGTCAGCGTCCGCGGGGAGTTTGTGATGCAGAACCAATCGAGAACGGCAGCTGCGCAGGGAATCTTGATGACCTATTCGCCGGGAGCGCGCAACCGAAACGGCGAGGCGAGCGCGACGCCGAGCGGGCTGGCCGAGGCTGCAATCCGGATCCTGGGTGCTTGTCTGTTGCTGTACCAACAGCAGGTGCCGACGCGGGAGTATTACGAAGTTCACCAGACTCAATAACGGATCCTCGGCGCAGATCTTTCCCGCCGCTCTGGCGAGGGAATCTAGCTTTCCGAGAAGGCCCCACGGATTTGCGTCCGTGGTTTTTCATTTAAAGCTGCATTGGATCGAACGCCTCACGGTTCGCAAGAATACTTGCGTTCGTTCTTACCGTTGCTAGGAAATGCTGGACATGCGTCCCTTGTGCCTGCGCCGAGGTCATATAGACACGAAGGTAATCAAGTGGCGTGCGTGATCGTAACCAGTTTTGGGCGCCACGCGTAATGCGAAGCGGGAACCGGCGTAATTGGCGCGATGCGTGTTCAGGACTGTAAACTCCTTTTTACACGCTGCAACACTTGTACGAGCAATAGATGTTCGGTTGGGTGAGGATGAAAGAGTAATGACCAAGTCTGCGGTACCGCAGGAACTTCGCTTGACACGCATCCACGCCGGTAACAGGTGGAGTTGCGGTGTGCCAGTTATCCCCAGAATGAGGTTGGAGTGACCGTCCTTTGGGGAAAACTCAAAGACAAGTGGGATAACACGGCCGTTGAACTGGCGGAGAAGCCAATCGGAAACGATGCGGCTTTCTGTGAGCAGCTCGGCGACGTAGAATATCTGGCTTCCAGGAGAAGATCAGATATGACTACGCACGCTTCGAACGATGTGTCGACCGAGACGGTTTACGTTACGCTGACCGGGTTGCCGCTCACGATGAAGTTTGATTGGCCGTTCCATCAATCGACTTCGGGTGCGGATTTCTTTGTGCTGCATGCGCATGTGCGGCTCGAGGGGTCGGGCGGCCTAACGGCACCGGTGGCGGTGAATATGTCGGCGACCGTGCGCGAGGTGTTTCCGTCGCTTGAGCCGAAGGGCACCGAGGCGCCGATCATCAACGCGATCCGCAAGGAAGTGGACCGGCGGCAGTTGGAATTCGTGAAGTCGGGCAAGCTGGTGCCTTTGCAGTTTTCCAGCCGGCACTACGATTTCAAGCGCAACCAGTGGGCGTTCGGGAAGGCGGAGGATGCGACGATCCGCACGTTTCTGGAGCGGAAGATTTACTGGCAGAGCAAGCTGCACGGCGGCGAGGTTTGGCTTGGGGATGCGACCGAGGCACAGTATCTGCAGACGACTACCGATCACCTGGCAGAAGTTGCCAACCAGATGGCGAACGCGGGACTGATCACGTTGGCGCGGCGGTATGCAACAGCGCTGCCGGCTTTGATGGCGCGGGGCGAGGAGTTTGAGGCTGCGCGGCGCGCGGCGGTTGAGGAGTTGGAGAAGAAGCACGCGTTTGAGCGCGGGTAGAGTTTGAAGTAGGTAGACCCTTGGAGGCCGTCTCGCTGGTGCGGGGCGGCCTTGGTGTTTGTGGGGGGATCCGACCCGTCAGATCCTCATGGGCATTACGATGTAGCGGTACTTGTAGTCTTCGCTGCCAAGGGGGCGAAGCTGGCCGGCGGACTGAGGGTCTTTTAGTTCGAGGCTTACATCGCCCGAGCCCACTGCCTTCAGGAAATCGAGGATGTAGGTTGCATTGAATCCGATGGTGAGGCCGTCGCCCTGATAGGGGGTTTCTAGCGAGTCTTCGGATTCGCCCGTCTCGGTCGAGGAGGCGGAGAGTTTTAGCTCGCCTTTTTCCAGGCGCAAGCGGACGGCGCGCGAGCGCTCGTCGGAGAACTGGGCGACGCGCTGGATGGCGGAATTGAAGTCGTCGCCATTCAGGCTGACCAGCTTGCTATTGTCTTTCGGAAGGACGGCTTCGAAGTTCGGGAACTGGCCGGTGAGCTGGCGGGAGGTCAGCAGGCGCGGGCCGATGCGGAAGAACAGCGTCGATTCGTCTTTCGCGAAATCGATGGTCTCGACTTCGGTGGAGTCCACCAGGGACTTCAGTTCGTCCATGCACTTTTTCGGAATGAGGGTCTTTAGTTCGCCAGAGACACCTTCGAATTTTTCACCGCTGCGCTCGATGTGGGCCAGGCGATGGCCGTCAGTGGCAACCATGGTGATGGATTCCGGCTTCAGCACCATCAGGGCGCCGTTCAGTGTGTAGCGGGATTCTTCGCTGGCGATTGCGAATCCAGTCTTGGCAATCATCGCGCGCAGCACCTGCGCGGGGATCTTCACCACACCGGCGGTTGGGAACACCGGAAGGCTTGGGAAGTTCGATTTCGCCATGCCGACCATCTTGGTGTTGGAACGGCCGCAGCGAATGCTGACCCAGTGGTTCTCGAGCAGCTTGATGGTGATTTCCGCGTCGGGCAGGAGCTTTACGTAGTCGTAGAGCTTGCGCGCAGGGATGGTGCAGGAGCCTTCTTTTTTTACCTTGGCGGCACAAGCTGTACGGAGGCTGAGATCGAGATCGGTGGCAGTGAGAGAGAGTTTGTCGCCTCCGGCCTCGAACAGGTAGTTGGAGAGGATCGGGATGGTGGTCTTGCGTTCGACGACACCTTGCGTCGCCGTGAGTTCACGCAGAAGTTCAAACTTGCTGATCGTGATCTCCATCGTTCCAGTTCCAGTCGCGGTGGCCTCTTCAACCGGCATAGCCGAATCTCCCCGTCGGACTTCGCTACTTCTATTACTGTTTTTATATCAAATTAAAAACCTATAAAACCAGCAGTAACAGTAGGTGGGTCGGAAAAGTGGAAAACCGTTCCAACTCCCTCCCTTGCATTTGCTTACTGACCCACCCTTGATGTCCATAATAGGACTCGCTGGTGGAGGAGACCGCAGCAACGTTTCACCCCAATGGCGAGCTGATCGGTCTCTTACACAGCTTCCACACGCTCTCCACAGAGGTCAGTTCGGAAGACTGAGCCTTTTCGTGGAAAACCGCGGGGAGGCCGCAATTAACCGCCTAATTGCTCGGTCAGTTTATTGATCAGCCTGTTCAAATCCTTATCGTTCTTGCGGGCCTCGTCGATTTTCTCGACGGAGTGCAGCACAGTCGTGTGGTGCTTGCCGCCGAACTGGCGGCCGATCTCAGGCAGCGACGCTTCGGTGAGATGCTTGGCGAGATACATGGCAATCTGGCGCGGATAAACGATGGCGCGCGAATTATTCTTTTGCTTGATCTCGGCCAGGCGAAGTCCGAACTGTTCGGCGGTCGCTTTCTGGATGGATTCGATCGTGACCTTGCGGGCCTGGGAATCGATGAAGTTCTTCAGCACCTGCTGCGCGTAGGGGAGGGTAATTTCGGCGCCGATGAGTGAGGAATGCGCCACTAGACGGATCAGGGCGCCTTCAAGCTCGCGGACGTTGGAGCGGATGTTGGAGGCGACGTAGAGGGCGACGTCGGTGGGCAGGGTGACTTTTTCCTGCTCGGCTTTCTTCTGCAGAATGGCGACCTTGGTTTCGAGATCCGGGGGTTGAATGTCGGCAATCAATCCCCACTCGAATCGGCTGCGCAGGCGATCTTCGACTTCCGCCAGTTCCTTGGGAGGCCGGTCACTGGCGATGACGATCTGCTTCATCGATTCGTGCAGCGCGTTGAAGGTGTGGAAGAATTCTTCCTGGGTGCGCTCTTTTTGCGCGAGGAACTGGATGTCGTCGACCAGCAGGACGTCGACATTACGGAACTTGTCGCGGAAGCTGGTCATCTTGTCGTAGCGCAGCGAGTTGATCATCTCGTTGGTGAACTTCTCGCTGGAGACATAGCAGATAGCGGCCTGCGGCATGCGCTTCTTGATTTCGTGACCGATGGCCTGCATCAGGTGGGTCTTACCCATGCCGACGCCGCCATAGAGGAAGAGCGGATTGTAGGCCTTGGAAGGTCGTTCGGCGACGGCCTGGCATGCCGCGTGCGCGAACTGGTTGCCGCTGCCGATCACGAAAGCGTCGAACGTGTAGCGCGGATTGAGCTGGGCGGCACCGTCCCAGTCGAAGCGGGACTGCGCGGCTGCGGCTGCGCCCATGGAGACGGAAGCGTTGGAAGTGATCATCGGGCTGAGCCCGCCGTCGTGGCGCAGCGGAGTAGCAGCCGGATCGTCGTCGGGTGTGACGAATTTGACGTCGGCGTATTCGAGGCCGAGGTTGTCAATGGCTTCCTGGATCAGGTCCGCGTACTTGTCCCCGACGTGCCGGAACTCGACGGTCGGAACGCGTATGAAGAGAACACCGCCGGTCGCGTGACTATAGCGCGTCGGTTTTAACCAGGTGTCGTAGGAATGGCGGTTGATCTTTTTCTCGAGCGCATCGAGGATGCGGATCCACGGGTTCGGGGAGATAGTTGTGCTAGGAACAGACATAAACGCTCATCTCGGGGCCGGCGGCTGGGTGGGCCCGACTGTTAATAATTGCGGTTGCTGATCTCTTAAATTAGTGCAGAGCGCCTCCCGTTTTGCGGGAGCGGATTGCCTGATCAAAAGAAAATTTCAGAAAGTAGAACAGGCGGCATACTAGCACAAAATATTTTTGCCGCGTGGAAAACTTCGCGAAGAAAAATTTCGCGCACTCCGAGTTCAAGCGCGAAGTTTTTGTCCTGTCAAGTGGCGAATGTGTAACTGCAACATGAGTGGTGCAGGCGGAATGGGTCGTGCAGCATTGGCGCAGAACTGGTGCGGGACGCGGTTTTTAGAGGAGCATTGCGCGAGTGAAAGAGCGCGTGGGTCGCTCAGGATTTTTTTCGCGCTGCGTGATGAACGGATTGGACGTACTAGTGTGAAGGAGTGATCGAAGAGTCGCGCGCAAAGAGCTCTGTCGATGCGCCGAAAAGTTTTTCTTTGCGAGTTCCCTCTCAGAAAATCTCGCGGCGCCGACAAGGACGATCGGGGGATGGAGCTTGTAGGTGGAGTTCGGTGTCCACAAGCAGGTCGCTGCGGGGACGAAAATCAGGAACCCTAGCCTTTGCAAGAGGCGCGATTGGCAGGGCGCCGGCTGGGCATCGCCACAGGCCGAGTCTACCTGGCACTTTCATTGTCGTCATTTAGACGGGGTGGCCGAATTGCCGCGTTTGGGGTACGTCATTTATACTCACTGTTTGCCCGTAGGCCATTGATCGAATCAGGAGCAGCGATTTTTCATGCCCAAGCGCACTTTCCAACCAAACCGGCGTAAGCGCTCGAAGAAGCACGGATTCCGTACGCGCATGAAGACCAAGAGCGGAGCCGCAGTGTTGTCACGTCGGCGCGCCAAGGGTCGCAAGCGGGTGTCAGTGAAGCCCGGCTTCCGCGAATAACCGCCTCGCTATCTTCCCGGGTTTAAACGAGTTCTCCGATTGGATTCCGGACTGTGCAAAGCATTCGCCGACGGATCGTGAGTGAATTGTGACCGCGAGCGCCCGGCCACAAGAGTCCAATGCGCGCGGGGGCGAGTCCCGAAAAAATCCGCGCAGTGGTCGATTGTTGCGGCACGCGGATTTCGAGCGCGTGTACAAGCAGGGACGCCGGCATTTCGGCACGCACCTGACCGTGTTCTACCTGCGGCGGCTGGAGGGCAAGGAGATGCGGGTGGGGTTCACCGTCGGCCGGGTGCTGGGTGACGCGGTGGATCGGAACCGGATGAAGCGGCGGTTGCGCGAGTCGGTGCGGCTGACGCGTCCGACTTCGGCTCCGGCGGTGGATGTCGTGATCAATCCGAAGAAGTCCTTACGGACGGTCGAGTTTTCGGTGTTGCTGGGCGAAGTCAGTAAAGCCTTCGACGTGATTGCGCAGAAGATGCGTAGCGGTGGTTAGGAGTCCGGTGGCGATTACGCGCAGCGCGGTGGTGTTGTTATTTCGGGTTTATAAGCGCCTGCTGTCTCCGTGGCTGCCGCCGAGTTGCCGGTACGTACCGACTTGCTCGGAGTACGCGATGGAAGCGGTAGAGCGTTACGGAGCTTTGCGCGGAAGCTGGATGGCGGCGATGAGAGTATTACGGTGCCACCCGTTCGCGCGGGGCGGCTACGATCCGGTGCTGCCCGCAGAGCGACCCACGAGTATTGCGAAGCAGGTTGGAATTTGATGCGGGCAAGATGCCCGCACGACTGCCGGCGGGATGCCGGTGCTACGAAGATTCGACGGTAAGACTTTGGCTGACTTTCAAAATCCTCAACAAGAACCCGGCATGGAGCGGCGGCTCCTACTTGTCTTTGCGATCACGTTCCTGATCATTCTCGCTTCGCAGCCGCTGCTGAAGAAGTACGGTCCCAAGGCTCCCGAAACTCCGCCGCCCGCGCAAAATCAGGTTGTGAATCCCGCACCGCAGGCAGCGGTGACGGCGCCTGTGCCCTCACCGGTTGCGGGAGCGAAGCAGGCTTCCTCGGAAGCCGAGACGGTCGTGGAGAATGATCTGTACAAGATCCGCTTCTCCAATCGCGGCGCGCAGGTGAAGTCGTGGGTCCTGAAGAAATTCAAGGATGACAAGGGGCAACCGCTGGAGCTGGTGAATTCGAACGCTGCGGCGAAGTACGGATATCCGCTTTCTCTGTGGATCTATGACGAGACGCTGAGAAACAAGGTGAACACGGCGCTGTACGTGCGCGCGCCGGATGAAGGCGATTCCCTCACGGCGCCCGCCAATCTTTCGTTTGAGTACTCCGACGGCGAAGTGGCAGTGCGCAAGACCTTCAAGTTCGATCACAGCTACGTGCTTGCGATCGAAACGTCGGTCGTTCAGAAGGGTAGCTCCGTCACGGCGTTGCCTATGTGGCCGGCGGGTTTCGGCGACGAGAACAACCCGGCTTCGTACGCTGCGGCGCGCACCGAGTATCAGAACGGCAACGACGTGGAGCGCACCGCGCTGAAGAAGGTGATCGGCGGAAATACGGTGCGCGGTCCGTTCCAGTGGGCGGGTGTCAGCGATCAGTATTTCGCGGCGGTGTTCCTTCCCGAGGATCCGTCGGCGGCACTGCTGGTCACGCAGCGTTCCGCACTCGACAATCCGCAGGACGCGAAGCATCCGCTGGAGGTCCTGGGCGCAGGCGTGGGGCAGTTGGGCGGCACGACCGTGGAGCGGATGTACGTCGGACCGAAGGCGCTGGATGTGCTGGAAGCTGTACCGGTAGCGGGTTTGCCGGCGGGCACGGAGCCCGACCTGCGCAAGCTGGTCGATTTCGGATGGCTGGGCCTGATCGCGCGGCCGCTGTTCTTGTGGCTGAAGTGGACCTACAACCACATCGTCCCCAATTGGGGATGGGCGATCGTAATCCAGACGTTGATCATCAATCTGGCGTTGTTGCCGCTGCGCATTTCGCAGATGAAATCAATGCTGAAGATGCAGCGCGTGGCGCCGCAGATCAAAGCAATCCAGGAAAAATACAAGAAGTACAGCATGCGCGATCCGCGCAAGCAGGCCATGAACGAGGAGATCGCGGCCATCTATAAGACGGAAGGGGTGAATCCGGCGGGTGGCTGCTTGCCGCTGATCATCCAGATGCCGTTCCTGTTCGCTTACTACCGCATGCTGGGCGTTGCGCTCGATCTGCGACTGGCGCATTGGGCGTGGGTGCCGGATCTCTCGTCCCCGGACCCGTATCACGTTCTGCCTATTGCTGTGATCATCAGCATGCTGTTTATGCAGCGCATGACGCCGCAGGCCGGCATGGATCCGCAGCAGCAGAAGATGATGAACTTATTCATGCCGGTGATGCTGGGCTTCATCAGCTGGAACCTGGCGGCGGGATTGTGCCTGTACTGGTCGATCGGCAACCTGATCGGAATCGTGCAGCAGCTGGTGATGAACCGGACACAGCTGGGCCGAGACATGCGCGAGATGATGGAGAAGCGCGCGCGGAAAAAAGATAAATAGCCGATGGCTGGTGGTCGGCGGCTGATGGCTTGAGGCAGGTGAACTTCGTTCTGTCTTGAGACAGTTTGCAATCGTGGATGCAGCTGCCTGGCCAACCCCTAACGACTAGGAGCTACGAGCGGGTCCCCTATGCCAATTCCTGACAAGATCGCTGCCGCTAACAAGATCAATGAATTTCTGCGCGGAGTTGTGAGCAATGCCGGGCTGAAGCTGAAATACCGCATTACTGTGGATCCGCCGCTACCCGACGAGCGCGACTGGGAGCGTCCGGAGATCCTGGTGGAATTCGCCGGACCGGATTCGGCGCTAGTGCTGGAACGCGGAGGAGAATTGCTGCGCTCCATCGAATTGCTGGCGATTGAGATGCTGCGCCTGCCGGGTAACGAGCACGAAAAGATTTCGTTTGATTGCATGAATCATCGCTCCATGCGGATTGAGGAACTGCGCATGGCAGCCACCGTGGCGGCGGAAAAGGTCCGGAAGACCGGAGCGCCTTACAAGTTCGCGCCCATGTCATCGCGGGAGCGGCGCATTGTGCACCTGGCGCTGCGTGACCAGGCCGACCTGCGTACTGAGAGCGAAGGCGAAGGAATGCGGCGGTGCCTGGTGGTGTATCCGAAGGATTATCGTAGCGCCGGCAGACCGATGCGTCGCTAGCTTTTCCGGCAAGCACCATTCCCTACCATGACAAGCTGAACTAGTGGGGCGGCGATCGTCCTCGGCCGCCGGGCGGGCGAGACGCCCGTCACTCCAACGACTCCAAACCCTCCGCTACAATCTCCCGGTGAACCTTGACGACACCATCGTCGCCATTGCGACTCCGTCTGGACGCGGTGGCATTGGCGTGGTGCGTCTGGCGGGGACCGATGCGCGGGTCATTGTGACTCCCATGCTTCGGCTGAAGCATCCGTTGGAGGCAGGCAGAGCCGTGTTTGGGGAGTTGGTTGAGCCTGAGAATGGGCAGGAGACGGGCCCCACGTTTCTTTCTGATGACCGGCTTTCGCGGGAGGCGGCGCCAGCACTAGAGTCGCGGCGCATCGATGAAGTAGTGGTTACTTTTTTCGCGAGGCCGCATTCCTACACCACGGATGACATTGTTGAGATTGCGGCGCATGGGTCCCCGGTAGTGTTGCGGCACGTCGTCGAGATGGCCGTGGCGAGCGGGGCGCGGCTGGCGGAACCGGGCGAATTCACGATGCGGGCGTTTTTGAATGGACGCATCGACCTGACGCAGGCCGAGGCCGTGCGCGATCTGATCGACTCGCAGACTTTGTTTCAGGCGAAGGTTGCGGCGCAGCAATTGGAAGGTGCGCTTTCGCAAAGGTTGAAGCCGATCAAGGCCGGGCTGGTGCAGTTGATTGCGCAGCTCGAGGCCGGGATTGACTTCGCCGAAGACGATGTATCGATTCTGCCGGATGCGACCATTCTGGAGCATATGGCCGGAGTGCGTGCGCCGCTCGAATCTCTCGCAGCGACCTTCGCTTACGGCAAGATCGTGCACGAAGGCTTGACACTGGCGATCGTCGGGCGTCCGAATGTCGGGAAATCCAGTTTGTTCAACCGGCTGGTGGAGCGGGATCACGCGATCGTCACGGCAACGCCAGGCACGACCCGCGACCTGGTGAGTGAGTCTGTGGCCATCGGGGGAATCCCAGTGAAGCTGGTGGACACCGCCGGCATTCGCCACGCCCTCGATGAGGCAGAAAGCATCGGCATTCGCAAATCGATGGAGGCTCTGGCCGACGCAGACCTGGTGTTGGTAGTGCTGGATGCATGGGAAGGAGTTTCCCCGGAAGATGAAAAGTTGCTTGAACATGTGCAGGGACGCAATGCGATTGTGGTCGGGAACAAGTGCGATCTGGGTGGAAGCCCGAAAGAGTCAGCTGCCGGGATATTGCTGCATGGGCAGTCGACTCTCAGGGTTGTCCGGACCTCAGCGCTTACGGGCGACGGCATCGATGATTTGAAAACGGAAATCCTGCGGGAGGTTGGCGGCGAGGTTGGGGGTCAGCGGGAAGCTGGCTTTCTGACCAACATACGGCACCAGGGGTTGGTGAGCGATTCGCTGAGTGCGCTGGGTGCGGCCGAGGCGGCGGTGGCTAACAAGATTCCGCACGAGATGATCCTGATGGATCTCTACAACGCCCTGCGGCCGCTCGACGAGATTACGGGCGCGACCACCAACGACGACATCCTCAATCTCATCTTCAGTACTTTCTGCATCGGAAAGTAGTGCTTCACCTGCCAGATCAAAGGCTTTAACCACCGGGGAAACCGAGGGCGGGGGAACCTGTCGGTGCGGACATTCTTTCTGTCGAGTCTGGCCGTGCTGGCGCTCGCATTCGGGATGTTCAGCAAGTATCTTTTCCACCATGGGATTTGGCTTGACTCGGTGGCGATTGTGATTGGAGTGTTCGTTCATCAGGTTTGGGAGGAGTTCGAGAAGATCGAAGAGCACGAGGAGAAGATCGAGGAGCAGGAAGAGATTATTGCGAGGCTGGAGCAGAAGATCGAGGATGCGCGAGGATTAAAAGCGGGCAGCCCCTAAAGAGGCAGTTCTATTGGGGGGTAACGGCGCGGCTGAAGCCGCGCCCTGATACGAACCCGAACCCTGATAAGAAAGCCTGATCGAAACGGACGACATGTCCATAGCGATCGCGGGAGCAGGCGCGACGCTACGTGGGAAGAAAACCTCAGGCGCTGAAGTGCTCCTGAGGGGTTTTTTTGGCACGAGTGAAGTCGTGCCCTTTCCGTTTCCTCATTCGTAGCGCAGGGCTTCGACGGGATCCAGTTTTGACGCGCGCAGGGCTGGCACCATTCCGCTGGCTACGCCTACCAAGAGCAAGACGCCCGTAGATAGCAGAACGGTCATCAGCGAGATCTTGAGGTGGATATCGGCCTTGCCCGAGTCATCCTCGAACAGCGCACCCATTAGCGGAAGCGTGCCGACGGCGGTTGCCACCAGATAGGAAACCAAAATCCCAATGGCACCGCCCAGCAGCATGATCAGCAGCGTTTCCGCCAGGAACTGCATTTTGATGTGACGTTTGCGCGCTCCCAAGGCGCGGCGCAGGCCGATTTCGCGAATGCGCTCGTCGACCGAGACGAGCATGATGTTCATGACACCGACGCCGCCGATGCCGAGCGTAAGCGTACCGATGAAGGTCAGCAGCACTTGCAGGCCGATGGTGAGGCCATCGATGACGGGCCGGAATTCCTCGCGGCCGAACATCTGGATCGCTTTAGGGTCGGTGGGCGAGAACTGCTGGCGCGAGGCGATTGCGGCCAGCACCTGCGCCATGGCGCGCTTCTCGAACTGGGGCGCGATCGGCTCGAAGACAATTACCGATCCGTAACGTGTATTCCAGAGATCGCCGGCGGCTGAGTAAGGAATCCAGGAGGACTCGTCGTCGCTCGAAAAGTAGTTGCTGAGCTGAATCTTGCGAGCCATTACGCCGACCACCTGAAACGGAACGCCGGCCACGAGCACGGTCTCGCCGACCGCGGGGCGGCCGCTGAAAAGCTGTTCGCGCAGGCGGCCGCCCAGAAAAATCACACGGCGGCGCTCGAGCTCGTCGAGCGAGTTGAGCCAGCGGCCTTCGGCTGGGACTTCGTTGCGCATGTCGCCATATTCAGGGCACACTCCGCGCACGGGAGCCGTCCCTGACATGCGGTCGCCATAGATGATGCCCGGCCGGTGCACGGTTTCCAGGCAGGCGTGCTTGACGAGGGGCGCAGTTTCTTTGATGAGGTCGATGTCTTCTTTTTCGAAAACAACTTTCTTTCCGGCGCGCTGGCCGCCGGGTTGCTCGCTGGTCTGCTGCGGCCAACAGACGACGGCCCCTTTGCCGAACGCGTTGAAGCCGTTCACGAGGATGGAGCGGAAGCTATTGCCGTAGGCGATGAGCAACGTGACGGTCGCGATGCCCCATACGATGCCCAGCATTGTAAGCGCGCTGCGCGTGCGGTTGCGCTTCAGTGCGATCCAGGCTTCGCAGATGATTTCGAGAAGCATATTGAGCTATGAGCTATGAGCTATGAGCTACGAGCCGCGAGCTCCGAGCGAACTTCGCGCCCGGCTAACGACTGATGACTGGCGACTGCCTTCATCCCCCCGCCTCGTAGCGTAGCGCTTCGATTGGATCGATGGAGGCCGCCCTCCTCGCGGGATAGAGCGCGGAAAACACCGCGATCATTCCGAGCAGCGTGCACGCCAGCAGACCGGTGCCCCAGGTCGGCAACAACCCCGCAAAAAAGTCGGGCATGGGTAACATGTTCACCAGCGCACACAGTCCATAAGCGATGCCCAGGCCGACGGCGCCGCTTAAGGCCGCGATCAAGAGTGCTTCGAAGAAAAACTGGCGGAGGATTTCGCCACCACGGGCACCCAGCGCTTTCCGCACGCCAATTTCACGCGTCCGCTCGCGCACCGCAACCAGCATGACGTTCATCACTCCGAGGCCGCCCAAGACCAGCGTGACCAGTCCCACCGCGCCCAGGAAATACTTCATGCCGTTCGTCATGGTCTCGAAAGCCTTGGCTTCCTGGACCGTGTCCCAGATGGGACAGGCTTCCTTATCGTTGGGGTCAAAGTTGTGCAGGTGCCCGAGCCCGCGCCGGATCTGGTATTTGCAGACGTCGTGAACGTCAACCGAGCGGGGCGTGACCAGCAACTGATCCACATCATGTGCGGTGGACGGCGGCTTCGCCGGGAAGTCGCGCTGCATGGTGGCGAAGGGAATGAATACTTTGTTTACGTCCCAGCCGTCGTAGCTGGAGTCCTGCTTCTTCTTCTCCATGACGCCGATGACGGTGTACGGGAAATCGTTCAGATGAATGGTCTGACCGACGGCGCCGCCATCGGGGAACAGTTGCTTGGCGGCGTCGGTGCCGAGAAATGCTACACGGCGCGCTTCCTTCTCGTCGCTGTCGTTATAGAAGCGGCCTTCGCCAGGATTTAACGTGCGCACATAACCGAACGCAGGTTGGGATCCGGTGACCAGGAAGGCTGCGTTGTTGTAGGCGCTGTGTGTGCGAACCGTGTCCTGCTCGAGTTCGGGCAGGATGTATTGGCATTCGGTGGCGTTCTCCCGCAGATAGGGCAGATCTTTATCGCTCCAGCGAACCGAGCGTCCGGCGCGCTGGCCACCGGCCTGCAGGCTGGTTTTCGCATGGAAGACGATCATGACATCCTTGCCGAGAGTCTCGGCGACTTTAGCCTGTCCGACGCGCAGGCCCTCTCCCGCGGCGACCATCAGGACGATCGACACGATGCCCCAAGCGATCCCGAACATGGTCAGGAACGTGCGTAGCTTATGGGACCAGAGGGTCCGGAAAACATCGCCGATGAGGTCGCGTAAAACCATCGATTAATTCGACGCGCCGGCCAGGCGCCAGTTATCACCGCAGACGCCGGTCGGAACCTAGTTTGGGGCCCGTTGCTCTCCATTCATATGTACGTAGCCGCGGGAGATTTTGTTTCAGGGGTTGAGTCTTTGACCTTATGGGGTTGGCGGCGAGCAGCTATCATGATTGGGAGGGCAGGCTCACGATGGCACCCCGAAAGGTAGTTAAGGTCAGAAGATCCCGCTCGAGCAGGGCGAAGTCGCCTTCTCAGCGCGCTGTTATTCGTCCGGTCGGCACGATTCGGTCGACCTTGAAGACCCGCAGTGGCGCGCCGAAGCAGGGCTCAGAGGGAGCGCCGGATGCCTGGCTGGAGATTGAGGCGTTTGCGCTTGAGGCGCTCGATGGGATTCAGCCCGGTGACGAACTCATCGTCATGACCTGGTTCCACCAGTCACGGCGGGATGTGCTGAAGGTGCACCCGCGATCGGACCCAAACAACGCGCTCACTGGGGTATTTGCGACGAGATCGCCAGACCGGCCAAATCCCATTGGCCTACATCCGGTGACCGTGCGCGAAATCGCTGGGAGGCGCTTGCGGATCGGCCCGATTGAGGCGATCGACGGAACGCCGGTGATTGACATCAAGCCGGAGCTGGCTTGCAGGAAGGCTTGATTTGCGATCGGCCCTGAGCTTCGAAACGCTGCGTCGCTCGGGCTCCGCTTTACTGCGGCGCAAGTTTCAGCACGCTGCCACTGTAGTCGACGACATATAGTTCGCCCGCCGTATCCTGTCCAAAGGAGCTGATATTGCGTGCCGTCGACAGCAATGTCGTTCGCGTCCATGTTCCCGGTGGCGATTCGATCAGTTTCCAGATGGTGCCGCTGATGTAGTCACCGAAGACATAAGCTCCGGATAAGCCTGAGATCGCGGCGCCCTTGTAAACGTAGCCGCCCATCACGGCCTCACCTTCGGTGTGCGCATACTCTGCGATCGGCAACGTGAGGCCTGCCATGTCGCAACCGATCGACGGGTTGAAGCAGTGCATGCCTTCCATCACGCTCCAGCCATAGTTCTTGCCGCTTTCAAGAAGGTCGATTTCCTCGAAACTGTCCTGGCCGACATCACCGACAAAGAAGCGGCTGCCGCCACGCTCGAACGAGAAGCGCCAGGGATTGCGCAATCCGTAGGCCCAGATCTCGGGCAGGCCTCCGCCGCCGGCGAAGGGATTTGAAGCGGGGATGGCGTATTGCAGTCCGCCGCTCTGGTGATCGACATCGATACGCAGCATCTTGCCGAGCAGCGTTTGCAGATTCTGCCCGTTGTGCTGCGGATCGTTTTCACTTCCGCCATCGCCGAGGCCGATGTAGAGAAATCCATCGGGACCGAAAGCGATCTGTCCGCCTTTGTGATTGCCGAACGGCTGGTTCACGGTCAGGAGGATTCGTTCGGTGGCGGGATCGGCTTGATTTGGGTCTGCAGTGGAGACGTGAAATTCCGAAATCACGCTTTGGATCTGACCTCCGACGGAGCGGTCGTAATGAACATAGAAGAGGTGGTTCTGGGTGAACTGCGGGTGGAAGGCAAGCCCAAGCAGTCCCATTTCGCCGCCGAAATTTACCTTGGTGGTGATGTCGAGGAATGGCGCGGCGGTGAGGGAACCGTTGGCGACGATGCGAATGGATCCCGGTTGCTGCACGACGAACATGCGGCTGGTGCCGTCGTTTGGAAATTCGAGATCGACGGGATTGGACAGACTGCTGACTATCGGAGTGAGAACTAGCGCCGGAATCGGTCCACCGGTGATGGGCGGGGAGCTCGATTTGCTCCCGCAGGCAGTTAAAAGACTGGTGAGTAGCAGCGTCATCAACCAGGGGAAGCGTGCGTCGCGCATGAGGCCGATTCTATTCCTGAGGAAGGAACCGCGAATCACTCGGCAGGACATTACCGACGGCCCTGTCCGAGTCGCCTATAATCGGTGCGCCATGAACCTCGAACAGAAGCTGGAAGAATTGAAGAAGCGCGATCACCTGGCGGAAGCGGGTGGGGGCGAGAAGCGCCGCCAGAAGCAGCATAAAGAGGGCAAGATGTCGGCGCGCGAGCGTATCGAGTTTCTCCTTGATGAAGGTACGTTTGAAGAAACCGACAAACTTGTGACGCACCGTTGCAGCGACTTCGGCATGGCAGAGCAGAAGTTTTACGGCGACGGCTTCATCACAGGTTACGGGCGCATCGAAGGACGATTGGTTTTTCTGTTTGCACAGGACTTCACCGTGTTCGGCGGATCGCTGTCAGAGGCGAATGCAGGGAAAATCGTGAAGATCATGGATCTGGCCGCGAAGATGGGCGCGCCGGTGATCGGCCTGAACGACTCCGGCGGCGCTCGCATTCAGGAAGGCGTGATGTCGCTGGCCGGCTACGCTGATATTTTTCTGCGCAACACGTTGTATAGCGGTGTGGTGCCACAGATCTCGGCGATCATGGGGCCGTGCGCGGGAGGCGCCGTCTATTCGCCGGCGATTACCGACTTCATCCTGATGGTGGACAAGACTTCGTACATGTTTATCACCGGGCCCGACGTGATTAAGACCGTAACCCACGAGGAAGTCACGAAGGATCAGTTGGGCGGCGCGACCACGCACAACGAAACTTCGGGCGTCGCGCATTTTCTCTCGCACGACGACGCCGAGTGCCTCTCTATGGTGCGCGAACTGCTGAGCTTTGTTCCATCGAACAATCTCGAAGATCCGCCACGCCGCGCCTGCACCGATCCCATCGATAGGGCAGAGCCCACGCTCGATACGATGGTTCCTGCAGAATCGAATCGTCCGTATGACATTAAGGACGTGATTCATGCCGTGATCGATGACGGGTATTTCTTCGAAGTGCAAGAGCATTATGCGAAGAATATTGTGGTTGGTTTCGCGCGGCTGAATGGTCGCTCGGTCGGAATCGTGGCCAACCAACCCGCCATGCTAGCGGGCACGCTCGACATCAATGCGTCGATCAAGGGAGCGCGTTTCGTACGTTTTTGTGATTGCTTCAACATTCCACTGGTGACGTTTGAAGACGTCCCTGGATTTCTGCCCGGCACACAGCAAGAGTACGGGGGGATCATCAAGCACGGGGCGAAACTTTTGTTCGCATTTGCCGAGGCGACCGTTCCCAAGGTTACGGTGATCACCCGGAAAGCGTATGGCGGCGCGTATTGCGTCATGGCGTCGAAGCATATCCGCACTGACGTGAATTACGCGTGGCCCACGGCGGAAATTGCGGTGATGGGACCGGAGGGCGCGGTGGACATCGTTTACAAGCGCGAGTTGGAGAGCGCTGCCAACCGCGAGGAAGTGCGGCAGGCGAAGATCGAGGAATTTCGCGATCGCTTTGCAAATCCCTACGTGGCTGCGGATCGGGGCTTTGTGGATGCCGTGATTCAGCCGCGGGAGACTCGGAAGAAACTCATTCAGGCGCTCGAGATGCTACAGACCAAGCGAGATAAGAATCCGCCTAAGAAGCATGGGAATATTCCGCTGTAGCCTGTGAACCGATTGCTTACCAGACTGAAACCTGCCACAATACGCGTTACGAATGGCGAATAAAAGGCGAATCTGTGGCCGGACCGAAAATCGACGAGATTGGCCCATGGTCAGAGGTAAAGCTCGACATAATCAAGCGCTACGCCGTCGAGTACTCCAAGATTCTGTCGAACCAGAAGAATCCGGCGTTCTTTCACGTCTACATCGACGCATTTGCGGGGACTGGCTTTCATGTGTCCGAGACCACGGGGGAAATGGTACTGGGGAGCCCGCTTAATGCTTTGAATGTCCACCCTCCGTTCCGCGAGTACCACCTCATCGATCTCTAGATGGGACAAGATAGAAGGACTCTCCGAGATTGTCGGGCAGCGAGGAGACGTGTTTCTTCACAAAGACTCAGGAAGGTAGCTGGGTTCAGAAGAGTTCCGCCACCGCTCGCGATGCGGAACAGCAAGAATTCTGTTGTTTACTATCTCTTCTTTGCTTCACAAAAGGACACTGCCGAACACATCGTGAAGTATATTTTCAATACTCTCGGCAAGCACTGAATTTGGTACGCTCAACTCTCACATCGAATGGACCGACGCGACCTGGAACCCGGTTCGCGGCTGCGTGAAGATCAGCCCCGGCTGCAAGCATTGCTATGCGGAAACCTTTGCGGAGCGCTTTCGCGGTGTGAAAGGCCATCCTTACGAGCAGGGATTTGATTTGCGGCTTGTTCCGGAGAAGTTGTTTGATCCATTCCTGTGGCGGTCACCGAAACTTGTTTTCGTGAATTCGATGAGCGATCTGTTTCAGGATGGCGTCCCGGACGGCTACGTCAAAATGGTTGCGCGCGTGATGGCGAAGGCTGAATGGCACACCCACCAGGTATTGACCAAGCGGGGGGAGAGACGGCGACAAATCCTGACTGGAAGCCTCCGGTTCGCAGCGGAGCAGGAGCACATCTGGTGGGGTGTCAGTGTCGAAGACCGGAAGTATGGGCCGCCTCGCATCGATCAACTTCGTGAGGCCAATGCCAGAGTTCGCTTTCTCTCAATTGAACCGTTGTTGGAGGATTTGGGGGCGTTCGACCTCTCGGGCATCAATTGGGTCATCGTAGGCGGTGAAAGCGGTCCTGGCGCCCGTCCGATGAAGAAGGAGTGGGTCATCTCCATACGCGACCAGTGCAGGGCTGCGCGGGTTCCATTCTTCTTTAAGCAATGGGGAGGCGTTCGTAAAGTCAGGAATGGCAGGAAGCTTGAAGGTCGGACCTATGATGAGTATCCCGCCCGTTCCGCTGCTGAAGTTCCTGACCGGGCTACGTGCCTCTCGTTTGCGGACTCATTCAGGAAGGCTGCGGCAGAGCAGTTGACAGGTTCTTCATTGGTTCAGCTCACTGCATAGTCGAGAGTAGAATGCCTCTTCCTCGGAGGCACTTGTGAAACCGCTCGCTTTCTTCTTTGCTCTTTTCGTCGCCGTCCCCCTACTTGCGCAAGATCCTCAGGCCTGGCTCGCAACCCTTTCTCAAGCCAAGGATTATGTCCAGAAGCGAGTCTCCAGCTACGACACGACCGGCGCCAACGCTGACTTCAAGCAAGTGAATGGTGGAGAGACGATCACCCTGCTCGATGTGGATGGGCCGGGCACCGTCACGCATATCTGGTTCACTATTGCCAGCTCGGACCTGCAGCATTTGAAGGCGCTGGTGCTGCGCGCGTACTGGGACGGCGAGCCGACTCCGAGCGTGGAAGCGCCAGTGGGCGATTTCTTCGGACTTGGACTGGGCGAGTACTACCGCTACCAGTCCATTCCTCTCAGCGTCGGGTCTGACAAGGCTCTGAATTGTTTTCTCCCGATGCCGTTTCAGAAGCACGCGCGCATCACGGTGACGAATGACGGACCGACGAAGGTGGACGCCTACTATTTCAACATCGACTACCGCGCCTACTCGAAGCCACTACCCGCCGACCAGCTTTACTTGCATGCCCAGTACCGGCAAGCGAACCCGGCCAAGGGAACGACTTCGGACTGGAATTCGAATGGCGATATGAACGATCGCAAGAACCTGAACGGCGAAGGCAACTACGTATGGATGGAAGCGACCGGGCGAGGCCATTTCATCGGCGTGACCATGTCGGTGTTGCAAAATCAGGATCAGTGGTGGGGCGAGGGCGACGACATGTTCTTCGTGGACGGCGAGTCAAAGCCTTCGATTAACGGGACCGGGTCGGAAGACTACTTTCTCGGGGCGTGGGGTTTTTCTGCGGGCGCTTTTGCGTATGGGCTGTACGGAGCGCCTGTGAAGGGCGACGAAGTGGCCGGCAGCCGGACGTCAGTTTATCGATTTCATTTGGATTCGCCGATCCCGTTCACTAAGTCACTGAAGGCAACGATTGAGCATGGGCATGCGAATCATCGGTCGGATGATTTCTTCTCGGTGGCGTATTGGTATCAAGCGGAGCCGCATGCGGAGTTTCCGAAGTTACCGGCGTTTCGAGAGAGGATTCCTGTGCTGCATGCGGTGGGTGGTCCGGGAAATACGAAGTGAGTTGCGCGTTCGATGGGCAGCCCCTAAAGGGGCCGTTGCCATGGCGGACGTAACGGCGCGGCTTAAGCCGCGCCCTGATACGAACCCTTTCGTCCCAGGCGATGGCCGATAGTCAAAGACCCTTGCTGCGCCAGAATTATTCAGGCAACAAATAGAGACGGAGCGTAACGATTTTGCTTCGGGCGGAGGGATCCTCAGGAAACTCTCGAAGAAAAAATAAGAGTCCCGAGGTGATGTTGATCTCATTCATCTCGGCCAGTAGCTCGCGTTAGACCCTTGCTGACCTGCTCTCGTCGCTTCCTTGCGGGTTGCAACGCGCGATCAAAACTCGGGCTCCGGGCTTACCGCCAACCGGACAAACCAGTTCAACGCCTCGGGACTCTATCTTGCCTTCAACGGTCGTTCTTGTTCTCCTCGACCAGCGCTTTGCTATAGACCCTCACTCGCCTTCCTTATCGCTTCCGCAACAAGGTGACTTCGCTTGAGTCCCGGACGCGGCACCAACCGGCAAAACTTAAGAACGTGTCGAAGAACGAGTGTGTTTTTACTCCTTCTATTTTTATAGTCAATGAAAACAATGCGAATCTATCTCCAGCAAAATCAATCGAGTGCAGCTCGTTCACAAGCAGGTGACAATTTTTGGTGCAGCACGGTTGGCTGCTGGAGCGCGAGGCCTCGCAGTAGCGCGCATTCACACCGTTCCCAGCTTTATTTTGCTCATCGCTCTACCAAACCTGTGATGTGGAAATATCGTCATTGCGCAGTATTCATGCGGATTTGAAAATTTCGCCGTGCACTCGAGGGTGCTCCGCAAAGCTACTTACGGGCGGGTTTGCTCCCCCCTAGAATCGCCTCAGAGGTCCCTGTCGATGACCATCTTCAACGATCCGAGGGGAAAAGTGATTGATGTGAATCCCAATCCCATCCTAAAGCTGGTCGGATTCGCGCTTCTAGGACTTGTCGCCGTCATTCTCTTATTCAACTGCGTTACGAAAGTGCCCACCGGAAATGTTGGCGTGCTTACCCTGTTTGGGCGCGTGACGGGGGAAGTGCTCGGCGAAGGCATTCACCTCATCAATCCGCTGAAGACCAACAACCAGATGTCGATCCAGACCCAGACCATCAAGGAGTCGGCTAGCGTGCCGTCGAGCGAAGGCCTGGTGATGAATCTCGATACTTCTCTCATCTATCACCTGAATCCGGATCGGGCGGCCGACGTGTTCCAGAAAATTGGAGGGAACTATGAGCAAGTGGTCGTGGAACCGACCTTGCGCGCCGCGATCCGTGAGGCGACCGCCTCGCATACCGCCAATGCGCTGTACACGGGAGAGCGTGAAATGGTCGCCAAACAGATCAGCGACCAGCTCACAACCGAGTTGAACAAGCGCGGCTTGGTGGTAGAGAACGTTCTGCTGCGCGACATCCAGTTGCCACAGACCCTGAAGGCTTCGATCGAGTCGAAACAGCAGGCCGAGCAGGAAGCGTTGGCAATGAATTTCCGGCTGCAGAAAGAGAAGCAGGAAGCTGAGCGCAAGCGCATCGAAGCCGGCGGTATCCGCGACTTCCAGCAGATTGTCGCGCAGGGCATCAGCCCGCAGCTCTTGGAATGGAAAGGTATCGAGGCGACCGAACTGCTTTCGAAGAGTCCGAATACGAAGGTGGTCGTCATCGGCAATCCGAAGAATGGTCTGCCGTTGATATTGGGTCAATGAAACTGGGCTTCTCGGCTGCTACCATAGAGTCCGTGCCCGCGTTGCTCGACATCCGAAATCTGGAAGTGTCGTTTCCAAGTGCCGCATCACCGCGCGCGCGGGCAGGGGCGCCTTCGTCGACGCCCCGCGCTGTGCGCGATCTTTCATTCACGATTGCTCCTGGCGAAGTGTTGGGGTTGGTCGGAGAGTCGGGCTCGGGGAAGTCGGTTACGTCACTCGCACTCATGCGGCTGTTGCCGCCGCAGGCTCAACTCTCAGGACAGATCTTATTCAGTAACGGCGACGGAGCCGTGCACAACCTGCTCGATCTACCTGCGGACGACATGCGCAACCTGCTCGGCTCGAGCGTGGCCATGATCTTTCAAGAGCCCATGACCGCCCTGAATCCCGTTATGCGCGTTGGAGACCAGATCGCCGAGGCCGTGCTGGCGCATGCCGCTGTTTCGAAGTCAGAAGCGTGGCAGCGCGCCGTGGAAGGAATGAACGATGTCGCCATTCCCGATGCGGAGCGTCGCGCACGAGATTATCCCCACCAATTGTCTGGCGGCATGCGGCAGCGCGTGATGATTGCCATGGCAATCGTGAACCGGCCGCGCCTGCTGATCGCCGATGAACCAACGACGGCGCTGGATGTCACGATTCAGGCGCAGATTCTGAAGCTGCTCGCCGATCTGCGTATGCGATTCAAGCTGGCGATGCTTTTCATTTCGCATGACCTCGCCGTCGTGTCGCAAGTGGCCGACCGGGTGGCCGTGATGTATGCGGGGAGCCTGGTCGAACTGGGCGCGAAGCGCGATATCTTCGATGCGCCTGCCCATCCCTACACGCGCGGGCTGCTGCGAGCCGTACCCACGTTGGCAACGGATCGGTCGCAACCTCTACGAACCATCGAAGGCTCGGTGCCTTCTGCAAATGCACCTCTGCCCGGTTGTCCGTTCGAGCCGCGGTGCGGGGATTGCATCCCCGATTGCTGTCTCCGAATGCCGCCACTGGTGGAAGTGTCTGCGGGTCACTGGGCACGCTGCCCGGTCGTCAATCCCACGACGGCCTTGCGCCCGGGGGTATAATCCCGGTTTCTATCGGTGGGATCGTGCGCATTCTTGTTCTGAGCGACATTCACGGCAATCTGGACGCGCTGGAGGCCTGCCTGGCCACAGCGGGCGACTACGACGCCGTGGTCAATCTCGGGGACATCGTTGGCTATGGAGCCAGCCCGAATGAAGTGATCGAGCGGTCGCGAGAAGTGGGCAAGTACTTCGTGCGCGGCAATCACGATAAGGCCTCGAGCGGCCTGATGGATTTGAAGGACTTCAATCCCATCGCGGGCTTGGCGGCGCTGTGGACTCGCGATCAGCTCACTCCGGAAAATCTGGAATGGCTCCGCAGCTTGCCGCAAGGACCTGTGCAGGTTCCGGGACTGCCGGACGTGCAATTCGTTCATGGCTCGCCCATTGACGAAGACGAATATCTGGTCACGCTCCACGATGCGCTCGCGCCGTTGTCGGCTTTGCCCGCGCTCGTGACGTTCTTCGGGCACACTCACCTCCAAGGCGCGTTTTCGTTCAAGATCGCGGCTGGAGACGCGTACCGGCCTGTGTATCGAACGATTGGGCAGAGCGAAGAAGTTGTGTACGCCCTGAAACGGGATTTTCGCTACCTGATTAATCCGGGATCAGTCGGGCAGCCCCGGGATGGTGATTGGCGCGCGGCGTTTGCCGTTTTTGATAGCGAGAAGTGGAGCGCCACCTTCCACCGCGTTCCCTACAATCTGAAGAGCGCCCAAGACCGCATTTTCGCGGCAAACCTTCCGCAAAGACTGGCGACCCGATTGGCTGCCGGACGGTAGAATACAACCCCAATAACCACAGAGGACACTGAGGCTCACAGAGGAACTACGACTGCCTGGGTCTTTTCTCTGGTCATGAAAGTCCACTTCCACTAAGAGCAAGATTGGCGTTGTAGACTTGTCCGATGTCTCCCTCGTTTCGATCAAGAAGAACCAGTTCCCGCTCCTCAGAAGGGTTATTTCCTGCGCAGGGCGCGCCCGATTCCTACCTGATCGCGCATGTGGACGGCGGTGCGCGCGGCAATCCGGGCCCAGCGGGTTACGGAGTTGTGATCACGGACCAGACTGGGCGCAAGGTCGCTAGCTTGAGCGAGTATCTAGGCCACCAGACCAATAACTACGCGGAGTACAACGGACTGCTGGCGGCGTTGGATTACGCGATTGAACATGGGCCTCGTGCGTTGAAGGTCGTCGGCGACTCGGAGTTGCTGGTGAAGCAGATTCGCGGCGATTACAAGGTGAAGAGTCCCACGTTGTTGGAACTTTACCAGCGCGCGAGAAAGATGATCGGACAGCTGGAATGGTTCTCGATCCAGCATGTGCTGCGCGGTGGCAATCAGGAGGCCGACCGACTGGCGAATTTGGCGATGGACAAGGGAATGGGGAGAACTTCCGCTGCACCGCCCTCAACCGACATTGTGCGAGGGCAGGAGTTTAATGGCGTGGTGCGCGGAGGAGTCATTGTGGTGGATGGAGCGAAACTGCCCGAAGGCACACGCGTCCAGATCCGGATACGCGATCGAAGCTGACGCTCGCGACAAAGCTTCTCTGCTACTCGGCCGCCGAGGTGTGGTCGTGAACGATTTTCCAGCCGTCGGGAAACTTCCTGAAAATCAGCGTGAATAGTCCGTGAGGAGTTGTCCCGTCGCGCATGGTCAGGTTGTACGAGCCGCGCACAAAGGCTGCCTCGCTTCCCAGAGGCTCGATCGTTAGATCACGAAATTCAAGGCGTCCCATTTCTTTTCCGGACTGTTGGTAGTTCTTGCGATAGCGATCGAGGGCGCCCTGCCATCCAGTGGTTTGCTGAGCTCCGGAGAAGAACGTCAGGTCAGGAGAGTTCCAGTAGCCTGACATAAAGCCTTCGAGATCGTGACGATCCCAGGCTTGCTGCTGGTCCTCGAGGAGTCGCCGAACTGCCGCTACTGGATCAGCGGGCTGTGAGGTCTGGGAAAGTAACGGGATGAGAACCAAAGCGGCAAGTAGGAGCGCGCGCATTTCGTTTCTCCAGTGGGCACTAGTCTCGCATAAGAGGCCGCCGAGAAGGGCCGCTGAGGGCGCAAAGGAAGCGGTACCGAGCGTTCAAAGGGCTCCTGACTACCAACACAAAGACAGTGGCGCACGGGCCGCTGTCTTTCGGAGTGTGGGATTTATTGATCGTTCCTGGACGCGATTCATCGCGCGAGTGCTAAGCGGGGCTCTTCTTCGCGACCAGTGTTTTCACCTGCCACGGACGCTTCTTGCGCTCGGCTTCGGGTTTGTCGCGGTCGACGATGCGATCGTACTGGTACGACTCGCTCACCGTACCCAGCGACTCGTTGTACAAGCTGGGCAGGCCGAGGGCTTCTTTCAGTTCTTCTGAGAACGAATGCAATGCCTTCAGGTGGTCGGCAGTAGCGGGTACCTCGGTCTTTGAGGTCTTCAGAAATTGCTGGTAGCCCTTGTTGACGAGCTTGGAGATCTCGCTGCCCACAAGGTAGCCGGGATACGCGAAAATCTTGATGCCGCTCTCGCCGTCCTTCTGAATCGCCGCCGAGACGTTGTACTTCTTTAAGAAGACGCGGCCGGAAGTGCCGGGCGCCTCGAGGACGTCGAAGCCGTGTTCGCGCAACCAGGCGAGAGCTTCGTCGAATGTCTTTTGTTCCACTTTACTGGCCATCTCGTGTACTCAATCCCTTCTTCGCTCGTAACCTTAGATGCAGTGCAGGTGAAAACCGTTCCTATCCCAAAAGATCCTTGGAACCAGGCCACCTCTTCTATAATCGAATCACTGTAGTTGATACCAACTTTTCGCCGTATCCGGCACATTACGATAGTCACAGCGTTCTGACTTCATGGCACAGGCCTCCACCAAAAAGCCGGCAGACGACATCGTCGCAGCGGACAACGCGGCGCCAAAACGGCTCGGCCTGAACGCGCTCGACCGCATCGGCAACACGCCCTTGCTGCGTCTGGACCGCATCGCGCGCGACGTGGCCGATGCCGAAATTCTCGGGAAGGCCGAGTGGTATAACCCGGGCGGCTCGGTGAAGGATCGCGCCGCATCGCGCATCGTACTGGAAGCGCAGCGCAGCGGGAAATTGGAGCCCGGGAAAATCCTGCTCGACTCGACCAGCGGCAACACCGGAATCGCCTATGCCATGATCGGCGCGGCGCAACGGATTCCCATCACGCTGTGCATGCCGGAAAATGTTTCGCCGGAACGCAAACGCATTCTACAGGCTTACGGCGCGAACATTCTTTATACCGATCCTGGCGAAGGATCCGACGGGGCCATTCGCATGGCGCGAGAGCTGCACGCCAAGCATCCGGATCTTTATTACTACGCCGACCAATATTCGAACGATGCCAACTGGCAAGCGCACTACCATGGCACGGCAAACGAAATTTGGCAACAAACCGAGGGTCGGGTCACTCATTTTGTCTCGATGTTGGGAACGAGCGGAACGTTTGTGGGCACGTCGCGGCGCCTGAAGGAACTGAATCCGAACATTCGCTGCATCTCGCTGCAGCCCGACTCGCCTTTCCACGGAATTGAAGGAGCGAAGCACATGGCAACGGCGATTGTGCCCAAGATTTATGATGCGTCGCTCGCCGACGAAGATATCGGCATCAGCACCGAAGAGTCGTACAAGATGGCGATTCGCCTGGCGCGCGAAGAGGGCTTGCTGGTCGGGATCTCGGCGGCAGCGGCGGTCGTGGGATGCCTGCAGGTCGCGGCATCACGAAAGAAAGCACAGCATGCGGTGATTGTTACCATCCTGTGCGATTCAGGTGATAAGTATTTGAGCGAAAGGTTTTGGACAGAGGCTTAACTGCTCTTTCACCACCGAGACACAGAGCCGCCGAGAAAACCCATCCAGGTATTTTGGATTTCGCTGTTTCTCTGTGACTTTGTTGTGAATTGATTTCTTATGCTGAAGATCAACCCCAGGGACTACTCGGAGATTCGCCAGCACGGCGAAGAGACCTATCCGCACGAATGCTGCGGCGTTCTGTTGGGCCAGATGGACGGCGACGTCCGCACCGTGAGTTCGACGGCGCGTTGCGGTAATACGCGCACTGATTCGCCCCAGAATCGCTACCACATCGATCCGAAGGAACTGGTCCGCATCCAGCGCGAGGCGCGCGGACGCGACGAGGATATCGTTGGCTTCTATCATTCGCATCCGGATCATCCGGCGCAGTGGTCGAAGACGGACCTTGAGGAAGCGCACTGGATCGGGTGTTCGTACGTGATCACGCGAGTGGCCGCCGGGAAGGCCGATGTCACGAATTCGTTCGAGTTGACCGGCACCGACGAAGCGGACAAGGCGTTTCGGAACGAGAAAGTCGAAGTGGGTTGAGCGTAGTCATTGCTCCCTCAGGGGCCTCGCAATCCAGTCTCCACGACTGCTCTGCTAAAATCTCGGACTTGTTCACGGAGGGTGCTGCGTGCGCCGACTACTAGATGGTCTGGTCTTTTCCGCTGCAATTATTCTGCTGATCACCTTGGCTTCATCTGCCAGAGCTGCCAACCCGCCTGAACTGAAGGGCGCTTTCCGACAGCCACAAAAGAACGGATGGACCTACGTGCACCTTGAGGGCTCACCGCGCGAGGTCGGATTTCAGAACGGCTACCTGCTTGCCCCGGAGATCCAGGACTTCCTGAACGTCGTCATGCTCGAGAGCCAGCACGACTACAAAAAGGACTGGTCCTTCTTCCGCGAAGCCGCCGAGAGAATGATGTGGCCGCATATCGAGCCGGAGTATCGCGAAGAGTTGCAGGGCATTGCGGACGGCGCCAGCGCGCACGGCGTCAAGATTGATGTCTGGGATGTGGTCGGCATCAACGCCTCGACGGAATGGGGCTACTACAACAAGGAGTACGACAAGCAGCACGGTATCAAGTCGGCGCAACTCTCAGTGCCCGAGCACTGCAGCGCCTTCGTCGCAACCGGAAGCTTCACGAAAGACGGCAAAGTCGTGATCGCGCATAACAACTGGTCAACTTATCTCGAGGGCGAGCGCTGGACGATCATCTTCGACATCGCTCCGACGAAGGGCTATCGCATGCTGATGGATGGCCTGCCCGGCGTCATTCACAGCGGCGACGACTTCGTCATCAATAACGGAGGGATGGCGATCACTGAAACGACGATCAGCCACTTCAACGGGTTCGACACTGCGGGGGTGCCGGAGTTCGTGCGCGCACGCAAGGCGGCACAATATTCGGCGTCGATCGACGACTTCGCCCGCATCATGAAAGACGGCAACAACGGCGGCTACGCTAATAGCTGGCTGCTGGCCGACAGTCGAACGAACGAGATCGGCCGGCTGGAACTCGGCCTGAAAAACGTGACGCTCGAGCGCACCAAGGACGGATATTTTGTTGGATCGAACTTCCCCATCAGCGAAAAGCTGATTCGCGAAGAGACCGACTTCGATCCAAAGGATGCGGGGCAAAGCTGCCTGGCGCGGCACGTTCGCTGGGAGCAGTTGATGGCCGAGAACAAGGGCAAGATCGACGTGGCCGCGGCGCAACGCTTCCTCGCCGATCACTACGACACCATTGAAAAGAAAGAAGATGCCAACGAGCGCACGCTTGATGGGCACATCGATTTTTCGCCGCGTGGCTCGAGTGGATGGGTTGGTCCTTACGGCACGGCGGGTGCCGTGCAGAACAAAGCTGCCGACGCGGCCATGATCAAGACGATGACGTTCACGGCGGCGGCGGGACACGCCTGCGGCAAAAACTTCAAAGCCGCCGAACACCTCACCGCACATCCCGATTACGATTGGCAGAAGGGGTTGCAGCGGGATATGGATGCGTATCCCTGGACGAGCTTTAGCATCGCGAAATAGCGCAGGCCTTAACGGCGGTTTCACCACAGAGGGCACAGAGAAACTGCAAAGTGGTTCGGATGATCTAGCGTAACTACTTAAGATTTGTTGGAGTGGTTCCGTCTTCCCATTCAATTAGGGATACAAGTCCGAATCTGTCCAGGCCGTGCGCATCTATTCCGTTAGAGTCACCAGACACTGCTTGTGGCCCCGCAAGTGAGGCAGTGACTTCGGCTGCCACTAATCGACCCCTTGTACGGAATTCTCATGCTACGAAATGCGTATCGCGCAGCAGCGCTTGCCCTCTTTCTTGTTATAGCAATCCTTCTCAATTCCGCCTTCCGCCCCCCACCGGAAAATCCGTTCACCGACGACATGGACCGCTCCGTCAATCCGGGAGATGACTTCTACCGCTACGCAAATGGTGGATGGCTCAAGACCGCAAGCATTCCGGCTGGCCAAGCGACCTTCGACACGCGCGCCATACTGGCCGCGAAGACGGGTCAGCAGGTCCGTTCCCTGATTCAGGATGCGGCTTCGGCACAATCTGCCAAGGGAAGCGCCGCACAGAAAGCCGGCGACTATTACGCGAGCTTCATGGACGAAGGTGCGATCGAAGCCAAAGGGGTGGAGCCGCTCGCGAACGAGATGGCGGCGATTGACGCGATCACGGATAAGGCATCGCTGTCAGCTTATCTCGGCGGCACCTTGAACGGCGAGGTTGATGGACTGACCGCCAACGGAGATCACGTTTTCGGCGTGTGGATCAACCAAGGCTTCGAGGATTCGGAGCACAACCTTCCCCATTTGTGGCAAGGCGGCATAGGACTACCGGACCGCGACGACTACATCGACGCGTCGCCGAAGAAGTCGGAGGTACGCAAACAGTATCAGGCGCACATCGCAGCAGTGCTGAAGCTGGCGGGCGTTGCGGATTCCGAGAACCGGGCCGAGCGAGCCTTAGCCCTTGAGACACAGATTGCTCGGGCCTTCGCTCCGGACGAAGAAGCGGCGGACGTCAATAAGCAAAACAATCCCTGGAAGCGCAGTGATTTCGCAGTAAAGGCGCCCGGCATGGATTGGGATGCGTACTTCAAGTCGGCCGGGCTTGCCGGGCAGTCGGATTTTCTGGTTTGGCAGCCGTCGGCTGTGACAGGCGTCTCGTCTTTAGTGGCTCATGAAAGCCTCGACGCTTGGCAGGACTATCTCGAATTTCACCTGATCGAACACTATGCTCTTGTCTTGCCGAAAGCCGTTGCCGCAGAGCATTTCGCTTTCTTCGGCAAGATTCTTTCAGGTGCACAGGAAATGCCGAGTCGGGATTCACTGGCCATCGCCGCCACTAATGGCGCGCTGGGCCAGGCGGTCGGTCAGCTTTACACGCAAAAATATTTCCCGCCCGAAGCAAAGGCGCGAGCCGAAGCCATGGCCGCCGATTTGCTGAGCGCTTTCCGGGGTCGCATTACCAATCTGACCTGGATGTCGGCACCGACCAAACAGAAAGCGCTCGCCAAACTGGCAGCGTTCAAGATATTCGTCGGCTATCCCAACACATGGATCGACTATTCGACGCTCGACGTTGTGCGTGGAGATGCTTTTGGAAATATGCGGCGCGCGGAAGCGTTCAATCGATCGCGCAATCTGGCCAGGCTGAAGGAACCGGTCGACCCGATCGATTGGCCGCTCAATCCGCAGGCGCCCGGTGCCGTCATCATGTTCAGCCCGAATGCGGAGTTTTTCTCGGCGGGGATCCTGCAGCCGCCCTACTTCGACTTCCAGCGCGATGCCGCCGGCAACTACGGCTCGGCGGGCGCGGGCATGGCCCACGAAATCAGCCACAGCTTCGACGAACTGGGAAATATTTATGACGCGCAGGGTCGTCTCGGAGCCTGGTGGACCGATAAAGATCGTGATGCTTACCATGCGCTCGGCGCAAGGCTGGCGGCGCAGATGGATTCTTACTGCCCGATGCCGGATGCGTGCGTGAAGGGCAAGCAAGTATTGAATGAAAGCATCTCGGACCTGGCGGGGTTGCAGGTCGCGCACGATGCGTATGTGATGTCTTTGAAGGGCAAGCCCGATGTCGTCGTCGGAGGTCTGACCGGCGAGCAGCGGTTCTTCCTGGCATTCGCCCAACGTTGGCGCAGACTTCAGAACGAAGCCGCCCTGCGCAAACAGATCGCGACCGACACGCATCCTCCCGGAGAGTACCGAAGCGATGCGGTGCGCAACCTCGACTCATGGTACGACGCGTACAAGGTCATCCCGGAGGACAAGTTGTTTCTGAAGCAGGACCTTCGCGTAAGAATATGGTGATCCGAAGCAGAAGGGGCGGAGTGCCCCCACTCCGCTTGATCAGGCCGTGCACGGTATTTGGACGACGTCGCCTCTGGTTATGGAATTTTTCTCGACCACTGGCAGCTAGATAGAATTTGCAGCTTTCGGATCAGCTACGGCGAAGAAGCGCCGGCTGGTCCAGCGGTACAGGCGCCCTGCAACGACGATGGCGAACAGGATGGTCAGGCTCCAGGCCAGGATGACCGGGACATAGAAGACGACAGCGGTCATGGTGGCGGCATAGTCCGCAATGGCGTCGAGCCCGTCGCGTGCGGCGACTTTGAGTTGATAAAGCGGGCGCCAGTTCAGGCCGAAGACCTGAGCATCGGCGAGGGCGCGCAGGGAGATGGTGATGGCCACGGTCTCGACCTGCTTTGAGAGCGTCTGAAACTCGGCTTGTTGCTGCTCGATCTGCCCGCGGACTTCGCTCAGTTTTTCACTGACCTCGAGCAGGTCATCTACCTTGTAGGCGCTCTTCATGATGGCGAGGTATTGCGTTTCTTCGGCGCGCAGGTTGCGGAGACGCGCTTCCATGTCGACGTACTGGCGGGTGACGTCCTGGGCTTCGGTCTTTTCGCTCTCGACGCGCGCGGCGAGTTTGCGGATACTGACGGTAGCGTCGCTAAAATGCACGGCCGGAACGCGAATGGTGATGTCGGCGGTGGGGGCGTCCTTCGTTCCCCCGATTTGTGCGGTCTCCAGATAGCCGCCCATGGACTCGGCCATCTGGCGAATTTGTTCGGCGGCATCGGCTGGACTCTTCACTGTGAGTTCGAGTGATCCGGTGCGCACGAGTTGGCGGTCGATAATGGCAGAAGCGGGTGGCGCCGAGGAAGGGGCTTGGTCTGCGTGCAGGGCAACGGAGACGAGTTGGTTGCGGCCCAGGCCAGTCCTGGCAGTGGTCGTTGCCTGAAGACCGGCGTACATGTGATCCGCTGATTGACGAGTGGATTCCTCCTGAGGGAGCGCCAGCGATTGACGCTTTGATTCGTACGCGGACATGCGGCTGCGAAGCAAGTTCGGGATCGTGATTGCCGCTACCAAAAGGATCCCCCCGCTTACGACCGCAAGTGGTACGCAGAACTTCTCGACCGACTTGAAGGAATCAGTGAGGGCTGACATGTCTTGTCTCCTGTGACGAGAACGTGCTTCTCGGCGCAGCTTGCAGGAGATTTGTTTGCTCGCGGTTGTGGCGGGGCGGGCGAGACGCCCGCCCGACTGCCGCCGGGATGGCGGCGCTACAGTCGAGTGTTAGGCGGCGGCTGGAGAGCCTGCCTCTTTGAACGGCGCTCTAGACGGTGGTTTTCAGGACCTGGCTTATCGCTTCGGCGAATCGGGCTGGGGCGGCATGGTGTTCCGACAGGAAAAGGGCGGGCTCGATCAGTTCCAACTCCATCAGACGGAACCGGCCTTCGTCTACTACGCCATCGACTCGCGCGTAGAGCGTGGCATCGACTGATTCCACGACTTGCGTCGCTGCCGCGAGTACGTGCGGTGGCGGGTCGGCGGGTTGCGCGGTGCCACCAAAATCGTTTTGCACGCGGAAGTCCCCTGGCTTCGGACGCTTGATCACGGCGTGACTGAACGCGCCCCCGAAGAACATCAGCGACCACTCGCCTTCGTTGGCGACGCCGTCCATGAATTTCTGGACCATGACGCCCGGGCCTCGGCGGAGATCGTCGAAGAGCGCTTGCGCAGAGATCACATCTTGGGGTGTAACGAGTTGCGTGCGGTATGCGGTCGCTGAGATGCGCGGCTTCACTACGGCCTTCGGCCATGCCATCTCGCGGAGCGCGTCGTCGAGTGAGACTCGCTCGCCGTGTTCGGGCCAGAGCGTAGGGACGACTGCGATGCCCTTCGCTTCCAGGTCTCGGAGATACGTCTTGTTGGCGTTCCAGCGAATGACGTCGGCGGAGTTGAAGAGCGGGACGTTGAGTGCCTCGAGGTTTGCGATCCAACGCAGAAAATTCTCCGGCTGCAGGTGGTAGTCCCAGCAGGAGCGAACGACGACAGCATCGTACGAGGACCATTTGCGGGACGGGTCATTCCAGATGGTCAGTTCGGCTTGGATGCTGCGTTGAGCTAGCGGTGTGAGTAAGAGGCGGTCGTCGTCGGTGAGAGCCGGGTACTTCGATGCGGTGGCTAGGGCGACGCGTGGCATGTCAGGTTAGAGATTCTGTTGGCGTGTCTGCAGACTCGAACAAAAAACGAGCGGCTTTTTGCCGCCCGTGATTTGATTTTCGGGAACGCGGGCGAGCCGCCCGCGCTACATGATTGACTAGATGTCCAAGTTCTTTACGTCGAGCGCGTTGTCTTCGATGAACTTGCGGCGCGCTTCCACGTCTTCGCCCATCAGCGTGGTGAAGATCGTTTCGGTTTCGGCGATGTCTTCGAGTTTGACCGACAGCAACGTGCGGCGTTCCGGGTCCATCGTAGTTTGCCAGAGTTGCTCGGCGGTCATTTCGCCCAGGCCTTTGTAACGCGTCTTTTCATAGCCGCGCCCGCCGGCTTCCTGCACGTACTTGAATAGTTCGCGCAGGTTGGGTTTCTCCACCACTTCAGGCTCAGACTTGCGCTTGCCAGCAGTCTTTCCGGTGGCCTGCTTTTTCTCTGCCTTTTCGGCTTTCTGTTCGACGGTATCGCCTTCGGCTTCCGCCGCTTCGTCGGCTGCATCCGCACTGGAGGTGTCTTTCACGATGCTTTCCACCGTGAAGGGCGGTTCCATGTAGGGCTCGATCTGCTTGAACTTGGCGAGCAACTGGCGGTATTCGGGAGTCGAGACGAGTTCCCAGTTGATGACGCGCTCGGTGCCCTGGTTGCTGACGAAGAAGACTTCCCAGAGGTTGTGCTCTTCGTCGAAGCGGCTGCCGACGTCTTTGAACGCGCGTTCCTTCTGCATCTTCTTCAGCTCTTTTTCGATCTTCTCGACTTTTTTCGATGGCGTCTTCTTATCGCCTTCGAAGTCGACACGCTTGGCGAGGTCGAGCTTGGGGATGAGTTCGGTGACCTGCTCGTCGCGGAGACGCTTGTCGACCTTGTCGAAGAAGCCGAGATATTCCTTAAGCTGCGCCATGAAGCGCGAGAGGCTGCCGCCTTCAAGCTTGGCTGCGCCCTGGCCATAGCGGATCACGATGCTGTCGGCGGCGCGTTTCAGCAGGATTTTGTCGAGCGCGTCGTCGTCTTTCACGTACTGCAAGGCGCGGCCCTTCTTCAGGCCGTAGAGCGGCGGTTGCGCGATGTAGACGTGGCCGCGCTTGATGAGTTCCTGCATGTGGCGGAAGAAGAACGTCAGCAGCAGCGTGCGGATGTGGCTGCCGTCTACGTCGGCGTCGGTCATGAGAATGATCTTGCCGTAGCGCACTTTCGCGGGATCGAAGTCTTCTTTCGAGATGCCGGTGCCGAGCGCAGTGATCATTGCGCGGATTTCTTCGTGCGCAAGCATCTTGTCGTAGCGCGCCTTCTCGACGTTAAGAATTTTTCCCTTGAGCGGCAGGATGGCCTGGAATCGGCGGTCGCGTCCCTGCTTGGCGGTGCCGCCGGCGGACTCGCCCTCGACCAGGAACAACTCGCAGCGCTCGGGCTGACGCTCGGAGCAGTCGGCGAGCTTGCCGGGAAGGCCGCCGCCGTCGAGCGCGCCTTTGCGGCGTGTCAGGTCGCGGGCCTTGCGAGCGGCTTCGCGCGCGCGGGCCGCGTCGATCGCCTTGTTGATGATTTTGCGGGCAACGGTCGTGTTCTGTTCGAAGAATGCGCCCAGCTTTTCGTTGACGAAGGCCTGCACGATCCCAGCGATGTCAGAATTCAGCTTGCCCTTGGTCTGACCTTCGAACTGGGGCTGCGGCAGCTTCACGCTGACGACGGCAACCAGGCCTTCGCGCACATCGTCGCCGGTGAGATTCTCCTTCACGTCCTTGAACAGGCCCATCTGCTGGCCCGCGTAGTTGATGGTGCGGGTGAGCGAAGTACGGAAGCCGGAGAGATGCGTGCCGCCGTCGACGGTGTTGATGTTGTTCGCGAAACTGAAGACTGATTCGGAGTACGCGTCGTTGTACTGGAGGCCGATTTCCATCACGACGTTATCTTTTTCGGCTTCCATGTAGATCGGCTTGTCGTGCAGGACCTGCTTGCCGCGATTCAGGTGCTTGATGAACTCCGAGATGCCGCCGTTGTACTTGAAGTCGGTGTGCTTGGGTTCGCCGGTCTTCGCGTCCATGTTGCGCTCGTCGGTGAGCGTAATCAGGAGGCCCTTGTTCAGGAAGGCAAGTTCGCGCAGACGCTGGGCAAGCGTGTCGTAGTTGTACTCCGTCGCGGTAAAGATGCTCTTGTCGGGCAGGAAGTGGACTTTGGTGCCGGTCTTGGCTTTTACGGCGCCCGTCTTCTTGAGCTTGCTGGTGGGTTCGCCTTTTGAGTAGCTCTGCTCCCAGGTGAATCCGTCGCGCCAGATTTCGAGTTCGAGGTCTTCGCTCAACGCGTTCACGCAAGAGACCCCGACTCCGTGGAGACCGCCGGAGACTTTGTAGGAAGACGAGTCGAACTTTCCGCCAGCGTGCAGCTTGGTCATCACGACCTGGGCGGCGGGAACCTTCTCGCCATCGATGTCCATGTTGTCGACCGGAATGCCGCGGCCGTTATCGATGACGGTAACCGAGTTGTCGATGTGAATGGTGACGTCGATCTTATCGGCGTGTCCGGCGAGCGCCTCGTCGACCGAGTTGTCGACGACTTCATACACCAAGTGGTGCAGTCCCATCTCTCCGGTCGAGCCGATGTACATCGCCGGGCGTTTGCGGACGGCTTCCATGCCGCCGAGGACTTTGATGGAGTCGGCAGTGTAATCTCCGTTGCCATTGGTGGCCGGAGTCTTCTCATTTTTTGCTTTCGCGTCGGCGATCGCAGCGGGGTTCAGAGTTTCTTTAGTGGCCATTCAGCTCCGTGGAAACGCGCTTGGTGTCAGGCCCAGGCTGGTGGTACGTATCGGGCGCCCCGGAATGACTTCAAATGATTGATATTACGTGGACTTAGGGGCTTCCCAAGCTACTGTAATTCTACCATAAAAAGGGGTAGTTTTCGAGGCGTGAACCGGGTCGGTAACCCGTGGTTTCGAAGGGGGTTAGGAGGGCTTGGAAGTCAGGGCTTGGAGGACGTCAGGGAAAGCTTCTCGATGAGCTCATCGATCTCGTCGTCACTGCCGGCAACGAAGGTGAACGAGATGACGAAACCTTTCCGAAGGACGACGAGCGAGGACTGGTGCATGGAGACCGACCCCGCGATACGGGTGAAGTCGCCGCGCACCAGAGTGACGGCTCCTACCGGAAATTCGTAAGGGGCGCCGTCTGCTTTGAAACCTTTGCTGGTGGTGAGTTCGGTGAGAGGGCCCATGTAGTCGGCGGCGGTCTTCAGGCCTGGGTAGGAAGAAGCACTCTCAGCAGTGACTACAACGGCGGAGTTGACCGTGTCCCCGGTGACTTCGGGCGGCCGTTCGAAGACGGCCAGCAGGAGTTTGGACTTGGATGGGTCGGCAGAGTTGTCCTGCATTTGCTTGGTGCGGTCGATCCAGGCGTAGGGAATTTTGTAGGTGAAGCCGAAATCGGGATTGCGGTAGGTGGTTTCGGCGGTTTCGCCGGGAGCGGGTGTGGCGGGTTTGCCGTGAGGCTTAGATTTGGAGGAGGAAGTTTGGGCCCATAGCATCGCCGGCAATATTACGGCGATAACGAACGAAGCGAGGCAGTGGCGCATGAATGTGGTTATGGTACAGGAGGGCGGAGGTGGGTACGTGCTGATTAGCTGTCGCCCCTGCCCGGGCTTTCTCAGGCCGCTTGACCGACCCAGCCCTTGCGGGCGGGCTAATGAATTTCGCCACTCCGTGGTTTGGGTGCGGCCTCTGGCATTTCGTCAACTGCGAGCAGTCTGCGAACTCGTGATACTCATGCCGACTTACGCGGCCCGGCCCACAGGAACCGGCTGAGAGCAGTGCGCACAGCGCTTGGCTTCGATCGGGATGTCACTTAGGCATTCGGGGCACTTCTTGGTAGTGGCGGCCGCGACTGGATCGTTCTTGTGCATGCGGGCAAGCAAGGCGTTGACGGGGATCACCACAAAGAAATAGACAGCGGCGGCAACCAGCAAGAAGGCGATAGCCTGGTTGATCAGATCGCCGATGTTGAACACCTGGCCGCGCGCTTCAAACTTGAGAGTTGCGAAGTCGCCGGTCTTGCCTAGGATCGCCCCAATCACAGGGGTAAGGAGGTCTTTGGTAAAAGCACCCACCACGGTTGCGAAGGCAGCACCAATGACAACGCCGACGGCCATGTCCACAACGTTGCCACGAAGGATGAATTTCTTGAAGCCATCCAGCACGTCAGCCCTCCTCATAAATCAAAGTGGCCGACACTCTAATGCGTGGCCGTTGGTCAGGTCAAGGACATGTGAACATTGCAGACGGAGCCGGCAGGACTGACCGATCGTCCGGAAGAAACAGGGATCACTCCCTCGTTCAGGCGCGTTCTGCTTCTTCCAGGCTGGGGAAGAAGCGAAAAAACGCTTCGACTCGCGTCACGATCAAGGCGTTGCGAACTCGCTCGGTGACGCCGACCAGCGCGAGCGAGCGCCCGCTTTTGTTGTGCGTGACATAGGCGCTGACCAAGGCTCCGATGCCGGCAGAATCGATGTAGGGGACGTCCGTGAAATCGATGATGAGCGCCGGTGCATCTTTTGCCCGCAGGGTCGACTGGAAATGAAACAGCGTGCTCAGCACGACCGGCCCCTTGAGGCGGAGAACGCGCTGGCCGGGCCGTGAGCCGTCGAGATCTTCGATAGTCAGGGGCTCTTGCGAAGCGAGTGCCATCTGGAAATCTTAGCGTCGGGCGAGCGCGGTATTGTTACAGCTCTGTAAATTCTGAGAGTCCGCGAAACTGGCAACGCGGGGTTTAATGCGCGCGAAGGGCGTTCTGAATCCGGATTTCATGGTCCGGATTCAGGCGGCAACCCTTCGCGGCAATTACAATCAAGGTGGAAGGACAAAGGGGCAGTATTGGCATTGAAGGTCGGGGATCGGGCGCCGGATTTCGTTTTGCCGTCGGTCCAGGGTGAGGAGCGCGGCGAGTTCCGGCTCAGCGACTTCCTCGGAAAAGAACACGTGGTGGTGACTTTCCATCCGTTGGACTGGACGCCGACGTGTGAGTCGCAGCTGCCGATTCTGGATTCGCTCGAATCCCGTTTCAAAGCAGCAGGCGGACAGTTGCTCGACATCAGCGTCGATTCCATCGAAAGCCATCTGGCCTGGCAGCGCAAAGAAATCGGCATGATGCGGTTTCCCTTGTGCTCGGACTTCTATCCGCATGGAGAAGTTACGCGCCAGTTCGGCATTCTTCGGGATGAACCACCTGTGCCGGGAATCAGCGAACGCGCGGCATTCATTGTCGACCAGGGCGGCGTGATTCAGTTCGCGAAGGTGTATCCCATCGACCAGTTGCCTGATATTGAAGGGCTGCTGCAGGAACTGCGAAAGATCACCGGCTCGATGTAATGCCCTTTCCGCCAGCTGACCCACCCTGTGAAGTTTGGTTGACAGGCTCCGCTGCCAAACTTACGATTCGCTCCGACATTCACTCCACACTCAAAGGCAAACTTCATGAAGATGAGTGCTCGGACCGCTGTCCTGGTGGTGATGATTGCGTGCTGGCTGACGATCGCGATCCCCACGGCGCAGGCCTTTCAAGGGTCGGGTCAGGCTGCTTCCTGGCCTACGCACGGATGGACGAAGGGCAATCCGGCCGACGTCGGCCTGGATGAAAAGACGATCGCAGCCTTCGACAGCAACTTGGGGAGCGGGAAGTACGGGCTGGTCGACAGCTTTGCACTGTTCCGGTGTGGCAAGCTGGTTTTTGAAAACAAGTATCCCCACGACTACGGACAGATCTACGGTAAGGAAGCCAAAGTGAAAGGGCCGCTGAATGGGCGCTTGACCGGACCTTATAACTACTTCGATCCGGTGTGGCATCCCTACTACCACGGCACTGACATGCACACGATGCAATCGATCACCAAGACGGTGAGTTCGGTGATTGTGGGCGCGGCCATCACGCGCGGCGACTTCAAGGCCGGTCTCGACACGCCGCTGATGCATTACTTCGACGCGACTAAGGTGAAGAACGTCGATGATCGGAAAAAGCGCATTACGCTGAAGCACGTGCTGACCATGACGACCGGGCTGGAGTGGATCGAAGACGTTGCTTACGACGATCCGAGGAACGATGCGAATCTAATGGAGGCATCCGACGACTGGGGGCAGTACGTGATCGATCGGCCGGTAGTGAAAGAGCCGGGCACCGTTTTCAACTACAGCAGCGGCACGTCGGAATTGCTCGCCTACATCTTCCAGAAAGAGACGGGGCAGGACATCGAGGCGTACGGCGAGAAGTATGTCTTCGAGCCGCTGGGCATTAAGCACTACTGGAAGCACTCGCCCATGGGCGTCACTGATACCGAGGGCGGCTTGTACTTGAGCGGCACGGACCTGGCGAAGATCGGTTACCTCTACCTGCACGACGGAGTGTGGGACGGAAAGCAGGTCGTGTCAAAAGACTGGGTGAAGCAGTCGCTGACTCCTGCGATCGATGCCGAGGGAGCATTCAAATACGGCTACAAATGGTGGCTTCTCCCGCGTCCGGACGGAGCGGGCTTTGTATGGATGGGACAAGGTTTCGGTGGGCAGCAGCTTATGATTTTTCCCGAGAAGAATTTGATTGCGACGTTTACGGGTTGGTCGATCTTGAAAGATCCGGCATCGCCGCAGGACTTCCTGGGACGGATCCTGCCTGCGGTGAAGAGCGAGGTGTGTCCCGCGAAGTAGAGTTTTTTCCTATTGGTCGGTGCGCGCGAGCAACGCGGCGACCGCCGCCTGCACTTTCTCGAACGGCTGATCACCAGCGGGCGCAACCTGCAGACGTCCGGCGCGGTCGATCAGAATGAACGATGGAAGGCGAACGACGTCTCGGTAGAAGTCGGGAACGTTTCCGGCAATCGTCAGTAGGGGATAACTCACGGGAACCTGCCGGGCGAACTTCTGCTGCGTGTCGGCATCCTCTGCCGACAATCCAAAAATCACTAGCCCTTGTTGCTTGTGCTCCAGATAAAGATGCTCGAGCTTCGGCATCTCTGTGCGGCAGGGTGGACACCAGGTTGCCCAGAGGCTGATGAGCACCACTTTGCCCTTTTGATCGGCGAGACGTTGCGCCTGGCCAGCGATGTCCGGGGTATCGAAGAGCGGGGCGGGCACATCGTGCATGCTCAGATTGCGGGTTTGTTTGTAGCGAATGATGCCGTCGGAGATCGGGTGCCACGCGAGACCGGCGGAGAGCACTGCGAAGGCAACTCCTGCTTTGGTCGAGGTCGAAAGCGGCCGCGGCTCCTTGCGGAGGAGAACGAGAATGACGATCAGCGGCACCGCCATGACGATCGTCGAGGCGGACAGGCGAAAGATCCAATCCTTCTCGTGATTGCGGCTCAGCAGGGTGAGGCTGGTGTAGACCAGTGCGTGGCAGATCAGCGCCAACAGGGGTGAGAGGATTCCGAGAAGCAGGATCCGGTGGCGGGAAAGACGCGACATGCCAAGACCGAGAGTCTACCGAGAGCAAGTCCGATGTCAACGGTAGGAGTGCGCACGCGTTTTGCCGCACGATTCGCTCGTCAGAGGGCGGAGGCTTGTTCGCGGCGACGGGCCTGCAGCTCGATATAGACATTCACGAGCGAGACCGCAGCGGGGGTGACGCCCGGAATGCGCGCGGCATGGCCTAGCGTCCGCGGACGGATCTTGAGGAATTTCTCCTGCATTTCACGCGAGAGGCCGCTGACCGCGCGGTAGTCGAACCACTCGGGGATGGAGCGCTGTTCGGCTTTCTTGAGGCGATCGATGGAGCGCTGCTGTTGCGTGAGGTAGCCAGCGTACTTGATTTCTGTCTCGACGGATTTCAGTTCGTTGCGTTGTTGCGACGAAAGATTGACCACAGAGGGCGAGGAGGACGCAAAGAAATCTGGGACAAGATCGCGCAGTACGGGGGCGAGTTGCTCGATGGAAACTTCGGGGCGCTTGAGAAGTTGAGACAACGGTTGGCCTAGTGCCGAGGAGAAGTCTGCAGTTGTGGAGCGTCCGTCGGAAACCCAAGTTCCCTCGACTGCGCTCGGCTGCGCCTTGCTTCCCTCGGGATGACCATCACCGAGTGGGACCGGGGGTTCCCCAGATTGCGAGCCGGGCGCGGCGATATTGCTCAGCATCTGCGATGTTAGCTTGGTCTTATCCAACAAGTCCTTCATGCCGTTCAGGCGTTCTTGCTTGGCAAGGTAGTTTGTCCATGCTTCATCATTAATCAGGCCGACGCGACGGCCGTGCGGGGTGAGGCGGCGGTCGGCATTGTCGATGCGCAACTGCAACCGGAACTCCGCGCGCGAGGTGAACATACGATACGGCTCGTTCGTGCCTTTTGAAATGAGATCGTCGATGAGAATCGCCGTGTATGCTTCCGTGCGATCGAGAATGAGCGGGGCTTCCCTTTTTACTTTGAGGGCGGCGTTGATACCGGCCATGAGTCCTTGACAGGCAGCTTCTTCGTATCCGCTGGTGCCGTTGATTTGTCCGGCGAGAAAAAGTCCCGCGACTATCTTGGTCTCGAGCGTGCGCTCGAGTTCGGTGGGGTCGATGGAGTCGTACTCGATCGCATAGCCGGGGCGCATCATCTCGGCGGTGTCGAGGCCCGGGATCGACTTGAGTACGGCGAGTTGAACATCGATGGGCAACGATGTGCTCATGCCGTTGACGTAAATCTCGTGCGTGTTCAAGCCTTCCGGCTCGAGAAAGAGCTGGTGCTGCAGCTTATCGGGGAACTTGACGATTTTGTCTTCGATCGACGGACAGTAGCGTGGGCCGATGGATTGAATCTGGCCGCTGTACATCGGGGAGCGATGGACATTCTCGCGGATGATGCGGTGCGTTTCTTCGGTTGTGAAAGCGATATAGCAGGGGACCTGACGGTCGTGATGCGCGACCCGCCTGGTGCGGAAACTGAAGGGGGTGGGATCGGCGTCGCCGGGTTGTTCCTCGAAGCGCGACCAGTCGATGGTGCGGCCATCGAGACGCGGCGGGGTTCCGGTCTTGAGCCGGCATCCTCGCAGGCCGAGTTTCTTCAGGGCTTCGCCCAGCAGAACGGCATTGGGTTCGCCGGAGCGGCCGGCCGGATATTGCTGCTCGCCGCAGTGGATGAGGCCGTTGAGGAATGTGCCGGTGGTGATGATGACAGCCTGGGCGCTGACGGTGCGGCCGTCGCGGAGGAGAATACCGCGGATGCAGTTCTCCGTTCTCAGTTCTCGGTTCTCGGTCGAGACAGGTTCTTCGGAGAACTGAGAACTGGGAACTGGGAACTGGTCAAGAATCAGATCGGCCACTTCGGCCTGTTTGATTTTGAGATTCGCCTCCGCCTCGAGCACCTCGCGCATTTTCAGTCGGTAGGCTTGTTTGTCGCATTGCGCGCGCGGCGACCACACCGCCGGGCCGCGGGATGTGTTCAGCAGGCGAAACTGGATGCCCACCGCGTCGGTGATTTCGCCCATGATGCCGCCCAGGGCGTCGACTTCGCGGACCAGATGACCTTTGGCGATGCCGCCGATGGCGGGATTGCAGGACATCTGCGCAATCAAGTCGACGTTCAGGGTGTAGAGGGCGGTCTTCAGGCCCATGCGCGCGGCGGCCATCGCCGCCTCGCACCCGGCGTGTCCCGCGCCGACCACTACCACGTCGAATTGTTCGTTGAACTGCATGGATGCGGCTTCCCAGCGAAGGCGCACTCGGATGGGCTGGTCACTATTCTAGCAACTCACCCGGTTTTGACCTCAGGGCCAGAGCCGCGCTGGTGTGAACCGACAATGGGAAGGATGTCTTCGTTCGGCAAAAAGATTGTAAGCGGAGTTGCGCTAACGATCGCAGCCACAAGCAGATGCAAACGGACGTGCTGCTCTCTTCGTTACGGTTGCTTGTCACGGAGCCTTCCCGCCTTTTATAGTGGGCTGCTTCAAGGAGAGCTTATCAATGGATCACCTGGAATTTTTCCGTGAACTCGATGCTCGGGTCGCGAAGTACGACTTGCTGTGCCATCCGTTTTACAAAGCCTGGAGCGCCGGGGACTTGTCGCACGAAGATCTGCGCGGGTATGCGCTCGACTATTACCAGCATGTGAACGCGTTTCCAACATATTTGGCGGCGCTAGCCCTGCGGTTGAATGACGGCGAATTGCGCCGGGCCGTGCTAGCGAACATGCGCGACGAGCAGGGCGGGGAGGGCGAGGCCGCCGAGGCGCACTCGGACCTTTGGATGGATTTTGCGGAAGGCATGGGCGCCGCGCGCAACGCGCTCGGGCATGAAAGCGTGCCGGAAGTAAAGCGGTTGGTAAAGCATTTCGCGCAGGTTGCGGAAGAAGGTACGCCGGCGGAGGCGCTGGCCGCTTTCTACGCGTATGAATCCCAGGTGCCGCGCGTGGCCACCGAGAAGGATCGCGGGCTGCGCGAGCGCTACGGAGCTGGCGAGCGCACCACGCGCTATTTCACGCTGCACGCCACTGCCGATGTGTATCACGCTAATGTCTGGCGTGAGCAACTTGCCAAACGGGTGGAAGAGGATCCGAAAGCCGCGACGCAAGCTCTGGATGCAGCAGAGAACGCTGCCAAAGCACTGTGGACCGCACTCGACGGCATCGAATCGAGGCGGACGGCTACTGCCGCGTAACGCCGCGACCCTGACTGTTTCAAAAATGGAATTTCTTAGGCCACTCGAACAACTCGGTGGCCCTTTTCTTCAGACGCGAATCCGATTGTGCTTGATTGCCTGCCCTCCTACACTCGATCACTCAATTGTGACCACTGGAGTTTCACTTGGCAAGCTGTGACTCGATCACCATTCCGTACCTTCTCTGGGTGCTTGGGGTGATGCCTTTGTCGGGAGTGTATTCCTACTGCCGCGTCCGCTCTGGCAAACCATTGGCGCCCAAGAATCGAAGGTATCGGGCCATGATCTTGATGCAATTGCTTATCGTATTTGTCACGCTCGAGGTGGCGAAGAAGAATGGCGCAGTTTTGTTTGCTGGCAATTGGCCCTCTGTCTGGATTTGGGTAGTCAGCGGACTTTATCTCGGCTTAATCGCTCTGCGTTTAAACAGCGCCTGGGGAAGGATGAGCACGGAGAGGAAGCAAAGAGCACGCCTGCTTTTGCCGGAGCGACCTCGACAGATGTGGTACTGGCTCCCGGTTGCACTGCTGGCGGGACTTTCAGAAGAATGCGCATTTCGCGGCATGGCGTACCTTGCTCTCCGAGAGATCATCGGCTCGGCTTCCATCTCGGTGGCCATTTGTGTCGTAGCGTTCGCAGTGGCTCATATGATGCAGGGGTGGCGGGGCGTACTGGGCACAGGCGTAATTGCCATCGTCATGCACGGCCTGGTCTTCATGACACAGGGACTTTACCTGGCGATCGGTCTGCACGCTGCCTATGACGTGGTGATTGGAGTGATCGCTCTGCGGCACTTCATGCGTGATGACTCCGCGCCCGGTATGCAGCCCCAGACAGCGTAATCCGGAGCATCAATGGCCAAGCACGCACCGATCGGAGCCCGCGGCGAGGCGCAAGAGACAGTTGCGTTCGAGCACACGCTTACGGCACGTCACGCTTCACTGCCGCCCGTATATTCCACGCCTGACATGATCCGACTGATGGAGACGGCTGCCTTTCATGCGCTCCAGCCCTATTGCCAGGGAGACGAAATTTCTGTCGGCACCTCGATTCATATTGAGCACCGGGCGGCGAGCGGTATTGGATCTGCGATCAAGGCCGAAGCGGTTGTCGAATCTTTCGACGGACGGTTCTACACCGCGCGCGTTTCCGCAAACGACGGAGCGCAGGAGATCGGCCGCGGAACAGTCGGTCGCGCCATCGTCAGCGTGTCAAA
>Ga0207665_10000046_pt1 | contig 78992 bp, 73 predicted proteins | sample LARL112metaG_FD_184351 | JGI IMG/M metagenome (GOLD analysis project Ga0207665, IMG submission 184351) | Corn, switchgrass and miscanthus rhizosphere microbial communities from Kellogg Biological Station, Michigan, USA - LAR L11-2 metaG... | ecosystem: Host-associated > Plants > Roots >... | reverse complement strand
ATGCGGTCGAAGTGCTGGAGCACGAGGAACTGCAGTCGCATCCGAATTTCCTGCGCGATGTGGAATGGTTTATCAAAAATCGCCCGGATCTGGTGGGCGATGCCTGTTACGGAATCGGCACCGGAGATCGGCGGTACGTTCTTTCTATCGCGGACCCGACGCAGTTCAAGCGACTGCTGCAACGAATCTGGGATCCGGATGAATTCCTTTCACCCCACGGAATCCGTAGCCTTTCGCAACACCATCGCCAGCACCCGTTTCAATTTGGTGACCGCTCTTTGGGCTACGAACCCGGGGAAGCGGAAGTGAAGTTGAAGGGTGGAAATTCCAATTGGCGCGGGCCGGTATGGTTCCCCACGTCGTACCTGCTGATTCATTCATTCGTGCGTTTTGATCAGGCACTGGGGGCGGATTCGTTGGTAAGTACACGGGGAAGTGGCGGCCAGCCCATTACGCCGACCGCGATGGCTGGGGAAGCTGCGGACCGGATGATCTCAATTTTCCGTCGCGATGCAAACGGCCGTCGGGCGTGCTTTGGGGGCTACGAGAAGTTTCAGTCGGATCCTCACTGGCGAGACTGCTTGCTCTTCAACGAGTACTATCACGGCGATTCCGGCATGGGATTGGGCGCGAGCCACCAGACGGGCTGGAGCGGGCTGGTCGCGAACTTGATCGACGAGTGGCGGCGGTGAGCTGATGGCACTGCGAAAGCGATTGCTGTTTGCGCTTGGATTGCTGCTTGGCTTGATCGTCGTCAGCGTAACAGGATACCGATTGCTGGGCGGCGAATCGGTTTCTTTTTTGCAGGCGTTGTACATGGCCGTGATCACGCTGGCCGGCGTGGGCTACGGCGAGATCGTCGACACTAGCCACAACCCCGCTCTGCGCGTGTTCAACATTGGCATCGTGCTGTTTGGGGTGGCAATTACCGTTTACGTTTTTTCCGTGGTCGCGGCCTTCCTGGTGGAAGTCGAAGTGACCACGCCTTTCTGGAGGCGCAGGATGCAAAAGCGCATCGATGAACTCAATGGACACTTTATTGTTTGCGGATTGGGCGACACCGGCCGTCACGCGGTTGCCGAGCTACAGAAGACTGCTACTCCTTTTGTTGTCGTGGATGTCTCGGAAGAGAACCTGAAAAAGATGCGTGAGCTCCATACGGAAGTTCTGGGCCAGATGCTGTATAGCGTCGGTGATGCGACTGAAGAAGAGGCCCTCCAGCGTGCGGGGATCGAACGGGCGAAGGGCATTATTTCCGCGCTTCCGAACGACAAAGACAACCTCGTGATCACAGTCATCGTGCGCCAGCGATTTCCGAAGATGCGCATCGTGGCACGGTCCACCGACAAGAAATTTGCAGACCGCATGATGCGAGCTGGCGCCAACTCAACGGTCTCGCCGAGCGCGATTGGTGGATTGCGCATGGCCAGTGAACTCATCCGGCCTCACGTTGTCGGATTCCTTGACCAGATGCTTAAGGAGCAGGGAAGTACTCTTCGGGTTGAGGAGATCGAGGTCAATCCCACTTCGAAGTGGGCGGGGACTGCCCTGCACGACTTGAACTTGAAAGGGCATTACAACCTTCTGGTACTGGGCCTCAAGAATCCATCACAGCCGGTAGGCAGCGAACTCATGATTAATCCGCCTGATCACGCCGTTGTGCCTAGCGATTGGGTGATCATCGCGATGGGCGATGTCAAGGACATCCAACGGGCCAGGCAGGATTGCCGCGGTTAAGACCGGGCGTGCGTGGAGCGAGAGAGGTTTGCGTCGCACCGCAAGCGGGGGCGGGACGCCCTCGCCACTGCCGGCAAGATGCCGGTGCTACCTTCGCAATAAAAAAGGGGAGCCGCAGCTCCCCTGATGTTTCCTTCTACAACCTTACAACGCGGCGCAGACCGCTTTCACCTCGGTGTACAGCTCCAGCGCGTCGTGTCCCATTTCGCGTCCCCAGCCGGACTGCTTGTAGCCGCCGAAGGGAAGCGCTGCGTCGAAAATGTTGTAGCAGTTGATCCACACGGTGCCGGCTCGCAGTTGTGCTGCGAGGCGGTGGGCTTTCTGAATGTCGCGCGTCCAGATGCCCGCGGCCAAGCCATAAGCGCTGTTATTGGCCTTCGCGACCAGTTCACCGGGATCTTTGAAAGGAATCGCCGTAACCACAGGTCCGAAGATTTCCTCCTGCACAACCTTCATTTTGTCGTTCGTGTCGACCAGCACCGTTGGTTTCACGAAGTAGCCCTTGTCGCCATGGCGTTTGCCGCCAGTGACTGCTTTCGCACCTTCGGAGAAACCCGATTCGAGGAAGCCGCAAACGCGATTGAGTTGCTCTTCCGACACGAGCGGCCCCATATCGGTGGACGATTCCATGCCAGGGCCGATGCGGATTTTCTCAGCACGAGCCGATACGCCTTCGACAACTTTGTCGAAGATGTCATGCTCGACGTACAGGCGGGATCCAGCACAGCAGCATTGCCCGTGATTGAAGAAGATCGCACTCGACGAGCCGGCTATGGCTGCGTCGAGGTCGACATCTCCAAAAACCACGTTCGGAGACTTACCGCCCAACTCAAGCGATACCTTTTTCAAGTTTCCAGCGGCAGCTTGCAGAATCAGCTTGCCGACTTCAGTGGAACCGGTGAAGGCGACCTTGTCGACATCGGGATGAGCGGCCAGGGCAGCGCCCGCAGTTTCTCCATATCCCGGGACGATGTTGACGACGCCATCCGGAATGCCAGCCTCTTGCACAAGTTCGCCAAGCAACAGGCAGGAGAGCGGCGTTTGCTCCGCTGGTTTGATGACTACGGTGCAGCCGGTTGCGAGCGCGGGGCCTAGCTTCCACGCTGCCATCAGCAGCGGGAAGTTCCACGGGATGATCTGGCCAACCACTCCGACGGGTTCCCGCAGTGTGTAGGCCAGGTATTTGGCGCCCGGTGTGTACGGAACCGAGATCGGAATCGTGTTGCCCTCGATCTTGGTGGCCCATCCTGCCATGTAACGCAACAGGTCGACGGCCAGCGGAACGTCGGCGGCGCGCGCAACTTTCATCGGTTTGCCGTTGTCGAGGCTTTCGAGTTCGGCGAACTCCTGCAAGTGTTGTTCGAGGAGGTCGGCCAACTTCCACACCATGCGACCGCGTTCTGACGAGGTTAGCTGGGGCCACGGACCCGTCTCGAAGGCTGCGCGCGCGGCCTTGACGGCGCGGTCGATGTCTTCGCGATCGCCCTCCGCAACCCTGGCCAGCACCTCCCCGGTCGACGGGTCATACGTTGGGAAGGTTTTGCCGGAGGCGGACTCGACCCACTTGCCGTTGATGAGCATCTTGCGCGCTTTGGAAATGAAGTCTTGAACCTTGTTTTGCAATTGGACGTTCGGCAGAGCCGTTACCATGACTTTCCTCCTCGATTTGTTGGACGTTGGCGTGGCGCCGCGGAGTCCTCTGAGAGAACAGGAATTCAGCGCGACAGGATTGCCGCCGCGACCGTCAGAGCGGTGGAAAAGATCGTAACTTGATCAGGTGCCATCCCTGAGTGACGCAGGCATTCTAGCGCATTCGGGGACCTTCGGGGTGGGGGTTCCCGCGATTTTTGATTGCATCAGTTTCGGTGCAACCGGAAGGTACCTTGTTGGAATTGGTTTGAGCGCAGGCGATTGTTGTCTACAATCGGGCGCTTGCAGGTTGTGAAGGGTTTGCCAGGTAAGCCTTTCGCTAATACATGAAGAAATCACTGATCTTTGCGGGAGTTGCGATTACTACGAGTGCGATTCTCTCGGTACTGGCGCATGGCGGTGTGCCGATCTCGCCCAGAGTGCTGCTCGGGACGCGCTGGCTCGCGATCGCCGCGCTCGTCCCCTACGCCTTTGAAAAGAGATCCCTGACCACCTGGATTTTGGTTGCGATGCTTGCTGGCGGCGTTCTCGGGCATGATTTCCCACAACTGGCGGTTAATCTGAGAGTTCTTGCTCTGATCTTTTTGCGGATGATTCGGACGATCGTCGCTCCGCTGCTGTTTGCGACGCTCGTGAGCGGCATCGCCGGACACTCTGACCTGAAGAAGGTCGGGCGCATGGGTGTAAAGGCGATCCTCTATTTCGAGGTGGTTACTACCCTTGCTCTCGTCATCGGACTGGTAGCCATCAACATCAGTCGAGCAGGCGTGGGGGTGAACCTGCCCGCTGCCAGTACCGAGAATCTTCAAACGCAGAAACTCACCGTGAGCGAAACGATTCTGCATATTTTCCCGGAGAATCTCGCCAAGGCAGTTGCAGAGGGGCAGATTCTTCAGGTGGTAGTTTTCAGCATACTGTTCGGTATTGCACTGGCACAGGTGCGTGAATCGTATCGGCGGCCGATGTTGAGTTTTACCGAGAGCCTCGCCGAGACCATGTTCAAGTTCACGAATCTGGTGATGTACTTCGCCCCGATCGGAGTAGGTGCTGCGATTGCATACACAGTCGCGAGTACGGGCATGGGGATTCTGTTCAATCTGGCGAGATTGCTGGTGACACTCTACGTGGCTCTCCTGGTATTCGTGTTAGGAGTCTTGCTTCCGATCGCGCTCATGGTGCGCGTGCCCCTAAGGCGATTCATCGCTGCTGTAGCCGAGCCGGTTACGATTGCTTTTGGAACAGCGAATTCGGAGGCGGCGTTGCCCCGCGCCATGGAGGCGATGGAGGGAATCGGCGTTCCTCGCGAGGTGGTTGCGTTTGTGATGCCAGCGGGCTACAGCTTCAATCTGGACGGCAGCACTCTTTATCTATCGCTGGCCTCTATCTTTGTGGCACAGGTGGCCGGGATTCACTTGAGCATCGGGCAACAGTTGTTGATCATGCTGACGCTGCTGCTGACTAGCAAGGGCGTGGCAGGCGTGTCCCGCGCGGCGATCGTCATCTTGCTTGGAACCGTGGGATCGTTTGGACTGCCGGTCGAACCCGTCTTCATCTTGCTTGGAATTGATCAGTTGATGGACATGGCTCGAACCTCCGTAAACGTACTCGGTAATTGCCTGGCGACTGTGGTTGTTGCGAAATGGGAGGGCGAGTTTCCTGCTCCAGCATTGGCCGCTGCCGAACATCGCGGGTCCCAAACCTCCCTTTAGAGTGTTGTCGTGAGTCCTTCGCCGAATGGCTATCGCGGACGTCTAGCTCCCTCGCCCACCGGCCTGTTACATATTGGCCATGCCCGGACCTTCTGGACTGCCGCGGAGCGCGCGCGTCAATACGATGGAACGTTGATTCTGCGTAACGAGGACCTCGATCCGCGGCGTTGCCGCTCGGAGTTTGTTTCGGCGATGTATGAGGATTTGAAATGGCTCGGAATCGAATGGACGGAAGGACCGGATTGCGACGGGCCGTTTGGCCCCTACGCGCAGAGCGAACGCCGAACGCTTTACTTTGAAGGGTGGAAGAAACTGCGAGAAGGGGGCTGGATCTATCCGTGCAGTTGCTCGCGCAAGGACCTTGCGGCGGCCGCTGCAGCGCCAAATGAAGGAGACGATGAGCCGCTCTATCCAGGCACGTGCCGGAACCGAACGGATGCGGAAGGCTTGGACACGACTTTGGGAGTGAACTGGCGTTTTCGCGTTCCTGACGGACGGGCCATCGAGTTTGTGGACCTGAATCTGGGCCAGCAATCGTTCGTTGCGGGCAGTGATTTTGGGGACTTCGTGGTCTGGCGACGTGACGATGTACCCGCCTACCAACTCGCCGTCGCGGTGGATGACGCGCACATGCAGATCACGGAAGTTGTGCGCGGAGCCGACTTGCTCAAGTCCACCGCGCGTCAGCTTCTACTGTTTCAAGCTCTAGGACACGCCCCTCCTGACTACTATCACTGCACACTCGTCCGCGATGCGTCGGGAATGCGAATGGCAAAACGGCATGACTCTGCGAGCATCCGCCAGTTGAGGGAACAAGGGCAGACGCCTGCTCAACTCCTGAAGAACGCTGATCAGCTAGCGAGCGGATGACTCTTAGGTCAGTGCGTCCAAAAGCAGAAAGCGCTCCGTTTTCGCGGAGCGCTATTCCACACACCTGCCTATCGACTAGAGAAGGGCGGTGGGGCGACGTGACCAGTCTTTCCCCTTTTCTTTTGCGATGCCTTCCATGTCCTTTACATAAGCACCGGCCTGCGTCAGTACGTGGTGCAGATCATTGCCAATGCTGATGAACGTGAAGCCCTTCTCCAGAAATTCGCCCACGCGCGATGTGCCGAACAGAAAGAGGCCCAGGATGACGTTGTTCTTACGCGCGTGATCGACGAGCTTCTGCGTCGCCGCGCCGAGCTCCGGCGAGGTGTACATGTGGGGGAATTCATATTTTTCGTAGAGCCCCATCGACATGCACAAATCGTTTTGCCCGAGGAAGAGAATGTCGACTCCGGGCACAGCGGCAATCTCGGCGATGTTGTCGATGCAGGAAGCGGTTTCGACCTGCAAGGCCACAATGCCGTTGTTATTGAAGTTGCCTGCGTATCCGAGTAGCCCGGCGCGATTCATGCTGCGCTGCGGGAAATAGACCGAGCGAGTTCCAGTGCGGGGATACTTCGTGCAACTAACGGCCTGGCGCGCTTCTTCCGCGGTATTGATGTAGGGGACCAGAACGCCATCGGCTCCCAGGTCGAGCGCCTGTTGAATGCCGGGGCGGTCGTCGTATCCGCCCACACGCACCATGGACTTGGCGCCACCATTCGCGATTCCGGAGAGCATCGCGGAAAGTTTCTCGTAGCCCATAGGGCCGTGCTGTGTATCCACCAGCAGCCAGTCATAGCCACTGTGCGCAAGTTGTTCCGCGACGGTGGGACTGTGCGCGTTCAGGAACAAGCCCATCTTTGGCTTGCCTTCGCGCAGCTGCTTCTTGAAATCTGAGCCACTAAGCGTGGCATCGGGCATAACTGTCCTCCTGAATGTTAATCAAAGTTTTCTAGTGTATCGCAGGCCTTCAGACCGTTGCAGAGGTTCTAGGAAAATTTGCGAACCCGACGCATGCCCTAGAGTCACAAATTCACTGGCGCAACCGACTATAATCGGTTGCTCAAATTGCTCTCGAGGGGTGCAGTATGCGTTGGACACCGGGCGGAAGAAGCGATGATTTGGAAGATCGCCGTGACGAAGGCGGGGGCGGCGGATTTGGCGGGATGCATATCGGAATCGGGGGCTTTTTGATCCTGCTCGTGCTCAGCTTTGTGTTCAAGAAAGACTTCTTCTCCTTGATCGGAGGGCAGGGCGTTGCCACCGGGCCGGCCGTGAGCCAACCTGACCCGCAGCGAGACGCGCGTGAGGAGCCGATGGTTCAGTTTGTGTCATTCGTACTCGATGACACGCAAAAAACCTGGGCTGGAATTTTGCAGCAAAAAGGAATTCCTTACCAGCATGCAAAGCTAGTGCTCTTCCGAGATGTGACGTCGTCCGGTTGCGGTGCGGCCCAGTCAGCGACCGGGCCGTTCTATTGCCCGGAAGACCAGAAGGTCTACATCGACCTCGGCTTCTACGATGAACTGCAGCGCAGGTTTGGAGCGCCCGGACAGTTTGCGCAGGCTTACGTCCTCTCGCACGAACTTGGGCATCATGTTCAAAATCTGCTCGGCATTGAAAGGAAAGTCCGAAGCCTGCAGGGCAGCAACCCAGGTTCACAAAATGCGCTCTCGGTCCGACTGGAGTTGCAGGCGGATTGTTTCGCCGGCGTCTGGGCAAAATCGACGCAGCAAAGAAATCTGTTGGAGGCTGGCGACGTAGAGAGCGCGCTTGGCGCGGCGGCGGCGGTAGGGGACGACCGCCTTCAGCGGATGTCGAGAGGGCAGGTCAGTCCCGATTCGTTTACTCACGGAACCTCCGCGCAGCGAACGGAGTGGTTCCAGCGTGGGATGAATGGGGGAACGGTAGAGTCTTGCAATACCTTCCAGTTACACTGAATATAATGTCGGTATCGTGCTGATAAATACAGATATATGTGTTAAGGCAAGTTCGGTTTAAGACAGTGTCCTGTGGATCTTTCCTTTGTGGCGCACTCCTGCGGAGCGACGGCCTTCTATACTAGGTCTGCCTGGGTGGGCTAGCTGTTCCTCCCGGAACTTGCGAATTTTTTCAGACCACCATTCATGGAGCCCACCACCGAAAAACCGAAGGCGAATCTGCAGGAGATCTTGGGGAAGCCGATTCGTGAGCTGGGCCTGAAATTGGAGGGCTCGCCGATCGAACGCTTCGTTCACCAGCTCTATGCGGAGTTGGGCCGTAAAGGCTTCGCCAAGTTCCGGCCTGCGTGCTATCTCACGGACGAATGGGGATGCCCTTCGGGCGAGCCGGTGATCGGCATTCCTTTTTACCTCGCGAATCCTGAGCTGGCTTCGCTCGAGAAAGAGATGAACGATCTCGAAGACCAGCGCGAGGTCATGATGTATCTGCGGCATGAGGCAGGGCACGCATTCAATTACGCGTACAAGCTCTACCGAAGTCCGGAATGGAAGAATTTGTTCGGGCCCTTCCGTCGGCGATACCTCGACAACTATCGCCCCGTGCCGTTCTCGCGAAATTATGTTCGCCATCTCGCGGGCTGGTACGCACAGAAACATCCTGACGAAGATTTTGCAGAAACCTTCGCAGTGTGGCTCACGCCGCGGAGTGGTTGGCGCAAACGTTATCGCGGATGGGGAGCGATAACGAAGCTGCGCTATATGGATCGCATTGCCCATGAATTAGGGAGCGTGGATCCGGTGCGGCGGCGCGGTTATCCTGATATCACGGTCGACGAAATGGAATCCACGGTTGCGGATTTTTACCAGCAGTCGGTACCGGATGCGATCCCAGTTGTGGACTTGGCGCTGGACAGCGATCTGATAGATATTTTTAATGTATCCAAGCGTCAGAAAAAGACCGTTCGGCCCGCGCAGGAATTTTTGCGACAACACCGCAAGACCGTGGTTGATAAAGTTACGTATTGGACTGGAGTACAGCGTCCTCTGATCAAGCAGCTGGTGGAGGGCATTGAAAAGAGGGTCGGCGAACTGGGATTACGCGCGGATACCAGGAGGGAAGCGGAGCATCTCGCAGAACTCACGGTGTATGCCACCACGCTGGCCACCAACTACATGACACGAGGAAAGTTCGTGCAACCGTGATTGCCATGCATTGCGCTTATGAATAGCTGCCATCAATCGACAGACAGACGGAATCCGCAATGAAGATCGCCGTCCTGTACGACATCTGGGAAGAAGAGGGCGCAACTCCCGAGCCACCACCCGAGCCCAAGCCTGCCGCGCGGAAGAGCAAGGCCCGAAAAAAGAAGAAGCGCGAAAAGGAAGATCGAGAAGAGATCTTTGAGGCCCTCGAAAAGCTCGGGCACGAGCCCTCTTATCTCATTCTGGATGGCAGTCCGCAGGGCTTAACCTCTCTGGCCAAATGCGAAGCCGATCTCATTTTCAATTTGACCGAATCGTTTGCCGGTGACGACACGAAAGAGATGCACGTCGCCGCCTACCTGGACCTTCTTGGCCTGCGCTATACGGGAGCTGGACCGCACGCCAGCTTTCTCGCCCAGGACAAAGCGATTGCAAAGAAGATGTTTGCGTTTCACGGGATCCGAACTCCGTATTTCGCGACCTCGTATCGCGGGACCATTGAACACGCTCATGACATCGCTTTCCCGCTGATCGTTAAGCCGCTGGCAGAGGATGGATCGATCGGCATCAATTCCAATGCGGTCGTCACGAGCGTGAAAGAGTTGATGGAGCGGGTCCAGTACATTCAGGACGAATTCGATTCGCCTGCGATCATTGAGGAATACATCGAAGGCCGAGAAATCTACGCGGCCATCCTCGGCAGCTACGAGTACGCGCAAGCTCTTCCTCTGGTGGAGCTTGATTTTTCAAAGCTTCCCAAAGGAACACCCAAGATCGCCAGCTACGATGTGAAGTTCGAGAAAGATGCAGAAGCGTACAAGCTGACCAAGTCGAGCATCGCCGAAGACCTGGACGAAGACACGATCGAACGGCTCACGCAGACTGCGCTGGCGGCGCACCGCGCTGTGAAATTGCGCGACTATGGGCGCATCGATATGCGGCTGTCGGCAAAAGGAGAAGTTTACGTTCTGGAAGCCAATCCCAACCCGTGGCTCTCAAGCAAACAGGAGTTCGCGATGGCTGCCAAAGCCTCCGGCCGGTCTTACACGCAATTGATCGGAGAGATTGTAGACCTGGCCATGGGCCGCTACCGCCCGCGTAATTAAAGTTTCTAGGAGCCATCGAGCTTCATTTGCCCCGTATAAATAGCCATTCCAACCACGGCGTCAATCCCAAGCGCATCGAGCTCGTTGATTTCTTCCTGGTTGCGAATCCCGCCGGCAACGATTAATTGACGTGATGTGATGGCGCGCAAAGGCCTTACTGCGTCCAAGGGAATTCCCTTGAGCAACCCTTCAGTGTCAATGTGTGTGTAAAGAAATGCCTTGCAGAAAGGCTCGAGAGTTGCCAGCATTTCTGAGCTGGGAATCGACGTGACCTCACGCCAGCCCTTGATGGCTACCATTCCTGCCCGCGAATCAACTGCAAATGTCAGTCGATCGATGCCAAGTTCTTCAGAAAACTCTTGAGCCGCTGCCACGTTGATGCGGCCTTCCTTTGCCAGAGCCGATCCCAGGATGATGCGTTTAGCCCCTTGGGCAAGCACTTGTGCTCCATCTTTTACAGACCGGAGCCCTCCCCCAACCTGGCAGGGAAGGCGGCTGGTGAATTTCGTCAAAAGCGCACGATTGTTCCCAGTGCCGATAGCCGCGTCCAAATCGATCAGCTGGACCATGGGAAACGTGCTGAAGCGGACGATCCATTCTTCGAAGTCGTCGAACTCGAGAGCCTTTTTCTCCCCTTGGACTAGTTGGACGATCTTGCCGCCCATCAAGTCGATGGATGGAATCAGCACGGCCACCTCACAGGGATGCCGGCGTTAAACAGGGAAGTCTTGAGATCCGCCATCTGGGTGGTTCCGTAGTGCAGGATAGACGCCGCAAGGGCGGCGTCCGCGTGTCCTTTCTCGAAGACTTCGATGAAATGCTCCGGCGAGCCTGCACCCCCGGATGCGATGACCGGAATGCGAACCTGATCGGCAATCGTCCGCGTGAGTTCGCAGTCAAATCCGTCGCCCGTGCCGTCGCGATCCATTGAGGTAAGCAGAATCTCGCCGGCACCGCGTTGCTCAGCTTCTTTGGCCCATTCGGTTGCATCCCGCCCCGTAGCGACTCGTCCTCCCTTGGAGAATGCTTCGTAGCCCTCCTTAGCTGTGCGCTTGGCATCGATCGCAACAATTACGGCTTGCGAACCAAAACGGTCGGCAATACAGCTAATGACATTCGGATCAGAGAGTGCCGCAGAATTAATGCTGACTTTGTCGGCTCCGGCATCGAAAACGGCGGAGGCATCATCGAGGGATCGGACGCCACCACCCACCGTGAAAGGGATGAAGAGTTTGCTAGCAGTTCGACGCACTGTGTTCAAGAGCGTAGATCTCTGCTCGGCAGTGGCGGAGATATCGAGTAGAACGATCTCGTCCGCGCCAGCCGTACTATGAGCGTCTGCCAGTTCGGCCGGATCCCCGGCGTCGCGTAAGTTTAGAAACTTTACGCCTTTGACAACGCGTCCCGCGTTCACGTCGAGGCAGGCGATGATTCGTTTTGTCAGCATGGCAGCTCGCAGAAATTCTGCAGCAACTTCTTACCGGCGGCTCCGGATTTCTCTGGATGGAACTGCACGCCGAAGACGTTCTCCCGCTCGACCGCCGCTGAAAATCGACCTGCATAGTCGCAAGTCGCTACGGTTTGCTCAACCAATGGCGCTCGATAAGAGTGCGTGAAGTAGACGAAGGATCCTTCCGGAATGTCGTGAAGGAGGCGCGAACTTGCGCAGCGGGAAAGTTGGTTCCATCCCACATGAGGAGATTTGACTTCAGAGGGGAATCGAGTGCACATGCCCGGGAAGATCCCCAACCCCCCGATGCCTGTGGCCTCCTCGCTTGCGCCGAACATCCACTGCATTCCCAGACAAATGCCGAGGATCGGTTTTCCTCGCGAGAGCGCGGTCTGGATGGCTGCTTTAAGACCTCTTGATTGCAACGCCGTGGTGGCTCCAAAGTGGCCTACACCCGGCACGACAATTTTCTCCGATTGCAAGACGACCTGGGGATCGCTCGTGATCTGGGCTGGCTGTCCCAAGGCTTCGAATGCTTTTCTGACGGATGTCAGGTTGCCGGCGCCGTAGTCAACGATCGCAATCCTCATAAGACGCCTTTCGTGCTCGGGATGAACCGAGCCATGCGTTTATCGCGCCAGCATGCGGCGCGTACGGCGCGGGCAAAAGCCTTGAACAAAGACTCGATCTTGTGATGATTGGATCTTCCGTACAACACACGCGTGTGAACGTTGGCTCGCGCGCCCCGGGCGAAGCCCTCGAAGAAGTCGTGCACCAATTCCGATTGGAGGTCACCGACGAGTCGCACGTTCACCTTGGTTTTCACGCTGATCGCGGTACGCCCGCAGAAGTCGACCGCCGCCATTCCCAGGGTCTCGTCCATCGGCATCAGAAAATATCCGGCGCGCAGAATTCCTTTCTTGTTGCCGAGCGCTTTGTCGAAGGCTTGCCCTAGAACTATGCCAACGTCTTCAACGGTGTGATGCTGATCGACTTTGAGGTCACCCAGCGCCTTGAGCTCAAGGTCGAAGCCACCGTGATGGGCAAATAGTTCGAGCATATGGTCAAAGAAGTGGATGCCGGTTGAAATCTTGTAGCGTCCGTGTCCGTCGATATTCAAAGAAGCGCGTATCTCGGTCTCTTTGGTCGGACGGTGAATGCGGGCCTTTCTCACGGGTGTACCTCCTGTCGAGGCGCGCCGACCTGCGAAAGAGTTTCGCGCAAAGCCTTCAGCAATCGGTCTGTGTGATCCGTGGAGCCGAGCGTGATGCGCACGCAGCCTTCGCAGCCCGGGTCGCGTGAGCGATCGCGAACGAGGATGCCGCGTTCCCGCATCCCGTGAGTGAAAGCACCGTTCGCCGCGCCCACGTGCAACAAAACGAAATTAGCCCGACTGGGCCAGAAACGAAGGCCGAGGCTCTTTAACTCGGTTTGGAGCCGATCACGGCCTTCGCAAACTTCCTGAACGTAGGCCTCGACATAGGTACGATCGCGCAGGGCCTCGGGCACGCACGCCAGAGCAACGCTGTTCACGCTATAAGGGGACGCAACTTTCCGGACGACACTCATCGAGTCCTCGCAACCCATGAGGAGGCCCGCCCGCAGTCCAGCGAGGCCGTAGGCTTTGGAGAACGTGCGGGCAACGAATAAGTTCGGATGATCTATCCAACAGCGCAGGAGGGTCTCGCCGTGAAATTCGTAATAGGCCTCATCGATCAGAATCGCCGCGTTGGGAGCGGAACTCGCAATGAGAAGAAGGTCTTTCAGCGGAGCTGCTGCACCCGTGGGATTGTTCGGGTTTGCGATCGCAATCAGACGAGTCTGAGTGGTGATGTGGCGCAGCACATCGTCTGTCGGAAAAATAAAGTTCTTTCCCGCCGGAATCTTGATAATTCGTGCACCAGTCCCGGATGCAAATATCTCGTACATCGCGAATGTCGGAATCACAATTAAGACTTCGTCACCGGCTTCGAGGTAGGTCTGACAAATGAGGTGAATCGCCTCGTCCACACCATTGGTCAGCAGGAGTTCTTGCGGGCGGACCCCGAGTTGTTCGGCGGCTATGATTTCTACTGGTTCCCGTTCCGGATAGCGCGCAAGGTCTTCCATTCCGATATTTCGGATACGGTCGAGCACTCGCGGCGAGCAACCCATCGTGTTTTCGTTGAAATCGAGCCGCAGGCCGTGTCGTCCGCCCAGAGGTGGGTGGTACGTGGGCAAGTTTTGTGCTGCGCTGCGAGGTTTAAGCATTCGGGCACCTCGTGCGAATCGATTCCGCGTGCGCGTTCAGTCCTTCAATGTCGGCGAGGCACGTGATGGTTTTGCTGAGTCTGCTCAAGCCGGATTTTGAGAGTTCTTGGACGCTGATGACTTTGACGAAATCATTCACGCTGAGCCCTCCGCGGAAACGCGCAACTCCAGCAGTCGGCAAAACGTGATTCGGACCCACCGCGTAGTCGCCAGCCGCTTGTGCGGAGTAGTCGCCGACGAATATCGATCCTGCATTCTGAATGAAAGGCAGATCTCTTTTGTCTACGGTTATGTGCTCGGCTGCAATACGATTGGCCCAGTGAATTGCTTCCTGCCGCGTATCCGCCAGCAAGATAGCTCCGTTCCGTCGAAGAGCTTGCGCCGCGACGTTATCGCGAACTTTTGACAGGATCCGACTGACACCTCGAGCGAGAGGCTTAGAGGTCGTTATGAAGATCGGCAACGTAGCCGTATCGTGCTCGGCCTGTGCGGCCAGATCGGCGGCGATGAAGTCCGGCCGCCCCCGATCGCTGAGAATGACCACTTCCGTCGGCCCCGCAAGGAAGTCGATTGCGCAATCGAAAGAGACCAACTTCTTGGCGACTGTGACATAGAGATTCCCAGGGCCAACGATCTTGTCTACACGGGGAAGGCTGCGCGTCCCGTAGGCGAGAGCCGCGACCGCTTGCGCACCGCCCACTCGGAAGAGTTCCCGGACACCCAACATATGAGCTGCGGCCAGCACCTCGGGTGCTGGCTTCGGGCTCACTACACGAATCTTCGAGACGCAGGCGACTTGTGCTGGAATGACTGTCATCAGAAGGGTTGAAACCAGCGGATGCCTGCCTCCCGGCACGTAGCATCCGACCGATTCAAGGGGTCTCACGATCTGTCCTAATGACAGTCCTGCCGATCTGCGGGTCCAATCCAACGGGCGTTGCCACTTACAGAATCGCCTGATGTTGGCAGACGCCTGTTGCAGCGATCGCCGAAACTCGCGAGAGGACATCGCCCAGGCCGCTTCAAGTTCAGAAGTGGAAACAACAAGCGATTGTTTGGAAATCAGCCCGTCCCACTTCTCAGCGTATTTGCGCAATGCTCGATCGCCGTTGTGTCGCACGTCGGCAACGATTTTGCGGACTGTGGAGTCCACTCTCTCGAAGTCCGAGGTGCGGCCCTCGAGCGTTCGGACGCGACGTGACGCGGCAGCACCGGAGAGGATTCGCATCACATGACCACCTTGTTCAGCGGATATTCGACGATGCCCTGTGCCTGCGCTGCTTTCAGCCGTGGAATCAGTTGCCAAGCCTCCGCTTCTTCGATGACCGTATTGACGGCGACCCATTCACTATCGCTAAGAGTGGAGATCGTCGGCTTCTGGAGAGCGGGCAGAACCGCTAGAACGCCGGGCAGATTTTGCTTTTTGACGTTCAGCATCAGACCGACGCGATCCTGTGCTTCCATGGCTCCCTTCAACATCAGGGCCAGGTTCTCAATTTTGCGGCGTCGTTCCGTGTCTGCCCAGGCCGAACGGTTCGCGATGATCTGCGTATTCGACTCGAGTACGGTGTCGAGAATGCGGAGACGGTTTGCACGCAGGGAACTGCCGGTCTCGGTGACTTCCACAATCGCGTCGGCTAGCATCGGAGGTTTGACTTCAGTGGCGCCCCAGGAGAACTCGACTTGTACGTCCACATTTCGAGCGCGAAAGTAATTGCGCGTGACGTTCACCAACTCGGTCGCGATGATTTTTCCCGAAAGATCCTCGGCTTGCTTGAAAGAAGAGTCTTCAGGGGCTGCCAGAACCCAGCGCACCTTGCCGCGGCTCTGCTTCGCGTAGATGAGGTCGGCGACGGGAACGACATCGAGCCCACTCTCTACGACCCAGTCGATGCCGGTGAGGCCTGCGTCCAGGGCGCCGTGTTCTACATAGCGTGCCATCTCCTGCGCGCGAATGAGCATGCACTCGATCTCCGGGTCTCCCGTCGATGCGAAGTACGATCTCGCGTTTGTGTAAACACGCAGGCCAGCGCGCGCGAACAATTGCAGGGTTGCTTCCTGCAGACTGCCCTTCGGAATTCCGAGCCTTAACCTCATCCCTGCACCTGCTGACCCGCGGAAGCTGTTGCGGATGGAACTGGCAGTTCTTCTGTGAAACAAGAGCGGGTTCCGAGGTGGCAGACTACGCCCCTTCCTTCAACCCGGACTTTTATAAGGAAGGTGTCCCTGTCGCAGTCGGTGCCTATGGAGAGAACTCGTAAGCGATTTCCGGAGGTCTCACCCTTCGTCCACAACTCGTTCCGGGTTCGGCTGAAGAACGTGACGTATCCGCCGGTTCGGGTGCGCTCGTAGGCTTCTTCATTCATGAATCCGAGCATCAATACCTCTCCGGTGTCCCCGTCTTGGACGATGGCCGGAACAAGTCCTTGCATCTTCTGATAGTTGATCTTGGTATCCATAATCCTCAGCCTCCATCACGCAAAAAGAGAAAGCCCGCTGACGCTTTTCGCGTCAGCGGGCCCAACTCGCTATAAGTGCTGGTTCTGACCTAGACCGGCACCCCCGCCAACGCGCCGTGCGCGTGGTGATGATGGCGGTGGTGGCGATGAGTCAGCATCGGTCTGCTAAAAAAATAGTGCAGCTTTTGTGGTTCGTCAAACGTCAATTACTAAGTATGCTGGGTATTATTTCGATTCAGCGGATTTGAATTTTGCATGATGACCTCGACTTCCATTGTTGACAGGGTGGTCTTTTCACCCTACTATCTGCGGATGATGTTGGCAGCTAGCCAGACGTTCACGGTGTGTTGTTGTACTTGTTGTTGCGCACACGTGTCCGCTGGCACAGGGAGGCTGCTGACGTAGTAAGTCTTTAAGAATCAGCAATTATCAGCCCACCGCCAGTAGAAAAACTGGCGGTGGGCTTTTTGCATTTATGACAATTCCAGCCAAAGAAACGAAAGCACAGCGCGTTGAACGGCTCAAACGGGAACGCAATCCCTGGGAGGGCCTCGACGAGATCCGACGATTCGCCCGCGAAGGGTTTACCGCAATTCCGCCGGAGTGGATCGGAACCTACTTCCGCTGGTGGGGCGTTTACACCCAAGGTGATGGCGCCGGGGTGGTCGGAGGGAAGAACGGCGAAGGCAAGGCTCTCCCGTACTTCATGGTCCGAATCCGCATCCCCAACGGCCTATTGCAGGCTCACCAGTTACGAACGATTGCTGGCGTAACTGACCGGTACGCGCGTGGCAATGCAGACCTGACGGTCCGGCAAAACATCCAGTTGCACTGGGTCACGATCGAAGCCCTCCCCGAAGTCCTCGATGCACTCTGGAGCGCAGGTCTCACCACGAAGGGATCGTGCGGTGACGATACCCGCAACATCACCGGCTGCCCACTGGCCGGAGTAGATGCCGAGGAGGTTCTCGACGCATCTCCCACCGTGCTGGAAGCGAATCAGTTTTTTGTCGGAAATGCTGAGTTCTACAACCTCCCCCGAAAATTCAAGATCAACATCACCGGATGCCGTTCGTGGTGCTCCTATCCCGAGATCAATGACGTGGGTTTGACTGCGATTACCCGCCGACTTCACGGACGGGAAGAGGTCGGGTTCTCTCTCCGAGTTGCAGGGGGACTTTCAACTGATCCCTTTCTTGCGACTCGACTCAACGCCTTTGTTCGGCAGAACGAGGTTGTGCCTGTGCTGCGCGGAATTGCGGAGATTTTCCGCGACAGCGATGTTCTTCGCGAAAACCGCGAGCGCGCGCGCCTGAAGTTCCTGTTCCTGCGTCACGGTTGGACTCCGCAGATTTTTCAGGAGGAACTCGAGAAGCGCATTGGCTTCAAGTTCGAGCCTGCTGCCGACGAGCAACCTCCCGATGACGTGTATCGCGATCACGTCGGTATCCATGCGCAAAAACAAGCCGGCAAGTTCTACGTGGGTGCGTCGGTGTTGCGTGGCAGGATCTCGGCGTCACAAATGCGGGAGGCCGCGGATCTTTCGGATCGCCTGGCGGGTGGTGAGGTGCGCCTCACCAACATGCAAAACCTCATCATCGTCAACGTGCCGCGCGAAAATGTCGACACTTTGGCGACTGAACTTACGGCTGCCGGATTGCCGGTGCAAGGATCGCCTTTCTGGCGTGGCGCGATCGCGTGCAGCGGATCTGAATTCTGCAAGCTTGCGATCACGGAGACCAAGGCGTTTTCGAGATGGTTGGTTGAGGAACTTGAAGAAAGGTTGCCGGGTTTCGAGCAGCATCTCAAATTGCACGTCACCGGATGCCCGAATAGTTGCGGGCAACACTGGATTGCGGACATTGGGATCGAAGGCAAGAAGATCAAGGTTGGGGATCGTATGCAGGATGCTTACTACTTCTGCGTAGGCGGAGCCGTCGGATTGCACCAGTCGATCGCGCGCCCCGTCGGGTACCGATGCCTGGCCAGCGAAGTTCCTGATGCCATCGAGAGGCTGCTGCGGCGATACCTCGATGACCGGAGCGAGAACGAGAATCTGCGTCAGTTTTTTGCACGCCACAGCGATGAGGAACTACGCGAATGCCTCGCTGGCGAATGGATCGGAGCTGTGCTGCGCGATCCTTCTCCAGGCCGCGTACCCCACGGAATCGATGGATAGCAAGCCATGAGTCTATTTCCGATGTTTCTGAAACTCGAAGGCCGCTCATGCCTGGTGGTTGGAGCGGGAAAGATTGGCGAGGGGAAGATCCGCAGCCTTCTCGTCGCGCGTGCGAAAGTCCGCGTGGTGGCGCCTTGGGCGACGCCGGCGGTATCAGGATGGTCCCGCGCGGGAGTTGTTACTTGGGAATCCCGTGAGTTCAAGACGGAAGATCTGAACGAGACATTTCTGGTCATCGCTGCGACGTCTTCGATGGATGTCAACGATCTGGTCTATCGCGAGGCCACCCGGCGGCAGATTCTGTGCAATGTGGTCGACGATCCGGAGCGATGTGATTTTTACTATCCCGCGGTGGTCCGGCGGGGAGCGCTCCAGGTCGCAATCTCCACGGAAGGGAAGAGCCCTGCGCTGGCGCAGAAATTGCGGCGCGAATTTGAGCAGCAACTCGCACCGTTTTATGCAGGCTGGATTGAACATCTGGGCCAGATTCGGTCCCGCCTGTTTGGACAGTCGTTGAATGCCGATCACCGTCGAAGGCTTTTGCACCGGTGGGCCGCTCAGGCCCCTTTTACGCAGGCCCTCCCCGAGGATGTTTTCGTTCCGGAGGTAGTTCATGAACGGTAAGGTCTTTCTCGTTGGAGCCGGTCCAGGCGATCCCGATTTGTTGACTGTCAAAGCGCTCAGGTTGATTCAGTCAGCGCAGGTCGTGCTGCACGATGACTTGGTCGGTCCTGACATTATGCGTTTGATTCCTCCCGCGGCCCACGTTCGCAACGTGGGAAAACGCTGCGGCCGAAGGAGCGTGCAGCAAGAGGAGATCAACGCGCTGCTGATCGCGTTTGCGTCCTTTGGGGTGAACGTGGTTCGTCTGAAGGGCGGGGATCCGTCGATCTTCGGACGTGGCGGCGAGGAACTGGATGCGCTCCGCAAGGCAGGCGTTGAATTCGAGGTTGTTCCGGGAGTGACGTCTGCGCTCGCGTCTGCAGCGGCCGCGCAGGTCTCGCTTACCCACAGAAATAAGTCATCAGCAGTCATCCTGCTATCGAGTCATCCGGCGAGTCCAGAACAGGCGGTGGCGTGGCCAGCCTATGTGGCGTCGGGCGCGACGCTCGCTGTTTACATGCCGGGCTTCAAATATCGCGAAACCGCTGCGAGCTTACTTGACGCGGGACTGAAGCCGACAACGCCTTGCGCGATCGTTTCTCGCGTAAGTTCGCCGCAACAACGGATTCACAGGACTACCGTAGCCGATCTGCCAAGCGCGCCGCTGTTGCCCGCGCCGACGTTGTTGTTGATCGGCGATGTTTTGGCAGAAGAAGTGGCTATCTCGAATGCCCATGCAGAGATGTCTGACATGATGGTCGCCCCTCTAGTCGATCCATCGGGCGAGCCACAAGTTTTATTTGCAGATGAGGTCCTTCCCCAAGATCTGGAGTGGAGACAGTGATTAAACATCTGAAGGAGACACAGGAGATCGCTGAGGGATGGAGCGCGAGGGAAGTATTGTCATGGTCGTTCCGCACGTTTGGGTCCAGCATTGAAATGGCATCCGGATTTGGAGCGGAAGGCATGGCGCTGATTGACATCGCGGCGAGTCTGAATCCCTCACTGCGGGTGTTCACGATTGATACGGGGTTTTTGTTTCCTGAAACCTATCAGTTGATTGACGAGGTTGAAAAGAGGTACGGAATCCGGGTAGATCGCGTTCAACCAGGGCTTACGCCCTCTGCTCAAGCTGAGATTTATGGTGAAGCGCTGTGGTCTACCAGTCCCGACCAGTGCTGCGGCTTGCGAAAGGTTGAGCCGCTCAAGGAGAAGTTAGGCGGCTTGCGTGCGTGGATCACCGCGATCCGCCGCGACCAGACGAAGGTCCGGGCAAGCGCCAAGAAAATCGAATGGGACCAGAAGTTTCAGCTAGTGAAGATTAACCCCATCGCCGATTGGACGAGTGACGATGTTTGGGATTACATCCGCGCGAACAATGTCCCCTACAACTCCCTGCATGACGCGAATTTCACCAGCATCGGTTGCACGCATTGCACGCGAGCGGTGCAACCTGGAGAAGACGCTCGAGCTGGGCGTTGGGCGGGATTTCAAAAGACGGAGTGCGGTTTGCACTTGCCCGACGCTTCCGTCGCCGGTAATCCGCTGGTGCAAATCGGCTTGTCGAGCGGTTCTTGATGGCGAAGACCAGTCGTCGCAATGATCAGGTGATTAGCGCGAATGATCTCGGGCACGCCTCAAAGTAATAAAGAGGTGAGCCAATAGATTCCTGCCGTTAACCGGCCTGTGGATGCCAACTATGGCACACTGGATTCGGAGGCGGGATTGAACAACCTTGAGTTCACCATCCTGGTTGGTTTGGGCTCGTTCATGGCGGGATTTTTGGGAGCGCTCACCGGCCTCGGTGGGGGTGTCGTTCTCGTTCCGCTCCTTGCACTCGTGTTTCAGGTGGATATTCGGTACGCCGTCGGGGCGTCGCTCGTGTCAGTGATTGCCACCTCTTCGGGCGCCGCAGTTGCTTATCTCAAGGATGGCTTCTCGAACATCCGGATTGGCATGTTTCTAGAAGTCGCCACCACGCTTGGAGCGCTATTTGGGGCGTTTCTTGCAGCTCGTGTGTCAACGGCGGCCATCGGTGCGGTATTCGGTCTCGTTCTCCTCTATTCGGGCTACACGGCAAGTCGAACTCAAGTCGAAGTGCCAACCAGCGAACCTCCCGATCCTCTCGCCACGCGACTTGGCATGAATGGGGTCTATCCATCTCTTACCGGACCAAAGGCCTATTACGTTCACCGCGTTCCCGCTGGCTTCGGACTGATGTTTGGTGCCGGGGCGCTCTCAGGGTTGTTGGGCATAGGCTCGGGCGCGGTGAAGGTATTGGCGATGGATCGCGTCATGGGAATTCCATTCAAGGTCTCTACCACGACCAGCAATTTCATGATCGGCGTCACGGCTGCAGCCAGCGCCGGAGTCTACTTAAGTCGCGGATACATCGATCCGGGTCTCACCATGCCGGTCGTGCTGGGAGTGCTGGCGGGCTCTCTGGCTGGCGCTCGCATGCTGGCTCGCACGAAGACGCAACAGCTGCGCTGGGTCTTCGCCGCAGTCATCGTGGCACTGGGCGGCGAAATGTTGTACGGCGCTTTTGCCGGGAAGATCTGAGCATGTTTCGAAAGTCGGACTGGACGGATCAGAAGATCGAAGTCGTCATCGCCAACCTCTTACGAGCTGGTGTCACCCTGGCGGCAGGAGTTGTTTTAGCGGGCGGCGTCGTGTTTCTTGTGCGGCACGGCTTTGCGCCCACCAACTATCGCGCTTTTGCCGGGGAGCCTTCTGACCTTCGAGAGTGGAAGGGTGTGGTGCGGTCCGCCCTCAACCTTCGCGGACGCGGAATCATTCAGCTGGGCATTCTTTGCCTCATTGCAACTCCCGTGGCGCGTGTAGCATTTTCTAGTCTGGCCTTTGCACTGGAGCGGGACTGGCTTTACGTCGGCGTCGCAAGCGCTGTTCTGGTGGTACTGATGTATAGCCTGGTCGGGATTTAACGAGCCTCAAGCCAGCTGCGTGATGCATCGCCGGCAGCCCCAAAACGCTGGTAAGATACCCGGCGGAAGCTGTAGTGCCGAGCCCAATCGTAGGTAGCCTTTCCCAGGAATCGAACGCGCGCGTGGTGACATCCAACCCTATGGCAGGTTGAAAGCTACTAACGCTTAGAGTTCTGTGACGGCTGCCCCCAGCCCCCACCCTTTTTCGATCGCAAGGAGCGTTCCATGGCCAAGAAGGAATCATCATCTGCCGGTCGCGGCAGAGTGAGTGCACAACCTCGTTTGCACCAGAAAGCACGCGAATTTCAAGCTTACGGCACCGTCGAACATTTGTTGCCTCTCGACCTTGAGGAACCCGTTCGACTGGAAATGACCGAACAACTCAACCAGTTGCTCGCGGACACGATCACTCTCCGCGATTTGTACAAGAAATCCCACTGGCAGGTTGCAGGCCCAACGTTTTATCAACTCCATCTTCTCTACGACAAACACTACGAAGAACAGAATGAACTGGTCGACCAGATCGCCGAGCGAATTCAATTGCTCGGAGGAATCAGTCTAGCCATGGCGGCCGACATAGCTGAAACGACGCAGATTGAGCGTCCGCCGCGTGGCAGGGAAGAGGTTCCCGTCCAGATCTCACGCCTGCTCGACGCCCATCAAATCGTTATCGGCCAGTGCCGTAAGCTGGCCAAGCGCGCCCAGACCATCGGAGACGACGGCACCAACGATCTGGTGATCAGCGACGTTCTCCGAAGCAACGAGCTTCAGCAGTGGTTTTTGAACGAGCATCTGGTGAATGTGCCGCTTGTAGAGGCACAGGATCCGGAAGCCGCAGCTTGAAGCACTGTATCGACGCGATACAGAAGGCCTGCTCCGCAAGAGCAGGCCTTTTTTGCAGCGATGGTTGTGCTCGCCTTAGCTTTTCACTTCTGCCTTGTCGTGGTCGTAATACTCATACGCCGACATGGGCTTCGCCCCGCCTTTCTTCCAAACGCGCTTATCAGGCGGCAACTTATGCAGGACGTTCGCCATCTCGCGAACGTGCGAAGCGACCGATCCGCAGCAAGAGCCGATGTAGTTGATCCCGATCTCACGCGCTTGTGCCGCGTACTGCCCCATGTCCTTGCGGGTGAGTTGCAGAGGATCGAGGGAGTACGGAAATTCGGGGAGGCTGGTGAAATCGGGTTTGTCCTTTGGAGTTTTGAACCCGACTGGCTGGCAAGCGAGATAGCCATCCACTGCTTTCCGCATTTGTTCCATGGGGCCCAACATGTGTTCCGGGGGGCGGAGGCAATTCATGCCAACAATGTCTGCACCCGCATCGAGAAGGGTCTTCGCAGCATCGGCGGCCCCGGTTCCTTCAGCAGTCTCGTCTTTGTTCTCAAAGCAGATCGTCACCATGACGGGCAGGCCAGTGCGTTTCGCGCGCTCCACCGCGAGCAATGCCTCGCCCAGCCAGGAAAAGGTTTCTCCGATGATGAAATCGACGCCTTCGTCCATCTGAACACGCAGTTGTTCGTCGAAGGTTTCGCGCACGCGGTCTGAGGCCGCGGGGCTGTCGGGCTCATACATCCAGGTGAGGCTCAGGTTCCCCGCCACCAGGCAGTCGTCTCCCGCAACTTCTTTTGCGATACGCACGGCAGAACGATTGATGTCTTCGACCTTGTCTTGCAGGCCCACGGTGGCAAGCTTGTCGCGGCTTGCGTAAAACGTCAGCGCTTGCAGCACTTCTGCCCCTGCCTGACGGAATTCGATGTGGAGCTCCCGGAGCGCGTCCGGATACACGATGGCGACTTCGGGCGTGAACGGCCCGGGACGGACCCAGCCTCGTTTCTCGAGTTCAAGCAAGTAACCGCCATCTCCCAGGACCGGACCTTCCTTGAGTCTTTCCAGGATTCCTTTTTTCTTCATGCCTTGCTCCTTAACCTCACTAGTCATCCACGTATTCGAACTCTGCCTTGATCAGCCTTCCCTCCGCGAACCGGGTGGGCGCAAAGGATTGGATATCGACCGATCTGGCGTCCCCATCGAACAGTAGTTCCGACATCACCAGACCGATGGCGGGCGAAATCTTGAAGCCCATTCCTGAAAATCCTGCACACACGTGTAAGCCTTCAATCCCCGGAATCGCGCCCAGCAGAGGCCTGCAGTCCGGAGTCATGTCGTAAACGCCGGTCACTCCGCGTACCACTTCTGCATTCTCTAGTTCTGGAATGCGGCGACACGCCCGCTCCATCATTTCCTCCAGCGATTCGGCGGAGGCCTGCTGCGGAAAGTTATCCGGATCAATAGGACGTTTTCCGTAGAAATCACCGACCAGAAACTTGTCCGCTCCATCCGGCCGAAAGTAGGTCGCGGTCACTGAGTCGATGCAGGCGCACCCCCCGCCCTTCATAAGGGGAGCATTCTTCAGGATTGCGACTTGGTGATACTCGTTTTCGATCGGTAAGTCATAGCCGACCGCTGCAAACAAGGGACGGGTCCAAGGCCCGCTTGCGCAAACAACGATTGGGGCGAGCACCTCGCCTTGATCGGTCTGCACGCCTCGGATTCTTCCGCGATCTATAGTGAACGAGGTCACGCGAGTTCGCGGGGAGTACGTCGCACCCAACTCTCGAGCGCGCGCCAGAAAGTCAGTGGCGACTGCCGCACCGTCGCCGTAGCCCGAATCCGGTTCGTAGGCGGCTAGTTCTACGTCGTCAATTCGCCAATCGGGAGCGAGATCGCGAAGTTCGTTTCGCGAAATCAAACGGACATTCACGCCCAGGGCCCGCTGCATCTCGACGTTTCGCTTAAGCAGCTCAGCTTCTCCGGGATGCACGATCCGCACAAACCCAGTTTTGTAGAACAGCGGCGATTCTCCGACCAGTTTTTGCCAGCGCTCGAACATCCGCAGACTGATGAGCGCGAGTTGGACTTCAGGAGGAAAGCTGTAATGCATGCGCACGAGTGCCGACGACCGGCCGCTGCCTCCGTGCCCGACGTGATCCTTATCCAGAATCAAGACGCGCCCGGCTTTTCCCTGAGCCAGATGGAAGGCAATCGACGCTCCCATCACACCTGCGCCCACAATGACTATGTCGGCCGTGCGATGCCCGTTGGTCGTCATGCGGCAGTTGCCTTAAAGCGACCGGTCTTCCAGTCTCGCAGGGCCTGATGCGCTGCGTTGTGACCTGGCGCTCCGGTAACGCCTCCGCCTGGATGCGCCCCCGCGCCGCACAGGTAGAGTCCTTCGATCGGTGTGCGATATTGCGACCATCCTGGCACCGGCCGCATGAAAAACAATTGGTCCAGCGAAAGATCGCCGTGAAAGATATTACCTTCCGTCAATCCGTAGGTGCGCTCCAGATCAAGAGGCGTGAGCGTTTGCCGTGCGATGATCGAGCCCGGGACATTCGGGGCATATTCCCCAATTGTGCGTACGACCCGGTCGCCCAGCAGTTCGCGATGGTCGTCCCAAGTTCCTGACCGCAGGTGAAAGGGGACGTACTGCACGAAGCAGGTCATGATGTGAGTGCCCGGCGGCGCAAGCGACGGGTCGGCATTCGAGGCGATCACACAATCAATCCAAAGCTGTTCTGGTATTTCGCCGAACTTCGCCACGTCATAGCACCTCTCGGCGAATTCCACAGAGGGCACGAGCGTGTAGAAAGTGCGCTCGAGTTGAGTGTGCTTTGCAGGTGTACCAGTAAAGCGGGGCTCTTCTGACAGTGCCAGATTCACTTTCGCGCATGGCCCGGCCATCTTGATCCCGCGAATCGCACCTACAAATTCCGCTGGCAGCTCGCGTTCCGGAAGCATTTTCAGAAACGTTCGTTTGGGGTCCGCATTCGACAGCACGACTCGGCTTCGAATCTCTGTCCCATTTTCCAGAATGACGCCGCATGCGCGGCCGTTGCGCGTGTCGATCTGCGCCACGGGTGCCGAAGTCCGGATCTCGACGCCAAACTTGCGCCCAGCCGCCGCCAGAGCCTCTGAAATTGCACCCATCCCGCCCATGACATGTCCGTAAAATCCCTGCAGCTGATGTTCTCCGCCGCTCAACAGGTGGAAGAGCAGTCCAAGGGCGCTGCCGGGCTGGTACGGTCCGCCGTGTTTGCCATACACGTTATTCGCAAGGAACAGCGTTTTTATTGTTTCAGACTCATAGTTGCGATCGAGGAAGTCGCCCAAGCTGCCGCTCAGGAACGAAACTAACTGTCCGATCTCGGGATTCGATATTTTTCGAAATCGCTTGCCCACACGAAATAAGTCACTCCACCCTGACATTCGCTTCGTATCCATCTCCGGTGGAGGTTCCAGGAAGAATGGCTGAAGATATCGTGCAAGTTTCTTCAGCTGATCATCGACACGAACAAACGTCTCGGCATCCTTAGTGGAATGTTTACGAAATTCGGCAACAGCACGATCCCGCTCGGCCCACCACGGTACGACGCACCCTTTGGGGAAGGCGACCTGAATTGCCGGATCGCATGGCACCATGCGGAGCCCGTGACCGGCGAGTTTTAGATCGCTGATCACTTCTGGACGCAACATGCTGGCGATGTAAGATGTGGTCGATGCTCGGCAGCCGGGCGCAATCTCTTCGGTCACACAACAGCCGCCGACAATGTCCCGCCGCTCAAGCACCAGCGTCTTCAGGCCGGCGCGCCCGAGGTACGCCGCAGCGGTCAGACCGTTGTGGCCGCCGCCGACAACGATCGCATCGTAAACCTGCTTTGCTGTACTCGGCATGCGGGCTGACTCAAAGTCATCACCACGACGGGACCGTGGGCCAATACACTAGCGCATCCCGCTGAAAAATTGGAATTGAATTCCTAAGTATTTTTCTGTATCGTTCCGTGACTTGAGGTCAAACTGATGAGTGGAATTGCCAGTAGTCTCGTTTCGCCCCCGCGCTATCGCAATCAGGTTCCCCCGCGCCCCCGATCGGAAGCCAAGCGTGCGCGAATCGTGGATACCGCGATGCGGCACTTCGCCGAGCAGGGATACCATGCGGCCCGCGTCGGCGATATCGCCGCCGAACTGGATATCGCCAAGGGATCAGTCTTTCAACACTTCGGCAGCAAGGATGGCCTGTTCTTCGAGGTCTACAAGAAGGCGGTCCGCGCCTTCCCGGCCTACCTCGATGCCCCCCTTGATGTGCAGGACCAGGGATTCTTTGGCGTGCTGCGTTACTGGCTGGGACGGACCGAACACATGCTCCGCGAGGATTGGATTCCGTATCGCATCGCCCTGTTAGGCAACTACGGCACCGATCTGGCGCTCAAGCGTGAAATCAACCGTTTCCTGATGACTGAGGATCCCTACGGCACAGTCGCCTTCGTCAAGTTCGGAGTACAGCGCGGTGAGGTTCGCAAGGATCTCGACCTCGAGATGGCGGTCTCGATTCTTGATTGGACGATGGAACGTTTCCAGGACGCGCTCCTGACCGAAGAACTGGATCCGGGTCTCTTCCGGCGCCAGGGAGAGATTGGTGAGCGCAAGGAAGCCCGCATCAATCAATTCCTTGATGTTCTCAGCCGGGCAATTGGAGCCTGACGATCCGTCGGATGCAAAAGCAAGTTTGGGAGCAATCTTCATGATCAGACAGATCTCTGTCGAAGAGATCCTGGCCAGTTACAACGACAAAGCGCCACTGTCGGAAGCTTCCACCATTCCGGGCCCCTGGTATGTCGATCGTCGAATCGCCGATCTGGAAGCGCAGACTGTATTCAGCAACGCCTGGCAGGTCGCGGGGCGAGTGGATCAAGTGGCCAAGTCCGGTCAGTTTGTTACCGCCACCGTCGCGGGCGAGCCGATTGTCGCAGTACGCGGTGTGGACGGACAGTTGCGCGCTTTCTACAATGTGTGTCGTCACCATGCGGCCAAGGTAGTGACGGAGTCTTGCGGCAGCGCGTCGATTCTTCATTGCCCCTATCACGGATGGAACTACGGGCTCGACGGTTCGCTCAAGGGCATGCCCGAATTCGACGGCGTGAAGAATTTCGAGCGTCAGGACAATGGACTGGTTCCCGTCAAGGTCGACACTTGGGAAGCATTCGTTTTTGTAAATCTAGATCCACAGGCCGATTCGTTGCACAGCTTTCTTGGTGGGTTAGTGAAACGCTGTGCTCCCCTCGGACTCGCCAAGCTCCACTATTTCGACAGCAGGTCGTACGACATCGCCTGCAACTGGAAGGTATTCGTCGACAACTATCTCGACGGCGGTTATCACGTGCCGCATCTCCACAAAGGCTTGAATAGCGTTCTCGACTACAAGCAGTACACCATCGAAAACGAAGATCGCCATTGCCTGCAGTCGAGTCCGATGGTTTCCTCGGAAGAAGACGCCGCCACAGGGGCGACCCGCAAAGGCGATCGCGCCTGGTATTTCTGGCAATATCCGAACTTCATGATCAATTGTTACGAAGGCTACATGGACACGAATCTGGTGATTCCCGTCGATGTAGATCACTGCCGTGTCGTATTCGACTTCTATTTTGGCGACGTAAGCGACGCGCGCCGCGAATACAACGCGCAGAGCATTGCAGTGGGTGAGCGGGTCCAGTCGGAAGACCTTGGCATCTGCGAGGACGTGCAGCGCGGTCTCAAGTCGAGGGCGTATGGCGCGGGGCGTTTGTCAGTTCGACGGGAGGCGGGTGAGCAGCTTTTCCACCAGCTACTCGCAGCGGACCTGAAACGTGGGGTCAGACAGTATTCCGCAGCCGCAGATTGATTGTTGTTGGCAGCACCAGCGAAATTCTCAGGAGGGCTTAGGCCCTCCTGTTTCTTCTGGAGGATCGACGTGAGACGCCATTCGACTCTTGTCTCTTTCCTGCTCCTCTGCGCGGTGGCAGCCTCCGCCCAGGTCACCGTCGTCAAGGCAGGCCGCCTCGTTGACCCTGACTCGGGCACGGTTCTTACCGATCAGACCATTGTGATCCGCGACCACAAGATCGCTGAAGTTGGGAAGGGTCTAGCCGTGCCTCCAGGAGCGAAGCTGATCGACCTTTCCTCGATGACCGTGCTGCCGGGCCTGATCGACTGCCACACGCACGTGGCCGACGGCCAGGTTGGTGGTGAGCCATTCAACGTGCTGCGCAAGACGGCCTCGCAGATCGTGCTCGAATCGGTCACCAACGCCCGAAAAATGCTCCAGTCCGGGTTCACCACGGTGCGCGACGTCGGCACCTATCGCGCCCTGAACGACGTGGCGCTGCGCGATGCAATTGCCCGCGGGGACGTTTCGGGCCCCCGCATGTACGTGGCAGGTGCGTACATCACGATTACCGGAGGAGCGGGAGCGATGACGGGGCAGGCGCCCGATATCCAGCTGCCGTGGGACCTCCACTACGGCGAGGCCAACAGCCCCTGGGAAGTCCGGCAGCGCATTCGTCAACTCGCCCATGACGGCGTCGACGTGATCAAGGTGCTTTCGACCGGAGCCGTACTCACCCACGGGAGCAATCCCAGTTCACTCGAGTTCACTCCCGAGGAACTCCAGGCCGCGGTCGATGAGGCCAGTCACTTTGGTCTGCGGGTCGCGGTCCATGCGCATGCGGCGCAAGGGATCAAGAACGCCATTCTGGCCGGCGCGGCCTCCATCGAGCACGCCGAGATGGTGGACGACGAGGGAATCGCCCTCGCCCTCAAGCATGGCACGTACTTCGACATGGATATTTATGACGAAGAATGTATCCAGGAAGGCGGCAGGAATGGCACGACGCCCGCTGACTTTCTGCAGCACGACGCCGAACTTGGAAAATTGCAGCGCGACAATTTCCGGAAGTCGCTAAAAGCCGGTGTGAAGATGGCGTTCGGCACCGACGCCGGCGTCTGCCCCTACGGCACCAGCGGCAAGCAATTTGCGTTCATGGTGAAGTATGGAATGACAGCCATGCAGGCGATCCAGGCCGCGACCTCCAGTGCCGCCGATTTGCTGGGGCACTCGAAAGAGGTGGGATCAATCAAGCCGGGGAAATTTGCAGACCTGGTTGCGGTGTCGCACGACCCGCTCCAGGACATCAGCGTTCTCGAGAACGTCGAGTTCGTGATGAAAGACGGTGTGGTCTACAAGCACCCGAAGTCCGATGCCTGTAACCTGCAAGCGGAAGTCAGCTATTGAGAATCCCTGGGAATGGTCTCTTTCCAGGTCTTCGTCTTGAGAAGGGCGCCGTCCTTGCGCAATTCGCGTGTGTATTTGTAGAAGAAATTCCTGGCGTCGCTGCTGAAAGAGAGATGTCCGCTCCACACCAGCACGCGACCTTTTAGCTCGTAAGTCGTCTGCGCTTCGCCCTGAATTGTATTGACCTCCGGGTGCGCATCGTCGATCTCGTAGGTTAATTTCTCAAGATCGGTTTCTTTTCCCCATGGATACTCCCCGCCCATCTTGCCCTTCCACAGGACTGTAGTTTTCTGCCGGCCTTCGTCCCGGGTCACAGTCCATTCCCCGGGCCAAGGAAATCCAAACGACTTCAGATCCGTTCGCTCTTCTGATGGCTGTGGTGGCGCGATGTTGGAAGGCGCAGGTCCTTGCAGGGGAACCGTCGGCAACGTGATTCGTGAACCATCGCTGCCGCCCAGTTGTAGCGACGTCGTCATGTTGTACGGAGTGGACAACACCATCGGCCACAGCGCATTCGAAACCGAGAGTCGAATGCGATGGCCTTTGGGAAACACCCAGGTTGTGAGGTGCATTTCGACATCAAGGGAATAGATTTTTCCGGGCTCGAGCGCTTTTGGTTCAGTCGCGGAATCGCGTTGTGCTCCGCTGAGACCAGCGCCGGTGACCTGCGTGACTTGCCCATCAGGCGCAACATCCGACAGTCGGGCAAACCAGTTTGCAAGCGGAGCGTCGGCCGAGGCCTTGAGCAGTGCATGAGGGCGCCCCATGATTGCGAGATCTTCTTCCAGCGGAGCCGAATCGTAAACAAGGCTGAATGCGTCCACAGGTCTTTGATCCGAGAGCAATTCCCCCCACCAGAACCCAGCCTCCACGCCAATCGAAGGAACATATCTGAGCTTGTGAATGTTCCCTTCACCTGCGCTATAGCTCAGGGTATGGTTGGACTGCAAATAGAAAGTGGAACTCGTCTGATTTTCAGGCGGCCATCCCTTCTCCGCACGCCACTCGCCGGGAACGCTATCGAGATTCGGATCTGGCGGGAAGTAGTGGCGCATGTAGATCTCCAGCTTCGGATCCTGCCGCACGCCGGTATCGCGTCCCTTCAGCCAATAATCCCACCAGCGGACGGCGTCTTCGCGCCACTCAATGCGCGGACCAAAGTCAGCGTCGTTAGGGAAGGAATGGTTCCAGGGGCCGACCAGCGCTCGCATCGGAGCCTTTACCTGCTCCAGCATTCGAGGAATGCTGTCGCGATAGCCGTCCGCGAGACCGCCAATGACAAAACAGGGGACCTTGATGTCGCTTAATGGCCTGACGGGACTTCTCCAGAATGTTCCGTCTCGTTGATGCCGGAAATATTCCAGCGACCATGGCGCGGCCTCAAACCGGGGACCGAGCACCTTCTCATCCAGCGTGTAGTCGGGCGCGCCGGTCATTCCTGGCGCCATGTCCATGTTCAACTCGAATTCATCCACGTGCATCAGCCCGTCGATGTAGTGGATGTCATCGTGAAACAATTCTTCCGTCGCGTCGATCGCGATGATGGCTTTCAGTTCCGGCGGATTTCGCATGGCCATCTGCAACGCGTTGAATCCGCCCCACGAGATGCCATACATGCCCACCTTGCCGTTCGACCACGGCTGCGTGGCCAGCCAGTGAATAACCTGTTCGCCATCGGTCTGCTCTTGTTCTGAGTACTCGCGATCCGTGGGACGCCCCTCACTCGCTCCAAACCCGCGGATGTCCACCCGCGCTCCGACGTAGCCTCTTCGGGCAAAGTATGCGTTCTTGGGATAGTCGCCAGCCGCAGTCCCGTCGTCCTTCCGGTAAGGCAAGTAGTCCAGTAGTGCAGGGAACTTCTCCCCGGGCTTGGCGCCGTCAGGCATGTACAAAGTCACCGCCAACCGAACCCCGTCTTTCATCGGAATCCATGCGTTCATCATGCGAACGCCATAGGTCGGGGGAGAGGGTGGCTCTGCGGCGAACAAGGGAGTGAGCCATAGGACGACCGCAAGCAGACGGATTTTCCAGCGCAAAGTGTGGCCTCGTGGAAATCGGTTTGGCAGGAGCGCGGCTTAGCTCGACGACTCCTGATCCTTTCGCGCGGCGCGCAAGTCGACTCCGAGTTGCTCTGCCTTCTTGTACAGATGGCTGCGTTCCAGATGGAGAGCGCGCGCTGCAGCCGCCACATTGTAGTTGGCTCGCTTCAGTTCTGCGAGAAGGACCTCACGCTCGAAGGCCTGGACGCGGTCCGCGAGCGCTCCCGAGTCGGTATGCGTCGAAGACACAGCCGCTCCCTGCGGCAATGCCAACCTGACCGTTTCGAGATCAACTTCGCCACTCGAAGAAAGCAGAATCAGTCGCTCCACGACATTTCTCAATTCCCGAACATTGCCCGGCCACACGTATGCGCGCAGGGCGTCTATCGCGCCGGGCGTGAAGGGAATCGGCTTCCATTCATTCTGTGAGCAGACTTGTTTGGCAAAATGCTCAACCAGGGCCGGAATGTCCTCCGGCCGCTCCCGCAGCGGCGGAAGCACCAAGGGGAAAACATAGATGCGATGAAACAGATCCTCGCGGAACTTGCCATCCTTGGCTAGAGCCGCAAGATCGCGATGCGTCGCCACCAGCACGCGAACATCGACGCGCACCGGCTTCTCCCCGCCCACGCGTTCGACCTCGCCCTCTTCCAGAACGCGAAGAAGCTTGGCCTGCATGTGCAGCGGCATATCGCCAATCTCATCGAGGAAAAGGGTTCCGTGTTCCGCCTGCTCGAACTTTCCCACATGACGGCCCGCGGCCCCGGTGAAGGATCCTTTCTCATGGCCAAACAATTCGGACTCGATGAGTTCAGCGGGAACGGCTGCGCAGTTCAAAGCTACGAACGGGCCACTTGCTCTAGGGCTTCTCTCGTGCAGCGTCCGTGCGACCAGTTCCTTGCCCGTTCCCGTCTCGCCGAGGATGCAGACTCTGGTTTCGCTCGCGGCCACCCGCTCAAGTTGCGCCATGACACGCCGCATCGCGTCTCCCTGCCAGACGATCTCGTGCTTTCCGAGTTGCTGCTTAAGCTGCCGGTTTTCGTTTTCAAGACGCTGCAGCCGAAGCGCATTGTCGAGTGTAAGCAGCAATTTCTCGGTGGCGATGGGTTTTTCCAGGAAGTCAAGCGCGCCCAGACGAGTTGCGCGCACCGCCATCTCGATGTGTGCCTGCCCGGACATCATGACCACCGGCGTCGCAACCCCTTCGTTTTTCAGACTCTCAAGCAGCCACAGACCGTCTTTCCCGGGCATCACAACGTCGGAGAGAATCAGGTCGAACGTTTCCGACTTTGCCAGCTCAAGACCCTTCATGGCGTTATCGCACACAACTGCGTCATGGCCGGCCAGACGGAAGGCGCGCGACAACGACGCCAGTGTATTCGCCTCGTCGTCCACCACCAGGAGGTGCGCTTTCCGTGGCAAACCTGTGCCTCCTACTGTTTCCCCGTCACGACGGCGGAGCCGTCAAGCACCGGGGCGTGCAGTTTATCCAGATTTCTTGGCAATTCCACCACAAATGTCGTACCGCGGTCCGGCTGGCTCTGCACGCTGATCGTGCCACCATGATCGCTGATCACCGATTGCACGATGGCGAGCCCTAGCCCTGTACCGTGCTGCTTACTCGTGTAGTACGGCGTGAACAGGCGATCGCATTCTTCGCGGGTGAGGCCGACACCGGTGTCGGTAATCTCGATATGGACACGATCCGAGGCATCCCGCGTTCGCAATGTCAGCGTTCCGCCCTGCGGCATCGCATCCATCGCGTTCAAAACCAGGTTCGAAAGCGCCCGGTGAAGAAGCTCTGCGTCGACAGCGACCGGTTCACGGCTTGCAGCGAGCTCAATGTTGCAGACGATCGCTCCGCCAGCTCGGGATTCCAGTTGTGCCTGAAAGAGCCTGGCCACGCCCTGCACCACGTCATTTACGATGACCGGCTGTAAATGCGGCTGCGGCATCTTCGAAAACTCACTGAAGCGCGAGATGATCTGTTTCAGGTTGCCGATCTCCGCCAGCAGGGTCGCGGAGCTTTCACGAAAGATCTCTTCAAAGATTTCGGGACTCTGTGCTCGAGCCTTCACCAGGTTCTCGACCGTTAATTGCAATGGAAACAGGGGATTCTTCAGTTCATGCGCCAGTCGCCTTGCGAGCTCCCGCCAGGCTGCGACCCGCTCGCTCTGGATCAGTCTTTCTTTTTGGTCCTGCAGATCCTGCGTCATGCGATTGAAAGCTTCAGCGAGATCGCCAATCTCGTCCGCGGAAGTGACATCGACGCGAACGCGCAAATTTCCTGCTGCCACTTCACGCGCCGCGGCAGCCAGGTCTTCGACCGGACGGGTGAACCGAGCCGCCGCCCAGCTGCTGAGCAGCACCGCCAGCAAGATGCCAGCCCCTCCCACTAGCAATGCGGCCGATTGAATGTGTCGCTTTACTTCCACATAAGAGCCCCGTGAGCTTCCAATGAGCAAGATCGCCAGTGTCTTGTCATCGGCTCCGTTCAGGGGGACGGCATGAATGGTTTCATCGTCGGCCGGATTGGAAGACCAGTGAATGATCGCGCTGGCCTCACGGCCCTGTTGCTGCACTTGTTGGATCAGCGCAGCGAGCTTCTCTGAATCGCTCGCATTCGCCGGCGATACCGCGGTCAGCATTTGGGGCGAAAACCCCGTTCCCGCAGTTTGATAGAGCATCGCCCTCATTCCGGCCGGCAGTCCGAGCGAGGCTATCGATGTTTGATCCAGTCGCAGCCCGCCGATGACGTACATCGGCGCCTCGGCAATTGGCGACACCCGCACCGCAAACAGGCCAAGCCTGCTTCCCGACGACAGGTCCTCTTGCTTCAGGAAGGCTCCTTTAGCGCTAAGCTGCGCGAGGTTCGGGAGCGATGTATCGCGGTATCCAAACCGCGCTGGAGATTGTGCCGAAGAAATGATCGTTCCCTGGGCATCGACGAACTCTAAAAAATCCAGTTGATGACTTTCCGCGATGGGGCCCGCCTCGTTGAGGTAACTTCCGGCATCGGAGATCCCGCGACTCAGACTGAGGGCCATGCGAGTGGTTGCCTCGCTGGCCGCGATGGCTTCGACCCGCTTGGCTACGTCGTCCGCACGCCGCCTGAATTCCTTCTGAAACTGCCCGACCAGTGCTGCCGTCTGCGCTTCGTTGGCCTGCTCAAAGGCCCGCCGGGTGGCCAGCGAAACAATCCACGCAACAGTCGCCACCGACAAAAACACGGTGAGAGCGAACAGCAGCAGCAGCTTTCGGCGAAAGCTCAAGGCTTGCCCCCCAGCCAAACATTGTCGAGGTGCAGGGTGCCGTCGCGATCTTCGTCCCAGTCTTTTACTGCGACGCTTAGAGCAGTACTCGTGGGCAGGTGAAAGAGGGGAATCACACGCTGTGTTTGCAGAATGCCGTTCTCTGCCTGATACAGATCGTCAACAGAAACGCCGAGCATCTTAGGAAGCGGCGTCCCCACAGTGGAAGCGGCCGCTGCAAGCGCGATGCGGCCGTTCACCGATGCAAGCGTGATCCGCGTAAGCCGAACATCGGCCTGCGCATTGCTGGTTACCTGCAATCGGATGCCGGCATCCCGTGCGTTCAACTCGATTCGCTCCGCCATCACGCGTGCTGCCGGATCGTTTGTGTCGTAGCCAATCGCCCATGTGGGCGCGTACTTTACTTCGCCGCGTAGTTGTTGCGCCCGAGTCAGATTCTGTTCCGCCGGAAAAACGAATCCGTAGCCGCTCACCCAGTTTGGCAGCATTCCGCCGCTGGCTTCGCCGCCGCCCTGTAAAACGACATCGCGAATCGACTTCCGGTCGATACTGAGTGCGAGTACTTCCCGTAGCTTGCCGTCCTCGGGCGTTACCTTATCGCGTGCGAAGACCAGTGCCATCAACTCAACCGGCGCTGACGAAACCACGCGACGTCCGTCGGTGGCTGCACGCCGCGATTGCTCGACCGCGATTTCGGCGATCTCGGCTTTGCCCAGGTCGAGAGCGATCAATTGGTCGCGCGTGGCTTTCCCGAGATCGATTTCGATCGCATCTACAAACGCCCGGCCGCCCCAATAACCTTCGTCCGCGGCCAGCGAGAGCTTCTTGCCCGGCTGCCAGTTCGTGATGTGAAAAGGCCCGGTTCCGATCAGCGTGCCGCCTTCGCTGCGCTTCGAGATTGAGTTGCGCGGCAGCGCCAGTCTCGCCGGCAGATCCGGATCGCTGCTATCTCGTTCGATCACAATAGAATCCCCTGTCGCCGAAACGCTCCAATCGGGATTTGCCATTCGAAGCGCCGCCGCCACGGCTTCCGGAGTGAGCGGCGAGCCATCATGGAATTTGACACCGCGGCGCACCGAGAATTGCCAACGCTGGTTGCCGGGAACTGCCTGCCACGAGGTCGCAAGGCTTGGGGCAAGCCTTCCGCGGTCGTCCAGGGTTACGAGCGTCTCAAACATCAACCTGGTCAGATTGCGGCTGGCGCAAGAATCCAGCTGCGTCTTATCCCCAGGGTCAAGATTCTGCGGCGCGATACGGGTGGCCATTCTCAGGGTCGACCCGTATTGCGGTCGCGTTTCTGCCGACGCCAGAACCGCCATGACCATGCTACTGGTTGCAAGCAATCGCCAACCGGAAAGCCTCATACGTCCCCGTTTCTGCGTTGCGTGACACAGCGATTGCGCTCCCACCCTTTGCTTCCGTCCACAGGGCAGTGACGCCGCCTGCGAAATCAATCGCCGGACTCACAGCGATCGGCTCTCGATCAGGAAATTCGAATGCCCGCACCGAGTCTCCGGAATTGTCGCCGGGGCGGGTGGCCAGAACCTGCCATCCCAATCCGCATGAACTCTTCACGCTAACGAGATCGCTGCCCCAGTTCAGTCGCACCGTCTGCTCAGTGACGCCATCGAGCAGTCGGACTGTGCCATCGACGCCCGCGAATATCCAGAGGGTATAAGAAGGGCGGGGAACCGGTGCGGCGGAATAGAACTTCGCGGTCGAGCTCTGCTTGCCGACGCCCGGTGACAAGACACCGGTAAAGAAATTTCGTGTCGCGGCATAGAAGCCGCCCAGCGCGAACTGCGAGGACAAGGGCCAAGGATCGTCACTCCCACGGCATACCAGGCTCAGCGGTGCGGCGCTAGGACTCTGACAATAGACGCCGGGCAAGTAGATATCAAACAAATGGTCCTGCCGAAGGATCAGCTTTCCGCGCATGTCTCGAGGCCAGGGGCGCGAATGCGTGATGGGCAGGGACTGCTCGAGTTGCCAGCGTCCGTCGGCCATCCGATAGAGTGCAATCTGCTCTGGATCCAGCACTGCGATGTGGGTCGGCGTCGCGCCCTCGTCCATGACGGCAACATCGAGAATCGGTCGCGACTGCGCCCATAGCGGAAGCTTTCGAATAGTCAACGTTGGCGCCTCCCGCACAAAGGCAGGCGCGTCAGGACGCGACGTCGAGATCATCACTACAGAGGGCTCGCCGGCCCCTTGATGGATCTCAGCCACCCAGACGTAGTTCTGCGCGTTTTCCGACAAAGACACCGCAACCGTGGCAGCCGCTTGTTCCGGCCTCACATTCCGTGCTCCTAAACCCTCGAGCTGAGCGCGAAGCCCTCGGCTGATCTCGTCCGTATCTTGCTTGCTCAAGGAAGAACGATTTACGACCTGGAGGGAAATTGCCCCTGGTCCCGTCGTGGCTGTGATCTTCCGCGCCAGCTCCTGCTCCGCACTGCTCCAGTCCGCCGCGAATGCATGTTGGAAAAGCGCGAGCGAAATAATGAGGATGGCGGCAAGGCGGCAGGAGCTGAAGCCTGGGCGGGGAAAAGACATTTCTTCGATGGGCGAATTATAAACCGCGCAATGACCAGGCCCGTTCATGGGAGTCGGTACTCTTCAGAGTCATGGCGTACCAGTGAGGGGCGGCCGCACAGCGAGAGCAGCCGCCCGGAAGCAGCCTACTTGTCTTGCGGATCCTCCGGTTGTTCCGCCTGGCTGCTGTGATTCGCCATGTTCATGCTGCGCAACACGTCATTGGCGAAGAAGAATTTCCCGTCGGAGGGCACCATCATGATCTGCAACTTGTCCGAGAGCCGTTCGGCAACGATCTTGTTGATGAGCAGGGGATTCTGCTTCAGGATTGTGGCCTCGCCCTTCATCCGTTCTGCGTCGGCCGCGGCCGTTACACGAATACGGTCGGCCTCGGCGTCTGCGAGGAGTTTGCGGCGCTCATTCTCGGCTTTGCTGTCAATGACCTTGGCTTCGGCCGCAGCTTCCGCATTCTTGATCGTCGATTCTTTTCGTGCCTCAGCTTCCAGTTTCGATTGTTGAATCTGCTTTTCCTTGAGCGGCAAGGTGTACTGCATAGCGTCCGCCTCGGCCTTGGCCTGCAGAACGTGCACCTGTGCCGCGCCTTCCGCCTGCTTCACTTCCTGAACCTTGGTGGCCTCCGCCTGCAATTCTGCGATGCGAACTTGCTTCTGCTGGATTTCGGTGTCTACGCCCATGCGGTCATTCTCCTGCTCCTTCAGCAGAAGTACCTCGAGACCCTTGGCATATTCCGGAGGCAGCTGGATGTCTCTCAGCATCACTTCCTTGACCACAATGCCGTCCGCGGCAAGTTTCTGCGCAATGATGGTTGCAGCCCGTCCGCGCACTTCTTCCCGCTTCGCCGCAAAAACGTCGCGCACTGTGTAGTTCGGCACAAGCTCCCGCCAAACGCTCGCCACCACCGGGGGAACGATCTCCTTCTCGATGGGCTGCGGCAGATTGGCTTCGATGTAGTCCAGGTGCTTGGGTTCTACCCGGTATCGGACCGTGATCGCCAAGCCGAGCGTGAGTCCCTCTTTGGCCTGCACATTGAGGGGCTGCGCTTTGTTGGAGGAACTCTTGCCGTCTTCCATGGACCCGGTTGTGAAAAGTTGGTCCCGTGTGTCGAACAGTTCCACTCTCTCGAGCAACGGCGCCACAAAGTGCACACCCGGATAGAGAGTCCCGGCCAGCGTGCCCTGTGTCTGGCTTACGCGTACGCCTGCCATGCCACTGGGCACCACCACGATGCTGAGCGCAATCAATATCGGAGCCCATGCCAGCATCGCCAGGGCCGCCGAGGTACGCCACCTGATCTGCGGAGGCGCAGGTAAGTGAACGGCTCCATCGGCGCCCATGGCTCGCCGGTAGCGCAGTTCCCGCGAGAGGTCGTACATCAAGATCCCGGCAGAAACCAGAATCATCGTGACACCACCGGCCATCAGCACATATTTCAAGAACAACATAACCAGCCTCCTTGCTCCCTTACTGCTGCGTTCCAGCCTTTGCCCGTACTGCCTGCTTCACGAAGAACACGCGAAATACTTCTCCGAAGATGAATTCCTCGACCAGCAGTGCGATGGCTACCGAGAAAACCATTCCGGCTACAACCGCGATTGCCGTGATTGCTAGCTGCATAACGTCCTCCATCACGAATTTGTGTTTTCAACTACTGCCCACCCGCTGATCCGGCGCTCGCGTTGTGCGCCAGGGCGACCGTCGTTTCGTCGACTTCGCCGCCGAAGATCTCGGCGATCTCTTCATCGCGCTGCCCGTGAATTTCGACCGTGTCCCCCACGTTCACCATGGCGAAAAACTGCACGATGTCGCGGTTCCGCATGCGAATGCACCCGTGCGAGGCCGCTTTCCCGATCGATCCCGGCATGTTGGTTCCATGAATGCCGTAGCCCTTCTTGTCTAGACCAACCCAGCGAGGTCCAAGCGGATTGTCCTTGCCAGCTGGAATAACTGCGCCGGAGTGGTAGTAGGTCGGATCGGTCAGCCGGGTCACAATTGCGAAATCGCCCATCGGGCTCGGACTCACATCGGCTCCCACTGCGACCGGAAACACTTTCAGCACGGCGCCGTCCTCCATGACCACGAGCTTGCGGTCCGGAACGCTGACCACTACCTGCCGCTTTACGCGAGCCGGTTGGACGGTCGCCGTCTGCTGCGCTAGTGCTGAGGGAGTAATCAGTGCTGCCAGGGTCGGGATCATCCATCCCACAGTCCGAATCGCCTTGCTCCTCATCGTCCAAGCCATGTCGTCACCTCGCTGTTTGTTGACCGACACATGTGCATTGGCAGGAGTCTGTCCAAACAACAAGAAACTGATTCAGAAGGGGTTAAGTACTATGTGCGGATTCAAGTCGTGTGCTGGTGGAGACGGTGTGTCCGTCTTGACACGAACTGGAGACGCAAGTTTAAGAAGGAAACTTTGAGTAAGGTTTAAGAAGATGCCCGGTCCGCCGCTGAGGTAGCGGCATTGGGGTCTGGAGGGGGGACCGGGCAATTCTGGGGTCAGTACATTACGTCTCAGTACATTACGTCTCGTTGCCCATCTTTTTACCGCTGGAACCTACATCCGTGCTGTGATCTCCATCACTGCGCAGAGTGATGTACGGACACCACCACCGCCTCTCCATCACGGCATCCGACGACCGCTCTTCGATACTCTCAACCTCAAGAGGAGTCGGAAGACTCCAATTCATGTTGAGGACAATTCCATCATGGCTTATGTGATTACCGACGCCTGCATCAAAGACTCGCTTTGCGTAGACGTGTGCCCCACCGATTGCATTCATCCGAAAGCCGATGAGGCAAAATTCGAGGCCGTCACTCAACTCTATGTTCAGCCGGACGGCTGCATCGATTGCGGCGCCTGCGTGCCGGTCTGCACCTCAGACGCGATTCACCCCCTCGACGATCTGACTGAGGAACAGAAACCCTTCGGCGCCAAGAACGCCGAATTCTTCAATTAGTCCGCCCATCTCCCGCCGGATGCGCTGGCGATCACGTCACAATTCGCCTCCAGATCGTCCTATTGGTACTGCCGTTGACACCGGCCACGGTCACCACTATCGTTCATTGCCTCAGCCTCATGAACATTGTGAAAGCAACGGCTCGCTACGAGGCGTGGCTCCGAACCCATACCGCCCTCATCGACGCCGATCTTCGCCTTAAGCACAAGAAAATGGCGGAATCCGTGTTTCCGTTTTTTCGCGCGACCTTCTATCGGTGGGCGCAGACTTGGCCGGAAGTCTGCTCTGATCTGGCGAGTGCCCCCGAGATCCTGGCGATCGGCGATCTTCACGTCGAGAACTTCGGAACATGGCGCGATATCGAGGGCCGCCTTATTTGGGGCGTGAATGATTTCGATGAGGCTTGGCGGCTGCCCTACACCAACGACCTTGTGCGTATGGCGGCCAGCGTTTTGTTGGCCATCGATGAAAATCGCCTGGTCGTAACCGGCAAGGATGCTTGTGCCGAGATTCTCGATGGATATTCCAAGAGCATGGTGGAAGGCGGCCAGGCATTTGTGCTGGAAGAGGGCAACAAGTGGTTGCGGTCGATCGCCCTCAACGAATTGCGGGATCCCGATCGCTTCTGGAAAAAGATGGATGCCCTTCCCACCCTGCGCGCTGAGATCTCCCCAAATGTGCGGGAGGCTCTGGAGCACTCGATGCCCTACCCTGGCCTCCGCTATCGGCTCGCCCGCAGGGTCGCAGGTCTGGGGAGCCTCGGACATCAGCGTTTTGTCGCCATCGCTGAGTTTCATGGAGCGAAGATTGCCCGCGAGGCCAAGATGTTGGTGCCATCCGCCGTTTCATGGGCACAAGATCGGGCGGACCCTTCTGAAATCTGGTATCAAGCGCTGCTCGGGCGTGCTGTTCGCTGTCCAGATCCGTTCGTGCACTTGCGTGGACGCTGGATTGTCCGTCGTCTTTCACCGCATTGCTCGCGCATCGAACTGGCAGTGTTGCCCCGCAATCGCGATGAGTGCTGGATGCTGTTTTCGATGGGCTGGGAGACAGCGAATGTGCACCTTGGAGATCGCGAACAGATCAGGGCGGTCCGCAAGCATCTGAAAGCGGAAAAGCCTGGTTGGCTTTATTCCGCGGCTCGGCAGATGGTGGCTGCAATCAAGCAAGACTGGCAGGCCTGGAAGCGGTCCGGTGTTGTGTAACCCACGGACTCCGTAGCCAGGGCAAATTTGCGGTGCGGCTAGGTCGACACCAAAGCACCTTCTTCCTCTCTCTCCTCCGCGTGAAGCGAGTTGTGCTGGCCGCCTAGTGCGCTGATCAAAGCCAGCAGAATGCTGGCGAGCGACTGCGGATTCTCACTTAGAACCCGCTCAAGACTCTCGCGGTGAACGGCCAACTCCCCAAATACCTTGATGCCCCTGGTGTCCGGTTCAGGCGTGCATGGCCTCTCAGTAGGCTTTCGCGGAGACCTCTTCGCTTCACGACGCGCCCGCGCAAAAGGGTAGTCGAGCGTTCCCATCGCCATCCAGTGAATGACGAGTTGCTGCACGTGTTCGGCTCCGCAGGCGGCGAAAACACCTGGCTCGCTCGCGAGGGTATCGTTCCAACCAAGAATCTTGAGCCGGTCCGTCCATTGATTTTCCGTAAGCAGGAACCAACCGTTACCACCCAGCCGTGGTTCAAGACAAATCGAGCAACACCGATCCACCGCCTTCATTTCATCACCTCAATCAAAGTCTGGCGCGCGTCGTCCGCCCCTTGCAATTCAGCTGGGTCCCAGCTCAACATTTTCACCGTCTTCTTGCCGAGACCGTCCGGCAAGGGCACGGTAACCACGCCCCGGACCTGATCGAAGGTTAAGGTCACAAACGGCGAGCAGGCGTCGCAAAGCCAGTAGTGCTCAACCCTCCTTGTTGGCCTTGTCTTCCCCGCGTTATGGGTGGATGGACCGCGCCCAGCGAAGTACTCGGTCTCCACTTGGAACAATTTCCCCTCTCGTAGGCGGCGAAAGGGAGTGTTGCAGCTTTCATTCGCGCACTTGTAAAGCATTTCAGAAATCCTTCATGAGAAGGCACTAATTGACGCCTCCTCAGGCCATCGTGACTCGCGTCGATGCACGCGGAGGGCCGAAGTAAAGTCGGCAGGTTTTCACGCTGGGATCTGCTGAAAATTGGAGGAAAGACTTCGTTATCGGATACTTTGCCATTCCCGCCTGCAGGAACGATTAGACGAACCGGCAGCAATGGTGCCGAAGCATCGGCAAGCATGCATGAGAGCTTGGTTTAGACACCGGTAAGGATATCAACGGACCAAGACGCGGCTCTGGCATGGACCGCACAGTACTCCATCCTTAAGGTCGATCCACTCCACGGCGTGGGAAGGAGCCATGGCGCACTGGTAATCGTCACAGTGCGTGAGCTCGAGCGTGTGACCGATTTCGTGGACCGCTTCCTTTAAAAGGCGCTGCTTGAGCAGGTCGCGGTGCGGCGGCAGTCCGTAAAACTCCTGTTGCAACCGATGTAGCGAAACCAGACCACACGCTCCACCGATCTGTGCTTCTCCAAATACAAAGGTCAAAATTGGGATGTAGAGGTCAACCGCTGTCACTCCCAGTAGACGCCACGAATCGGTCCCCACATAGCGCTGCATCTCCTGCAGAATTTCTGAAGAGTGATACTGCTGCCGTTCGGCGTGATAGGCGAACTCCGGATCCAGTCGCGCCTGCAGCACCTCCGTAGGGATGCGGAAGAGATTCGCCATGGCTGGAGCCAGTTCCGTCAGCAGCCGGCCATCGCAATTTCCGATCGGCAGCAATTGCAGCAGCTTCATCGCACCTGAGCAGTGGGCTTAGACCAGCCGTATCTCTTTAACTTGTGGTGCAGAGTGACGCGGTCGATGTTCAAAATCTCGGCGGCGCGTGTCTGGTTCCACCCCACCGCTTCAAGCGTTCGCAAGATGTGCACTTTCTCGACTTCATCCAGGCTCTTGGGAGCGCCGTTCGGCACGGTAGCCGCTTTAAGCACAAAATCCGTTTCGCGGATTTCCGGCTCCTGGGCAACCACCATCGCCCGCTCGACGGCGTTTTCCAGTTCGCGAACGTTGCCGCTCCAGGTTTGCTGCTGTAGCAAATTCATTGCGCCTGGCGACACCCGGGTGATCTTCTTGTTCATTTGCAATGAGAATTTCCGCACAAAATGATTCACCAGGGTAGGGATGTCGTCGCGCCGTTCGCGAAGCGGCGGCAACTCAATCCGGAATACGTTTAATCGGTAGAAAAGATCCGGCCGAAATTTCCCCTCCTCGATAGCCAGCTCCAGATCCCTGTTGGTCGCGGCGATGCAGCGGAAATCGACCTTGATGGGCTGATTTCCACCGACCCGAACAATCTCGCGCTCCTGCAGCACGCGCAGTAAGTCGGTCTGCGTTTTCAGACTGATATCGCCGATCTCGTCGAGGAACACAGTCCCGCCCTCAGCAATCTCGAACTTCCCCTTCTTGCGATATTGCGCTCCGGTAAATGCGCCTTTCTCGTGCCCGAACAACTCGCTCTCCAGCAAGGTCTCCGTCAGTGCTCCGCAGTGAATCACGACCAGTGGATGAAACTTCCGGGGGCTGGCATGATGGATGGCCCTCGCCACCAATTCTTTCCCGGTCCCACTCTCGCCGGTGATCAGTACGGTCGCATCGGTCGGTCCCACGGTCTCGATTGCATCAAAGAGCTTTTGCATGATCGAGCTTTGACCAACAATATCGTCGGGTCTTGCCACCTCGGCGACCGTTTCACGAAGGAGGACGTTTTCTTCCTGCGTGCGTTTGTGCGCCAGAGCTTTCTTGACCAGATGCGCAATCTCGTCGGGATCGAGCGGCTTGGTTACGTAGTCGTAAGCGCCGTTTTTAAGCGCTGCCACCGCCGTTTCCACAGATGCATATCCCGTCATCATGATTACGATAAGCTCGGGCTTCAACTCGTGAATGCGTCTTTGCAGTTCGATACCGTCAATTCCGTGCATCTTGATGTCAACCAAGGCGGCGTCCCAGTCCGCTTCCGCTAGTCGCGTAAGAGCGTCATTCGCGTCTTCGGCGATGCCCACCTCGTATCCCTCTTCGTGAAACCACTTCGCCAAGGAATCCCGAACGCTTAACTCGTCGTCAACAATGAGTAGCTTCCCCTGAGTGCTCAAGTTCTTCACCTCGATTTCAATTGTGCGACTCCCGCCAAGGGAGACGCGGCAGGTACTCCGCTGCCGTCCAGGGGCAGCGTGACCGTGAATGTTGTGCCCTTGCCAAGCTTTGACTGCACTTCGATTTTTCCGCTGTGGCGCTCGATGATGTTCTGGCTCACCGCCAGGCCGAGTCCGACGCTTTTGGCGTTGTCTTTGGTGGTGAGGAATGGCTCGAAAATCTGTGGCAGGATGTCGTCCGGTATTCCAGATCCGTCGTCCCGAACTTCGATTTCGATTCCTTGCGAATCTCCCCGCAGCCGGGAAGTGACCCAGAGATTGCCTCCGTGGGGCATTGCGTCGAGGGCATTCATCGACAGAGCAAGGACGACCTGTTCGATCTGCCCAGGATCGCACTGCACTCGCGGCAGGTCCGAGGCCAGGTCGGTGTGCAGCTCGACGTTCTTCATTTCCATCTGAGGTGCAATGAGCTTGACGCTCCGGTTCACCACGGTGTTTAGATCCGTGCTTTGACGGTTCATCGGGGAGGTGCGCGAGAAGGTCAGAAGATTCTTGACCAGGTCTCCGCAGCGCCGGCTTTCCTCGGCGATCAAGCCCAGGCATTGCTCCGCATCCGCCCGCTTCTCGGTTTGTACTCGTCCGCGCTCGATCCATTTTCGGACCAGCTTGGCGTAGGTAAGAATCCCCGACAGCGGGTTGTTGATCTCGTGGGCAACGACGGCGGCCATCTTTCCAATCGTCGCCATCTTTTCGATATGCAGTACCTGCTCGTGCGCTCTTTTCAATTCGCGAGTCTTCCGGTCGACACGCTCTTCCAGAGTTCGAGCCCAGGCGACGATCTCCTCATTGGCGGACCGCAACTGCAGGCTCATCCGGTTGAACGACGTTGCCAATTCTCCAGCCTCGTCTGTGGAGTCGACTTCAAGCTGATAGCCGAGATTCCCGTCAGCCAGTTCTTTCGTGCCGCTTTTCAGGCGCTTGATAGGCTGTCCCACCAATCGCCACACAAACAGCCAGCTCAGCAGCGAAATATCGATAAGCGCAATTAGCGTATAGATCAGCATCCTGCGCGTGGTCTGTGCGAGTTGGGCGTCGGCTTTGGCGAGTGAAAGATTGGTGTCGAGCACCCCTAGTACCTTCTGCTCGGCGGGGTGCGCGTGGCAATCGGCGTTCGAGCATCCCGGCTGGTTTTCGATGGGCGTGATGATGCCCAGAATTCGCTGGCCCTTGCCATCGCGGTAAATGCGGAATCGGTCGGGACGGTCCAGCCTGGCCAGCGGCTGAGATTGCACGTGGCAGCCATAACAGGCCTCCGCGCCTTTGTCGACGATGTGCCCGACCTCAGCCGTGTCCGAGGAGTAGCTGATCTGGCCCTCTTTGTCGAAGATGCGAACCCTCACCATGCCGGGCTCGTCGGCCATGGTTGCGATCGCGTGGTACATCCCTTCGCGATCATTGCGCAGCATGTAGTAGTTCGTGCTGCGCTTGATCACGTCACTGACGCGTTCCGCGCTGGTCAGGGTCGCGGCTTCCAGGTGTTGGCGGTGAAGGCGAACGTTGAGGTAGCCCAAGAGCGCGAAAGTCCCTGTCATCACCATCAGCAGCAGGCTGATCAGTTTGACGCTGAGGCTGTGGGTAAGCTTCTTCCAGCGTCCTCGGTCTGGCTCAGTCTCCGGCATGGCCTAGCACAGGAGTTGTCACGAGCGAGTGTGGCTCCCCCTTCTCATGGCTCTCCTCGGCAGGAAAAATCGGTAGATATTTCACGGCGAGGCCGAACAGTGCGAAGCCTGCCGCGATGATCGCACCCGTCACAGCTATTTCTGTCCACTTCGGGATGTAGTGCCTGCCAACCACCGACTCCTGTCCCGTGATGCTGACGTTCAGCCGATTGGTGATGAATCCCAACACCACCAGTACGGCCGCCAGGTAGAGACCCTGCGCCGTCGTTCTGATCTTTTTTTGCGAGAGCAGGATGAGTGGCAACAGCAGACTCAAGCTGATCTCGAGCCAGAAGAGGTAGACCTCATATCCCGGTTGCAGGAGCATCTTCAGTACGCCCCGGTGCAGCAGATCTTCAAAGCGCAGAATCCCGTACACCGAGAGCACAACAACCAATACCCGGCCCAACTCCTGGAGGATCGGCAACTCAAGCTGCTGTCCGAAATACTTCGAACTCATCGACGATTCGAAGATGATCATCGCCAATCCGACGGCGATCGCCGACACGAAGAAGAAGACGGGAAGCAGCGGCGTGTACCAGAGCGGATGAAGCTTTTCCGGCATGATCAGGTACACAGTGCCCAGCGATGACTGGTGCAAGGTGGAGAGAATGACCCCCAGGATCACCAGCGGGATCAGTGCCGCCCGCACAATCTTCAGCGGCTTCTGCAGATTGAAGCGTTCCAGCACGATAGGCGAGAACTCGAGCGAGAGCACGGTGGTGTACAGCATCACGCAATAGGCAACCTCGAACATCACCGAGTGCGGATTGCGCATCACCAGCGGATGCCAGATGCGGTAGGGCCGCCCCAGGTCGTACATGAGCGCCACGCACACCAAGACGTAACCGAGAAACGCGGTCAGGATCGTCGGCCGCACGATCGGGTGCAGTCGCTTGATGTTGAAGATGTGCACCGCCGCGGTCAGCGTGAATCCACCGGCCGCCAGCATCACGCCGCAAAGAACGTCGAACCCGATCCAGATGCCCCAAGGGAATTGATCGTTCAAGTTGGTCGACGGTCCTAGACCCCGAGTGAAGCGCACCAGCGTTCCGTAGAAGCCCGCCACCATCAGGAACAGAAAGACCGCCTTCCAGAAAGTGAACTTGATCTTCATTTCTCGCTCTCTTTCCGAACCCCAGTCTCCGGTCCATGACCACCTTCCACAGCCGCAACTTCCTCGCGGCGATGCGTGATCCACCAAACGCCGCCCAGCACCATTCCACCCAGCGGCACGAATTCTGGTATCCGTGACAGTACTCGGTACGTGTACATGGGCAGGGGATCGCGAGTGAGATCGGTGCGATAGCCAAATTCCTCGAAGGGCACGCTCGACAGCAGCAGCACCGACGTCCCGCCTACCTCGCTGACGCCGTAGATGTGCTCGATATATTTCCCCGGATTGTCGCGGATACGTTGCTGGGCCTCGGCGATGAGTTCCTCCCGCTCGCCAAACTTGGTCGCCCCGGTGGGGCAGATTTCAGCGCAAGCTGTGGGTTTCCCGGCCTGCACACGGTCAGGACACATGGTGCATTTCTGCACGCGTGGCAAGAGCTTGTTCCATTCGTACTTGGGCACGCTGAACGGGCAAGCCACCATGCAGTATCGGCAGCCCATGCATCGATCTTCTTCGTAGATCACAGGCCCAGCGGCAGTCTTCCGCAGCGCTCCCACCGGGCATACCGAGGCGCACGCCGGCTCCGCGCAGTTCATGCACAAGCGCCGCATAAACTTGTCGCCCTTGGTCAGCACAACCGTGAACTTGTGTTCCGATTGAATCTCTTCGGCCGCGACCGCGTCGCTGTAGGGAAGCTTGTTCTGTCCGGCACACGCGCCTTCGCATTGTTTGCATCCGATGCAAATGGTCGCGTCGTACAGCAGCGCTTTGCTCATGGATATCTCTCCGGCCCGCGCCTGCGTGGCGCCTCCGCTCCAGAGAGATAAGAGGTAGATGGGGGAGTAACTCTACGTCTGGAGAAGAGGCCAAACGCACAGAGGCGAGGCCCTTCACGCAAGACTGTCCCGGGTCCACGGAAAACTGATACCGGGACCCGGGGTGGCTGCTCCTATCCTGGACGCGAGGCTTTGAGGCGCCCCCTTAGCCGGTTGCGGACGGAAGACTTCGGTCCGAATCAGGCCTTGGATTAGTGCGACGTGCTACTGGGGGCGACCTCACGCCTCCTGCCAGCCCCACCGGATCGCTCACGGCCAGGCTGGTGCGCAAAAGGGAACAGCCGGTCCTTTATTTCTGCAAGGTACGGATATAGGCAACGACCGCCTTCACCTGGTCCGGTGTCAACGACTTCGCGACGCCCGCATGCTTCGGCTTCTCCATGACGGCCTTTTCCAGGTCCCCATCCGACGCTTTCTTCGCTTCGTCGCCGATCAGGCTCGGGATCTTCGCCGCCGGTTTGCCGGTCGCGTCTGCGCCGTGGCAAGCCGCGCATTTCGTCTTGTAGATGGCTGCACCATCCTCGGCTGCCCACGATAGGTTCGGGATCAGGATGAACAGAGCCACCGCGATAGTCATCACTAACATGACCAGCTTCGTCGTCTTCATGAGTGCTTTCCTCTCCTTGGTGATATCAATGAAAATATGAGCAGTGGCTGTACTCGCGGTTCGAGCCGGGTTGCAGCGAAAATTGGCCACTGATGAAGCCTCTTGCGGAAGAACGCTGTAACAGAACTCAGCACCTTCCACGTACGTCCATTAGTGTCAGCTTCTTGGAGAGGAGCTGCTGTGATTCGAGTCACCCTGGCACGTGACCAAGCACAGGGCCCGATGTGTTGGTGAGGCGGGACGTTAGGTGGGGAGGCCAGCAAGCCCGTACAACCAGGCGATCAGCGTTTGGACGCGGTTCTGGCTAACGCACCAAAAATACCGTTCCGGCCAGGATCACCCCAATTGTTCCCATCAACAATCCCAACCGCCAAAACATGCGCTTCCCGGAGAGCAGGGTGATCGACGAGATCACCAGAGCAATCTCAAGAAAAACCTCACCCAAATCGAACCGGTCCGCCTTCCTTTGTTCGAGGGCGACTTCCTGCTCCAGCTTGCGAGCCTCGCTCTCGATCTCCTTCTGATCGTCTTTGTATTTCTCGGCCTCGGCCAGGTACTCTTCGCGGACCTTGGCCAGGGCCTCGGTGTTGCTAGCGGGAACGATTGCAGTCAGATTCGCAAACAGCTTGTCTTCGTGCCCGCGAATATTCTTGGCTTGAAAATAGGCCCATTGATCCGAGGCCTTGGACTGATTGAGCACCGCTTCGGTCGCTGCCCGGTGCCCCAGCAGTGACACGATCGCCACCAGAACCGCCAGGATAGCCATGGTCAGGGAAACTGGCGCCAGGCTGGGATTATGTTTGGCATGCTCAGCATGCTCGTGCAATTCATGCAGTTCTTCAGAACTCATGCGTACCCTCAGAAAGATTGTGAAGCAAGGATGATAATAGATACCGGTTGGCACGAAAAAGTTGGCTACGAGTCACGAGCTACGAGCCATCAGCTCAGGGCCACCAGCAGTTGCCAGAAACTGACGACCGGAGACTGACGACTGCCTCACTCTCCCATCACCTTCACGATCACTCGCTTATCCCTCTGTCCGTCGAACTCGGCATAGAAGATGCGCTGCCAGTGGCCCAGATCGAGCTTGCCTGCCGTGATGGGGACTATCACTTCATGATGGATGAGCAACGCCTTCAAATGCGAGTCGCCGTTGTCCTCCCCAGTGTCGTGATGCTTGTAATCCTTTCGGAAGGGCGCCAGACCCTCGAGCCAGTGATCGATGTCTTCAATCAGCCCGTTCTCGTTGTCATTCACGTACACTCCGGCCGTGATGTGCATGGCGGATACCAGCACCATGCCTTCATTGACCGCGCTCTTTTTCACCGCATCTTCCACCTGCGGCGTGATGTGCACGTAGGCCCGATGGGTTCGCGTGCGAAATGATAAGTATTCCGTAAGAACTTTCATGATTCATCCCCGTGAAAATGATGTGTAACTATCCTCAGTTTCGCAGATAATGCCTTGGAGATCTCGCAAGGAGTCTAGTGGAAGGCTTTCAAAGCGACCTGCAGGCACTCAGAGAACTCGTACGCGACCTTGCGCAACGTGTCGATCGGCTGGAACGCAAGGTGAACGTCGCCGCCCCCGAGCCTCCCGCAGTCCATGTCTCCCCGCCGCAGGCTCCGCAAGCCTCTCAACCTTCTGTGCCTCCTCCCCAACTGTTCGAGCGAGTAGCAGACCTGCAACCGCGCCCCGATACTGATCAAGCTGACCTAGAGTCGAGGATCGGCTCTCACTGGCTGAACCGCATCGGCATTGCGGCGGTGCTGATTGGTGTCTCCTACTTCCTGAAGTATGCCTTCGACAACAACTGGATTGGTCCAGCCGGCCGCGTGACGGTCGGATTGCTCGCCGGAATTGGGATAGTGGTCTGGAGTGAGCGCTTCCGCTCGCGCGGCTACCAGGTATTTTCTTACTCCCTGAAGGCCTTGGGCGTTGGCGTCCTGTATCTATCGCTCTGGGCAGCGTTTCACGTTTACGCCCTCATTCCCAGCGGAGTCGCTTTTGCAGCGATGCTGGCCGTAACGGCCTCGACCGCCGCCCTGGCTATCTCGCAGGACGCCGAAATCCTTGCGGCTTTCGCGTTGACCGGAGGCTTCACCACGCCTCTGCTGCTGGCGACTGGAGTTAATAAGGAACTTCAACTCTTCTCCTACGTCGCGCTGCTCGACCTGGCAGCCGTCCTGATGGTAGCGCGCAAACCCTGGAGGCGGTTGCTGGCGCTCGCCTTTGTCGGCACATTGGTGCTTTACATTGGCTGGGATTCGGAGTTCTACAACCGCAGTCAGCTGAATCTGACGCTGGCGTTCGCAACGCTGTTTTTCATCATCTTCGCCGTGGCGCCGCTGCTCGCGCGCCAGCCGGAAGGCGAGATTGCACCCTTTGCGGCGATCCCGCTATTTCTCGCGTTCATCAATGCCGTGGTTTACTTCGTCCAGGTCTACGCGATGTTTGAGGAAGTCGACAAACATGCAATGGCCTGGTTTGCCCTGGCGCTGGCGGCAGTCTACATCTTTCTCAGCAAACAGACTCAGCGCTACTATCCCGATCCTGCAAACATCCAGCGCCTTCACTACCTCCATCTTGCGTTGGCCATTGGATTCATCACCGTCGCCATTCCGATCCGTCTGGATGGCCACTGGATCACCATTGGCTGGCTGGTCGAAGCCGCGGTCCTGCTGTGGCTCGGCGATCGCATTCGCTCAACCTTCCTGAACGCGTTCGCGATCGGCGCCATCGCTCTCGGAGTCGTGCGCCTGCTGGCCGTCGATAACTTCGAAGTCGCCACCCTCATTTTTAACGCGCGCATGGCGACGTTTGCGGTTGCGATTGCCGTTCTTGGTGCGTTGGCCTGTTATGCCAGCCGGCGCCCCGACGAGTTCAACCAGCGCTCTGCCCAGATCGCCATAGTTGCCCTGAACGTTCTCGCATTGACCGCCCTGAGTCACGAGGTGGCCGATTTCTATGGCCGCCAGCAGGTCGCGATTCAACCTGCCTATCGCGGGGGAACGTACCCGCAGTATGATGCGGCCTATTCCGCGAACGCACGCGGCATCCGTCTGGCCGAAGATTTCACCTACTCCGCTCTCTGGATGGCCTATGGAGCGATGCTGATGATTGTCGGTTTCTGGCGTCGATCGTCTTTCGTGCGCTGGCAGGCACTGCTGTTGATCGCCGTTACAATCATCAAGGTGTTCGTCTACGACGTCTCCCAACTCGACAAGGGATACCGCATTCTCAGTTTCATCGTGCTCGGAGTTCTGTTGCTGACCATTTCGTTCGTCTATCAGAGAGATTGGCTGCAGTTGTCCGGCGCTAACAAAAAGTCGCAGGAGCACGCGTGAAGCGCCGCCTATTGTTGCTGCTATGCATGATGATCCTCGTCATTTGGGCGCTAGCGGCGAATCCCGAACCGGAGATCCAGTACTTCAAGCAGGCACGCGATGTCTCCATCCCGAAGCCCGATCACCAGGCTTACGTAGTCATTGATACCGCCATCTGGACCCATGCCAGGCCGGATCTCGCGGACCTGCGTCTCTACGACGGCAGTGTTCAGATGCCGTATCAACTGGTGTCGGAGAATGCCTCCACGACCGCGCAGGAAGTCGAAGCCAAGATGCTGAATCTTGCGCAGAACGGCGACCACGCAGAATTCGATCTCGACTTATCGCCGCTCAACGAATACAACCGCATTCACCTCGCGATCGATCGCGAAGATTTCGTGATCACGGCTTCCGTGGCGGGCGGCGACGCACTCGGCGGCGCCTCCACCCAGTCCCCGTCGTCCTCGACCCTGTTTGACTTCTCACGCGAGAACCTTGGATCGAACTCCACCATCGCTCTGCCGCTCTGGAGTTTTCGTTACGTGCATGTGCGTTTGTCCCCAGGCATTCTCGCCAAGGACGTAAAGCAAGCCACCGTGTCTTACATTCAGGAAAAGAAAGCAGCCTGGACGAACGCGGGTACCTGCCGGTCCGACGGGGACCTCAAACACATCTCGGTCTTCACCTGTGATATCCCAACGGCCATCCCGGTGGACCGCATTCAATTCGATATTCCAGCGGAGCGCGTGAATTTCCGCAGGCAGATCACGATCGTCAACGAGAAGGGAACGCAACTAGCTACCGGGAACATCAGCCGCGTGCGCATAAACCGGGGTGGCGCCACCGCTCTCTACGAGGACCTCACCGCCAATGTCTTCGCGGACTACACGGGACGTCTGACGGTGAACGTCGACAATGGAGACGATCCTCCCTTGCCCATCCGCCAGATTCGCCCACAAAGCGTCGAGCGGCGCCTGTATTTCGAGCCGCAAGGGAAAAGCAGTCTGAAGCTGTATTACGGAGACGAAAAGCTGGCAGCGCCGATCTACGACTACACTAAGCTCTTTCACGAAGATTCGACGGCCGCACCGGCACAACTGGGCAACGAGACCGCGAATGCCATTTACGCGGCGCGACCGGACGAACGCCCGTGGTCCGAGAAGCATAAGGCGGTCTTGTGGGCGGCGATGTTATTGGCGGTCGCTGTTCTAGGGAGTCTCGCGTTCCGAGCCTTGAAAACGGAAACGCAGAAAAGCGGGTAACACAACAACGCCGTGGGCGCCCAATCGCTAAGCTGGCTGCTTCTTTGCCGTCTCAAGCCACCGCAGCCGGGCGACCACTAGCCGGATGTCTTCGAATGATATGTCCGCTGGCAGCGATTCCTTGATGGGCTTGAGCCACTGAATTCCGACTTTCATACAAGCGGCTTCAATCACCGATCGCCGCGTGGGATCCACCCACTTCTCATCAAACGTAATCTCACCCTGCTCGACCAGTGCGGCCACTGTGTTCACAACAGTCCCCAGTTGCCGTTGTCGCAAGACGGCAATCTCGCCCAGGCTCTTACCCTCGTTCAAAAGCCGTAGCGTTTCCTCCGCGGGCGAGGTTTTGCGCTCCTGCGGAATGACCGCTCGTGCACCACGTTCAAAGTCGCGCAGCGCCTCAAGAATCTGCTCACCGTATGCTTCAATCTTGCGTTCCCCGAATCCGGTGACCGAATTTAATTCTCCCAGCGATTTCGGCCGCACGCGGCACAACTCCTCCAGCGACGTGTCGTGCATCACGATGAAAGCCGGCATGCTAAGTCGTTTCGCCGTGGTCCGCCGCCATTCTCGAAGATAGTCGCCTAGGCCGTCATCCGGCTTGGGTGCGCTTCGTGGAATGAGTGCCGGCTCCCCGGTTCGCGTGATCCTTAGTTTGCGCCGCCCGCTGCGATACGCCTCCTGCACCGGGACCGACATCCACTGTGGCCGTGAGCCGCACACATCGCATGCGGCGCACGACTCCCACTTCGGCGTTTCCCCGAAGTGAAGGCAGATTTGGCGGTGCCGGCACCGCGGACTCTCGGCGAAATCGCGGATCTTGCGATAGCGCTCCCAGGCCCGCTCGGTCTCTGCGGGATCGGAAATCTGGCTGATGAAATGAGCCAGCAGCGCAGCATCGCGCTTCTGCCACAGCAGAATGCAGTCCGCCGGACGTCCATCGCGACCGGCGCGGCCTGCTTCCTGGTAATACTGTTCAATCGACTTGGGCAAAGAAAGATGAATCACCGCCCGCACCGAAGCCTTGTTGATGCCGAGACCGAAGGCAATCGTGCCCACCAGCACGCGCACTTCGTCCGACATCCACCGTTCCTGATTGCGCCGTCGCTCGTCGCCTTCCATCTTGCCGTGATACCCGATGGCCGAAATGCCTTGCTCCTCGAGCATGTCCACCGTCTCCTCTACGCGGGCGATGGTCGGGGAGTAGACGATGACGTTGCCCTCGGTGGTGTCCTTGAGAGCACGCACCAAAAGTTGAGTCTGGGAGTTCGCATCGCACTGTTTGACCACATAGCGCAAATTCGGCCGATGAAAACTGGCGATGTACTTGTGAGGATCTCTCAGCTGCAGCTGATGAAGAATGTCGTGCCTGACGCGCCGGGTCGCGCTTGCCGTAAATGCAGCAATCGGACGGTCTGGGAATTGTTGCCGCAGTCGGCTCAACTGGCGATATTCCGGGCGAAACTCGTGCCCCCACTCAGAAATGCAGTGCGCTTCATCAATCGCAAAGAAGGCGACGGGCACGGTGCGGAGCCAGTCGAGAGTCTCCGGGCGAGCCAGACGCTCGGGCGAGAGGTATAGCAAGCGGAACTGTCCGGCGCGGGCTCGGCGCATGATGAGCGACTGCTCGTTCCCAGCCATCATGCTGTTCAGAACTGCCGCGGGAATGCCCATCTGCGCCAGTTGCGCCGCCTGGTCCTGCATGAGTGCGATCAGCGGCGACACGACGATTGCGGTCCTGCCGGTTGCCAGCGCCGGCAATTGGTAGCAAAGCGACTTTCCGCCGCCTGTGGGCATCACGACGCAGACGTCGTGCCCGGCAACCACACTGCCAACGATCGACTCCTGCAATGGTCGAAACGAACTGTAGCCCCAGTAGCGGTGCAGGGCCTCAAGCAGATCGCTGGGAGCGGTCACCTCACGAGTATATCGGGCAGGAAATCCACAGGGTCTGTGACCAGTGAACGGAGTCGAAGTGAGGGGAAGATGGGGAATCCGGGAGGTTCTTTGCGGTCTTTGCGCCGCGGCCTTTGCGAACTTTGCGGTTAAAGGGGTTGGGGGTCAGGGGAAAGCTCTTAACCGCCAAGTACGCAAAGCAATCGCGAAGCTCGCGAAGCAATATCTGCGCCCTCTGCGGTTTAAGATTTCGGAGCGCTTGCGTCAAATGAAAAGGACGACCACAAAGCTTCTACCGCATCGACTCCTCAACCTCCGAAATCCAATCCGGCCTCTTCAGCACCTCACGGGGTTTCGGCCCATCGGCCGCGCCAACAATTCCATCGCGTTCCATCAGGTCAATCAAGTGAGCAGCGCGCCCGTAGCCGATGCGCAGCCGCCTCTGCAACAGTGAAGTGGAGGCTTTCCCGAACTCCACCACCAGTCGCACGGCATCGTTGTAGAGCGGATCATTCTCCAACTCGCCCTCGCCGGCATCATTGCCCTCGCCGGCATCCCGCTCCTCACGCGGTGCCTCGGTGAATTCCTTAACGTATTCGGCGGAACCCTGGGTCTTCCAGAACTCAACCACCGCCGCGATTTCCTTCTCCGTGACAAACGGCGCGTGCAAACGATGTACGCGCGCCGACCCGGCCGGCAAGTACAGCATGTCGCCTCGGCCCAGCAGGGATTCCGCGCCGTTTGCGTCAAGAATCGTGCGGGAATCGACCTTGGTCGCCACACGGAACGAAATGCGTGCCGGGAAGTTCGCCTTGATCAAACCGGTGATCACGTCCACCGAAGGCCGCTGCGTAGCCAGCACAAGGTGGATGCCAACCGCGCGTGCCATCTGCGCCAGGCGTGTCACAGATTCTTCCACGTTGTTGCCATCGAGCATCATCAGATCGGCCAACTCGTCGATGATGATCACGATGTAGGGAATCGGCTTTTCTTCCGAATCTTCGGCGAAGAGGCTGGGCGTGCCGTCTTCCTCGAAGAGCTTGTTGTACTGATCGATGTTGCGGACACCCTTCTCCGCGAGCAACTTCAGGCGCCGTTCCATCTCACGGACTGCATTCCGCAGAGCGTAGGCGGCCTTCTTCGGCTCGGTGATGATTTCCGTCAGCAGATGCGGAATACCTTCGTAGTTCCCAAGCTCGAGCCGCTTGGGATCGACCAGAATCAGGCGCACCTGGTCGGGCGTGCTCTTGTACAGAATCGACATGATGAAGGCATTGATTGCCACCGATTTGCCGGTGCCGGTCGATCCGGCAATCAGGAGATGCGGCATGGCCGCAAGGTCGGCCACCGCGATGCGTCCATTGATGTCTTTGCCCAACCCTAGGGTCAGCTTCGATTTCGAGCCGATGAACTCCGTGGCCTCGATGTTCTCGCGCAACCAGATAATCTCGCGATCGCGATTCGGAACCTGAATTCCCACTGTGGATTTGCCGGCCATGCGCTCGACCAGAATGCTCTCGGCTTTCAGCGCAAGACACAGGTCCTCGGTGAGGTTGGTGATGCGGCTGTACTTCACGCCGGCTTCCGGCTTGTATTCGAACGTGGTGACGACGGGGCCGGGATTGATCTGGGTCACCTGCCCGTGTACGTCGAATTCGGAGTACTTCTCGGTCAGCACTTGCGCGAGCAGCTTGAGTTCTTCCGCATCCACCGACGGTTGCCCGTCCGGGCGGTGCAGCAGGCTGCTGGGAGGCAGTTTGAACCCACCGGCAATGCGTGGCAGCGTCGTCTTGTGCTTGGGAGCGCTGTCGGCGCGTTCGGAAACTTCGGGCACGATGACGCCAGCTTCCGCGCGGGGTAACGCAGCAGCGCCCAAGGAAGCCATCTGCTCTTGAGTTGCGCCACGTTTCGGTTCCTCGTTGGCAGAGCCCATCATGCGTTCAATCCCGGTCCGGGGTGCAACCGTAGCGCCGGCATCTTGCCGGTTGTCCTGCGGGCGTCCCGCCCGCTGCTCAACGGGCGCAGGAGTCAGTGTCCTTCCCGGAATCAGCTGGGCCGTAACCACCGGCTTTGCGGCCCGCCGCCTATCTAGTTCCTTCTGCATCCGGCGCTTGGCATGCTCCTCGCGCCAATCACGCCAGCGATCGCGCAACGCAAACACAAAAGCAAAGCGTGTCGGAATCCAGACCTGTAAGGTGGAGAACGAGAACGCGGTCGAAAGGTACAGCGCGACCGCAAGCACCGTCGCGCACACGATGTACGCCCCGGCGAGATTCAGATAATGAATCAGGAAGTCGCCGACGATCCGGCCGACCAGGCCTTCCATCGGAATGACCCCGAGCCAGCGGACACTTCCCGGGAGCAGAGCGAGAAATGCGGGAACGAAGATCAGCAGCCAGAAACCGCCCAGACTCTTCGCAACCGGCGATTGCACCTTTCGCGAGCGAAACCAGCGCGCGCCCAACAGGGCGGGGAACACGGGCAACAGAAAAGCCCCGACGCCGAACGCCTGCAGGCACAAATCCGACAAGACCGCACCGACGATGCCAATCCAGTTGCGTGCCCCCCGCACAGTCGTCAGCACCGAAGCGCTGTTGAACGATGGGTCGAGCGGCGAGTAGGACGCGAGCGCGAGAAAAAGGAGGAGCGCGGAGACACACAGCAAGAACCCGATCAGCTCATTGAGCCGCCGGTTGCTGGTTGGGTTGAATAGCCGCGAAAAAGTCTTCATTAGGGCGTATTCCGCACCAGTACCCGCGGAAAGACAAAGCGGCAACCAGTGGCCGAGTGCGCCAGAGCCTCTCGATTATGCCAAGAACCCGCCCCGCCGACAACGACGGAATCTCCCGCTGTCGTATCGACTTAGTGTCCTGTGCAAGAAACTGCGGCTGCCAACGCGGTCCGAAAAGGTGAACGTAGCGCCGGCGTCTCGCCGGCAGTCCCGAGGGCGTCCCGCCCTCGGACTGAGCCACAGACCCTCATCCAGCGAGTCTCGCCGCAAAAACGAGCACCGCGATGCCGACTACAATCCTGTAAACCGCGAACGGTGCGAAACCTCGTTTCCGCACCCAAGCCATGAACCAGGCCACGCTCGCGTAGGCCACAACAAACGACACCATGAACCCAATCGCCAGCACGACCCATTCGTGCGAGGTCAACGTACTCACGCCAATCGGATTCTCGCCCTTGCCGCGCAGCGATTTCAGCAGCGTGTAACCCGTAGCCACCACCATGGTCGGCATTGACAGAAAGAACGAAAACTCCAGCGCCGCGGCACGCGACATGCCCGCCACTTGACCGCCCGCGATTGTCGCCATGGATCGCGATGTCCCGGGAAACACCGCCGACAGAATCTGGCAAAGTCCGATCCATATGGACTGCCCGAGGCTCATATCCTCCATGCGCCAGGTGCGTATCGGACTCCCGGCCGTGCCCGGTCCGGCCTTTTCCCAGGTAGCCTTGCTCGCGTCCACCGCCCACATAACGATGCCGCCAATCAGCAAGGCCGCCCCCATAACATACAGGCTCTCAAGATTCTTGCCGATCACCTTGGTCAGGAGGTAAGAGGGAATCGCCGTAATCACGAATGCAATCATCGTCAGGCCCAACGGGTGCGTGAGAACGTTGCGATCCCCGCGTTCGCCGCCTGGAAACGTAGATAGGAACTTCGCAATCCGCTCGCGAAAATACACCGGCAGGCAGAGGATCGCGCCCAGTTGAATGACGATCGAGTACATCTTCCAGTACCCGTCAGAAAGGGAAACGTGCAGCAAGCTTTCCGCGATGCGCAGATGCGCGGTCGAGCTGACAGGCAGGAATTCGGTGACGCCTTCGACGACGCCAAGCAACAACGACAGCAAATAGTCGTTCAAGCTTCCTCCCGGAAGAAGATCTAGTATCACAGAGTTTCGCGAAGGTCAGATTGTGAAGTTTGATGCGCGAGAAGAGGAACGACAAGTAAGAATGGAGAATAGGAAGTTCAAGAATTGCAACGCATCGAGCTTCTCGCGAACCAAACTAGCGAAAACGAAGGGAAGTCCGTCCAATTCTGAGAACTGAGAACTACCTCTTACTCCACCGCATTCCCAAACGTAGGCACATCCTGCTCGACAAGAAACTTCAGTCTCTCTGCGCGCGCGGCCCAGTCCGATTGCGGATACTGCGAGATAATCCTTTGCGTCAAGGCAATCGCCTTGCCCTTAGCCTCCTCGGCTTTCTTCTTTTCTTCCTCAGTTTTGTATATATCCACCAGTGCAGCGCGCCGTCTGGCCGCCTGGTATAAAGCCTCGGGCGCCGCCGGAGAGCCGGGCCTGTCAGCCGCATACTTCTCATAGTGGTCGGCTTCTTTCTCCGGACATTTCGACGTCCCCTGCCATTCGCCGCAAAGCTTGTTCTCGATCAGGTGATACGCAGCGAGGTCCGCCCACTTGGTGCCCGGAAATCTCTTCATGACCTCTTTCATCCAGTCTTCGTTCATGCCTTCGCGCAATCCGGGGTCGCGTTCCTTTGCCGATGGCCTGGACATCACATCCGCTCGCTCCACTTGCCAGCGAATGTCAGCGGCACGATACAAAGATTGTCCGGCCAGCGGCGAATTCGGAAACAGGTCATACACGCGGTAGTAAAGGCGTAACGCGTCCTTGTCGGCGTCGCGCCGTCCGTGGCGGCGGCTGGCTTCGTCCTCGGCGTCGGCAGCCTCTCCGAACACGATCTTGTCTCCGTTAGGATTCGTGCTTCGCACAAACCCTTTATCCACAATCCAGCCGCTGATGGTTTTTTCCTCACCGAGCAATGCCTCGACGTGTGCCCACTGCCCGCTCGTATTCTCCAGCACCACAAGTTCGCGCCCACGCTCGATCTCGGCCAGCTTGGTCGAATTCGCATCTGGCGATAGGTACATCTTCGCCACGCGAATCAGCGTGCCGTGTTCCCCCGCGGCGAGTGCGACAGGCGGTTGCGGATGGAAAGACAGAAGCAGCAGCGTCAGCAGGAACAACGAGGAAATCCGCACAACGGCGGAAACCTGCATGGTCGAGACCTCGATGGGATGAAGATGGAGCGGAAATTAGATTTTACACTGCGATCCGCGCATACAGCCGGAATGATTCGGTATAAGGGCGCGTCGATGGAGGGACGCGCGTCCTCGCCCGGCGAGCAAGACGCCCGCGGCTCCACCGAGTCTATCTCCGCACTTCCGCGAGCATAGCGGGCTCGATGTTGCCGCCGCTGATGACCGCAACATGAACCGTCGCGCGCGGCAATTCCTTCCTCCGAAACAGAAATCCCGCGACCGACACGGCACCGCTCGGCTCCGCCACCGTCTTCGGATTTGCTGACAGTCGCCGCATCGCTTCGCGAATCTCGTCCTCCGACACCGTCACAATGTCGTCCACAAACTTCCGGATATGCTCGAAGTTGATAGCCCCAATGCTCTGCGTCCGCAAACCATCCGCCACCGTCCGAGTGACTTCTTCAGCCTCAAGGTTCACCACCTTACCCGCTCGTAAACTGGCCTGCGCGTCGGCAGCCAGTGCTGGTTCGACTCCAATGACTTTCACTGAAGGCCGGCTCAATTTGATGGCTGCGGCCACGCCGCTGATCATGCCCCCTCCGCCCACCGGCACCAGCACAATCTCAACGTCGGGCACCTGCTCCAGGATCTCGAGCCCCATCGTTCCTTGCCCCGCGATTATCTTTTCGTCGTTGTAAGGAGGAACGATCGCATAGCCATGTTGGGCGGCGAGGTCTTCGGCTTTCTGCTGGCGTTCCTGGCTTCCCGCGCCGACTTTCACGATTTCCGCACCCATCCCGGCGGTCGCGTCCAGTTTGATCGCGGGAGCATTTCCGGGCATCACGATTACGGCTTTGGTATCGAGAGCGCGCGCCGCGTATGCCACCCCCTGTGCATGGTTGCCGCTCGAATAGGCGATGACTCCGCGCTTGCGCTCTTCAGGAGTGAGCGAGGCGATCTTGTTATAAGCCCCACGCAGCTTGAACGCACCAATGGGTTGCAGGTTCTCAAGCTTCAGAAAAAGACGGCGCGGGTCGCCGGGATCGGAAATCTCGGCCGTGACATCGACGGCCGGCGTGTGAACAGTGATTCCGTTCAGCCGGGCGCGCGCTTGCTGGATATCTTCGAGAGTGACGATGGTGGACGCTCCTGGAAAGTCGCGAGCTCCAAGCTTCGAGCCGCAAGCAAAGGTCAAGTAACAGAGATGATTTTGGCGGATAACAGGACTCGAAAACTCTAAAGCTGCCGCGAGGGCAAAACAACCGACGGTGCCCCACGTTCGCGCGTTTTCTGCGCTAACGTGGGTCTGCATGCTGCCTGGAGGCCCCATGTCGCAACCTTAGTGGTAAACCCAGGTTAGCGCCCAAAAGCGCGGGCGCGAACCTGGGGCACCGGCTAAGGACTCTGGTAACTCGTAGCTCGCAGCTAGATCTCGAGTATCACCGGCATAATCAGCGGCCGCTTCTGCGTCTGCTTGCTGATATAGCGTTTGAGGTCCGCGCGGATTTTTTCTTTGATGACGCCGTAATCCGCCTTCTCTTCGTCGCTGGACACCTCTAGCGTCTGCATCACGATCTGCTTGGCGCCATCCAGCAGGCCATCTTCTCCGGGGTTGAACCCGCGGGTCACGATTTCCGGCGACGTCTCAACCACTCCGGTCAGTTTGTTGATCGCAATGATAGGCAGCACGATGCCGTCTTCGCTGATGTGACGACGGTCCTTGACGATCAGATCCTCAATGACGTCCGTCCGCGATCCAGAGTCGATGCACACGCGTCCCACGTTCACGCGACCGGCCTTGCGCGCGCCCAGTTCGTCAATTTCCAGGACGTCGCCGCTCTCGATGAGCATGACCTTCCCGACCGATCCGTGCATCGATCCGGCCATCTCGGCGTGCAGCTTGAGCTGGCGATATTCCCCGTGCACCGGAATGAAGTAGCGCGGCTTGACCAGGTTGATGATCAGCTTCAGTTCTTCCTGGCTGCCGTGACCGCTGACGTGGATCGGCGGCGACGAGCCGTCTTCGTAGATCACGTGCGCCTCGCGCCGAAACAGGTGATCGATCATGCGGTAGATCGCCTTCTCGTTCCCCGGAATGATGCGCGACGACAGCACCACCGTGTCGCCCTTCTCGATCTTGGCATGCTTGTGGTTGTCCACGGCTGCGCGCGACAGCGCCGACATGGGCTCGCCCTGCGTGCCGCTGATCAAGACGCAAACCTTCTTCGGCGGATGATTTTTCATGTCGCCGGGATGGATCAGCAATCCCTCGGGGATTTCGACGTACCCAAGGTCTTCGGCGATCTCGGCCGAATTGTTCATCGAGCGCCCGATGAAGGCGATCTTTCGGCCATGCTCGAACGCGAGGTCCACGGCCAGCTTGATGCGATGGATGGAAGAGGAAAAGCAGGAGATAAACAGTCGCTGCTCAGTCCGCGCGAAGACTTCGTCGAACTTGCGCCGCACCGCGCGTTCGCTTGGGGTGTAGCCTTTGCGTTCAACGTTGGTCGAGTCCTGAAGAAGGGCCAACACACCTTCTTTGCCGTACTCGGCAAAGCCGTGCAGGTCAAAGAGACGGTTGTCGGTCGGCGTGGGATCGACCTTGAAATCTCCGGTGTGAATCACCACACCCAGCGGCGTATGCACCGCCAGCGCCACGCAATCGACCAGGCTGTGCGTCACCTGAATGGGATGAACGGTGAACGGCCCGATCTTGACGCGCTCTCCTGGACGAATCTCGCGCAGGTCCGCGTCATCGAGCAGACCGTGCTCGTCGAGCTTGTCCTCAACGTACGCCAGCGTAAACTCGGTGCCCCACACGGGAACATTCAGTTCGGAAAGAACCCAGGGCAGCGCTCCGATGTGATCCTCGTGACCATGTGTCAGAAAGATTCCGCGCACCTTCTGCCGGTTCTCGGTGAGATAGGAAATATCAGGCACGACAATGTCGACACCCAGCAGTTCGGCTTCCGGGAACATCAGCCCGGCGTCAATGACGATGATGTCGTCCGCCCAGCGCAGGGCCATGCAGTTCATACCGAACTCGCCCAGCCCGCCGAGGGGCACAATTTGCAGTTTTCCGGATGGCATGAAGAAATGATGCTAGCACACGCACGAACCCGCCGATCATCGCGAGTTATGCATTCAAGCAGCCTTCAGAAGACTCGTCATCTCCAGTCAGTCAGGCGAAGCCGAACGGAGTCGAGGGACTTGTGTTTTACGAGAAGAACGAAGCGACGGGAAATCCGTCGGGCGAGGACACCCCACGCTCCATCACGGAAGCTTCCCACGATGGCGGGTATCCCGTCCAAGCTCCGCTTGGGCGGGGTTTTTATCAAGTGCCGCACAAGCCGAATGAATCCCCTTTGAACCACGTTGCAGCCTGCGCTATGTTGAATTAGGTGGCCACTGGCCCCGTGCAACCGCATCCAACCATCATGTCGAACGATCACAAATCCTGGCTTCGCCGGCGCGTCGAATCCGGCCTGGCCAAGGGCCTCACCCACGCCCACGAAACGGTCAAGGTGAACCCGGACAAGTTCCTCATCCAACTGCGCGCCGCTTACGATTTGCCGGTCACCAGCTTTAAAGGCATGCAAAGCGTGGATGTCGGCCAGCTCGATGATGTCGCCGCCTCGATCCTGCGCAGCAGCACAAAAATGGCGGCCATCCAGGGAGCTGGCTTCGGCCTTGGAGGCTTGCTCACCGTAGTGCCCGACCTTGGCCTCCTGTCGGCCATCACCGTACGCACCATCGAGAAGCTGAGCCTAATCTACGGCTTCGAATTCAATACCGACGACGAAATGGCCGAACTCTGGATCGCGGCCGCCAGCGCCGCGGGCGTCGATATCAGCCGCGAGTTGCTCGAAAAAGAGGTCATCAACAAGTTCATTCCGCGCGTGATTCAGCGCATCGCCGCACAGGCCAGCGGGGAAGTGGTCGAGAAGTGGGCCGGCCGATTGATCCCGGTCGCGAGCTCATTAATCGGCGCCGGACTGAATTACTACTTCGTGCGAACCTGGGGGCAGAGAGCTCAAGCGCATTTCCGGCAGAGGCATATGGAGATGCGGCGCCGTGCCAACCTTCAGGTAATCGATCACCCCGAACTGTCGGCGGCGAAAGTTTCTGGATCCGGCAAGACAACCTAACTTCGCGGCAAACGAATCGCGTTACGATACATATTGCCCGCGAAAGGGCTACGGTCATTTCCTCGGAGGATCGCCTGTCATGGCTGCGATTTCTGATGCGTTGGTTCGCGAATTGTTAGACGGTCGATACATTGCATCTCTTGCAACCACGAATCCCGATGGTTCCATCCACGTGGTGGCCGTGTGGTACCACTTCGATGGGAGCCACATCAACATAGCGACATCCTCGCGCAGCCGCAAAGCTCGCAACTTGCTGGCTCGCCCGAAAGCGTCGATCATGATCGACGCACGCGATCCGCTGGCTTCCCGGGGTGTCAATATTGCCGGGAGCGTCCGAATCCTAAGCAAGGAAGATTCCTTGAACTGCAATTTGCAGGTTCACCGCAAATATCTCAGCGCACCCGCGCTCGCTGACCCTAGAGTAGGGAATGTCTTTGCGGCCTGGGACGACATCACTCTCCAGATCACGGCCACCTCAGTAAGGTCCTGGGACATGCGCGATGTCGATCGTCAGGTGTTAGGCGGCGCGTTCCAGCAAAACCCGGAATATCTTTTGCCGTTAGCGCAATAAACCGGTATTCAACTCCCTGCGCCAATAACTTCTGTGCGCTCCCTTAGAAACTCTGCTATACGAAGATCGTGTAGTCTGTTTCTTTACCATGCGCTCTTTTACCTGCTCCGCCATCCTCTTCGACCTTGACGGCGTTCTGCTCGATTCCACCCGCGTCGTCGCCGAGCAATACACCCGCTGGGCGCGCGAAAATGGTCTCGATCCCGACTACGTCATGGAGGCTGCGCACGGCGTGCGCACTGTTGAAGTGATTCAGCGTGTTGCTCCGCATCTCGACGCCGTTGCTGAAACCAAGAAGATCGAAGACCGCGAGGCCGCTGCCGATGGAATCGTTCAGATCCCGGGCGCTCTCGTGCTGCTGAACTCGATTCCCCGCGGCCGTTGGGCGGTGGTCACTTCCGGCACGCGATTTCTCGCCGTGAACCGCATGAAGAAATTCGGCATCCCCGTGCCGGACATCGTGGTCACCGCCGACGACGTATCGAACGGCAAGCCCGATCCCGAGCCCTACCGCCTGGGTGCGGAATTGCTGAAGACTGATCCCGCACAGTGTGTCGTGCTCGAAGACGCGCCGGCTGGGATCCGCTCGGCGCACGGCGCTGGCATGAAGGTCATCTCGCTGCCGTCAACCTACCCCAAGAGCGCACTTCATGAGGCCGACGCCATCGTTGGTGGTCTCTCCGACATCACGGTGACTGTGAACGGTGTCGCGGGAAAGATGACGCTGTCCCTGAAGTAGCAAGAATCCGCCTCGGGACGAGGCAATGCCAAGCATTCACGTAGAACCGAGGTTAGCGCCCAACGAACGGGCGCGAACCTGGGGCACCGTCTTATTGAAAACCGGTGGCAGCGTCTCCCAGACCAAAGAAATCCCCGCCCAATCGGAGCTTGAACAGGGCACCCGACTGGAAATTTTGATTGGTCCGAACGTCCTGAGACCCGACACCTGAGACCGAAGACCTACCTTTGCCTGTGACCTGTGGCCGCCTACCGCAGCCACTCCTCCAACTCAATTCCGCGATCCGTCTTCTCATCGCGATATTTCACGATCACGGGCGTATACAACGACAAATTCCATTCCGGACCCTTCTTCACCGCGCGCGACCCCGGCACGACCACGGCATTTTCCGGAACCTCGAGCGGTTTCTCGCCCGAGGCTCGATACACTTCCTCGCGAACCAGATCGTACAGAGGCGTCGACCGGGTCAAGATGGTCCCAGCCCCGAGCACCGCCCGCGTTCGCACCAGTGTCCCTTCGTAAACGCCGCAATTTCCCCCGACCAGCACATCGTCCTCAATGATGACGGGTGCTGCATTCACTGGCTCAAGCACGCCGCCGATTTGCGCGGCCGCGCTTAGATGCACGCGTTTGCCAACCTGTGCGCACGATCCCACCAACGCATGCGAATCGACCATCGTTCCTTCATCCACGTAAGCGCCTACGTTGATGAACATGGGCGGCATGCAGATCACGGACGGTGCCACGTAAGCCCCTACGCGCACTGACGAGCCGCCGGGCACCACGCGCACGCGATCTGCAACTGAAAATCGACGGGCAGGGAAGGTATCTTTGTCGACAAAGGCCAGCGCCTCGTCGCCCATCTCGGCAAGCACGCCCAAACGAAATCCCAGCAAAATGCCTTGTTTCACCCATGTGTTGACGATCCACCGGCCATCTTTTTTCTCAGCGGCGCGCACCTTGCCCTGCGTCAATGCATCGCGAAACGCAAGAAAAGTCTCCCGCGCATCCGGCCTGTGCTCGATCTCGCCTAAAGAAGACAGACGCTCAATGGAGGTTTGAAGAGATTTCATGGGGACCTTGATTGAAGAGGGAAATGCGCCCGATGTCAAATCTTGAGATCCAGTGAAAGGAGTGGATGGCACGTTCGTTTTGCGGGATGAGGGGCAGGCATCTTCAGCCTTCTCCATCGCTATTGTCGTCGGCGCATGAGATATCCGAGGAATGACAGCAAGCCCGAAAACCGGAACTCGCCATCGATGTAGTTTTCAATTACATAAAACGCGAAGTAGTAGAATCGACAAAACGCCCACACGGTTATTACCAACAAAGCAGCGGAAATCCAATTCGGAGATGGTAGCAACAGCATCGACCCGCCTAGCAAACCCAAAATGAGGAAGAGGCCTCCCTTGAAGAAGAGAAGCCTCTTGTCCGTCAGATCTTTCATGGGCGCGGGTGCATGTAGCGGTACGATTTAAGTGTAAGCACCAATCGTAAGAACGTGTGTCCTAAATACACTTGCACTCGCTACGAATCAAAATCCCCTGCATATCGTGCGCCACGGCTCGCGCTTCCGCCAGCGTCCCGTATGGGCCATGCCACTTGGCATGGTTCGCGTCATGTCCCGCTGGCCGCCCTTTCCCGTGATTGCACTGGCTGCACGTCGAGCGATGGAGCACGATCTTGTGCGGCCCGGCCAGCCAGTTCTCGTACACGAAGAACTCCGCTGTTTCCGGAGAAGGCACCGCCGGCTTCGAAATCAGTCCGACCTCGGTAGCAATCTTCTGAAGCTTTGACCGCGTATCGCGCCGCATGGGCAGCAGCGGTAGCCGGTACACTTCCTCAATCTTTCCCATCATTGCCAGTGCCGCTTTCACAGGCAAAGGGTTCGACTCGATGAAGTTCGCCTGCATAAGCGGCAGATACTTGCGGTGAATGTTGCGCGCGGTTGTCCAGTCGTTGTTCAGCGCGGCTCGTGTCAACGCTGCCATCTCTGCCGGAATTTCGTTGGATGCAACGGAAATAATCCCAACTCCTCCGAGAGCAATCACAGGAAGCGTGATGGCATCGTCGCCTGAGAAAACCAGAAAACCTTCCGGCACCGCGTTCAGCACCTCGGCGATCTGCGAGATATTTCCGCTGGCCTCTTTCACGCCGGCGATATTGGGCACTTCAGCAAGCCGGGCCAGAGTGCCCGGCTCGATGTTCGCGCTCGTTCGCCCCGGCACGTTGTAAAGGATCAGCGGCTTATCCACCGCCTCGGCGATCGCCTTGAAATGCCGGTACTGACCTTCCTGGGTAGGCTTGTTGTAGTAGGGCGTCGCGGTCAGAATTGCATTCACTCCCGGTCGCGACGCAACTTCCCGAGCCTTCTCCACCGCCTCTTGCGTAGAGTTCGAAGTCGCGCCTGCCACCACCGGCACGCGCCCAGCCACAACTTCGATGGTCGTATCTATAACCCGCAACCACTCGTCGCGTGACAGCGTCGGAGTTTCACCCGTCGTGCCGCAGGGAATCAGAAAATCAATGCCTGACTCCACCTGCCACGCCACCAGATTGCGCAGGGCCCCGTCATCGATGGACCCGTCCTGGTGAAATGGTGTGACGAGCGCTGTACCGCATCCACGCAGTTCCATATTGCCTAGGATAACTCCAGACATGTGCGCGAGGAAAATCGATCTATCGGCTCACGAGATGCCTGCAAGCGAGTGAGGGGTTGTCTGATGCTTGCGAGAGGCGGAGATTAAAGCTCGCGCCAAATGTCTTTGAAATCGTAGAATCCGGTCTTGCCGCTGAGCCATTCCGCACCAAGCACCGCGCCCTCGGCGTACCCGTAGCGCGATTTGGCATCGTGGCAGAGATAAATGCGGTCGTTGGGAGAGTCGAAGATCACTTCGTGCAGTCCGACCACGTCGCCTTCGCGGAAGGACGTTATCTCCAATTGCATACCGGATGCTTCTTCGATGATTCGCTGCAGCACAAGGCTAGTGCCTGAAGGCGCATCCTTCTTTTGCTGGTGATGGCGTTCAAAGATTTGTCCAGAGTACTTGTGTTTGAGAGCTTCAGACGCGGATCGAACTGTCTCAAAGAAGAGATTCACGCCGACAGAAAAATTGGCACCGTGCAGAAATCCGACGCCCGCCTTTTCCACCTGGGCGCGCACTGAGCCGGCGTGCGCATGCCATCCCGTCGTTCCAACCACCATGTTCTTCTTCTCGCGCAGGCACGCCTGAATGTTGTCCATCACGCAGCTCGGAGCAGTGAAGTCGATGACCGTGTTCACATCGCGCAAGAGATCTGGCGTGAGCGCCTCGCCGCCGCTATTTCCGTCCGCTCCGAGTACGCGAACATGATGGTGTCGCTCTTTCGCGCACTGTGCCACCAGCGATCCAGTCTTTCCACGACCTAGTATCAAAAAGTTCATCAATGCACTCGAGAGATGTTCTTAGCGTCCTTCGCGGCCCTTCTTTGCGCCCTTAGCGGTTAAAGTCGCTTTGGGCAGGTTAAGCAAATACCTCAGTATCCAGGTCAGCAAAGAAAGAAGAATGCAGCCGCCGGATGACCCCAGGCACATCTTCCTCTTCTATAACGAAGGTCAGATTGATCTCCGACGCTCCCTGCGAAATCATCCGCACCTTCAGGTCTGACAGTTCGCCGAACACCCTCGCCGCCACTCCGGGAGTCTCGCGCAGATTCTCTCCCACCAGGCACACGATTGCCTTGCGTCCTTCATATTTTACGTCTGCAAGTTTCGCAAGGTCGGCCGCCAGTGCCGGAATCGCCTCGTTCGAATCCACCGTCAGTGAAACGCTGACCTCCGAGGTCGAGACCACGTCCACCGCAACTTTATGCCGGTCGAAGGCCTCAAAAATCGCGCGCAGAAATCCATGTGCCAACAGCATTCGCGGCGCAGCCACGTTCACAATCGTAATCCGCTTTTTGGCCGCAATGGCTTTGAAGATATTCTTGCAATGCGGTGCGCGGGCGGTAATCTTCGTTCCCTCGCAAGAGGGATTCCGCGAATTTAGGATGAACACCGGAATATTCTTCTGGACCGCCGGAAGCACAGTGGCCGGGTGCAGCACCTTCGCCCCGAAGTAGGCAAGTTCCGCGGCTTCATCAAAGCTGATCACGCGGATGCGGTGCGCATCCGGACACAGATTGGGGTCGGTGGTCATCATGCCATCGACATCGGTCCAGATTTCGATGGCCTCGGCGTTGAGCGCCGCGCCCACGATGGCCGCCGAAAAATCCGAGCCACCGCGCCCGATGGTTGTGGTCACCCCGCTGCGCGTCGATCCGATGAAGCCACCCATCACGGGAACGCGTCCAGCATCCACAAGAGGTTTCAGCTTGAGCGTAACCCGCTCATTGGTGTCGTCAAACACGGGTACGGCGCGCGTATGCGTCGCGTCGGTCACAATGCACTCACGTGAATCCACCAGCATCGCAGTCAAACCGCGCACGGCGAACGCCTCGCTGACGATCTTGCTCGAGAGTAGTTCGCCATAGGCGGCCACGTGGTCGGTCGTGCGCGGAGTCAGTTCTCCGACGGCTGCAATCCCGCGCAGCAGTTCGTCGAGCGCATCGAATTCGCCTTCCAACTCGCTGTGAAAGCGGGTGAAGACGCCGGTTCCCAGCAGTTCGCCGGCGGTGTTGTAGTGGCGTTCCCGCAGCCCACGCGAAAGTCCCAGCGCGGTTTCCCGATCGCCGCTCCCGGCGGCCTGCGCCATCTTGAGCAGCGCATCGGTCACCTTGGCCATCGCGCTGACGACCACGACGGGCTTGCGCGCGGCGCGCCCTTTGACGATCGACGCTGTGCGATCGATCGCCTTGGCATCCTCCACCGAGGTCCCGCCGAATTTCATGACAATCATGGGAAGAGAACTCGCTTAGACAGTTAGCGCCCCACAAAGCACCACCGCGATGTAGGCCGATGGAGGGACGGGCGCCTCGCCCGTCCGGCAGGCGGGGACGCTCGCCGCTCCATTTACCCCAAATATCCTTGTGCCTTGAGCAACTCGGCATTCAGCAGCGCCGCCCCCGCAGCTCCACGAATCGTGTTGTGCGACAATACCGTGAATTTCCAGTCCAGCACCTTGCATGGACGAAGTCGTCCGACCGTGGTCGTCATGCCCGCCCCGCGCTCGGCGTCGAAGCGCGGCTGCGGCCGGTCATTTGCCTCCAGGTACACCACAGGCTGATCGGGAGCGCTCGGGAGTCGAAGCTTCTGCGGTTCCGCCGTGTACGAGTTCCACGCGGCGATGATCTCCTCTGGCTGAGCCTTCTTCTTCAGACGCACCGAAATCGACTCCGTGTGCCCATCTTCCACCGCAACCCGGTTGCACTGCGCACTCATCGCAAAAGCGCCCGGCACCACGCCCGTGCCGTTCAGTTTTCCGAGGAGCTTGAGCGTCTCCTCTTCCATCTTCTCTTCTTCTTTGGCGATGTAAGGGATGACGTTGCCGAGAATGTCGAGCGATGCCACTCCGGGATACCCCGCTCCGCTCACAGCCTGCATCGTGACCGCCATTACTGTCTCGAGTCCGAATTGATGGTCCAGTGGAGCCAGTGCCAGAACCAGGCCGATGGCGGAGCAATTTGGGTTCGTCACAACAAATCCGCCGGATTTCTTCCGCCACGCCTGCGACTCAATGAGCTTGACGTGTCCCGCATTGACTTCCGGGATCACCAGCGGCACGTCCTTCGCCATTCGCAGCGCACTCGAGTTGGAAACGACGGCGCATCCTGCGGCCGCGAAAGCGGGCTCCATCTCGGCGGCAATGCTGGCATCGAGCGCAGCGAAAATGACTTTGGGAGCGCCCTCAGGCTTGGCGGGTGAAACCTTCATTTTGGCAACGCGATCGGGAATCGCTGTTTTCAATCGCCAGCGTGCCGCGTCGGCATAAGTGCGGCCCTCTGACCGATCGGAGGCGGCCAGCCATGCCACCTCGAACCACGGATGATGCTCCAACATCTGCACGAAGCGCTGTCCGACAATGCCGGTCGCGCCCAGAATGCCAACAGGGATCTTATTCGACATAGATTGATTTGGATTTTACAACACCAGTAGAGAACAGATTGGAGATTGAAAGATTTCAGATTGGAGACTGCAAGTCCTGGGTGTCATTCCGTGGAGTGCCCCACGAGTATGTCGTAAGAATCGCGGAGGGTCAGGTGTTTGTAAATCTGCAATCTAAAATCTGCATTCTAATATTTATGTCCTACCGCCGTGGCTGAATCTCGCTGCCAAACGTGTACTCGTTCAGCGGACCGAACCGCTTCTTCTCGACATAAATCCGACCGCGACGCCACACGATTCGCAACGCCGCCATCACAGGGATGGACAGATACACGCCCAACACGCCAGCGATTTCGCCACCCGCCATGACTCCGAAGATTGCCGCCAGCGGGTGCAGTTCCATGCTCTTGCCCATCACGCGCGGAGAAATCACGTAATCCTGCACAACGCGCCACACGACCAGGAACAGGAGCAGCACCGGCCAATAGGGATAGTTCATCAGGATGGCCACGCTCAAAATGACGAGCCCAGCCACCAGCGGGCCGACCACCGGAATAAATTCCATCACACCCCCGGCCGTGCCCAGGACCAGGGAATACGGAGCGCGCATCAACCCCATGAAAGTCGCATACACGATGAGCGAAAACGCTGCCAGCGTCAGTTGGGCGCGGATGAACTGCGCCAGCATCTGATTCAGGTCGTTGATCACCGCCTGCAGAAACTCCCGCTGCGGTCGCGATTGCACCACGGACAGGGCCACATCACTGAAGACCCGGCCGTCTTTCAGGAAGAAAATCGCCAGCAAAGGCACAAGAAAAACCAGCCAAGCATTCTTCGCAGTCGCAGCCGCGCGCAAGCCGAAGCGTTCCGCATATTTCTTGATGTCGTCGGAATTTCGCAGGAGGATGTCGCGGAGCTTTTCCTGCGTGGTGCTGCTCCAGCCGTGTTCCTGCCCGATGTCGTGGGCGATTGCTCCAGAGCTAACCCGGTTGAGGAGGTCGGGCAAGGACTGTCCGAAACGCGCTGCCTCGTGACCAATTCGTGGTCCCACCGAGACAAAGAACAAAACTACTCCACCCAGAAGCAGAAGGTAAATGAGTGCGATGGCGCGTCCCCGCCCGCGCAGAACGTTTTCCAGCCGCGAGACGGCCGGCTCCATCAGGTAAGCAAAGAAAACTGCGAACAGAAAAACGATCAACGTCCCGCGGATGACGTAGAGAAATCCCAGGCCTAGCGCGAACAGGAGTGCAGTGAACAGCACCCGCGACGTTCGTGTGTCGATGAGAACCATGTCAGGCCGGCTGCCCCGTTTCCGGCTTCGATGCTCGCGCCCAGGACTGCGGGCGGAGCCTTTTTAGTCTCTGACCACTTCTGTACTGTCTGCGGCCACCAGAATCCTCTGCAGTTTGAACTGATCGTCGAGCCACATCACCCAGTCGCCACCCTCGCTGTGCAACACGAACTTATTTAACTCCTGCTCGGCGCCGCGAATGCCTACCTTATCGCGCCCCTGGAATTCCACGCTCAAGGGTAGGGAAGAGCGCTGGTGCGGATTGATAGCCCCGAACTGGGTTTTCTGGTTGGCTGGACATTGCACGGCACCCTTGTCCCGCTTGCAGGCCGTGGCGAGGTAACGCCAGATCAGAACTTCGCGATGGATGAAAACATAATCGTCGAGCACGCTAGTCGAAGCAGGGAGCATGAACGGCTGATCCTCGGGCTTTTCGCTGCCACTGCCTGTAATGTGTTCCATCAGGTACTCGTTGCTGGGCGCTACCGTGGCTTGCGCCTTACCCGGAGCGATTTCCTTCCATTCGTACTTCCGGATGTCGCCATTGGGAGCGAGTTGCAGCTCAGAGGTTTGGGCTGCCTTGTCGGCCCCTTCCTCGGTTTTGAACTGCGAGGAAATGACGCTACCGGTGGTGCTCTGCTGAATCGTGAAGGTCTCGGTCGCGATCCGCTTACCGTTCAGGAAGACACCCAAAGCTCCCGAATCGACCATCTGGCCGCTCGCTTCTTTCTTGTCTACCGCCGCCGCAACGAGCGGCGTTATCACTGCCACCGCGACTGCCAGTCTCACTATCTTCGAAAACTGCACGTTACTTCTCCTCGCCGGAAACCCGGTGGTCCAGCTTCAATACGCTCGCAATTTCATCGATGATCTCTGCGATAGCTCGGCCGCCCGTCTCCACCTTAAGAGTGGCTTGCAGATAGCGCGGACGGCGCACGTCATACAGACGGCGAAACTCGGCTTCCTCGCGTCGCAAAGGCCGCTCAACTACATCCGTCCCACATCGGCGCCATAGTTCGTCAGGCGAGGCGTCCAGAAATACCGTCGTCGCTTCGGCCTCAGCCAGCAGGGCAGCAATCTCTGCCTGTACAAACGCTCCGCCACCCAGGGCAGCTATGACGGGCGCTCCCCTTTGCTGCTGGAGCAACTCCGCCAGCGCCGCGCGCTCTGCTTGCCGGAATCCTGTTTCGCCCGACGTCTGAAAGATCTCAGGAATGGTTCGCCCCTCGCGCGTCTGGATCCGGTCATCAAGATCCTCAAACCGCCAGCCGAGGCGGCGGCTCAGCGCCCGTCCCACACTCGTCTTGCCCGCGCCCATGAAGCCCACAAGAAAAATGGCCCGCACTGGCATCCTGCGCTCGGATGCAGTCCCACCATCATCCTGGCGCGAACCTGGCATGCCCCTCATGCTTATGTCGCGGGCTTCTTTCCTGCGTGACGCACTAGATGTTTTAGCGTTTCTTGAGGTGGATTTTACCACTGAAGGTTCGCAGCCATACCGAGGAAGCCGCCTTGTTGATGGTACCTGCGAAGGAACTCCCTTCTTTTACCAGGAAGGAAGTGTGCACCTTGGGTTGGAGCCGAAGATCGCTCTGGACCTGCCCGCGCACCGATTGTGCCTTGACGTCGACCGAGGCGTCTTCGGGTATGGTGGCATCGATGTTTCCGGAGTGGCTGTTGAACCGGTATTCGCCGGCGTAGCCGAAATCACCGTCATACTGAATCTTTCCGCTCGTCGAACTCACGCGCACCAACGGCCCGGTCACGGAAGTAAGAGTCACGTCTCCGCTCACTGAATCGATCTCGACATGGCCGTCGCGAATGTTGGTGAGGGTAATCGGACCGGCCATGGTCTTCACATGCACGTGGCTGCCAGTGATGTCGCGGACATCGATGGCGGCGTTGGCACCCTCTGCTTCTACATCTCCGTGAAGTTTTTCCGCGTGCAGCGGGCCGGTGCTCGATTCCATATCTACGCTGGCATCAGCGGGTACCAGGACTTCATAATCCACACGCGAATTGTCGGGCGTCGCGCCCGACAACAGATGCGACTGCACATCAACTCTGCTTCCGCTCTGCGCGTGATCGACTTCGACCCGGTCGGAATAAATCGTAGCGTTGACGAGCACGTAATTGCCGGTCGAGGGCTTCACCGACACTGCGCCAAACTGGTTGACGATAGAAACCTTCGCCTTCGGCCCGACCTCGAAGCGATATTCCTTCTTGGTCTGGGCGACCACCGACGTCGCAAGGCTGATCAGGATGACGACTGTCAACTCAGTGGCGTACAGACTGCGCTGCATAGATCCCTCGTGCCTACCCTCTTTGCGACTCCATCGACTGAAACGCGATCCCCATTATTGCAGAGAACGGTCCAAAGCCATCTCGTAAATCATCGATTTCTGCCCGTAGGCGTCCATCAGAGCCTGCTGCGCTTCCTCATCGTTGGGGTCGGCGTTCACGGACTCTTGGGCATCCCGAATGTAGTTGTTCACGTCCTTCAGGTTGCTCTCGTAAGCCGCACGCATCATGGGAGCGCGCATCGAAACTTCCTGAAGCAACTGCTCATCGCTCTGGTCGGATGCGGTTTTGATCGGGGCGCCCGGCTTGATGACCGCTTGCTGTGTCGTACCCGCATTTGGACGGTGGATCGTCATGATCCCGGCGGCGATCAATACGGCCGCCGCGGCTGGAACCAGCCAGGCAGCAATACCCCAGCGTTGCCGCAACGATGGAAGAATGGAATGCGAAGCCCGCGGTTCGCGGATGATCTTTTCCTGCCGCAAGATGATTTCGAGGGAATTCCACACCCGCGGGCTTGGTTCGTCCGTGGCCTGCAGGTATTGCGCTTCATGAATGATGCTCTGCAGGCTGGTAACAAGGCCGGAGCAGTCCGCGCACGTCTTCAGATGCGACTGCAACTCGGCGCTGCCGCCGTCTTCCATGAAATCCGGCAACTCACGTTGGAACTCTGCACAATTCATACTTCTCTCCCCAAGTCTTTCCGTACCGCCTGCGCTTCCATTCCCCACGGCTATCCGGCCTTTTCGGCTCTGCTCGTCTTCAGGAACTCGCGCAACTTCATTCTTGCCTTGTGCAACTGCGACTTGCTGTTGCCGATCGAACAACCCACCATCGTTGCGATTTCATTGTGCTCGTACCCTTCCACATCGTGGAGCACAAAGATCGAACGGTATCCGGGTGGCAACCGGTCGACTGCTTTCTGCAATCGCAACCGGTCAACCGAGCCCGACAGGACAGGATCATCTGCCCCAAAATCCTTCTTCGGCGTGTCGTCGTCGCCCTCGGTCGCCTCTTCCAGCGAGACAACCGGCAGGCCCTTCTTCCGCAAGTGCATCAGCACTACGTTCACTGCCATGCGATGCAGCCAGGTCGAGAACGCAGACTCGCCGCGGAACGTTCCGATCTTGCGGAACAACTGCAGGAACGCCTCTTGCGTCAAGTCCTCGGCTTCGGCGGTATTCGCCGTCATCCGCAAGCACAGAGAATATACGCGACGCTTATGCAGGTTATAGAGAAACTCGAAGGCTTCCGCGTCCCCCTGCTTGGCTCGCTCAATCGCCTGTGCTTCCGCCAACCCCTGCGGTTGTCGTGGCTCGGTCAAGTCGCCTTTCCCGGCCGCATGTGTTGAGATGCGGCTAACTAGTTGTACGTTGTACTGGTTGCGGGGGGTTTTGGGATACCCGATTCCCGTAGTTTCCTGATCCAGAATAACAAATCCCGTTGCTTTCACACGGTTTCGCCGCCTTCCAATTTTGGTAGTGACCGATGTAACAGGTCACAGGCGACAGGTCACGGGTCACAGGCGAAGTTTCTGTCGAGCTTCTGAGCAACCAAGGATCGCCAACCTCAGACTCCCCGACCCGGAGCTGTCTAACGGATTAACACGATGGGAGTCCCAAATTTGCTTTTTTTCATGCCATAAGCCCGAAACCTGGCAGCGCTCTACCCGTGACCTGTGACCAAAATTTCCAAAGCCAAGAACCTAAAGCCCCCACTCTCAACAGCTACCAGCCAGTCAGCTATGCTCCCGTCTTGGTCGTAATGGTCTCCAACCCATGCCCATGCGGCCCAGTCTCCCGGATCCTCAACAAGATCGCCAGCGCCAGCCCGACGAAGCCCAGGATTGAGAAAATCCACATCCCGAGCGCGTAGCCATGGGGATTGCCCAGCCCCGCCCCCGAGTAGTCGTTAGCTTTGCCGATCAGCAGGTTCATGATGAAGAACCCGATCTGCTGGATCAGCGTCATCAGGGCATACGCCGTGCCCAGCCGGGACTCGTCCACGATATACGCCACCGAAGGCCACATCACCGCCGGAATCAGCGAAAACACCGTGCCCATCATTGCCATCGTAATGAGCAACACCAGCGGCAAAGTCGCGTGCTCGATCGTAACGTGTCCCTGCGAAATCCACGGAAACGCAAAGGTCACATAGCTCGACGCGGGCAGGTACGCCATCATTAAATAGACGGGCATCAGCAGAACCGACCCCGCCATCATGAGGAGCGCTCGCTTGCCGATCTTGTCTGCGAGCAATCCGAACAGTGGCGTCACGATCATCGCCGAAAAGGGAAGCAGGCTGTTTAGCACGCCTGCCTGCTGCAACCCAACGACGCGCGCCGCCTCCGATGCGTGCACTCCGCCCTGGTAGGCCAGAATCTTGTTGGTGAAGAAATCAATGGCGAACGTGCGGAAGGGGAAGATGGCCGAGTAGAACGTGAAGCACAAGCCGACCACGTACCAATACGATGGATTGAACCTTAGAATCCCCTTGAACTCCAGCTTGTCGATCGATCCCGCTTTGCCCAACTGATACCGCGATTCCGCCGCGCTCTCCAGGTACCAGTAGATCGCCGAGCAAACCACGCACAAGACCCCGGCACTTACGGCCAGCATCAGTGGCCCTTGCCAGCTCGGTTCTCCCGTGGGGCCTTGCGGATAAAAAGTCGATTTCGCCCAGGTCGGCGAATTGTCCGCCGCCACCGAGGCCAGGCGCGCTATGGTCAGGTTCACGCCAAACGCAAAACTCAGTTCTTTGCCCTTGAACCACTTTGCGAGCGCCGTTGTGACCGCGACAATCATCGACTCGGCGCCCAACCCCAGCACGGTGCGGCCCGCCACCATGGTCACGAAACTCCCGCGCCATGCCGTGAGCAGCGCGCCCAGGAAGCAAAGCGCGGCAACGATAAAAAGGGATTTCTTCGTGCCA
>Ga0207665_10000044_pt1 | contig 82505 bp, 64 predicted proteins | sample LARL112metaG_FD_184351 | JGI IMG/M metagenome (GOLD analysis project Ga0207665, IMG submission 184351) | Corn, switchgrass and miscanthus rhizosphere microbial communities from Kellogg Biological Station, Michigan, USA - LAR L11-2 metaG... | ecosystem: Host-associated > Plants > Roots >... | reverse complement strand
GGATGCAGACGGGAGTGAAAACGTTGAAAGGGTCTGAGTCAATTCTTAATCGTTGGCGCGGTGAACTTTCACGTGTTTGTGGTCTGCGACGGGCTCAACCAACCGAAGGATGTGCTCCCGGGCGTCCTCGTCGAAGCGGTAAAGGAGGACTGCGTCGGCCGCGCGGTCGTCCGCAGCTAGCTCCAATTCGGGATTGTCCATGGTCACGTCGCCATTGTTTCGAATGCGCAGTTCGGCCCCAACCTGCAGAACAATTTTCATCCCTTCGCGATTGCCAGCCATCGTCTTGCCTCCTGGTTTGCATCTTCAATCATCGAACGCAACTTATGCACACCACTGATGCGTGCAACTCAATGGATGCGGCGCCGGAGCAAAAGGATCCACTGCCCGCGTTTAGGCGAGACAACCTCACCCCGGAACAGTTCTCAAGGTTGCACTTCTACTTTGTCGGAAAATTCATGCGACGCAAAAGGTCCTGAAAGTGTGCGTCGGCGCCCAGATTGCCGACCTCAGGGCCCCACAAGTGAATGCGCGTCATCCAGCTAGACCTGTCGTTATACGCTTTCTCCAGCCAAATCAGGGCCTGCTCGTTTTCTCCGAGACTGGCGTAAACCCGCGCTATGTTCGCGGGCGACAAGTAGCGCCGAAGGGATAACTCCTTCAACTCCGCCAATATCCTCAGCGACTCCGGCCGGCGGCCGCTTAAGGCGTAAGCGGAGCCGAGTACGGCGAGTGCGTGGGGATGCCCCTTGGAGATTTCGACCCCGTGCTCCAAAGCCGCGAGCGCACGGTCATGCTTGCCTTGCCGGAGATAGATCTCCCCCTGTAGCGTATGCAACGGCCAAAAATCCGGATGGAGGTCTAATCCCTTTTCGCATTGCTCGGCGGACTGCTCGAGGGCCCCGGCAAGCATGGAGGTCTCCGCGAGGCTCCATTGGATGTGCGGTGAAAGGGGATCTAGCTGTTGAGCCTTCTTGACGAGGGCCAAGGCCTCTTGGTGCTGGCCCGCGACATTCAGATACTGCGACAGCCACATGTAAGGAGGCGGGTAGCTGGGATTGAGCTGGATCGCTCGCCGAAGGGCACGTTCGGCTTCCTTCCAGTCCCAATCGTAACCGAGGGCGATCCAGCCAAGCACCTCGTGGGCCTCGGAAGAGTTTTCGTCCAACTCCAGCGCTCTCTGTGCCGCCGCCCGGGCTTTGGGGAGGATTTCCCGCGGTGGAACTGCTTCAACGAGAGCGGCTCCCAGCTGGAGATAGCCAAAGGCCGTGGCGGCGTGCGCGGCAGCATACGTGGGTTCTCTTTGGACGGCCTCCTCAAAATAACCGATGGCCTTTCGGATGTTTTCCTGTGCGCCCCATTGGGACAACAAGAAACGTCCCTTAAGATAAAGCTCGTAAGCCTCTGGATTGAGAGGGCGCGCGCGGGCAAGGTGCGCTTGCTCCCGGGCGGGCAACTCGGCCTTGATTTCTCGCGCGATCTCGCTTGCGACCTCGTGCTGCAAGGACAGAATATCGCGGAAGTCGCACTCGTAACTGCGGGCCCACAGATGGCGATCGTCCTGCGCCCCGATCAGCTGCACGCTCAGGTGGATGCGCTCTCCGGCGCGTTGAACTGTGCCTTCCATGACGGCTTCCACGCCGAGTTCCCGCGCAATATCCCGCAGGGACTTTCCCTTCTGCTGGGTGATTCGAATCGCGGAGTAGCGTGAGATTACCTTCAAGGAGCTGACCTGGGCCAATTGTGTGATGAGTTCATCGTGGATGCCTTCAACGAGGTACTCCTGCTCGGAAGCACCGGTCAGGTTTTCCAGCGGCAGCACGGCCAGTGACTCAATGCGCGGTGAAACCGACGCCGGCAACAGACGGCGCCGCAAACCGGCGAAATTGGCAGCTACCAGGATGCCAAGCAGGACTAAGACCCCGAGGAGTCCGAAAACCCAACGTGCACGCCACCAAGCCGCGGGTCGAGATACACCGGTGGCAATCGCCGTACCATCTACCGGACAGATGAAGCGGTAACCGCGGCGGGGCAACGTCTCGATGAATTGCGGACTATCTGCGGAATCGCCGAGCGCCTCGCGGAGGCGTTTCACAGCTGCATTGATGCTGTGTTCGAAGTCTACGAATGTGCCAGGGGCCCAGAGTTTCTGTTCTAATTCCTCTCGTGTCACCAGTTCGCCGGGCCGCGCGAGCAAGAGCGCCAAGATCTGATAGGGCTGGCCCTCGAGCTTGACCTTGTTGCCATTTTTCCGCAACTCTCCGGTGCGCAAGTTCACTTGGAAGTCGTCGAAGTGAATGGGGCACGAGCCGGAAGTCGTCGGTTCGTCCAATGACAACCCCTCTTTCCCGCGGAGGGCTACTGAGTTAAGGGAATTGTAACATCTACTTGTGGCCTTATAACATCGTGTAAAGGCCTCAGTGGGTAGCGGTCAACTCTCTCATAAGCTGCCGGTTGGCGTTTCACCTAAGTTTCACCTTCGTTGCATTGCGTCCGCCCAAGCCAACGCGCCAGAGTCACCTCCTGAACCGGAAACTCGAGAAAGGGATTGTCGGAGGAGGACATTATGGAAAAGCGATTCAGTAAGCATGGTCCTGCCGCGAGGTTGACGTGTACGCTGTTGATCGTGCTGGCTTCCCTGCTGGTAGCTTCGGCGAGGACAGATGATGACGGTGATGACGGGCCGAAGTTTGGTCCTTGGTCCGCGCCGGTCAACCTCGGCCCACCGGTGAGCACCCTATTGACCGGCTCTCCCCTCCAGGGCGCTGACTTCAACCCATTTATTTCCAGGGATGGGTTGAGTCTCTACTTTTCCTCGGACCGTCCCGGAGGGTACGGTGACTTTGATATATGGGTTTCACATCGGACCACGGTGGACGATCATTGGGGACCAGCGGAAAACCTGGGTCCCAACATCAACACGCCTTTCGTAGAAAACTCTCCTGCCGTTTCGTCCGACGGTCGTCGCCTCTATTTTCAGAGTGATAGGCCCTTCGGGTTTGGCAAGCTTGACCTATATGTTTCAGAGCGTCGCAGCAAGCGAGACGACCTCGCGTGGCAAGCTTCAACGAACCTTGGCAGCAACATCAACACTTCGTTCGACGAATTCAGCGCGACACTTTTCGAGGATGACGAAACTGGAAAAACTACCCTTTACTTCACCTCGAACCGGCCAGGAGTTGGCGGTAATGATATTTACGCCAGCAAGCTAAACGATGACGACGAGCAAGTAACGTTCGATTCAGCGATTCTGGTGCCGGAACTCAGCACCGCAGAGAACGATGGGAGTGCAGTCTTTCGGCGCGACGGCCTGGAAGTAATCTTGTCGGTCAATCGGACGGGGTCAATGGGGGGCAATGACCTTTGGGTCAGAACGCGCTCCAGCACATCGGATCCCTGGTCACCGCTGGTAAACCTAGGGCCTGTTGTAAACACTCAATTCCAAGAAAACCGCCCGGCGCTTTCCAGCAACGGCACGGAACTCTACTTCGGCTCGAACCGTCCCAGCCCCGGAGGTTTCGACATTTACGTCTGCGCGCGCACCAAACTGAAGCAGCCGGACTGAGCAACGAGTGAGGTTCAGAGAGAAGCCGCCAATACAAATCAGCGGGCAGACAACAGCGGCCGGGGCCCGCATGCCGCGCAACGGCCGGCCGGGAGTTAAAAATGAGAACGCTCAAACGCATAGTCTTGCTGCCGTTATCTTTGTTTGCAACCGCACTGTTCGCTCAGCATACCTATGCACAAGGAGTTGGGTTTGTCGGAAGTGCCTACGGCGTCTCCGCGCCGACCGACTTGGTTGCAGCCGACTTCAACGGCGACGGCAAATTGGATCTAGCCACGGTCAGCTGCGAGACACAGGACCTGTCGATTGTGCTCGGGAATGGCGACGGAACGTTTGGTGCAGTGAATAGCTTCGCCATCGGACTTTGTGACCTGTCCCTTCTTGTGGGGATCGCCGCCGGAGATTTCAACGGCGACGGCAAACTCGACCTTGCCACAGCGAACGGCCATACGGTCTCGATCCTGTTGGGAAACGGCGACGGCACGTTCGCGGCCCCCACCGACTTCACAACAGGAACTGCCGCGGAAAGGATTGCCGTGGGGGACTTCAATGGTGACGGCAAGCTGGACCTAGTGACTGCGAATCCACAGGGCAATAATATTTCTATTCTCTTGGGGAAGGGAGCCGGTGTTTTTGGCAGTCATGTTGACTTCGCGACTGGCCTTAAGCCAACGATGGTTGTTGTCGGTGACTTCAACGGTGACGGCAAAGAGGACATCGCAGTGCCTGCCCTGCAATCCGACGCCGTGTCCATTCTGCTAGGCAATGGCGACGGCACGTTCGCTCCGAGGACCGACTTCTCTACCGGGAGAGGACCGGCATCTCTGGCAAAAGGCGACTTCAATGGTGACGGGGTACTTGACCTCGTCACAGCAAACACCCTCGAAGATTCAGTTTCCATCCTCCTAGGGAAAGGCGATGGCACGTTTGGTCCGAGGACGGACCTCGAAACAATCATGCGTCTAACGTCAGGAGATTGGGACCAAATTACAGTGGCGGATTTCAACGCCGACGGTAAGCTGGACTTCCTCACCACCGTTAACCCAGTTCGCGTTAGCATATTGAACGCCGCACTCGCCTTGCGCCTGGGCAATGGGGACGGAACATTTGGCAGCAACTTTCAGGTCGGCAGGCTCGTTTTTCCATCCGGAATTGCGGCAGGTGACTTCAACGCAGATGGCAGGATTGACTTGGCGATTCCGGATACTGTGGATGATGGGGTCAGTATTTTTCTGCAGGGCCCTGCCCTCACGCTTGACCCAGCTTGGCTGGACTTCGGCTTGCAACCGCCAGGGAGCGCCAGCTCACCTCAAACCATAACAGCCCATAGCACGGGATCGTTTTCCCTGAACATCAGCAGTGTCGCGCTTGCCGGTGCAGACCTCGATCAATTCAGGATAGCCGCCGATGCGTGCTCAGCTACGCCGATTCCTTCGGGAAGCAGTTGCAGTATGACTGTGGCTTTCTCGCCCACAACAAGCGGGGTGAAGTCCGCATCCTTGGTTATCACTGACAACGCTTCCGGCAGCCCGCAAAGCGTCATCCTGACCGGCAACGTTACACCTTTTGATTTCGGTGCGTCACCCAGTCCCAAGACGATCCTGGCAGGCCAATCGGCGCAATTCACGATTGAAGTCCTGGGCCGGCCAGGCTTTTCCTCTGCGGTGTCATTCTCGTGTAGTTCGGGCGTACCACAAGGTGTGACGTGTTCGTTCAACCCAGCATCGGTCAATCCGGCAGGAAGCGTCGCGACAACCACCTTGACAGTTACGACCACGGCACGAAATAGCGCAGCGTTAAGTCAGTCTTCGGTGGTTGTGTTCGCGTGGTTGCTCCTGCCGCTTGCGCTCATGGTTGGACCGTGCTCAAGGCGCTCGCCGCGATGGACTTGGCTCCCCAAAATCGGAATTCTTCTTGTTGTGATTGGAGCAGTAGTCGCGTGTGGCGGGGGCTCAGCAGCAACTAGCAATCCGAACGGCACACCTGCAGGCACGTACACGTTGGTGGTCACCGGCACGTCAGGGAGCGTTAGCCGCACCCAGAGCGTCACGCTGGTGGTGAACTGATACGCAGTATCTAGTGCAAAGTCAGACGGCCACGGTTCGGTTTAACTCAACAGGCAGAACGGATTCATTCTCCGGCAGTCACGAATCAATGGTCGCCGGAAGTCAGTGCAGGAAGTGGCGCATGCCGGTGAAGACCATGGCGAGGCCGAGGCGGTCGGCTGCGGCTACGACATCGGCATCGCGGACGGAACCTCCAGGCTGGATGACCGCGGTCGCGCCGGCCTTGGCCGATTCTTCCACTCCATCGGGGAAGGGAAAAAACGCGTCGGAGGCGACCACAGTCCCGGCCAGGGAAGATTGCGCCTTCATGACCGCGATTTTCACCGAATCGACGCGGCTCATTTGTCCCGCGCCGACGCCCAGCGTCGCGCCGGCTTTGGCAAAGACGATGGCATTGGACTTCACATGCTTCGCTACTTTCCAGGCGAAGCGCATCGTCTGCATTTCTTCGGCGGTGGGCGCGCGCTTCGTTACCGTGCGCAGTTCGTCGTCCTTGAGCTCGCCCAGATCCGGCTGTTGCACCAGCATTCCGCCGAGGATGCGCTTGAGCTGCAGCTCGCGTTCCGGCTCCAGGCCTCCAGCGGGCAATTCAAGCAATCGCAAATTCTTTTTCGCGGCGAAGATTTCCTTTGCGCGATCCACAAAACCGGGCGCGGCGATACATTCGACGAATAGTTTCGCGACTTCCTCGGCTGTCGCGGCATCCACTGCGCGGTTGAACGCCAGCACGCCGCCAAACGCCGAAACCGGATCGCACGCCAACGCTTTGAAATATGCGTCGAGCAGCGTCGCCTGTTCCGCCGTCCCGCAGGGATTGTTGTGCTTAATGATCACAGCAGCGGGGTTCTTAAACTCCGCGGCCAGGCTGCGGGCTGCTTCCAGGTCGACAAGATTGTTGTAGGAAAGTTCCTTCCCCTGGAGTTGTTGAGCTGCCGCCAATCCTTCCGGGGCGCGGTCCGCGGGCACGTACAGCGCCGCAGCCTGGTGGGGGTTTTCTCCATATCGCAATTCCTGCTGTCGCCGGAAAGTGAGGTGCACGCGTTCCGGCAGAATGGGTTTCACCGAAATGGAAACATGTCCGGAGGCGGCCGACAAACGCTCCAGTTCCATGGTGATCATGCCGTCGTACCATGAAGTCGTGGCGAAGACTTTTCGCGCCAGCTCCAACCGCGTCGCAAGCGCCGTTTGGCCCGCGCTCTCGAGTTCGCTGGCCACGCGCGCGAAATCCGCCGAGTCAGTCACCACTGTGACACTCTCGAAATTCTTTGCCGCCGAGCGCAGCATCGTTGGCCCGCCAATGTCGATGTTCTCGATCAGCTCTTCCGCGGTAAGTCCCGCTTTCACCGCCGTCGCTTCAAACGGATACAGATTCACCACCACCAGATCGATGGGAGTGATTCCATGTTCCGCCGCCTGCTTCTGGTCCTCTGCGTGCCCGCGCCGGTAGAGCAGCCCACCATGCACTTTTGGATGAAGTGTTTTCACGCGGCCCCCGAGCATCTCGGGCCAGCCGGTAAAATCGGAAACGTCGCGCACCGCGATTCCTGCGTCGCGCAGCAGTTTGGCAGTCCCGCCCGTCGAGAGAATCTCGATTTTCAGCGCTGCCAGACGCTTGGCAAATTCGACGATTCCAGTTTTGTCAAAAACACTGATGAGCGCGCGCTGCACCGCCATGGATGCCTCCACAATGGGAAAAGCAGATCAGTGTAAGGGGAGCGCGGGATTAGAGGAAGTACAAACCGTGGGACGGCAAAGGAAATTTACGACTTCACCAGAGCTTTCAATTTGACCTGGCCTTCGACCACTTCAACAACATATTCGACGTCGCGGCAATTCTTCTGTTTTTGCAACTCTTTCGTTTTCTTCAGGACAAATTCGTTGAAGCTGGAGCGCGTCAATTTTCCCGTGGCTTCCCCGGCCGTCTGCTTGGCTTGCAAGAACGCCTGGTACAACTGCTCGACTTTTTCCTTTTCGCGTTCCGGTTCGGAGCAGGTCATGCGAAATGACGAGGAATCTCCCGCAGCGGCGGCTGCTGCGCGTTCTTCAGCTTCTTTTTTCGTGCGGCCTGCCTCAATCTCTCTCGCCGCCGCACCGAAGTGCCGCTGGATCGTGCCTTCTTCCTTCTGTTTCACTTTTTTCCGGAAGATATCTTTGTATTTTGCGTAAGTCTGGGACAGATTGTTGAAGCGGAAACGCTGCGCGAACTTCAGTTCGCCCCCGCGTTCGGAGTAGCGCTTGATCAGCATGTCAATGCGCCATTCAATTTCCGTGGGCGGACGCTTCCTGCCACCGCCGAAATACTGATCGTACTCGACCTTAAGCTGTCGAATGTCTTTTTCGAGTGTAGCCAGTTCTTCGTCAATGGTGGCCATGCGCGGGGAGAACCCTCGAACCCCCATGCTATGAGGATGGTTGAAAACCGTCAACCGAAGGAATGGGTGGCGGTTCGAATCAGCTACCGCGAAGGACGAACTAACGCCATTGCCCGCTGCTCCGCAGTGTGTTGAAATGTGCGCATGGAAGCGGGAAGAAAGAGAACCCTTTCGGCGGAGCAGGCGGAATTGCTGCGGCAGATTCCGTCGATAGACGAATTGCTCGCCCAGCCGAGGCTGGCAGCACTTTCCAAACGCGTGGACCGCCACCTGGTCGTCGAGGTTGCGCGGGCCGTGCTTACAGATTTGCGCGGGCGCATTGCAGGTGATTCGAATTGGACAGCGCTGGGGCTGAATGCCGCCACTGTCGAAGAGCTTATCAGCTCGGAAGTCGAACGAATTCTTTCGAGGTCGCTGCAGCCGGTGATTAACGCGACGGGCGTGATTCTGCACACGAATTTAGGGCGCGCGCCATTGACGGAGGCCGCGGTCGACGAATTCCGCCGTAGCGCCACGCAGTATTCGAATCTCGAATACGATCTCGAAGCGGGCTCGCGCGGGAAACGCGATGTGCACACCGCGGAACTGCTGACGCGCTTGACCGGTGCGGAAGCGGCAATCGTGGTGAACAATTGCGCGGCTGCAGTGCTGGTCACTCTCGCGGCGCTGGCGCGCGGGGGCGAGGTAATCGTCTCGCGCGGTGAACTGATCGAAATCGGCGATGGCTTTCGAATTCCGGAGATCATGGAGCAGAGCGGCGCTGTGCTTCGGGAAGTCGGCACAACGAATCGCACGCATCTCGCGGACTACGAAAACGCCATCAACGAAAAAACGCGCGTGCTTCTTCGCGTCCACCCTTCGAATTTCAAAGTCACTGGTTTTACCGATAAGCCTTCGCTCGAAGAACTCGTGGCACTGAGCCAGAAAAGCGGCCTGCCGCTCGTGGAAGACCTTGGCTCGGGGTGCCTGGTAGATCTTTCGGGATACGGGGTTAGCGAGCCAACGGTGAAGCAAAGTGTCGACGCAGGCGTTTCCGCAGTGATGTTCAGCGGGGACAAACTGCTCGGCGGGCCACAAGCAGGCATTATCGCCGGGAAAAAAGACCTAGTCGGTCGCGTGCGCCGCTACCCGCTATTTCGCGCGCTGCGCGTGGACAAACTGACCATCGCCGCCCTGGAAGCCACTCTTGGAGCCTATCTTCGCGCGGCGTGGGACGAGATTCCCGCCCTTCAAATGATCCGTGCGACTCCACAGGAACTGAAGCGGCGCGCAGAGAATTTCCTCCGCGAGTTACGCCCCGAGCTTCCTTTGGACGAAGTGGAGATCGAAATTGCCGATGGCAGTTCCCTGGCAGGCGGGGGTTCCACACCTTCGCAATCGCTCCCAACGAAAATTATTCGGATTGCAAGCGTCCGATACTCCGCGACGAAACTGGAGCAGCGGCTGCGCCGCGCTCCGGCCGGCATATCCGTTATCGCTCGCGTCGAGGACGAAAGGCTCATCCTCGACCTGCGCACGGTCTTTCCAGAGCAAGAGCCGCTATTGATCAAGACGCTCTCCGCAGCTCTGCATTAGAGAATGAGCACTATGAGGGACGATTAGGTTAAGTTTAGACTTCATTATTCGGATATCTTCCTGCACAATGTTGCGTCGAATGGGAAGACGAGACGGTGTGGCGGATCTCTACCTTGCAATGCGGCGCCTTGATTTTTGCCGAGGAATCATTTGATGGGAAACCTGCTGCAAGACATCCGTTACGGCATACGCACGCTGGCCAAGAACGCCGGCTTCACGGCCGTCGCGGTGCTGACTCTGGGGCTGGGAATCGGCGCGAACACAGCGATCTTCAGCGTGGTCGAAAACGTGCTGCTCCGCTCGCTGCCTTATCCCCAGCCGGGAAACTTAGTGCAAATCTGGAATACCTATCCGCCGCAGGCTCCGCGCGCGGGCTTGTCGCCGGGCGATTACGCTGACTGGCGCCAGCAAAACGCCAGTTTTTCCGAAATGGGTTGTTATGCCCATATCTCCCAGGGATTTAATTTGACCGGCGAAGGAGAACCGCAGCGGGTGCTCGGGAGTTACGCAAGCGCGGGGTTGTTCCCTTTGCTTGGGATACAGCTTGCGGCGGGCCACTACTTCGTTGAGGAAGAGGATCGGGCAGGCAGTTCCCCGGTGGTGATTTTGAGCCACCACCTTTGGCAGAGCCGGTTTGGGGGCGACCCCGCTGTGGTAGGGCGAACGATCACGCTCGACAACCAGCGTTATACGGTAACGGGCGTGTTGCCGGCAGATTTTCGTCTTCTGCGGTGGCCTGACCTTTGGATGCCTATCGGCCAATATGGAGACGACCTGACCGAGCACGTTCATCACGCTTTCATCGGCGTGGCACGGCTTAAATCCGGCGTAACCCTGGCGCAAGCCCGCGACGAGATGGTGAGATTGAATCAGCAGGAAACCATTCAGTATCCGGATTCGCACAAGTTTTTTGGGGTACTTGTCGAACCGATGGAAGACCCATCCGCTGCGAAACTGCAAGGCATCCTGCTGGTGCTTTCCGGGGCAGTAGGCCTAGTCCTGCTGATTGCCTGCGCGAACATTGTGAATTTGCTGCTGGTGCGCAATGCGGGCAGGGAGCGGGAAGTAGCGGTGCGCACCGCCTTGGGCGCCAGCTCCTGGCAGTTATCACGCCAGCTGCTTGCGGAAAGCATGTTGCTGTCGCTGGCGGGGGGAGCGTTAGGCCTGATCCTGGCGATTGGCGGTTTGCGCACCTTGATGGCGTTTGTTCCCGCGGATCTGGGAGTGCTGCGAGAGAGCGGGCTGAACGGCAACGTGCTGGCGTTCACCGCCGCGGTATGCGTGGCCACTGGAATCGTTTGCGGGCTGCTTCCGGCGCTGCGCACACTCCGGGCAAATCTCGCCGGAGCCCTCAAGCAGGGGAGCAAGGGGACAAGCGGATCGGGACATCGCCGGACACACAACGTCCTGGTGATCTCGGAGATCGCGATGGCGCTCGTGCCGCTGATTGGAGCCGGCTTGCTGCTGCGGAGTTTTCAACATCTATTGGAAGTGGATCCGGGTTTCCGCGTGGACCATATCCTGACGATGGAGGTGCAACAGGCGGCGCTGCCCTTCACGCAGGCCAGCAAACTATCGCAGGAAGACTGGATCCAGATTGGACAGAAACAGTCCCTGCAGTTCGAGCAAATCGTGGAGCGCATCCGTGCTCTTCCTGGCGTGAAGGAAGCGGCGGGGATCGACGATCTGCCCTTGAGCAAAGAATTTCGCCAAGCGTCGAGATTCGTGATCGAGGGCCAGCCTATTCCTAACGCCGGAGCTCGGCCAATTGTGCAGTTCCGAACCGTGAGTCTTAGCTATTTTTCGACCTTGGGGATTCCCCTGCGCAAGGGCCGTTTCTTTACCGAAGACGACTGGAAAGTGCCGAGGGCAGTGATCAACGAAACGATGGAACGGCGTTTCTGGCCTAGTGGCGACGCGCTCGGGAAACGCATCAACCTGTGCTCGCTCGATCCAAAACCGTGCTGGAGCACCATCGTTGGCGTCGCGGGAAACGTGCATCAGTTTGGGCTGGATGGCGAGCCAACCTTTGACGTTTACTTCGTCGGAGGATGGACCCCGTATGTGGTGGTTCGAACGGCTTCCGAGCCGGTAGCGCTGGCGGCTGCGGTCACCGAAGTGATTCACAAAGCGAATCCGAATCTGCCGGTAACGCACGTGATGACTATGGACGGGTTGCTCGCGGACTCCATCTCTCCAAGGCGATTCTCGGCCACGCTGGTTGGGGTTTTCGCCGTGCTTGCAGTGGTGCTCGCAGCCGTGGGGATTTATGGAGTGATGAGCTACACGGTGAGCCAGCGCACGCAGGAAATTGGAGTGCGCATGGCGCTCGGCGCGCAATTGGCCTCCGTGCGCCGCATGATTCTCAGCCAGACGCTGAAATTGACACTGATCGGGGTCGCGCTCGGACTGACGGGCGCGTTCTTTGTGACGCGATTCCTGGCAAGTTTGCTCTTCGGCGTAGGCATGTACGATCCGGTGACATTCTTGGGCGTGGCGGCGTTGCTCGTCGTGGTTGCGCTGACGGCTTCTTACATTCCGGCGCGCCGCGCGATGCGCGTTGATCCCATCGTGGCCCTGCGGTACGAGTAGGCAGGAAGCCTGAACCACTCTTGAGCAGAGATGTTACTGTGTTCTCTCGGGCGATCTACGAAATGTCTGGCAAGCGGTACAATGCAGCGTGCTCTGCTTCCGTGTGAAAAATGGAAAACTGAAAGCAATATCGCAGCCGCTGCAAAAGTTGCGGCCGGGGTGGGCGCTCATTCGCGTGCGGCTGGCGGGAATCTGCAACACGGACGTGGAACTGCTGCACGGTTACTACGATTTTCACGGAGTCCCCGGGCATGAATTTGTCGGCACGGTTGAACAAGTGCGTGGCGTATCGGCTGCGGAAAAAAATAGATGGCTGGGGCGGCGCGTTTGCGGGGAAATCAATATTTCCTGTAGGGCGCTCGGGCGGCGTCCCAGCTGCGACTTTTGCCGCCGCGGACTGAAGACGCATTGCGCGCATCGAACAGTGCTCGGCATCATTGGCCATCCTGGAGCCTACGCAGAGTATTTGACGCTGCCTCTGGAGAATCTTCATGTCGTGCCCGATGGCCTCAGCGATGAGCAGGCGGTGTTCGTTGAACCGCTGGCCGCTGCTTGCGAAATACTCGACCAAGTTAATATGAAGAAACTTCGCTCTGCCGCCGTTCTCGGCGATGGAAAACTCGCGCAGTTGATCGCCCGCGTGTTACGCACTGCCGTTTCCCAGGTGTTGATGTATGGCAAGCACGAGAACAAGTTGGCGCTCGCCCGCTGCGCCGGAATTCAAACCAAAAAGGTGCGAGGCGATACGTCCGACCTGAAGCGGATTAAAGAAAACTATCGCCTGATTGTCGAGGCTACCGGCTCGCCGAGCGGCCTCTCCCTAGCGCAGCACATGACCGAGCCGCGGGGGACGCTGGTGCTCAAGTCGACGTTTCACGGTGCGGTGCCTGCGGAAACCTGGCCGATCGTCGTCAAAGAAATTACTGTCGTCGGCTCGCGCTGCGGCCCATTCGCAAAGGCGATTGCTCTCCTTCGCTCCGGCAAAGTCGATCCGCGGCCTCTTATCACTCGGACGTTTCCGCTGGCGGAAGCGCCCGCGGCTATTCGCTTCGCACAACAACCCGGCGTCATGAAAGTTTTGCTTAAGCAAGAATAAGCTTGACTCAACACAGAGTTCGCTGAGCACTCAGAGCAGATTCAGAGCCGGTTGATGCAGGAGGCGACGCACGCAGCGCCAAAACCGTTGTCAATATTGACGACGGTGATGTTGGAGGCGCAGGAATTGAGCATGCCGAGCAGTGCGGCGACACCGCCGAAGCTTGCTCCGTATCCGACGCTGGTGGGCACAGCGATCACCGGCACGGCAACGAGCCCGCCGACAACGCTCGGAAGCGCGCCTTCCATTCCAGCCACGCAGATAATCACGCGCGCCTGCGCCAGCTTGCTCTCAAGGTGTTCGAGCAGGCGATGAATGCCGGCAACGCCAACGTCATACAGAGGCTCTGCGCGGTTGCCCATCATGCGTGCGGTGAGCAGCGCTTCCTCGGCAACGCCGATGTCGCTGGTGCCCGCGGAAACGACGAGAATGGTTCCTTTGCCGGTGATTTCGTCGCTCCGCTCGATGGTGATAACACCGGACAATTCGTGAAACTTGGCGCTGCGCGCGTCTTTTCCGCTGGCGCGTTTCACAGCTGCAAAAATCTTTTTGTCGCCGCGGGTCACCAGGATGTTGTGGCGCGAATCCTTCTTGCGCACCATGGCGCGCACAATTTCCGCGACTTGCTGCGGCGTCTTGCCTTTCCCGAGAACCACTTCGGCAAAACCCTGCCGCAGCGCGCGGTGATGATCCACCTTGGCAAACCCGAGGTCTTCAAATGGCAAATGCTTTAGGCGCTCGATGGCCTTGTCCGGTGCGAGTTCGCCCGCTTTCACGGATTCCAGAATTTTCAGCAGTTCGCCCTGATTCATATTCTCCGGCCGCCGCGAATTCTATCATCGCAGAAGCCGATTGCCTTTGCTTGACTTGCCGAAACGCCGCTGCGAGACTGATTCTACCCGCGCAGAAAACATGGCTGACACACAAAAACAGACTGTCACCGTGGGTGTGACCGGCGCCAGCGGAGCGATTCTGGCGCAGAAGACGCTTGTCTTACTTGAAGAAGACCCGCGCGTCGGCCACATCCATCTGGTGATCACCGAAGCCGGTCAGAGGCTCTTTGCGGAAGAGCTGGGCATTACTTCCGGCGACTTGAAGCAGCTCCCGAGCCGCATTCTGGGCCATCCGGTGACGAAGACCGACGTCCTGCCGAACAAAGACGTGGGCGCTTCCATCGCTTCGGGCAGCTATGCCGTGGATTCCATGGTGATCATTCCCTGTTCGATGGGGACGCTGGGCGCGATTGCCGGCGGCATTAGCGACGACCTGGTATCACGAGCGGCAGACGTGATGCTGAAGGAAGGACGCAAACTGGTGCTTTGCGTGCGCGATACGCCGTTTAACCGCGTGCACTTGGAAAACATGCTGCGCGCGCAACAGGCTGGCGCGGTAATCATGCCCGCAGTGCCGGCGTTTTATCACCACCCGAAGACCATCGACGATCTCGTTACGCAGTATGTGTGCCGCGTCCTGGCGCAAATTGGATTGGAGCAGGAAAAGATGTATCGCTGGGCAGGCACGCCCGCTGCAAAAAAAGCGGAGGCGTGAAGATACACGCAGTTTAGAAATGGCCAACCGCATCAAAACCGTGCTCGAAATGATTAAGTTCGAGCACTCCGTGTTTGCATTGCCCTTCGCGCTGACAGGAGCCCTACTTGCCGCGCGTTGGACGCGTCACGGCTGGCCTTCGCTGCGCCAAGTCTTGTGGATCATCGTCGCCATGGTCGCCGCACGCTCCTCAGCGATGACCATGAACCGCATCGCCGACCTGCGTTACGACCGCGAGAATCCTCGCACCAAGCAGCGCGCGCTCCCGGCCGGCGTGCTGACTTTGCAATTCGCCTGGGTTTTCACGATTGCAGCGGTCGCATTATTTTTCATCGCGGCGTGGCAATTGAATTCACTCGCCTTGAAGCTCGCTCCGCTGGCCATCGCCATTTTGTTTTTCTATTCCTTCACCAAGCGCTTTACCACATGGTCACATCTGTTTCTCGGATTTGCCCTGGGCATCTCGCCTGCTGCCGCTTGGATCGCCATTACGGGCGGCCTCGATCCGCGCATGCTGATCCTGTGCGCCGCAGTTACTTTGTGGGTTGGCGGGTTTGACGTGCTCTATGCATGCCAGGATGTCGAGTACGATCAGCGCGCGGGGCTTTTCTCCGTGCCCAAAAAATTCGGCATTGCAAAAGCGCTGAACATCGCACGCGTCATGCACATTGGCGTAATCGCGTTTCTGACCTGGATGGCGCTGAGCTTCGCCTTGCCCTGGCCCGCGTGGGCGGGAATCGCCGTCGTCGCGTTGCTGCTGGGCTACGAACATTCCCTTGTCAAAGCAGATGACTTGAGCAAGCTGGACGCTGCGTTTTTCACGGTGAACGGCTATATTAGTATGTTGTTCCTGCTGTTCTGGGGCGCTGCGGCGGCAGTTTGGCGCGTTTAAAGTTTCGACGGATTCAGAATGAGCGAACTCACAATCACCGACCAGCGGTTGAAGCCCATTGCGGAGAGAGTTCTCGCAGGAGAGCGGCTTGCCTTTGACGACGGCATCATGCTGTATCGTTCGCCAGACTTGCTGGCCGTTGGCTGGCTGGCAAATCACGTACGCGAGAAAAAACACGGCAACGTCACCTATTTCAATGTCAACCGCCACATCAATCCCACGAACATTTGCGTCGCGCACTGCAAGCTGTGTGCGTTTGGCCGCGACCCCAACGCGCCGGGCGCATACAATTTTTCGCTGGAAGAAATTTACTCCCGCGCCGAACAAGGCGCGCGCGAAGGCGCTCTGGAATTCCACATCGTCGGTGGATTGCACCCGGATTTGCCCTTTGAATACTTCCTGGAAATGATTCGCGGGCTGAAGCAGCGCTGCCCGAGCGTGCACCTGAAAGCCTTCACCATGGTCGAGGTGGGTTACTTTGCGCGTATCGCGAAGCTGTCGACCAGGGAAACTTTGCTCAAATTAAAGGAAGCGGGTGTTGACTCCCTGCCCGGCGGCGGTGCAGAAATCTTTCATCCGCGCGTGCGCCGGATTATTTGCGACCACAAGGTCAGCGGACAGATGTGGCTCAACATCGCGCGCCAGGCGCATGAAATTGGCCTGCGCTCCAACGCCACGATGCTCTACGGACACGTGGAAACGGAAGAAGAGCGCGTCGATCATCTCGTCAAACTGCGCGAATTGCAGGACGAAACGCATGGCTTCGTGGCGTTTATCCCGCTGGCGTTTCATCCGGACAACACCGCGCTTTCACACATTCCAAAACCTACGGGCTACGCCGACCTGCGCAACATTGCCGTGTCGCGATTGATGCTCGACAACTTCGAGCACATTAAAGCGTACTGGATCATGCTTACACCGAGTATCGCGCAGATCGCCCTGCGCTTCGGCGCCAACGACCTTGATGGCACAGTCGTGGAAGAAAAAATTTATCACGACGCAGGCGCGAAAACGTCCGAGTTTACGCCGCGCAATGAACTGGAACGCTTGATTCGCGCCGCCGGCCGCGTTCCTGTCGAGCGCGACACGCTCTACCAGCCGGTCGACCGCTCGAAGATGCCGCCGCTTCCTCCGCCCACGCGCACGGACCTGGTCTCGCTTACGCTGAACGTTTAGGGCCCGTGGTAGACTCCCAGGAGGTACTCCAATGCGACAGGTAATCCTCTATCCCGGTGAAATTGGCTATTGCGTGGCAGAGTGTCCGAGCCTTCCAGGATGTGTCAGCCAGGGGAAAACAAAAGAAGAAGCCGTTCAAAACATTCGCGAAGCCATTGAGGGTTATATCCTCGCGTTGAAGGAAGATGGACTCGCAGTTCCTCCCGATAACTTTGACGCTGTCCTCGTCGCTGTATGACCAAGCTGCCTCGAATCTCGGGGCGTGTCTGCGTTTCCACACTTCTCAAACGAGGATTTCAGATCGAACGGCAACACGGAAGTCACATCATACCTAGGCGCGATGTTCCATTCGCACAGGTCGTCGTGCCAGATCATTAGGAGCTGGACACTGGCACTCTACGTTCAATCCTGCGCCAAGCCGGGATATCACCGGACGAGTTCAGCACTCCACTTTAAAAGCTCGGTTCACCGGATTGTCGCGGCCCTCTGTGCCACCTTTTCCAAGACTTCCGGTGGCAAAATCGCGTAGCCCTTTTCCTGCGCGATTTTTTGGCCGCTAGTGTAGACCCACTTCAAGTAGCTGGCCACGGAGCTGCCTCGGCCCGGATCTTTCGCAACGGCAGGCACGTAAAGCCAGGTGAAACTGCTGATCGGGTAGCTCTCTTTACCCGGCGCATTTGTCAGAGAAACGCGGAAATCATTGTTCATCTTGCTGCCGCTCGCCGTCGCGGCTGCCGCGATCGACTTCGCCGAGGGCCTGACGAATTCGCCCGCCCCATTCTTGATGCTGGCGATGCGCACGGCTGAAGCGGCGGCAATGTTGAGTTCGGTATAACCAATCGCCCCCGGCGTACCGCGCAGCTTGGCTACCAGATCCTGTGAACGCTGGAAGGTTTGACCCACGGGCCATTTCGGCGATTCGCTGCGCCCCGCCATGGAAAGAAACTCAGGACTTACTTTGGACAGGTAGTCGGAAAGGATGTAATTGGAACCTTTCCCTTCGTTGCGATGAAGCACTTGAATGGAAAGCTCTGGCAGTTTCATCTCCGGATTGAGCCTGGCGATCGCGGGGTCATTCCACGATTTGATTTTCCCTAGAAAAACGTTGGCCAGCACCGGCCCGGTAAGTTTGAGTTCGCCCTTCACATCCGGCAGCTCGTAGATAATCACAATCCCGATCAAAACGGCTGGCAATTCAAGAATCGATTTGCCGGAAGCGCGCAACTGGGCCTCTGGAATCGGCGCATCGCCGCCGCCAAAATCACCTGAGCCTGCAAGAATGTTCCTGGCACTCTCCGCTGTTCCCACGGCCATATAGCGGATGTCCGTCGAGGGCTGTCGCGCGTGAAATTCATCGGCCCAGCTCTCATAGAGCGGTTCCGGCATGCTGGAGCCGGTCTCTACCAGCACGGTTCTTTCCTGGCCACACGCAGCCGTCGTGAACAAAACCGTCCATACAAGAAGAACCGCGAAGAATTTGTATGATCTTGTGCGCACTCGTCCTCTCTTCTTCCGGAAATTTATTCAAATTCCGCTTCGGTGAACAAACAATGGCACAACATATACAACGAGCCTAGCGAAAGGTAGCAAGGGCGTGAAAGGGTGTGAAAGTACAGTTGTGTGGAATCTGGCACTAAACGCTATGCCATGCGCAACTTAGGTGAATTCTGACCCGTCTTAAGCCTGTAATACACTGACATGCCAGGAGCCCCTTCTCGAATGCGAACAATTCTGTTGCTCACCATCTCGAACATCTTCATGACCTTTGCGTGGTACGGCCACTTGAAGTTCCGCAGCGAGGCGCTCTGGAAGGTAATCGCGGCCAGCTGGGGGATCGCCTTCTTCGAGTATTGTTTCCAGGTTCCCGCGAACCGCATCGGCTCGTATCAATTCAGTGCCGCCCAACTGAAGACCATCCAGGAAATCATCACTCTCTCGATCTTTCCGGCTTTCTCCGTGGCGTATCTCGGCGACAAATTCAGGTGGAATTACGGCGTCGGCTTTGCTTTTATCGCGATTGCCGCCTTCTTTGTCTTTCACAAGTGGTAGGCTAAAACGATCCTGGCCCACTCTTACGTTTGGGAGTCTGCATGCGTTCCAAGAACATTTTCATTTACGCGCTTTTCCTCCTGACGGCGGGCTTTTCCGCGCGGGCTCAAACGGTTACTCCGGCGTCGGAAACTGGAGTTACTCCGAACACGCTCCTCCTCTATCGCGCGGATCTCATTCCCGGCAAGGAAGCGGCCTACGCGCAGACGGAAGCAGACATTGTGCATGGCTATGCCAACGCAAAGATTCCCGTCTATTGGCTCGCCCTACAGTCCGCCACAGGTTCGCCGCACGTGCTTTACTTCGATGGATTCGACACATTCGCGCAAATCGAAAAAGCGGGGACGGATGTCGTGGAAGGACTCAATGCTTATCCTGATCTCGCTACCCTCCAGCAAAAATTGCAGGAATTCGTCGCTGCCACGCGCACGGTCATGGCCTTCCGCCGCGACGACCTCACCTATCGCCTGAACAAAATCGACCTCGCCAAGGCTCGCTATGTTCGCGTCTCCGTTTTTCAACTCCGGCCAGGGTACGAAGACGAATTTGCCGACGCGTTCCGCGCCCGGGCCAGGGTTCACGAATCCAACGACATCGAAACTCCCTGGATGGTCTACCAGGTCCATTCGGGCCTTACCTTGCCCGCGTTCCTGGAATTCCAGCCCATGGATTCCCTGGGCGAAATTGACGATGCACTCGATCGCGAAAAAAGAGGCCGCCATACTTCCGCTGAGAAGCGCCAATCGCCGGTCCAAAACCAGAAATGGATGAAAGACGCCGAAGTCAGTGTTGAAATACAGATCTATAATGTCAGCCTGTCGATGAGTTATCTTTCGGCGCAGTCAGTGGCTGAGGTGCCCACACCAGCACATCTTGTCTTCGAGCAAAATGGAGGAGAGGCCGCGAAGTCAGGGCGATCCCGAGCGACTCCGCCATCGAATTCTGCGCCAGCTCCGTTTCGGCGCGCTGAAGCGACCACGGCTGATGATGAATCTCCCCGCGAATGATTCGGCCGCTTCCATCCGTCGTGTACAGGCAATACCGTTCCGTCAGAAAATATTCCAGGGTGCCACTTTGCGGGGAAAACACTTCGCCAATGGCCCGATATCGGCACTTCAGCAATGCTGACGACGCTTTTCGATGCGTTCGCTCGCTGTCGTAGTGATTCCAGCCGTCTTGGTTTGCGCAGCGCATGCGCGCGCGAAAATATGGTAAGTGAAACCACGCACGCGCGATTGACACGGCCACTGCGTTGCCCGCGTCCAGACTGAAAAACCACACGCCGGGCTTGCCATCGCAGGTCACATAGGTTCGGACATTCAATTCAGGGAATGCGGAGAGCCACGGAAGGGCCGGCGTCCCACGTAACCTTACACCCGTCATGCGAAACGGAACTACCGCGAGCCATGCGCTCCTGTCGAACATATCGATTTGCAATGGCGACGGAATAAACGAGCGTAACGCTGCCGCATCGACTGGCCAGTGCGCGAAGAGCAGTTCGTGCCAACTCTGCGCCATCACCCACGGCCCCGCTGGCATCGGCCAGGGCCGGTGTGCCCCTTCTTGCGGGGCCGCACTCATCCCTGTTTTCAAGACTTTCTCGACAAGCTCATTCTCTGAATATACCCTTCCACCAGGCCCAGGAATCGAATCTGTGAATTCAAAAGGAACGAAGGAGTCAAAAGGAGAAACCATGCAGCGCAAAGCATCCGCGGTTTGGCAGGGAGGTTTGAAGGACGGCAAGGGCTCGATTTCGACGGACAGCGGCGTCCTAAAGCAAACGCAGTACTCCTACAGCACCCGTTTTGAGAACGGCGTTGGGACTAATCCCGAAGAGTTACTCGCTGCCGCGCACGCGGGTTGATTTACGATGGCTCTTTCCGCCCAGTTGGGCGGAGCGGGTATGACGGCCAGCAAGCTTGAGACGACAGCAACGATTTCCCTCGAAAAATTGCCCGACGGGTTCGCCATAACGAAAAGCCACCTCGATCTCGTCGCGCAAGTCCCGGGCGCAGACAAAGCCAAATTTGACGCCGCCGTGAAAGCTGCCGAAACCGGTTGCCCGGTGTCGAAGCTGTTTAAGGCGGAAATTAGCGTCAGCGCACGGCTGGTATCGTAACAGGCCGGGTTTTCTTCACCTGACGTTGAAACTCGCCGGTTTCATCGTGCGTTCCTACGCGAACGTTCTCTTGGAAAGGCCCAAACGGGTACAATGCCGCACATGATTCCAGCTCCGGGAGCGTTTGCTGCAGGTGTCGCGATCTTTCTGATCGTGCTCTGGGACGCGTTCGAGGCCATCATTCTTCCCCGCCGCGTCACGCGAAAATTCCGCCTCGCTCGCCTTTTTTACCGCTCCACCTGGATCGCCTGGAAATTCGTGATGTGCTTCATCCCTAAACCCAAGACGCGAGAAGCGATGCTGGGGTTTTATGGCCCGCTTTCGCTGCTGGTTCTCGTTGGAGTTTGGGCTGTTGGCCTCGTGTTTGGCTTCGGCCTCATGCAGTATGGCGCTGGGTCCGCCGTGGTAACGACGGGCAGCCAGGCCGGTTTCGCGACAGACATTTATCTGAGTGGCACCACCTTCTTCACTCTTGGCCTCGGCGACGTCATTCCACGTTCCAGCCTGGCTCGCGCGTTGGTCGTCACCGAGGCTGGCTTCGGATTCGGTTTTCTTGCCGCCGTCATCGGCTACTTGCCGTTCATCTACGGTTCGTTCTCCAAGCGCGAAGTGAATATTTCGCTGCTCGATTCGCGCGCGGGCACGCCGCCCACGGCCGGCGAATTGCTTCGCCGCCACAGCTATGCCCACGGCCAGGACGCGCTGCGTGTGCTGCTCAAGGAGTGGGAGTTGTGGTGCGCAGATCTGATGGAGAGCCATCTCTCGTATCCGGTGCTCGCGTATTTTCGCTCGCAGCATGACAACCAGTCGTGGATCGCTTCTCTTACCGCGATTCTGGACACTTGTGCTCTCGCGATCGTTGGCATCGAGGGCGCTTGCGAAAAACAGGCCGAACTTACTTTCGCGATTGCGCGTCACGCCGTTGTCGACCTCTCGCAAGTCTTCGGCACCGCGCCCAAGCCGCTGCCGCGCGACCGCCTGCCTGCGCAAGATTTGCGCAGCATCCGCGACATTCTTGCCCAGCACGGCATGAAGCTTCATGACGGAGAGGAAGCCGACCGAAAACTCTCGCAGCTCCGCAAGATGTACGAGCCTTACATCTTTGCGCTTGCGAATTATCTGAACCAGACGCTGCCGCCCTGGATTCCGCAGAAAAGAGGCAAAGACAATTGGCAGACCACGGCCTGGGCGCAGTCCGCCGGCGTGATCGATAAGGAAGGGGCCACGGTCGTCGCCGATGACCATTTCTAGTCTAATTTAGACTAGTGACTCTAGTCTAAATTAGACTAGTTTGAGCGGGCGGTGTGACGCGGCCTCATACTCGCTAATCCTTTCGTGGAGTGAAACGATGGAAGCCATTCTGGTTCGTGAATTTGGCGGTCCCGAAGTCTTGAAGCTCGAAGAAGTGCCCACGCCAAAACCCGCCGCCGGGCAAGTTCTCGTGCGTGTTCACGCAGCAGGCGTAAATCCTTATGACACCTACATGCGCGCGGGCACTTACGCCATCAAGCCGCCGCTTCCCTACACGCCGGGCTCGGACGCCGCCGGTGTCATCGAAGCGGCTGGCACCGGAGTGAAAAAAGTGAAGCCGGGCGATCGTGTCTACACCGCCAAGACCGTCACCGGCGCCTATGCTCAATACGCTCTCGCGCTGGAAGAGCAGGTACATCCGCTTCCGGAAAAAATCAGCTTTGCGCAGGGTGCCGGCGTGTGGGTTCCCTACGGAACTGCGTATCATGCGCTGCATCATTCTGCAGTAGCACGCGCTTCCGAAACCGTCCTGGTGCACGGCGCGAGCGGCGGAGTCGGCTGCGCAGCCGTTCAAATGGCACGGGCCATGGGACTCACCGTGTTCGGCACCGCCGGAACCCAGAAGGGCAAAGATCTCGTCAAGCGCGAAGGAGCGCACCAGGTTTTCGACCACAGCAAGACCGGCTATCAGGAAGAAATTATGAAGGCCACGGGCGGTCGCGGCATGGATATTATCCTCGAGATGCTCGCCAACGTAAATCTTTCGGCTGATTTGAAGCTTCTTGCAACGAATGGCCGCGCCATCATCATCGGCAATCGCGGCGAGATCACCATAAATCCGCGCGACTTGATGATGCGCCGCGCCTCCGCCCGGGGCTTCGCGCTATGGGCCATCACTCCCGCTGAAGAAGCGGAAATCCACGCAGGCATCATTGCCGGCCTCGAAAACGGTACGCTGCGCCCGGTCGTCGGCAAGGAGTTGCCCCTCGCCGAAGCGGTACGCGCCCACAAAGAAATCCTCGAACCTGGCGCCGCCGGCAAAATCGTGCTCATCCCGTAAAGGAGCATTTAGGCAGCGCACACTTTCGCGCAGCGTCACTTTGTCCCGGCGACGATTCGACTTCATTCAGGTCGCGGACTTGCCTTATAATTGCTTTTCTCGAATTTCAACTCACAGAAGCTCTGGCCGGAAGCGGAATCATTCTCATCGTGCACACAGCCCTTTCACTCTCGGTTTTTTTCGCGTCACAAAGTCCCATTAGCCATTATTGGCACAAACTCACGGACAGAACCTTTACCGGCATCTACCACGCCAATGCTTTCGATCTGGCGATGATGATTCCCTACTTCATCGTTCTTTTGGTCCTCGCGGTTTACGGCCTCCACCGCTACTGGCTGGTCTACGACTATTTTGCGTATTCCAAAAATGTTCCCCCGGCTCCGCCGCCGGTCGCGAACTGGCCGCGCGTCACGGTGCAGTTGCCCATCTTCAACGAGCGCTACGTCATCGAGCGGCTCGTCGAAGCTCTTTCGCGTTTCGACTACCCGACGGAACTGCTCGACGTGCAAGTCCTCGACGATTCCACCGACGAAACTCGCGACATCGCCCGCGCTTGCGTCGAGCGCCACGCTACGCAGGGCATGCCCATCGTGTACATTCATCGCGCCAATCGTGAAGGTTACAAGGCCGGCGCTCTCGAAAATGGCCTGAAAACGGCCAAGGGCGAATTCGTCGCCATCTTTGACGCCGACTTTCTTCCCGAGCCCGATTTTCTTCGCTGCACCATCCCCTATTTCATGAACCCCGATGGTGGCGGCAAGATCGGCATGGTGCAAACGCGATGGACGTATCTCAACAGCGACTATTCGTTGCTCACCAATGTCGAGACCATTCTTCTTGACGGCCACTTCGTCGTCGAGCATGGCGCGCGCTCTCGCCGCGGCACCTTTTTCAATTTCAATGGCACGGCCGGCGTGTGGCGCCGCAAAGCCATTGACGACGCCGGCGGCTGGCAACACGACACGCTCACCGAAGACACGGATCTTTCCTATCGTTCGCAGCTCAAGGGATGGAGGTTTCTCTACCTCCCGCAAATCGAATGTGCTTCCGAGCTTCCCGTGGACATGAACGGCTTCAAGGCCCAGCAGGCGCGCTGGGCCAAGGGCCTCATGCAAACCGCTAAGAAAATCCTGCCCAGAGTCTGGCGCTCCGATGCGCCCTGGCACGTCAAGGCCGAAGCCTTTTTCCACCTGACCGGCAACATCAGCTATCCGTTGATGATTCTGCTCTCCACCATGTTGTTGCCCGCGATGATCGTGCGCTTTTACCAGGGCTGGGTTCAAATGCTGGTGATCGACCTGCCGCTCTTCCTCGCCTCCACGTGTTCCATCTCGAGCTTTTATCTCGTCGCGCAGAAGGAACTGCGCCCCAAGACCTGGTGGCGCACGTTTCTCTATCTGCCCTTCGTGATGGCCACCGGCATTGGCATTTCTGTTCGCAACGCGCAGGCGGTGATCGAAGCGCTGCTCGGCAAAAAAAGTGAATTTGCCCGCACGCCCAAATTCAATATCGAAGGCAAGCAGGGCACATTCGCGAAAAAGTCGTACAAGAACAGAGCCGGCTGGATGCCTTACGCCGAGGTGCTACTCGGCCTGTATTTCTCGCTCACCATCGTGTACGCCGTCTCCAACGAAAACTACGCAACTGTCCCTTTCTTGCTCCTCTTCGTTTGGGGCTACTTGTACACGGGCTCGATGTCTCTCGGCCAAACGTACTTCGCGCGCCTCCGCTTCGGCGTCAACGCTCCCGAAATGCGCCCCGCGACTTCCGGCGCCCCGGGCTTCTGATTTTTGGATAGTATTGACGCTCCTTGGAAAACCCCTCATTCCAGAATGGCGCAGTAAGTTTGCACGCAATCGCTGCAGGCCCGCACGACGGCCCCCTCGTCGTCCTTCTCCACGGTTTCCCGGAATTCTGGTACGGGTGGCGCCAGCAGATCGAACCGCTGGCCGCTGCCGGCTTCCGCGTCCTCGTTCCCGACCAGCGCGGCTACAACCTCAGCAGCAAGCCCTCCGGTGTGGCAGCCTACGCTTTAGCCGAGCTCGTCTCCGACGTCATTGCTATCGCCGATCAACTTGGCCGTGAAACAATTTTCCTCGCCGGACACGATTGGGGTGCCGCCGTTGCCTGGAGCGCCGCTCTCCTGCACCCGCAGCGCGTCGCCAAGCTTGCGGTCCTCAACGTCCCCCATCCTTCGGTGATGCGAAAATTTCTTAGCACGCGTCCGCGCCAACTCTTCCGCAGTTGGTACATGTTTTTCTTTCAACTCCCCTGGCTTCCGGAAGCTGTTTTCTCGGCGTTCAACTTCCGCATTGGCTCGCAAGCCCTGCTCCGCTCCAGCCGCCCGGGCACTTTCTCAGCGGAAGATCTTGCGCAATACCGCGCCGCCTGGTCTCAACCCGGCGCCCTCACCGCCATGATCAACTGGTATCGCGCGCTCTTTCGCACTCGCGCCAAATTTTCAGACAAATTCGTCCGCATCCCGACACGCATCCTGTGGGGCGAACGCGACGCCTTCCTCCTGCCCGAAATGGCGCGCGAAAGCTTAAGCTACTGCACGAACGCGGAACTCTTCACCTTCGCCAACGCCACGCATTGGCTCCAGCACGAAGAGCCCGCTCGCGTTTCCGAATTGTTGATTGATTTCTTCCGAGGCTGATCGCGCTTCGTCGGCCATCCGCGAGTTCATCTCACTCAAACTGCAAGAACACAATCTCCGAGCTGGATCCCAGGCGCAGAGGAGGTCCCCAGGTTCCCGCGCCGCTGCTGGTATAGATAAGCATCTTCCCCACACGGCTCAGTCCGTACACAAATTGGCGGTAAATCCGCCGCGCCATCCACGTCCACGGAAAAAACTGCCCAACGTGCGTGTGTCCCGAAACTTGCAGCGAAATTCCTTCCCTCTCCGCGATGTGCGGCCGGTCCGGCGCATGCGTCAGCAGGATGCTGGCGCGGTTCCGGTCCACGCCGATCTGCCGCAGCACCTTCTGGAAATGTTCGTCATGCGCGGCGTGATTGTAGGGCACGCCCACGATCTGCAGTTGGTCCGCGTCCACTTTCTCGTTGTGCAGCACGCGCACTCCCGCGTTGCTGACCGCCTGCAAGTACCGGGAATCGTCGCCAAACTGTTCGTGGTTGCCGGCAACGAAATACGTGCCGTGCGGCGCGCGTAAATCGCGCAAAGGTTCCGCAGCTTTCGCCGCATCGATCGCCGTCCCATCGTACAAATCGCCGGCCAGAAACACGGCATCCGGGTTCTCTCTCATCACTTTCGCCACGATTCGCCGTAAAAAGCTGCCATTGCGAACGTGCCCCAAATGCAAGTCGCTGACCAGCGCGGCCGTCCGTCCACGCCACGCGTCCGGCAGATTCTCAAGCCGTACTGTAATTCGCCGGATGCGCGTCCACCCGGCGTTCAGTAGTCCGGCAACTCCGCTCAATACTGCGCCCGCGTACAAGACCTCCACGATCGCATGGAAATTCACATCCACTCCGGCAAGCCGCGTGACACCGAAAATCACCCACGAAGCACCCGCCGCAAAAAACAGGAAGCTGACAATTCCAAGCCACACCGCGGCAATGCGATAAAAAGTTCGTATCGTTCGATTGGTATACCGAAACGCCAGCAGCGACGCCGCCAGGAAGCTGACCGACAAAACTCCCAGGGTCACCTTTAGCCGAAGTGCGGAGGCCGCGTTCTCTGGCGCGGCAAACATCCACGTCTTGTAAATGAAAAAGTGCGTCAAGAGCAATATGGACTGGATAACGCTGACAAACGCGATGATTCCGGCTCGTTTGCTCATACCAGATTAGATTCGCCGAGCCACGAAAATGGTATCCGCTTCCTTCCGGGCTCCTTCGGGTCAACAACCCCCCCGAACGTGCAGCGCGGAACTAAGGGCGTGCAGCAAGCCTCCCGCAATCGCGAGAGGCTTGCCTGCCAGTTATAGGAAAGACGGCCCCGTTACAATTGAATGGCCCTTAGTGGTGTCGGATAGTCCTGGTCACCAGCGTCGGCGTTCCCGAGGTATTGAACAGGAGTCCCTTCACCGACACAGCGTCGCCCACAGCCAGCGACGCCTGGTTGGGAAAGTCCTCGAAGTTCATGAACAGAAGCGTCTGAACCGTGATCGTGGTAACCGGCGGGGTCGCACCGGTGAACAATGGCGACAGGTTCGTCAGCGTAAAGGTGCCATTCGTGGAGTTGATGCTCCCTACTTTGCCGGTAACCTGCGACGGCCACAGGCGCACCAGGTCGGTTGTAATCGTAGTAACACCGCCGGTGGTCGTCACCGTGCCCGGCCGGACCTGAACGTCCTGGCCCACCATCAGGTCGGCCGAGCTGGCAAAGCTGAAGTTCAGGAAGCTGAACCCGCCATGCTCGCCCATTTCCGCCATGCCCACTTGGAAAGTAGCATTCGGATTGATGGTCACGGCCACGGGAGCCCCTTCGGAAATGCCATTCACGTCCGGCTCTTCACGGAACACCACCATGTGGAACTGCGTGCTGCTGTCCACGCTGGTGATGGTTCCCTTGATGGCCTCCTTGCTGGCGTCTTCTTCAAACTCCACGCGTTTGGCCAGCATGCCGCCGGTGCCGTTTTCGCTCAGATTGACTTCCAGGATCTGGTCCATCTTGACGCAAGTGAAGTCCTGAGGATTGGCCGTGCATCCCGCGCGCCCAAAATCCTCGAACACCGTGTTGCTGTCCACGGTGATCATGAAGGATTTCCCGCTTCTCCGGTTCATGAGCGTGAACTGGTTGGTCCCCACCGCAGTTACCTGGCCTCCCACCTCATCCAGGTCTTCCATCTCCTTGTCTTCGTCGGCATCGTCCCTGTGGACCACCTGGGCGATGGCGACCATCGGGTTGATCGAGAGGTCGCTCTGGATGGAGGAATTCACGTTGAAGTCGAGTTTGATCCCGAATACGGAACCCGTGTTCACGGTAATCGGGAAGGGCGTGCTCGACAGCGTTACCGAGGACGGATTGAAACTCGGCGTCAACTGGCAAACCGCGTTGATCGCGCAGGAACCGATTGCCGCCGTCGAATGGTTCACGATCGTCAGTTGCGCATTCCCGAACGTCAATTTAAGGCTGGCATACGTGTCCGGCGCAACGTTTGCCAGGCTCAGAAACGCCCTGTCGGTTTGCAAATGCCCGAACTCGATTTCTACGGGCGATGACAGTACCGAAACCGCTGCTTTGGTCGAATCCGAAGGCTGCAAGCTGGCCCCGGTTATCATGGCTTCAAAAAACAGGACCGCAACCCCGCTTGGCGGCGTATCCCCAATCGTCAAGCTCATGGGTACGCCACTGCTTTGGTTCATAGTATTCATGGAACCGCCGCACGCAGCCAGAATGGTGCAGCTCAGAATTGCGAGTGCAAACGGAACGATTCGCCTCATGGAGAGACCTCCAGCGTTAGATACGATCTGAATTGACACACACCGGGGACGTGAGGGCGGACGTCTTTCTTTCACCCTAGATGCACGGTCACCTCGATTAGTTGCTCCTACTTGACAGCCAGCCCGCGGGCTGCGGGAGGCCAGACGGGCGGCATGCACGGCGAATCCTAGGAAGAATTTGCTGCCCCATGCATGTTGTGTGCGTTTGGGGGCTTTGACTTTGCCTTTCTTGCAACACCTTCATCCTATCCCTCAGTATCCAAAGCACTTAAAGTAATTCTTGACATATGTTACCAATATGGTATAACGGTCTCCTAAATTCGGAACGATCCTTCCGTCTGCCCGCCACAGCCTTCGCGATCGTGAGGTCCCGATCCTTTTCGGATCGCAGATTCCGCTACGCTTCTACGAAAGTAGGGTGCTTCGTCCACGATGCTCGCCTGTCATGTTGTCCTTCTGACCTCTCGAATATCACTGCGCCTAGGCCAATTACGCATTTGCGAGTATGACGAACAGTACAGCTTCCATTCTCCGTACACTCTTCCAAGTTCCGTATCCTGTAAGTCCTTTGCCTACCACTCCTGCGAAAACTGCCGCGTGTGTGACCAACAATTCCAAGTTCGGAACTCGCCGCTCAGTACTCGCCACTGTATTCAACTCCTTTCCTTTCACACTCTTGCGCACTCTTGCGCATTTTTTTGCACTCTTTTTGCACTCAGCAAAAACTCAACTCTTTTGTTTTCGTGCACTTCCGCACTCTTTGCTGCAAAACGCCCAGGCGTGGGTGCGGAACCGTTTACCAGCGTTTCTTCCACCAGGCTCTTTCAGTTACAATCGCCCGGCTCTGTGTGTCACGCCGCAAAACCACATGCCCAGTGGGCGCAAGATCAAAATGGCAGTTCCGAGGTGAACGAATGAGTGGTCGTCTGTGGCCGAAGGGGTCGCGTAATCTGTTGAGCCTAGCGACGCTGGCCGTCTGGAGTTTGCTCAGCCTAGTCTGTCTCGCCGCGACGGCGCAGGCCGAGGAGCGCCGCGAGCGCGAGCCCAACAGCGTCTACGCAGAGCGTCGCGCCAAGCTCGCCGCCCAGGTCGAAGGCCCAATCATTCTCTGGGGCTACACCGGTCGCGAAGAAGTCTCGCAGACCTACCTCTTCGCACAGGAAGAGAATTTCTACTACCTCACCGGCCACAACGAAGAGGGCGCTGGCCTGCTGATTCTTCCTGCAGCCAAGGGGACGGGCCCCGCAAGCGCGCCGCGCGAAACTCTATTTCTTCCCGCGAAAAATCCGCAAAAGGAAAAATGGAACGGCGTACGCATGTCGCCGTCGGATCCCGGCATCGAGGCGCGCACCGGATTTGCTTCCGTAAAGCAGTTCGACACCGACTTTCGCTCCACGGTTGAGAGTCTTGCGAAAACCAGTGCGAATTTTTACACCATCCTTCCCTACCAGAAAGAGCTCGGCGGCTACCCGCACGAAAAAGAAGTTGTCGATTGGCTGCAGCTTGCCGCGCCCCAAGCCAAGCTCAAGGACGTTCGCGCGCAGATTGGCGCGATGCGCCAGATCAAGTCCGCCGGCGAAATCGCGTTCCTCAAAGAAGCGATTGACTTGTCGCTGGACTCCCATCTGGAAGCTATGAAGTTGACGCGCCCCGGACTCTACGAATATCAGGTTGCGGCGAAAATGGTCGAAGTGCATGCCCGGGGAGGCTCGGAAGCGGAGGGCTACGCCCCCATCGTCGGCGCCGGCCCGAATTCCACCGCGCTCCATTACGACAAGCTCTCGCGCAAAATCGTAGACGGTGACATCGTGGTCATGGACGTTGGCGCGCAGTACTCCGGCTACTCCGCGGACATTACGCGCACCATTCCCGCCAACGGCAAGTTCACGCCGCGCCAGCGCGAAATCTACGAAATCGTTCTGGGCGCGCAAAACGCTGCCCTCGCCGCGCTCAAGCCGGGCATGGATTTCTGTAACAAGAATGGCAAGAGCGTCCAGAAAATTGCTTACACCTACATCGACACCCACGGAAAAGATCTTCACGGCAAATCCCTGGGACCCTATTTCATCCACGGCCTCGGCCATCACATCGGCCTGAACGTTCACGACCCCGGCGACCACTGCGCCCCTTTCCAGCCCGGCATGGTCATCACCATTGAACCCGGCATCTACATTCCCGAAGAAAATCTCGGTGTGCGCATCGAAGACGATGTCCTCATCACCGAATCCGGTCACAAGCTGCTCAGCGAACGCCTGCCGCGCGACCCCGATGAAATCGAGAAAATCATGGCCGCTGCTGCACGACACGCGAAGGGAGAAAAAGACGAGACACATGGAAACGATTCGTCAGCGGAAGCTTCCGCCGACAGCAACGCAATCCGCAGCTTGATCGAGAAATATGCGAAATCCGTTGAAGGCGCAGACACAGCTCTCGCCGCTGAGGTCTGGCTGGATTCGCCGGACGTTTCCTTCATTCATCCATTGGGCCACGAGCACGGTTTCGAGCAGATCAAGCAAAATGTCTACCAACATTTGATGGGCGAAACCTTCTCGGAACGCAAACTGAGTTTCCACGACGTTTCCGTTCACGTTTACGGCGACACCGCCCGGGCGGAGTTTTATTGGGATTTCGCCGCCAAGTTCAGGAAGGATGGCTCGTCTCTCGCGACGCACGGCAGGGAAACGCAGCTCTACCAGAAAGAAAATGGCCGGTGGCGCCTGGTTCATGTTCACTATTCCGGAATGCCAGTGACCGCGGAGCGCCAGGGTTTCTGAGCAGAGTACCCATTGCTCTTAGGAGGTTCGCTGCCGATTAAGACGCTAGATTGACCATCATTGATGAGGCACCTTATACTGACTACCCGCGCTGGTTTGTGGATTCCGCGCCAGCGTGCCTCGAGTCATTCCGGATGAGGCCGTGTTCCTGGCCCGCCTGAATTTCCGAAATTCGAAATCGTCCAGGGAGCAGTCGGCCCCGACCAGGTCGGGGGCCGCAAAGAAAAATGAGCAGCGTCAAAGCGACACAACTCCGCCCCGGCATGGTCATCCAGCACGAGGGCCAGCTTTTCACGGTTTTCAGCACCGAGCACCGCACCCCCGGCAACAAGCGCGGCTCCATGCAAACACGCATGAAGAATCTGAAGACCGGAGCGATTATCGATTACCGGTTCCGCGCCGAGGAATTCATCGACCGCGCGATCCTCGATGAAGTTGAATATGAGTACCTCTACAAAGAGGGCGACGATTTTCATTTCATGAACACGGAAACTTACGAGCAGATGCACCTGACTCGCGAGCAGCTCGGCGAAACCGTCTACTACCTGATTCCCAACACCGTGGTGAAAGTGGAATTCTTCGACGAAAAACCGATTGGCGTCGACTTGCCGGACACCATGGATCTGAAGGTCGTCAAGACCGAACCCACCTTGCAAAAAGCCACCGCCAGCGCGGTGATGAAGCCCGCGACGCTGGAAACCGGCCTGATCGTGCAGGTGCCGCCCTTCGTGAACGAAGGTGACAAAATCAAAGTGGACACTACCGAGGCGCGCTACGTGCAGCGCGTCGAGTAGGTTCATTACGAAGTTTTTAAGGAATTTTGAATTTACTTCAGCGATATAGGTCCCGGTTTTATTTCTTTGCTTTTGCCTGCGTCTGATGGATGATGACAGTTCGAGTTTCCGCCTCCGCAGCTAATTTCAGCGCAAGCCGGAATTAGAAGAGGCAGAACGGCGTCCCGGTGCAAACCGGGACGCTTTTTTTGCGGCGCAAGCATTTCCGCATTTTTTGCTTCGGCCTGTGCGCGCGCAAATCCAGATTCGCGCTTCGTAAGATCACGCTTCGTAAAACTGCGCTTCGGGAATCAATGTTTCCCCGCAGAACCCGCTGCGGACTTTTCGCCGGCAGGATGCGCGCCAAAAACGCGGTCGAAAATGGCGTCGACGGAACGAAGCTGGCGCTGCAAATCAAAAGTGTGGGCCAGCGCTTTCGAATCGAGAACCTTCACGATGCGAGCGTCTTTCGAAACGCGGTCGCGGAAACTGGTGTCCGTTTCCCAGGCGGCCATGGCGTTTTCCTGCACGGCTTTGTAGGCATCGTCGCGCGGCATGCCTTTTTCCACCAAATCCTGCAGCAGCTGTCCTGAATAAACCAGACCGTGCGTGGATTCCAGGTTGCGCAACATGCGTTCGGGGAACACGCGCATCTGGCCGAGGATCATGGCCATTTTGGAGAGCATGTAATCGACCAGGATTGTGGAATCGGGAAGAATGACGCGCTCGACGGAGCTGTGAGAAATGTCACGCTCGTGCCATAGGGCGACGTTTTCGAACGCGGCGAGCATGTTCGAACGCACCAGGCGTGCGAGGCCGCAGATTTGTTCGCAAGAAACAGGGTTGCGTTTGTGCGGCATGGCAGAACTGCCGCGCTGCTCGCCGCTGAACGGCTCCTCCACTTCGCGAACTTCGGTGCGTTGGAGGTGGCGAATTTCGAGCGCGATTTTTTCGAGTGCGGCAGCGATGAGCGCGAGAGCGCTGAGATATTGCGCGTGGCGGTCGCGCTGAATGACCTGGGAAGCGACGGGCGCGGCGCTAAGACCAAGGCGCTGGCAGATGCGATCTTCGATTTCCGTGCCGAGATGCGAAGCATTACCGACGGCGCCAGAGATTTTTCCGACAGCCATCTGCGCGGCCGCGTCGCGGAAGCGGGCGATGTTGCGCTGATTCTCCGAAAACCAATTGGCGATTTTCAGGCCAAAAGTGATGGGCTCGGCGTGTATGCCGTGAGTGCGGCCAATTTGCGGCGTGTGGCGGAATTCGTGGGCGCGCAGATCGAGAATTTCTCCCAACGTCACCAGTTCGCGCTCGATGATTTTTGAAGCATCGCGAATCTGCAGGGCTTGCGCGGTATCGACCACGTCGTTGGACGTCATGCCGTAGTGCAACCAGCGCGCGGCGGCGGGATCGCCTATGGATTCACCGACGGCCATGGTGAACGCTATGACGTCGTGCTTCACGCGGTCTTCAATCTGATGGATCTTAGCCACATCAATTTTGGCGCGCGCGCGAATCGCGGCGGCGGCGTCTATCGGAACCAGCCCAGTCTCGGCAAGCGTCTCGGTCGCGGCAAGCTCGACTTCCAGCCACTTGGCGAACTTGTTGGCGTCGCTCCAAACGTGGCCCATCTCCTGGCGCGTGTAGCGTGGAATCAATTCCCTCTCCTAAGCGGCGAAAAGATGATGCTGCGAATGTTTCCTGATCCCCATGATACCGCACTTGGAGAGCGCTGCGCTGGACGCGGTGGGCGGGGCGAGTGTCCGAAATTGGGAAGGGTGGTCGCGGAAGCGCGCAGTTGCGAGGTCCGGGGCGAGGACTGCGCGCCAGATAAGGCTCTGGCCAGCAAGGGTTTGCGGGTTGACTCGAAGCGGCACAAGAGTTGCACGAGGGAAGGGTGTAGAGAGTCTACAGCCTGGGGGTAGAATGTCGACTGCCTGGGATGGAACAAAGGGCAGGATTCCGTCGTCCATAACAAAGAACGGACCTGAGCGATCCTCGTTGCGGCGTGATTGGGGGAAAAGGCAGTGGGAGAAAAAAGGGAGCGGTACCGGAACCGGATTGAGATCCTGCAGGGGACGCTGGACCTGCTGATTTTGCAGACGCTGCAATGGGGACCGCAGCACGGCTATGGGATCAGCGTAGCGATCCGGAATCGGTCAGGTGAATTGTTGCAGGTCGATACCGGTTCGCTGTATCCGGCGCTGCATCGCCTGGAGAAACAGAAATGGATCAAGGCGGAATGGCGCATCTCTGAAAACAAGCAGCGGGCAAAGTTTTATCAATTGACGACCGCGGGAAAAAAGCAACTGACAAGAGAGCGCTCGAAGTGGTCACAGCTTTCGGACGCGATCGCGGGCGTGCTGCAGGCGGAAGAGAAGTAACGACGCGACGAGGTAAGGAAGTAACGAAGTGCCAGTGCACGGAAGTGGCGGAGGTGGCCGGTGAGTTCCTGGCGGCGTAAGAGGCGGGAGACAGAGCTCGACGAGGAAGTGCGGAGCCACTTGGAGATGGCGGCGCGGGAGCGCGCGGAGCGAGGGGAAAAGAAGGAGGAAGCGGAACACGCGGCGCGGCGAGAATTCGGAAATGTCGAATTGGTAAAAGAAGTCACGCGAGATTTGTGGGGATGGAGATGGTTCAGGGAGTTGGCCGATGATGTGCGCTACGGATTGAGGATGTTGGCGAAGAATCCGGGATTCACGGCCGTCGCTGTGCTGACGCTGGCGCTCGGTATCGGCGCCAACGCTGCCATTTTTAACACGGCAAACGCCGTCCTATGGCGGACGCTACCAGTGGCTGACCCGCAAAGCCTGGTGCGCTTGGTAGCAGTCAGACAAGACCATCGTGATAGCAACATTCTGCCTGTGGGCGTGGCCGAGGAACTGCGTCGCGCCGGCATTTTCTCCGATGTGATCACAAGGACCGATGACGGATTGTCCTTTTCGTACAACGGCAGCAGCGCGGAGCGGGTGCTGGGCGAAGTTGTTTCACCGAACTTTTTTGCTTTCTTGGGAGTTGAGCCCGTGCTTGGCCAAGGGTTTTCCGTCGGGGTACAGAAGAGTCAGTGGGCACCTGAAGCCGTCCTCTCGTACCGCTTTTGGCAGCGACGGTTTGGGAGTGATCCGCACGTGCTCGGGCACAACATCCGGCTGAACAACTATCCCTTTACGATTGTTGGCGTTTCACCGCCAGATTTTTACAGTTTGGTCGTGGGGTTCGACCCGGAGCTGCGTGTGCCTGAGATGCCCCGCGGACAGAACCTCAGCCAAAGTGAACTGCTCAGTTCGCCTTACGTCGAAATCATGGCACGGCTCAACCCAGGCATCGGAATCGCACAAGCGGAGGCTGCCACGGACGCGGCCTGTCAGCAGTTCTTGCGCAACGACCAGCTCAATCGGCATGAGGTGAATCCGAAAGTGCATATCCGACTGGCGCCCGGCGGGAGAGGGTGGCAGGGAGAAATGGGGCAATATCGCACTTCGCTGTTGGTTCTAGTCGGCCTTGCCGGCGTCGTCTTGCTGATCACGGCTTTCAACCTGACAGGCATGCTCCTTGCACGTGCGACCACCAGGCGACGGGAGTTTGCGGTTCGCGCAGCCATCGGCGCAGGCAGAGGCCGGCTTATTCGGCAAATGTTTACGGAGAGTATGCTTCTGGCAATGGCCGGAGGGGCCGTCGGTCTTGCCATCATGTCCTCGACGGGAAACACGATTCTGAGTTTCCTTCCCCAGGGACACATAAATGTGGTTCTTGATCTCAGTCCTGACCCTCGAACTCTGTGGTTTACGGCGGGCCTGACCGTACTCGCGGGCGTGGTCATCGGTCTCGTTCCCGCCTTTCAGTCAGCGGGAACCAATGTGATTCTAGGGCTCAAGAGTGATTCAGCCGGTTCGATCGGCGATGCAAAGGGAGCGATCTTTCGCCAAGCCCTAACAATTGGCCAAGTCGCGCTGTCGCTTTTGCTTCTGACGTTAGCTGGGCTCTTCGAGCGGTCCCTGGCGAACCTTCGGGCCGCTGATCCGTTTCCTCAGCCGGACCGGGTACTGCTCTTCCGAATGAAGCCGCAGAAAGAGTTATACGACGGGCAGCGGATTCGGGTCCTGACCGCGGACGTTGTCCGGCGCATGTCGACGCTTCCCGGAGTCGAGTTCGCAGCTCTTGCGGAAGAGGGGCCGTACGGCAGCCGTGGGGCCATGCGCTCTGCAGTCCATGTGTCCGACGGCCGAAGTGTCGATGCCGATATGGACATCGTCAGCCCAGACCTTTTCGCCACGCTGGGAATCCCATTGCTCAATGGACGCGACTTTTCCGAACGTGACAACGAACGCTCAAAACCGGTTGTGGTAGTCGACGAACTTTTGGCCCAGCGGCTTTTTGGGAGTGGCAACCCCATTGGAAAGATGATTGAGGCGCCTGTACAGGGGAACGATGTCGCATTTGAGATTATTGGAGTAGTCCGATCTTCCCGCTATTACGACCTGCATCAATCCGCTCGCCCTATGATTTTTTATGACCTCCAACAAGCGGGCCCGTATATGCCGACGCTTCACGTTCGAGTGAGCTCCGCAAATCCCGAAACTGTGGTTTACGAGGTTCGCCGGGAGTTCGGTGCTATCGATAAAAATGTGCCCCTATTTGATATCAAGACTTTGCGAGATCGCGCGCTCGACACGCTCGCGCAGCAGCGGCTGGTGAGCGATTTGGCCGGTGCATTTGGCGCCTTGGCCCTGAGCCTGGTCGCCGTTGGCCTTTACGGCCTCATGGCATTCTCAGTCGCGCAGCGTACCCGTGAAATCGGCATCCGCGTGGCCCTTGGCGCAGACCGCAAGGGAATCCTGAGTCTCGTTGCCTGGCAGGGAATGAGGATCGTATTCATTGGCGTCGCACTCGGTCTGCCTGCGTCATTCCTTTTGACTCACCTGATAGCAGGCATGCTCTATAACGTTCACCCGGACGACCCGGTTTCATTCGCAACGGTTACGTTCATTCTCGGTATGGTAAGCCTGCTCGCGTGCTACATCCCAGCGCGAAGGGCGATGAAGGTCGATCCGATCGTGGCGTTGAGATACGAATGAATAAAAGTGACGAGTGACAAGTGGCGAGAAGGACCTTCCGAAAAAGCTCGCATCGCAAAAGAGAGGTGGCCCGTGGGTTTTTGGCGGTGGAAGAAGCAGAAAGAACTGGACGAGGAAGTGCGGAGCCATCTGGAGATGGCGGCGCGGGAGCATGTGGACCGCGGAGTGGATGAGGGCGAGGCCAAGAGAGCGGCACGGCGAGAGTTTGGCAACGTGGAGTTAGTGAAGGAAACGGCGCGAGATGCACGGGGATGGCGGTGGGCGGAGGACATCGTAGAGGACGCGCGATATGGCCTGAGAAGGATGCGCAAGTTTCCGGGCTTTACGGCGATTGCGGTACTGACACTTGCTTTGGGCATCGGCGCGAACACAGCTATCTTCAGCCTGGTGAACGGGATTCTGCTCGTTTCCCTGCCCTACTCCAATCCTGAAGGGCTCGTCAGCGTAACCGGCACCTACCCGAAAGGCGCATTTGTCGCGATGCGCGAGCGGATGCGCACGATGGACGTGGGAGCCTACGCGGAAGGCCATGAGTTCAACTTAACCGGCCGTGGAGAGCCGGTGCGCCTGACCTGCACTTTGGTGTCTGCGGATTTGTTTTCCATTCTTGCCGCGCGCCCGGAGTTGGGACGAACGTTTTATCCGGGCGAAGACACTCCTGGCCAGGACGACTTCGTGATTTTGAGCCACGCTCTGTGGGTGGAAAAATTCGGAAGCAATCCGTTGATCCTCGGCCAGTCGATCGAAGTAGGAGGAGTGAGCCGCCAGGTAGTTGGCGTGATGTCCGCTGAATTTCGCTTCCCATCTCCGAAAACGCAAGTTTGGATCCCCCTACACAACGATCCTCGGAACACGATTCTTTATTGGGCAGACGACTTCATGCCCGTGGTGGGACGGCTGCGTCCAGGTTCAACGATGGAGCAGGCGCGCACCGAGATCCGAATGTTTCAGTCGCATGTGGGAGCGCTGTTTCCCTGGCCGATGCCGGCAGCCTGGAACGCCGACGTCAGCGTGGTTCCCCTGCAAGGCGGGATGGTTGCCGCTGTGCGGACGCGCTTGTTGCTGCTGCTCGGAGCTGTCGCGCTTGTTTTGATGATCGCGTGCTCGAACGTCGCCAACCTGACGCTTTCCCGAGCTGTCACCCGTTCAAAGGAGATCAGCATTCGTTCCGCGCTAGGCGCGGGGCGAATGAGGATCACCAGACAGCTTCTCACCGAAAGTGTGCTGCAAGCGATATTGGGAGGATCGCTCGGTCTGCTTCTTGCAAAGGAAGGACTGGCCCTGCTCAAGCTGGTTCTGCCGCCGGATACACCGCGCCTTGCTGACGTGCAGATGGATTGGCGAGTGCTGGCGTTCACCGGTGGACTGGCGATCCTGACGGGGTTTATTTTCGGGCTGGTACCGGCACTTGATTCATCGCGCGCGACACTCGCGGAACCGCTCAAATCGGGCGGCCGCGGAACAACGGGATTCGTGTCGCAGCGATTGCGCGGATCGCTGGCGATTGCCCAGGTGGCGTTCGCGGTGATGCTCGTAATTGCGGCGGGACTCTTGATCCGAAGTTTCTGGGCGCTGTCGCACGTGGATCCGGGATTCCGATCAGAACACGTCCTCTCCGCACGCATTACGCCCAACCAGTCTTTCTGCGGCGACGCAGCACGTTGCCTCACCTTCTATCGCAATCTGTTGGATCAGGTTGGCACGTCCCCTGCCGTTGCCGGGACCGCGCTGGTGAATACTCTTCCTTTGGGCGGGAGAGTCGCCAAACGGTCGCTGGATGTCGAGAATTACGCGCCTGCGGCCGGACAAGACTTGTCGCCGCTCTTTTGGCTCCACGTCGTCACTCCCGGTTATTTTCAAGTGTTGGGCATCCCTGTGCTGTCCGGCAGGACGTTTGTTAAGGCCGATGTCTCCGGAGAGCCCGTAGCGATCGTCACCGCGGCAACGGCGCGGCGTTTCTGGCCCAATCAAAACGCGGTCGGCAAACACATTCACCTCTTGGACGACAAGAGCTGGCGCACCATCGTTGGAGTCATTGCGGACGTACGGGCCTACGATTTGCAACGAAACATCCCCAGTTGGATGAGCGGGACGGCCTATGTGCCATACAACTCTTCTGCGACACTCGAAGACCGCCGGATGCCATCAGAGATGACCATCGTGATCCGGAGTACGTCGGATGAGGCCCAAACCACGGCGATGCTTCGTGAAGCTGTGGCCAGCTTGAGTCACGAGGTTCCCGTAAGCGAAGTGAAAACCATGGGCGCGGTGGTTTCGGATTCGATTTCGGCACCGAGGTCGACGGCGATTCTGTTCGCCGCTTTCGCGGGGCTGGCGTTGACGCTGGGGACCATCGGGATTTATGGCGTCCTTTCCTTCCTGGTTTCCAATCGAACCCGGGAAATCGGCATTCGCATAGCGATGGGAGCGCAAAGAATGGATGTGCTGCGATCCGTAATGGGAGAAGGCGCAAAGCTGTCGGGGGCAGGGATTGTCTTGGGAATGGCAGGTGCACTTGCCGTGATGCGAGTCTTGTCAGGCGAATTGTACGGCGTAGCGGCGACAGACGCGCCGACTTTTTTCGGAGTGGCAATCCTGGTTGCCGTGGTGGCAATGACCGCGTGTTATGTGCCCGCGCGAAGGGCGATGAAGGTGGATCCGATGGTGGCGTTGAGATACGAATAAAAATTGGAAAATGGAAATTGGAAATCGGAAGAAGAGGAGTCGCGATGAGCTGGTTGAGTGGACTCTTTAGCAAACGAAAGCGGGAGAAAGAACTGGACGAAGAAGTGCGGAGCCATTTGGAGATGGCAGCGCGGGAGCGCGCGGAGCGTGGAGTGGATGAGACTGAAGCCGAGAGGGCGGCACGGCGAGAGTTTGGGAATCTGGAGTTGGTGAAGGAAACGACCCGCGACGCATGGGGGTGGGGATTTCTTGACCGGCTGGCGCAGGACTTGCGCTTTGGCCTGCGAGTGACTGTGAAATCGCCGGGGTTCGCGGCGGTAGCGATTTTAACGCTGGCGCTGGGAATCGGCTCGAACACGGCGCTGTTTTCCATCGTCAACGCGGTGCTCTTGAATCCTCTGCCCTACCCCGATCCCGATCAGCTCGTGACCTTAGCCGAGAGTAAACCGAATTTTGATTCTGGGTCGATCTCCTTCCCCAACTTTCGAGACTGGCGCAAAGACAACCGCACGTTTTCCATGATGGGCATTTCCAGAAGCTACTCCTACAGTTTGACGGGCAGGGGCGAAGCGGAGCAAGTAGACGCAGAATTTGTATCGTCAGACTACCTTACGCTGCTGGGCGTCAAGCCGGTGATAGGACGCCTGTTTGAAGAAGGCGAAGACCAGATCGGCGCCAGCCCCATCGTGCTGATTGGCGAGGGATTCTGGAATCGCAAGTTTGGCGCCGCTGGGGACATATTGGGACAAGGACTCACTCTCGACGGGCGAACCTTCACCATCGTTGGTGTAGTCCCCGCGAGTTTTAAGCTGCAAGTTGGGAGCTTCCGCGCCAGCGATGTCTACGCCCCCATTGGCCAGTGGACAAATCCTCTGCTTCCAAACCGCGCTGCGGGGCTCGGATTTCATGGCGTGGGCCGGTTAAGGCCAGGTGTGACTATTCAGCAGGCCCGGGCGGACATGAAGCGCGTGACGGCAGACTTAACTGCCGCGTATCCGGACGCCGACACGGGAATCGGGGCCACCCTTATGCCTCTTAAGGAACAGATGGTTGGCCACGTGCGCCCGCTTCTGCTCGTCCTGCTGGCGGCGGTGGGCTTTGTGCTGTTGATCGCTTGCGTGAACGTGGCCAACCTGCTTATGGCCCGCTCAACGGGGCGGACACGCGAATTTGCGGTGCGCGCCGCGCTCGGCGCGGATCGAGGGAGAATCGTTCGGCAATTGTTGACGGAAAGCACCGTGCTCGCGCTGGCCGGTGGAGGGCTCGGCTTGTTGCTGGCGGGATCGGGTACTGCAGTGGCGCTACGGAATTTGCCGTCAGCTTTGCCGCGCGCAAATGAGATCGGCTTGGACGTCCGCGTATTGCTGTTCACCATGGCCGTCTCGCTGCTTTGCGGAATTCTGTTCGGACTGGTGCCGGCGCTGAAAATTTCCAGACCGAACCTGCAGGAAACATTGAAAGAAGGCGGCCGGGGATCGGGAGGCGCCAAGCATCGCGCGCAAGGAGTGTTTGTTGTTGCCGAAATGGCCCTGGCCCTTGTTCTGCTGATCGCCGCAGGATTGATGATCCGCAGCTTGAGCGCGTTGTGGAGCGTGAACCCCGGCTTCGATTCACACAACGTATTGTCGTTTGGCGTAGCCCTTGCCCCATCCCCGAAAGACACCAGCCCTGACGCGATTCGGGCGAAACTCCGGGAAGTCCAGAGCAAGCTGGCGTCGACTCCGGGAGTGAAGGCAGCTTCGCTCTCGTGGGGAGCACTGCCGCTCGCAGGCGACGATGAAGATCTCTTCTACCTCGAAGGCCAGCCTAAGCCCGCAAGCGCGAACGACATGAGCTGGTCGATCAGTTATGTCGTGCAAGAGGACTATTTGAAGGTTATGGGGATTCCGCTCCAGCGCGGACGTTTCCTTTCCGCCCAGGACAATGAACGTTCGCCGCATGTCATCGTGATTGATGACTTCTTCGCGCGCAAATTCTTTGGCGGCCAGGACCCGGTCGGAAAACGCGTGATTCTGGACAACAAGGGCGGCGTGGCGGAAATCGTCGGCGTCGTCGGGCACGTCAAGCAGTGGGGACTCGATTCTGACGACAAGCAGTCGCTTCGCGCACAACTCTATTTTCCCTTCATGCAGCTCCCCGATGCCGCCATGCAGCCGTCCTCCTGGAGCGGCACGGGAGTGTTGGTGCGCTTCGAAGGAAATGCGCAGGCAGTTGCGACCGCAATCCGCTCTGGGCTTCACCAGATGAGCGGCGAGCAGGTAATGTATGGCGTGCAGACCATGGAAGAGGTCATCGCGGAAACGCTGGCGACCCGCCGCGTCTCGATGATCGTTCTCGGGGCCTTTGCCGCCCTGGCCCTCGGTCTGGCCAGCATAGGAATTTACGGCGTGATTTCCTATCTCGTCGGCCAGCGAACGCATGAGATTGGTGTTCGCATTGCACTCGGCGCAAAGCAAAGCGATGTCATGGGGTTAGTGTTGCGCGAGGGCATGAAGATGACGGCGATCGGCGTAGTCCTTGGACTCATCACCGCGACTGGATTGACTCGCCTTATGGCCAATTTGCTCTTTGGAGTGAGCGCTACGGACCCGCTGACCTTTGCGGGAGTAGCTGTAGTCCTGACCGTTGTCGCAACTACGGCCTGCTACGTTCCCGCGCGACGCGCCATGCGGGTTGATCCCATCGTGGCCCTGCGTTACGAATAGGAGATCGCGTGGACCGGAAATCCGCGGCGTCAGAGACTCTTGTCAAGCCGCAACTTCAGACCTTCCATTCACTAGCACCTTAATGCCATCTAGGTAGCGCTATGTTGTTGATTGGCAAGGTGCTACGGTTGACCTAACCGCAAGCCTCGAATCCTGTCTAATGACTCGGATGCAGCAGAGCGTCGATAGCACCCAGGCCATCGCAGAGAGCGACGCCGTCGCCGTGGAGCGCACCCTCGCGGGCGATCGCGATGCCTATCGGGTTCTGGTGGAGCGGCACAGCCACAGCGTTTTCCGGCTGGCCTACCGCATGACCGGGAACCGGCACGATGCCGAAGAGGTTGTTCAGGAGGCGTTTTTGCGTGGCTATCAAAAACTCGGTCAGTTTGCGGCGCGAGCAAATTTCGGGACTTGGGTTTATCGCATCGCCGCGAACTATGCCATTGACCGCATGCGCCAGCGTCAGAAGGAAGATGCGCGCCGGGATACGCCGAGGATCGAAGACAGGGATGGAATGGAGAACGATCCTGTGAATCGCGTCCAGGATGAAGCGCCAACTCCGGAACGGTTGACGCAAAGTCTTGAATTGCGAAAACAGATGGAGCAGGCGCTGGCCGCTCTTTCGGAGGCGGAAAGAACGGCTTTCGTGATGCGGCACTGGGAAGGATGCGGGATCGAAGAAATCGCGGGAGTCTTGAAATCCAGTTCGAGTGCGGCAAAGAACACCGTTTTCCGAGCAGTCCAGAAACTGCGTTATGCTCTGCAGCCGTTTGTGGAGACAAAAACGCAGGTTCGCGCGATGGGAACTGAGTCATGATGCACATGAAGGAAGAAGAGTTGATTGCATATCGCGAGGGAGTTGCTGAGCAGCGCGCGGTAATAGCGGATCATCTGGCGGCCTGCGAAGAGTGCCGCGCCGAGATGGCCCGAATCGAAGCGGTGCTCGCGGCGCTGGACACGCTTCCGGTGCCGGATCCGGGAGCAGACTACGGCCGGCACGTGTGGAAGGAAATTGCGCCGCGCCTGGCGGAGAAACCGGACCGTTGGTGGCAGGTGTGGTTCGCACCGCGGCGGCTCGCGGCAGCAGGTGGGATTGTTGCGCTGATTGTCGCGGCGTTCCTCGCAGGGCGAATTTCAAAGCGCGGCAACGCACCCGACAACGTCGCAAACCAGGAACAGGTGCGGGAACGCGTGCTGGTCGTTGCAGTCGGAGAGCACCTGGGCCACTCCGAGCGGATGTTGATCGAACTTTCAAACGAGGCGCCGGAGAATCCCAAGCAGAAAGAAGTGGATATCTCGGCCGAGCAGCGCCGCGCGGAAGATTTGCTGCAGGAAAACCGTTTGTATCGGCAGACCGCTCTACGAGAAGGAGATGCGGGACTCGCCAACGTGCTGGACGAACTGGAGCGCGTGCTCCTGGACGTGGCGCACAGCCCAGGAGAAGTAACGCCGGTGCAACTCGAAGCGATTCAGAAAAAAATCGAAGCGCGCGGGATTCTGTTCAAAGTTCGTGTGGTCAACAAGGAACTGCAACAACGGCAGGAGGCTACCAAGCCTGCGCCGCCACAAAACGATTCTGCAAAAAGAGAGAGGAACAAAGTATGACCGTGGGGAATTCAGTTGGAAAGACAAGCGTGGCCTGGATGGCAATCGCCGCGCTGCTGCTGGCGCCGGCATTGACACGCGCTCGTGTGCTCAAAGCAATGCCTATGCCGTCCGGGGATTCGCTGCAAGACTCACAGGAGGCGCGGGACAAAGAACAGGAGAAGCGCGAACGGGAGCAAGAGGCGCGTGACCGAGAAGAAGAAAAACGCGAGCGCGAACAAGAAACCCGCGAGCGGGCGCAGGAAAAAATCGAACGGCTGCAAGAATTGTACGACGATGGCCGTGAAGACCTCGATGAGGATCGCTACGACCGAGCTGCAGAGAAATTTCGGCAACTGGCGGATATGAATGGCCCGCAAACGGATGCCGCGCTCTACTGGAAAGCCTACGCGGAGAACCGCTTGGGCAAGAGGGACACGGCTTTGGCCACGCTTGCCGACATGAAACGGCGCTTCCAGCAGAGCCGCTGGCTGAAAGACGCAACTGCGCTGGAGATCGAAGTAAAGCAATCGACCGGCCAACCGGTAAAGCCGGCGGACCAGAGCGACGAAGAATTGAAAATGCTGGCCATCCAAGGGCTGATGAGCAGCGACCCGGAACGCACGCTGCCCTTGCTCGAGAAAGTGATCAACGGTTCAGGCTCTCCAAAGGAGAAATCGAAGGCCCTCTTCGTGCTGGCACAAAGCGGGTCGGCACAAGCGCGCGAAATCCTGGGCAGGATCGCGCGCGGCCAGACGAATCCCGACCTGCAGCGCAAGGCCGTTGAATACCTGGGACTCTTTGGAGGCAGCGAAGCCCGGAAGACGCTGGCTGAGGTTTACGCTTCGAGCAGCGATGCCTCCGTGAAGCACGCCATTCTGCGCAGCTACATGATCGGAGGCGACCACGAGCGCCTGTTCGTCGCGGCGAAAAGCGAAAAGGATGAGTCCCTGCGCCGCGAGGCCATCCGGCAACTCGGGCTGGTTCACGGGACGAGCGAGCTGGAGCAGTTGTACCAGGCGGAAACTTCGACGGATCTGCGCAGGGACATCTTGCAGGCATTTTTCCTTGCGGGCGATTCAGGAAGGCTCGTGAAAGCGGCGCAAGGAGAAAAGGACGCGGACTTACGCCGGGCGGCGATTCGAAACCTCGGACTGATTCACTCGGACGACTCGGGCAAAGCGCTGCAAGAAATTTACACCAAGGAAACCGATCACGCGCTCAAAGCAGAAGTCTTGAACGCCTTTTTCTTGCAGGGCAACGCGAAAGCGCTGGTAGCCATCGCGCGAAGCGAAAAGGATCCGGAACTCAAGAAAATAGCGGTGTCGAAATTGTCGTTGATGCATTCCAAGGAAGGCAACGATTACTTGATGGAACTTTTGCAAAAGTAGGGAGAACCATGCGAGAAGAACGAATTTTGTCGGCGCTGCGAAAAGTACTCGGCCTCGCGATGATTGTGGCTGGGATTGGTATTGCAGCCGTGCAGCTGGCAAAGGGCACTACCCCAGCTCGAACAGGACAAGCAGGCGCAGCCACGATGCAGGTGGCAGAGACTCCGCGCATTGAAAATGCGAAGCTGGAGACGCGTGCTGTCGGCTCAAGTCTCGATTCAGCAATTCGCGAACTCGCTGGAAAAGCCGAAGCGCCCGAATGGGTCGGCTATGGCGTCGACGAAGTTGCCGGCGAGCGCGGCGCCTGCTGCGACAACAACTGGAACGACGGGAATTGCGGAACCTGCCGTCTGGAAAAGGAAAACGGCGGAACAGTCAGCTCGTCGCACGCGGAAGGAAGCATTAAGCTGGAGGGCGCGCGTCGCCTTTTCGTGCTGTATCGCCTGGAAGCAAAGCAAGTCGTGAAAATTCGCGTCGCATCGGAAGATTGCGCGCTGGATGCCGGCGGACTGCCGTTCATTTGGCTAACGGGAGTCAAAGCGCCGGAGAGCGTAGCGCTCCTCTCAACTTACGTGCGCAGTCCGGATTTTGAAGAACGTGGCGAACGCAAGATCGGCAACGGTGCGTTGACGGCGATTGCTCTTCATGCGGATGCATCGGCTGACCGGGCGCTCGAATCCCTTACAGCGCCGGAGCAGCGCGAAGCATTGCGGAGGCAAGCGGCTTTCTGGATGGGAGCTGCGCGAGGCAAGGCTGGATTGACTAGCCTGCAGCGCATGGCGAAAACGGATCCGAGCTCGGACGTTCGCGCGCACGTAGCGTTTGCGCTTTCCGTCAACCATGAAGCTGGGGCAGTGGATGAAATGATCCGCATGGCGCACGACGACACCAGTTCCCACGTGCGGGGACAAGCGCTTTTTTGGCTGGCGCAAAAGGCGGGAAAGAAAGCCGTGGGCACAATCACCGGCGCGATCGAGAACGACCCCGACACGGATGTAAAGAAGAAAGCGGTCTTCGCGCTCAGTCAGTTGCCAAAGGACGAAGGTGTGCCGAAACTAATAGAAGTCGCGCGGACCAATCGAAACCCCGCTGTGCGCAAGCAGGCCATGTTCTGGCTCGGGCAATCCAATGATCCGCGAGCTCTTCAGTTTTTTGAAAAAGTACTGACGCAGTAAGCGCTAGCGCAAGAGGTCTTCGAGCTGCACGCGCGCATCCGTTTTTGAATCGCGATATTTCACGATCACCGCCGCTTGCAGCGCGAGTCCCCATTTCGCGGCGCTGGGATGCGATACGGCGCGCGACCCGGGCACCACGATAGCTTCTTCAGGGATGATAAGTGGCTCGGTTTTGCTGGCCGTATAGATCATGTCGCGAACCAGATCGTAAACCGGAATCGAGCGGTTGAGAATCGTGCCGGTGCCAAGGACGGCGCGGCGCTTCACGACTGTTCCTTCATAGACTCCTGAATTTCCGCCGACCAAAACTTCGTCTTCGATGATCACGGGCAGCGCGCCGACGGGCTCAAGAACGCCGCCGATTTGCGACCCCGCGGAAATGTGGCAGTTAGGGCCAATCTGCGCGCAGCTCCCAATAAGCGCATGCGAATCGATCATCGTGCCTTCGCCAACGTACGCGCCTACGTTCACAAACATCGGCGGCATGCAAATCACGCCGCGTCCGATGTAACTGCCGTCGCGAATGCTGGAGCCGCCTGGAACGATGCGTACGCCGTCGGAAGCCGCGAACGACCGCACCGGATACGTGGACTTGTCGAAAAACGGTTGCTTCGCGGCGTCGATGGACATGTCCGCGATGGCGCCCATTCGAAAGCCCAGCAGAATTCCCTTCTTCACCCACGCGTTTGTGCGCCAGCCGGATTTTGTCGAGGCATCGGGTTCGGCGGCGCGAATTTCTCCACGATTCAGCGCCGCTTTGAAATCGCGGAAAAGCCATTGATGCTCTTCTTCGTAATGCGCAGGCGCTTCGTCAAACAGTTTTTCAATTTGCGAAGGCTGCATGCGCCCTCTCGGCGAGTCCAAGCGATTCAAGCACCGCCCGGATGCGCGCCAGATTCTCCGCCTTGGGCGCCACGAGTGGCAAGCGCCATACCGGTTCGAGCAGGCCCATTTCCGTCATCGCGGCCTTCACCGGGATGGGATTGGATTCGACGAAGTTTATTTCCATCAGCGGATGATAGCGCCGGTGAATTGCGCGTGCACCGGCGAAGTCGCCACGCAGCGCGAGCCTCGTCAACTGCGACATTTCCGCGGGAATTTCATTGGACACGACCGAAATGACTCCGCGTCCGCCAAGCGCGATAAGTGGGAGCGTGATCGCATCGTCGCCGGAAACGACAATGAAATCTTCGGGCACGGTGTTGAGAATCGCTGCCATTTGCGACATGTTTCCTGATGCTTCCTTGATGCCGACAATGTTCTTGATTTGCGCCAGCCGTTTCACTGTGGCTGGCTCGATGTTTATGCCTGTTCGTCCTTGTACGCTATACAGAACGATCGGCAGCGAGACAGCCTCCGCGATCGCGCGGTAGTGCTGAAAAAGTCCTTCCTGGGTCGGCTTGTTGTAATACGGCGTGACCGAGAGAATTCCATCCGTGCCCAGGGCGGCCAGTTCGCGCGCCAGCGCAATCACTTCCGCGGTGTTATAACCGCCCGCGCCAGCAACAACCGGGACCTTGCCCTTGGCGAGCTCGACTGTGATTTCTACGACGCGCAGGTGTTCTTCCTGCGTCAGCGTCGGGCTCTCGCCGGTCGTTCCGCAAGGAACGAGAAAGTCGATTCCCGCATCGATTTGCCGCCGCACCAATCGGCGCAGCGCGGCTTCGTCGAGAGAGCCATCCGCTCGAAATGGCGTTACGAGTGCAGTTCCGGTCCCGGTAAACATGTTTCTTCTCCTTGCTATGCTTCTCGTCTAACTTCCACAACCTAGTGGCCCGCAGCCATCTGCTTCCGCTGCATTCCCTCAGCTCAGCTCGCTGAGAATCTCGCGAAATTCGAAAACGCCTTGCTTGCCGTTAATCCATCGCGCGGCCCGCAGCGCCCCGCGCGCAAAGCCATCCCTGCAGCGCGCCGTATGCCGCAGCGTGATAGTGTCGGCGGACGAATCAAAACCAACTTCATGCGTGCCGGGATGCGCGCCGGCGCGATTCGAGCTCAGGCTCACAGCGCGGTCGAAACCACTCGCTCCCATCTCCTCCACAAGTTTTTTCAGCGTGCCCGAAGCGTCTTTTTTCGCGGAGTGGTGAATCTCCCAGCCCCACGCTTCATAGTCCGCGTGCTTCGAAAAAAGCGCCGCGGTGTACGCCACCGCTTGCATGAAAAGGTTTACGCCCACGGAAAAATTCGGCGCCCAAACAAGTCCAGTCCCGCTTTTCGCGACAGCTTCGCGGATCGAGGGAAGATCGCCGAACCACCCAGTCGTGCCGCTGACGGAATTAATGCCCATTGCCGCCAGTCGCCGAATATTGTCCGGGGCCGCATCCGGCGAAGTGAACTCAACGGCTACGTCAACTCCTCGAAGCGTCTGATGGGATAGCGCTTGCCCGCGCGGATTGCTCCGCGCATCGAATTTCGCGCGCACCTCGAATCCATATTCCGGCGCAAGCTGCTCGATCAGCCGCCCCATCTTTCCGTAACCAACAATGGCGAGCCCCACGCTCATGCGCTGCTCCGGCCGGTGACGAGAAGCTGCGTCGCCATGCGCGCATAAATGTCCACCGCTTCCGTCAATTCCTCTTTGGAGATGCGCTCTTCGGCGGTATGCGCAACGTGAATGCTCCCAGGCCCGATGAGGAATGGCTGCCCCCACGCTCCGCCGAACGTGGGAATATCCGTCGTGAAAGCAACGATGGTGGTGGGCAGACCATCGAATTTCGTCAGTTGAACGGCCGGTGTGTGCAGCACTTCGCGAGCCTCGGCGCGCCCCGCGGCCGCAGCCGATACAGCTTCACGCAACTTTGCGGGGTCGCCGACAGTGCGGAACATGATTTCCGCCTCGGCATGATCCGCCACAACGTTTGGTGCGCGCCCGCCGCCGATCGTGCCCACATTCAGCGTGCTTCGGCCGAGCAGTGCGTCCTCGGGCAAGGGAATCCGGCGAATGTCGCTGAGAACGTCGAGCAAAGTGTGGATGGCCGAATGGCCGAGTTCGGGATAAGCGGAGTGCGCGAGTTTTCCATGCGCGGTGACTTCGAAGCGCAGCGCGCCTTTGGAACCGAGAGCCAGTCGATTTCCCGTGGGCTCGCCATTGATCAGGAATCGCGAGCCGCGGGGACTCGCCGCAGCCGCCCTTGCCCCGGCGCTGTTCCGCTCTTCGCCGACAACGAACAACAAGCCAAAGTTCCGCGTTCCCGCCGCCAGCAATTTCTCCGCTGCCCCAATCATCGCGGCGATAATTCCCTTCGCGTCGCACGAACCGCGGCCCCAAATAAAACCATCGTCTTCACGAGAAGCGAAGAACGGTGGCACCGTGTCCAAGTGCGTGGAAAGCGTAACGACAGGGTCGCCCCACGAGACAAAGATATTGTCGCGATTCGGTTCCGCAGAAATGCGCTCCACGCCGCCGTTGTGCCGCGAAGCGAGCGCGGACAAATGCGCAAACAGGTAATCGCCCACATTTTTCTCGCGGTTGGTGGTCGACTCGATGTCGACAAGTGCGCGCGTCAATTCGAAAAGATCCATTTCTGCCGGGCTTTTCTGGATGAGCGAAACGAAAGGAAGGAACCACGAGGATACAAATCGAGGCTGCTGCCTCTCGATAGCGCTTCATCCGAATCATCGGATGACAGTGAACAGGCCTTGGACCTGTTCCCCAACCGCCGCGGCTTCAGCTACCGCGGCGATTTCGGCGGAAGACAACTGCGGGAATGCCCCTTTCGCGCGGGCGTCCGAAGCTGATCGGAATGGCGCGCCCCGCTACTCATGGCTTCCGCACCTCTACCAAGACACTACCAGTCTAGAGTAGAAGGCCTCCGGTAGGCAACGGAAATTCAATTGAGCTGAATTCGAGAAATCTTTGAATATCCGGTCTAATTGGACCAATCCCGTAGCGCCTCCCGCTTCCCCGGAACCTGGGTCAGAAAGCACATGCAATTGAACCCGCCTGCGCGGTATGAGACGATTTGGTTGGTGGCACATGACTCCGGATCAAAGAAAACGCGCCCTACAATTGATCGCGCGTCCTCCGCGAGGAAGTAAGCTGGCAAAGGCCAAAAAGTACGGCGTGGACCTTACCCTGCTGATCGAGAACCTTTCGCTAACGCCCACTGAAAGAGCAAAAAAGCTGTCCAGCGGGGCAGCAGCCCGGCAAGCACTGCGACTTGCGGGCGAACAGCACCGGTCGAAAAAGTGAAACTTGAAGAGACGCTTCGCGTTCTGTTTGACGCCAGTGTCGAGTTTGTTTTGATCGGCGGCGCCGCGATGCAAATGCAGGGCTCTGCTCATCTAACGGAGGACCTGGACTTCTGTTATGCGCGCTCGGAAAAAAATATGGAGCGCCTCGCGTTAGCCTTGGCACCCTACCATCCGAAACTCAGGGGAGCCACGAGACTAGATTACATTCCTACAGTTCAAGCGGTTTGAGCGGCACGTGCTGCGAGGCCACCAGGAGTTCGCCGGCGAAGGCCGTTTCGGCAGGGCGGCGTCTCAGCGCTTCTTCAGCGGAGAGGCGCACAAGATCGGGATTGTTGTTTTCCTGCGAGACGTGCGCTAGGACCAGGTACCGCGCGATCGCGTCGAAGCCGTCGGGGTCGCAAAGATATTCGCTGACGGCGTGATTCGAGAGGTGCCCGGTGCGGCTCAGGACGCGCTGCTTCACCTGCCACGGATACGGGCCAACCTTCAGCATATCCAGATCGTGATTGGATTCAAGAACCAGGCAATCGGCTCCGCGCAGATGCACTTTCACCAGCTCCGGCATGTAGCCCAGGTCAGTAACGATGGCCATTTTTGCGCCGTTCGAGCGGAACGTAAAACCGATGGGATCGGCCGCGTCGTGCGGAATCGCAAAAGCATGAACGTCGATATCGCCGATTGTGAAATGCTGGCCCGGCTGGACGGTTTCAACGCGCCTCAGTCGCTTGCCAAACGTTTCCGGCAGGATGCGCTTCATGGCATCCATGGTCGGCTCGGTGACGTACAGCGGCGCTTTCCAAATGCCGAGCATTTGCGGCAGGCCGTTGCAATGGTCGGTGTGTTCGTGGGTGATCAGGATGCCGTCGATGTGCTCGACGGTTCTTTCAACGGCCGCGAGGCGGGCAAGCGTTTCGCGTTTGCCAAGTCCGGCGTCCACGAGGAGTCGGGTTCGCCCGGTCTCGAGTAACGTGATGTTGCCCGAGCTGCCAGACGCCAGGATGGAAACCCGCAACCCGATCGTTCACCCCTCGCAAAATTCCCGAGCTCAAGAATTCTAGCCGCGTGCAAACAAATTCTCAAAATGATGGCAGAGCGCTCGACCCGCGTCAACAGGGACTATGCGATTGCAACAATGATATACTCCCGCGGCGAACCGTGGAAAAGTACGATCTCATCGTGGTTGGTTCCGGCCCGGGAGGCCAGCGGGCCGCGATTCAGGCGGCGAAGTTTGGCAAGCGCGCCGCGCTCGTCGAAAAGCTGGAAGTCATTGGTGGAACCGCCATCAATACGGGAACGATTCCCAGCAAGACCATCCGCGAAGCCGTCCTGCACCTTTCCGGGTATCAGTATCAAAGCATTTACGGCGTCAATTATCGCGTGAAGGAAACCATCACCATGGCTGATCTCTCCTTCCGCGCTCTCAACGTCATCAAAACCGAAATCGATGTGATTCGCGCGCAGCTTTCACGCAACGGCATCGACGTGCTTACGGGCACGGCCAGTTTTCTCGACCCTCGCCACATGCAAGTGACCAGTTCGCGCGGACAAACCGAGCTCGAAGCAGCCTACATCGTCCTCGCTACCGGCACGAAGCCCGCGGTTTCTCCCCTTGTTCCTTTCAACGACAAAACTATCATCAATAGCGATCAGATCCTGCGCATGCCGGAGATTCCCAAGTCCATGATTGTTGTGGGCGGAGGAGTGATTGGAGTCGAGTACGTTTGCATGTTCGCTACTCTAGGCGTGCGTGTAACGTTGATCGAAAAGCGCCCACGCTTGCTGGAGTTTGCCGACGCGGAAATGGTCGAAGCGCTTTGCTACCATTTGCGCGATCGCCGCGTCACCCTGCGCCTGAATGAGGAAGTCGAAAGCGTCGAAGAAACTCCCGACCACCTGGTCGTCGCCAATTTGAAGAGCAAGAAAAAAGTCTCCGGCGAGGCGCTGCTCTACGCCGTGGGCCGCCAGGGCAACGTGGACGAACTGAATCTTGCGGCGGGCGGCCTGGAAGCGGACGGACGAGGCCGCATCACCGTCGATGAAAATTACCGCACCAGGCAGCCGCACATCTTCGCGGTAGGAGACTTGATAGGATTTCCCAGCCTTGGCTCCGTCTCCATGGAACAGGGACGCATCGCCGCGGCCAGAGCGTTCGGCATGCCCACAAATTCCAACCGCGCGAATTATCCTTATGGGATTTACACCATTCCGGAAATTTCGTTTATCGGAAAGACGGAGGAACAACTTACCGACGAAGGCGTTCCCTACGAAGTTGGAATGGCCTATTTCCGCGAGATTGCCCGCGGGCAGATTCGCGGCGACACCACCGGGCGTCTGAAACTTATATTCGATCCCGATTCCAAGAAATTGCTCGGCGTCCACATCATCGGAGAAGGCGCTTCCGAGCTGCTGCACATTGGACAGGCGGTTTTCGCCCTCAACGGCACAGTGGAATATTTCGTGGACACCGTCTTCAACTATCCGACGCTCGCGGAATGCTATAAGGCAGCGGCGTTCAATGGTTTGAACAAACTGGCCAGGACGTAGTCAGGTCCACATGAGGAGCCGATTGCCTGAATCTTCGGCCCCTTAAGATTGGCAGGAGCACAATGAGCAGGACAGTTGGTGTACTGGTGATGGAACACATCGCCGTTGGCCTCGTGGAGAACCACAAGGTGATTGGCGCGCTCAATCTCTTTCCGGAGAAACCGCAATCGCTCGACCCGCTGCAATCCATGCCCGCTGACAGTATCGTTGACGGCATCCGGCAACAAGTTGAGAAAGTTACAAAAGGCGAAAAAGTCGCCGCCATTGGCATCGGCTTCCCGGGCATCATTCGCAGCGGCGTGGTCGAGGACTCCCCCAACTTTCAGCAGGCCAAAGGCTTTGCCTTCCAAGCGGCCTTGTCCTCCGCTCTCAGCGGCAAACTCTCTGGCACACACGTTCATCTCTTTAATGACGCTGACGTGATGGCCGCGGGAATCGCCGCCACACAAGGCAAGCTGAACAAACTGTTCCGCGTCTGGACTCTCGGCAACGGCATCGGCTTCGGCCGCTTCCCTGCCCGGGAAGGAATCTGGGAAGGCGGGCATTCGGTCGTTAGCTTGGATCCCAAGGAAAAGTTCTGCGGCTGCGGCGGCCAGGGGCATCTCGAAGGAATCCTCGGGCGCCGCTCCATGCGTTTGCGATTCCTGGATCTCGAACCCGAAGAAGTTTTCGAAAACGCGCGTGCCGGCGACGCGCGCTGCTCTGAGTTTGTTACGCTATGTCACCGCGCTCTGGCTGCGGCCACTGCGACCAGCATCCACATGGAGGGTCCGGGAACATTTTTTGTCACTGGACCGGAAGTGAAGTTTATCGACGTCGGCTTGCTGGACAGGCTGCTGCACGACATGGTGAAGATGAGCCCTCTGCAAGGCAGCCGCTTCGAACTCGTCCCAACGTCGGACGAGATTGGCATCATCGGCGCCGCCGTCAACGCCGACCGCGCCACGCAAACCTAGCGTTTCGAATCGACGGCTGGCGATCGAGGCCTCGTCACTTTTCTATGGCATAGACGACCGTGACGGAGGCTTCTCGTTGAATGCTCGGCGGAAAGAGCGTCAGGGGGGTGGTCTTAACGGAGTAGCCGGGCGATTCGAGCACCATGGCGGCTTCTGTACTTAGGGTCGAAGAGACGGCAAAGGGTGAAACGGAATTCGTGATTGATAGGATTTCTCCAAGCTTGACGCCCGCCTGCGATGCGGTGCTTTCAGCGATTGCCCTTGCGCGATTCAACGCTGCGGCATAAGCCTTTGCTTCAAGCGCACGAGCGTCGCTAACTGACCAGTCCACATCACTAACCTGATTGGCGCCGGCAGCAACTGCAATATCCACGACCTTTTGCGCTTCTGACGCCTTGACATGAATTCGCCATTCTTGATCCGCTGAAAATCTTGTCGTACGGGTAGCATTTGGACCATTCATTTCGTCTTGACGCTCCAGTGAAATCGTTTGAGTCTCGATGGAGTCCTTTGGAATTTTCGCGTCCAGCAGGGCTTGAATAACCTTCGCGGATGCCTTGGTATTTTCCTGGTACGCGGCATCCTTGGTTGGGGCCTGATTCTGGAAACCGACCTTTACGATTGCGATTTCCGCAGGGACTGTTACTTTTTCGGAGGCACGAATTTCGATGTTCCTCTTATCGCTAACCACCCTGGAAAATTGTGCCGACGCAGAAAGAGGCATACCGAGAACGAGCGCAAACGCCAAGAGTTTATGCATGGAATCCTCCCACCCAACCGATCTGTTCGGAAAGGCTACGAGACTGTAAATCACAGCGTTGGCATTATTTCAGGAATATCTACTTCAGCAAATAAGAGATCAGATGCAGGCACAACTAACAGGCTAACCGAGAGCGGTCGAGGGTGAAGCCGTTGAGGGGGCCGAGCACAGTGACGGCGATTTGGCCCGCTTGGAAATATTGCCGGGCGAGGCATTGGAGTTCTTCGTGTGTGACCGCTTCGATAGAGTCCAGAATTTCGTCGAGCGTGTAGAAGCGGCCAAAATACAATTCCTGGCGGGCCAGATTGGACATGCGGGAGCTGGTGGACTCCAGTGAAAGCATCAGCGAGCCCTTGAGATGATTTTTTGAGCGGCGCAGCTCTTCTTCCGTGACGGGCGACTCCTTCAAAGCGCGGAATTCCTGAATGGTCAGGTCGATGACCTGGCCGACCGTCTCCCTGGCAGTGCCGGCGTAAACGGTCATCATTCCCGCGTCGGAATAGGGCGTCAGCTCGCTGAAAACGGCGTAAGCGAGGCCCTGCTTTTCGCGAATGTTCTGGAAAAGGCGCGAGGACATGCCGCCGCCAAGAAGATTGTTGAGCACGGCAACGCCGAAGCGGTCCTCGTGGCCCAGAGGCACCGACGGCACGCCGATGCAGACATGCACTTGTTCGAGGTCGCGCTTGGGTTCGAGATGGATGGGCGCTTCCGTGCGTGGAGCGCCGTCGCTTTCCACGGGACCCGTTGGTTTCATGCCGCCGAATTCGCGCTGCACCAAGTCCAGCACCTGTTCGTGGGTGACGTTCCCCGCGGCGGTCACCACCAGGTGATCCGGCGCGAACCATTCCCGGAAACGCGCAAACAGCGAATCGCGATTGAAGGCCTTCACGGTTTCCGGAGTGCCCAGAATCGGGCGGCCGAGCGAATGCCGCGGCCAGAAACCCCGTGTGAAAATCTCGTGCAGAAGATATTCGGGATTGTCCAGGTCCATCTTAATTTCTTCGAGGACTACCTGGCGCTCCTTCTTCACATCTTCCGAATCGAATTTCGGACGAAGGACAAGGTCCGCGATGATGTCAAAAGCGATAGGCAGATGCTCATCAAGAACCTTGGCATTGAAGCAAATTTGTTCCTTGGAAGTGAAAGCGTCAAGCATGCCGCCGATGGAATCCATTTCGCGGGCGATAGCCTCCGCGGAACGGCGCTCCGTGCCCTTGAAAACCATGTGCTCCATGAAGTGGGCGAGACCGTTTTCTTCGGGGACTTCGCGGCGGGAACCGTTGCGGACCCAGACGCCCACGGAAACGGAGCGCACGTGAGGCATGGTCTCGGTGATGACCACGAGTCCGTTGGGCAAAACGTGCTTCTGAATGTCGCGCGTTTCGGTGGCCATGGTGACATTGTGGCACAGGCGAGGCAGAAAGGAAAAACAGAAGCACGGGATCAGCTAAAGATTTTATTTACAGCAACTTATGATTCCATCGTTTTGAGAACTCAACCTCGGCTACGACGACTGAAGGGTAGAATCCGCCGCGGGAAAACCTTGCGCTATAAAAGTTTTTCAGCGGAGTTCAGCTTGCCGTATTCACTGGTGTAGAAGAGCGGAACGTCGGAATAAGTGCCCTGCTCGCGAAGATAGACTTCGCAACTATCGAAAGGCTTGGAATAAATGTGGATGCTGACGGCGCGCTGGTTGAATTCAGCCGGGTTCATGACTTCGTGGACCGGCTCGATGGGATTCACATAGGCGGGATGCGCGGCGTCCAGATCGTAAGTATCGGTGGGGATGATTTTGCAGGTGCCGTGAGTGGCGTCGCGGCGGTCCACGCGATAGTTCTGAACGCGCAGCCGCCCAATGGGCGCGGACATCCAGCAGTTCTGGTCGCGGTGGTTGTGGATGCGGCTGTGCTGCCCGACTTCCCAGCAAACGGTCATGCACTCAAAGAGATCATTCCTGAAAATTAAATTACGCGTGTAGCTTCCCTTTGAAAAATAGCAGTATTTGTCAAGCGTCTCGGGAAGGACGGCGTGGCGGACCACATAGTCCTGAACATTCTGCAGCGTGAATTCGCGCACCGGGATGGCGGCGAGGCCCTTGACCCACTCCGCGATGGTAAGCTGTTCGACAGCGACGTTTCCTGCCATGGAGAACCTCCAGTCCACGCACCCCGAAAACAGGCGGCAAAGCAATCCAGCAGAAGCGGGGATTGCCAAAGAATTATAGCGCGATTCCAGAGTGAAGTAATGAGCCGGCGAAGCAATGCGGTAAGGAAAAGAGGTAATCTGTATGTTGTGCTCGCCGGAGCGATGAGAGTTTTTTCCGCGGGCGAACAAGGGACTTATGGAACTCCTGGGCAAATCCAAAGAGGAATTGCGGGCGTTCTGCGCGGCGCTTGGCGAGCCGGCGTTTCGCGGGGCGCAGATTTACCATGCGCTGTATTCCGAAAGAAAATTTGACCTGGCGCAAATTACGAATCTTCCGGCAGCGCTGCGGGAGCGGCTGCGCAAGGAAGCGCGCATCACTTTGCCGGAGGTGAAGCAGCGTTTTGCGTCTGCGGATGGCTCGGTGCGGTATTTGTTTGCCCTGGCAGTCGGCGAAGAGAAGTTGAATCGTCCGGCTTCCGTGGAAGCGGTGTTTATGCCGAGCGAGGGGCGTCAGACGATCTGCATTTCCACGCAGGCAGGCTGCGCAGTAGATTGCCATTTTTGCCTGACGGCGCAACTGGGACTGATTCGCAACCTGACAGCCGGAGAAATCTTGGCGCAATTTCTGCTGCCGCTGGAAGAGCACAAAGCGCAACTCGCGCCACAGACCAACGTTGTGCTGATGGGGCAGGGCGAGCCGTTGCTGAATTTCGAGCCGGTGATGGCGGCGATGCGCGTCCTGCTAGACCCGGAGGGCATGGCGGTTTCGCCGAAGCATGTGACGCTTTCGACGAGCGGAATCGTGCCGGGAATCGAGCGGCTGGCAGAGGAAAAAGTGCGGCCGAAGCTGGCGATTTCACTGAATGCCTCCAATGACGAGCAGCGCGACGCGCTGATGCCGATCAATAAGAAATATCCCCTTGCCATGCTGATGAACGCGTGCAAGGAGTATCCATTGCGGACGTGGGAACACCTTACGTTTGAATACGTGATGCTCGGCGGAATAAACGATGCCGCGGAAGACGCGCGGCGCGTGGTGCGGCTGCTCGCGCCGCTCAAGAGTGTGAAAGTGAACCTGATCCCGTGGAATCCGGGAGAACTTCCCTACCGCGAATCTTCGCCGGAGCGAATGGAGGAGTTTCGGCGGATCCTGGTGGATCGCGGCGTGCCGGCATTTGTCCGCTATTCACGCGGGCGCGATGTGATGGCGGCATGCGGGCAGTTGGCGCTGCTTCAGATTGACCACGCTCCTCTACCATCGAACTCTAAACACGTCTTGAATTCGTCTCCCCCGCCCTCTCCGTGAATCTTCTTACAAATTTTCCCAAACTTTTTCTTGAATTCCCCTTATCCCGTGTTATACTTGCTTTTGTATAAAACTACATTTGGAGAGCGGGAGGCCTACTCCCGCTTTTCCTTTTAGGGCTGCCATTTCGTCCTTTGCTCGCCGCAAACAACCAAAACCGTACCCTTTAGAATCAATGACTTGCGAAATGCAAATTTTGTAAGCCATTTGTTTTGATATTCATACAAATTGATGGGGGGTGGGGGCTCGCGGACCTCAAGCTCAGGCCAAGCGCCCGTGGAACAATGCGAAACTCCCACGTGGAGTTAGCGGATGCCGATGACCGAGAGGAGGCGACCGCTGTGGGCGCCTTCTTTGCGGTAGCTGAAGAGAAGATCCCGGCGGCAGGCCGTGCAGAGGTCGCTGACGAAGATGTTGGAGGCTCGGACCCCGGCGCCAAGAAGCTGCGCGCGATTGGCTTTGCGGAGATCGAGGAGGACGTTCTTGGGCGGAGGCTGGTGGCCGGGGGGCATCATGTTCAGCCATTGGACGGGATTGGGCTCGTCACCGGTGCGGAATTCGTCGAACCATTGGGGGGCTTCGGCGAACTGGGAAAGAAACTGAGCGGCAACTTCGGTGCCGACTTCGTAGCAGCAGCCACCGATGGAGGGGCCGATGGCGGCAAACAGATCGCCAGGCCTGGACTCGAATTGCATTTGCAGCTGGCCGATGGCTTTGACGACGATGCGCTGGAGCGTGCCGCGCCAGCCGGCATGAATGGCGGCGACGGCGCGCTTTTTGGGATCGACGAGGAGAATCGGAACGCAGTCAGCGGTTTGGACGCCCAGGAGCAGACCGCGGCGGTTGGTAACGGAAGCATCGCCCTGACAAGGTTGGGACGGTGCGACGTCGAAAAGGTGGATGACGTCGGAATGGATTTGTTTCAGAGAAACGAGTTGGAGATCGGATGCGCCGAGGGCGGCTTGGAAGCGGCGGCGATTTTCGAAGACGTTCTCTTTGGTATCCCAGTCCGTGAAGCCGAGATTGAGAGCCTTTTCGCCGTCCTGATTGCTGAACCCGCCAGGTTTGGTGCTGAAGCCGTGGACGAGCCAGGGGAATCTTGTAAGGGCGGAGACCTGGAGGATTTGCACGCCGCGCGCGTTACGCTCGGTCCAGGCAGTTGCGGCACCGGCGCGGGCGCGTGATTTGCGGAAGCCGCGTCTGGCCGTTACTGTTTTCGTGGGAGTCACAACTCTACCAGTATAATCGGAGTCGGCTGGTTGGCCGAATGGAGCGGCGCTGGAGGCGTCTTGATCGTTGGGATGGGGGTCGACATTGCGGAAGTGGAGCGCATCCAGGGAGCGATCGAGCGGCATGGGGAAGTGTTTCTGAGGCGGGTGTACACGACGAGGGAGCGCGAGTACTGCGAGCGGTTCAAGAACAAGTATGAACGGTATGCGGGGCGGTTTGCGGCGAAGGAAGCGGCGATGAAAGCTCTGGGGACGGGCTGGCGGCGCGGCGTGAGATGGGTGGATTTGGAAGTGGTGCGGGAGACGAGCGGGCGGCCGACGCTGGCAATTTCGGGGGAGGCGGCAAAAATCGCGAAGCAGATTGGTGTGAAGAGCGTGGCGCTCAGCATCACGCATACGGAGAGTCAGGCGCTTGCGCAGGTCATTTTCGAAGACTGACAGAATCCCTGGAGGGCCAATACCGGGCTATTGTCGCTAGAGTTTTCCCCACCAAAGAACTCTCCGAACCTGTGACTGCAGAAGACAAACCCATACGGGCATTATTTGACGACAAGAAAATCGCCGATGGCCAGAGCGTCAATTCCAGCGCAATAAAAGCTTCGGATGGCCTCGCGAGGATCGGAAACCAGGGGCTCGCCGAAGAGATTGAAGGAGGTGTTGAATAGGACGGGAGCCGGCGCGCGCTCGCCGAATTTGTGGAGCAGGCGCCAAAAGCGAGGATTGGTCTCGCGTTCGACGGCGTGAACCCGGACGGTGCGGCCTTCAAAGGCAAAGCGTTCGAGAGCGGCCGGGACACCAGGTTTGAGCGTGCCGAGAGAAGCCATGAAGCGGCAATTGGAAGAGCAATCGAAGAATTGCGAGACGGTTTCTGCGGGAGCGGAGAACGCGAAGGGGTGGAAGTCCTCGCGGTGCTTGATGTATTGATTCACGTTTTCGATGACGTATTCGGAAAAAGGAGAAGCAAGAATACTGCGGTTGCCAAGAGCCCGGTGTCCGAATTCAGTGCGTCCCTGGAACCAAGCCACAATTTTGTCTCGCAGGAGGAGTTGCGCGACTTCCGCGAAAAGCGGTTCTTCTCCGGAGGGGTATTTGTAGATGACTTTACAGTTGTCGAGGACGGATTTGATTTCCGAAGAGGAGAAACCGGGGCCGAGATAAAGATGCGGCAGAGATTGCCGAGCGGGACGGCCGAGGCTCTTCCGGGCGAGAAGCGCAGCGCCCAGGGCCGCTCCGGAATTGCCAGCCACGGGTTGCACATAAACGTTCTTGAACGCGCTGCGAGTCTCGAGGGCACGGACAAGAAAAACGTTCAGGAATAGGCCGCCGGCAACACACAAAGAGTCGACAGAGTGCTCTTTCCGGTAACGCTCGGCAATAGCGAGAACAATTTCTTCGAGGACGTCGCGGGCGCTGCGGGCGAGCGAAGCGCGCAATTGTGGATCAGAGGCGACGGCCTGCGGATCGAGCTTCGCATCGCGGAGGAATTCCGCGGCGAAAGCAGTGGCTTCCTCCGGCTCCCGGCCGAAATAGCGGGTGTTCAGGACCGGCAGGCCATTGGAGTTCCACTGGAAGATCTTTCGAAAGGCGGGAGCGAAATCGGGTTTGCCGTCCTTGCTCAGCCATTGCACTTTGTGTTCATCGCGGCGAGCGCGGAGGCCAAGTAACTGGCTGACGCGGGAATAAAACCAGCCGAGAGAATTGGGAAAACGGAGCGGCTGAAGAAGACGAAGCTCGTCGCCTTCGCCGAGGTAAAGCGAGCCGGAGCGCATGTCGCCGGATTCATCGAGGGTCAGCACCAAAGCGCGTTCCAGCGTTGAAGCATAGTAGGCGCTGGCGGCGTGGCAGAGATGGTGCTCGAAGAACAGAAAAGGAGTGGATGCGCCGTAGAGGCGGCGAGTCTGACGAAGTTGAGCGGCCTCTCGAAAATTCCGGCCGAGCGAATGGGCCCAAGCCGCACCGGAACCGGAAAGGGCGCGTCGGAGACGAAACCGCACCTCGCGCAAGGTGGAAATAGACAGACGGCGAGGGAAAGCGGCTAGCTGTACATCGGCGATTTGCGCGTTGCACTGCTGGAGACAGCGGGCAATCGCGAGACGGGGAATCCCGCCCATGCCGGTCGAGCGGCTAAGCTTTTCTTCTTCAATGGCGGAAACGATGGAGTTTTCGTCCACAAGGACGGCGGAAGAGTCGCGGCCAAAACTCCAGATGCCAAGGGTGAGCATGCGTTAGAGTGCCACGATTCTACTGCCTCTGGAGCGAAACTGATTCAGAAATTTGCCCGACAAGATAAGTTTCCCGGCAGCAGGCGACTCTGACATCCAACCATTGATTTGCAGGGAATACTCCGTCCACGAAGACACGGAGATAATTGCTGGAAAGCGCGGGAGTCCGCCGGCCCGTCAACTCGCTTGAAGGATGAAGTGTAAGGACACGGAGGGTGCGGCCGAGCTGCGATTGGCGAAAGGCAGCGGCTTTGGATTCGCCGAGGACGCGGAGTTCTCGGGCGCGGCGCTTGATGATGGAACCGGGGATTTCGTTCGCGAGTGCGGCAGCCTTTGTGCCGGGGCGCTTCGAAAACGAGAAAACGTGGAGATAGGTGAAGGGACGCGATTCAATGAAGGCTAGCGTGGCGGCGTGATCGTCTTCGGTTTCGCCGGGAAAACCAGTGATGACGTCGGCGCCGATAGCGGCGTCCGGGAGGCGCTCGTGGATGAGCTCGACGCGGCGGGCATAGTGCTCGGCGCGGTACCAGCGGTGCATGGCGGCGAGGATGTGGTTGGAGGCAGACTGCAAGGGCATGTGGAAGTGCTGAGCGATGCGGTCGGTCCCGGCGAAGAGATCGACGAGGTCCTGGGTAACGTCGAGAGGCTCGATGGAGCTGATGCGGAGGCGTTCGACGGATGTTTCGCCGAGAATGCGGCGGAGAAGATCTTCGAATTCGACGCGAGGAGAAAGATCCCGGCCGTAGGCGCCCAGGTTGATGCCGCTGAGAACAATTTCACGGGCCGGGAGAGGGGAGCGCAAAGATTCCGAGCAGCCAGGCAAGAATGCCTGTCCCACTGTGAGGCGCTGGATTTCCCGAATGACTTCGGCGGGCGGCAAACTGCGGCTCTTCCCACGGACGAAGGGGATGACGCAATAGGAGCAGCGGGAATCGCACCCGTCCTGGATTTTGAGAGTAGGGCGCGTGTGATGCCCTTCTCCACCGAGAACGGGAGCTGAGAGAAATTCGGTGCGGTCGAAAATGTTTTCAGTAAGGATCTTGCCGAGATGCAGCGCATGTTGCGCCCCTCCAAAGGAATCAAACGGCACCGTTGAGTCAGAATGAAGGGCCGCAACGGAGAAAAAGTCATTTGCGGGTGCGGCAGACGAGAGCGAATCGATGAGTAGCGGAATTTGCGGTTTGTGGGAATTGCCAACAACCCAGGAAACGCCCGGGAGAGCGGCGAGTTCTTCGGGGGCGCGCTGGGCGTAGCACCCCGTGACAATGAGGCGGACGGCAGGGTTGGCGGCGTGAAGCTTGCGAATGGCGTCGCGGGCCTGCGCGTCGGCGGAGGCAGTGACGGTGCAGGTGTTGAGAACGACGATGTCAGCGGCAGCGGGCGTGGCGGCGGAAGTGCAACCACGGTCAAGCAACTGGCGCTCGATGGCGGCGCCATCGGCTTGCGTGGCGCGGCAACCGAATTGTTCGATGAAGAACGTAGGCATTTAAGAGCCCAAAAAAAACGAAAGAATTTAAGCAGAGTTCGCCCGACTTGGTCGGAGTAAACGCCGTAGACAGAAAACGCAATGCCAAAGCTGACGCGAACTCATATAAGAATAGCGGGTTTGAGGAAGGGCGAAAAGAGCAATAGTAATCAGGACAAAATTAGCGCAGGACATGGCTTTACCGGGCGGAGGGTGCGCTACAATCTCCCGACATCATGGCCCGTCAAAGACATAACCCCTCCACGCTGCGCGACCCGAAGGTGTCGATTGTTATTCCCGTTTACAACGAAAAAGTGACGATTGATGAGATCCTGCGGCGAGTGCTGGACATCGAGATTCGCAAGGAAGTGATCGTCGTCGACGATAGCTCGACCGACGGGACGCGCCAAATTCTGGAAAACATGGCGGCGCGGCAAGCGAATGGCGAGGAGTTCGCGCCAGCACAGGATGGAAGCGACGCAATTGCCTTGCGGGATTTGAAGTTTTTTTTCCAAACGCCGAACCAGGGCAAAGGAGCGGCCTTGCGGCGCGGTTTTGAGCAAGTAACGGGAGAGATCGTGCTGGTGCAAGACGCGGACCTGGAATACGATCCGCGCGATTACCCAGTATTGCTAGGGCCAATCATCGACGGGCGCGCGGACGTGGTGTACGGGTCGAGGTTCTTGGGCGGGCCGCAGCGCGTTCATTATTTTTGGCACTACGTTGCGAACCGGATGCTGACCCTGCTTTCAGACATCTTCACGAACCTGAAGCTGACGGACATGGAGACGTGTTACAAGGTGTTCCGGAGAGAAGTACTCACGGGAGTGCAGATCAAATCGAACCGGTTTGGATTCGAACCGGAGATTACCGCAAAGATCGCCAAGCACAAGTGGCGCATCTACGAAGTACCGATCACCTATGCAGGACGCACATACGAAGAAGGAAAGAAGATTACGTGGAAGGACGGCGTCCAAGCATTGTGGTGCATCATCCGCTATAAATTCAGCGACTAAGCCTTAGCCATCGCGTCATCCGCATATCCGCGCGGATGTTTCCGTTTCCAGACCCATGCAGACTGGATGATTTCTTCGAGCGAGGAATGAGAGGCTTCCCAGCCGAGGATGCGTTTGAGTTTTTCCTTGCTGGCGACGAGCACAGCGGGATCACCAGGACGGCGTGACCCCAGTTTGCGAGGGATTTTGCGGCCGGTAATGCGCTCCGCGGCGTCGATGACTTCCAAGATAGAAAAGCCGCGGCTGTTGCCGACGTTGAAGGCTTCGCCGGAAACGCGGTCGATCTCCTCAAGGGCGCGGACGTGAGAATCGGCGATGTCGAGCACATGGATGTAATCGCGAACGCAGGTCCCATCGGGCGTGGGGTAATCCGTGCCGAAGACATCGACATGGGGCAAGTTCCCCGCGGCAGCATCGAGCACTCGGGGGATGAGATGAGTTTCCACGCGATGATTTTCGCCACAAGTCGCGGAAGCTCCGGCAGCGTTGAAATAGCGGAGGCTGACGAATTTGAGCCCGGTGTAGAGCTTGTAGTCGGCGAGAATCCCTTCGAAAACGAGCTTGGATTTTCCGTAGGGGTTGATGGGCGCCTTGGGATGGTCTTCGGGGATGGGGACGATTTGGGGTTCACCGTAAGTGGCGGCCGTGGATGAGAAAATAAATTTTTTCACGCCGTGGCGGGTGACGGCGTCGAGAAGATTGACGCCGGAGGCGACGTTCGTGGCGTAGAAGATGCTGGGCTCGCGCACGGATTTGGCGACGAGGGCTTCGGCGGCGAAGTGCATGACGGCGTCAATTTTGTGCTTGGTGAAAACGGCATCAAGCTGAGCGCGATCGGCGAGATCCACCTGGCAAAAGACAGCGCCCGGCGGCACGGCGGCGCGATAGCCTTCGAGCAAGCTGTCCAGGGCAACGACGGACATGCCGCGCGAAATCAAGACTTCCGAACAGACACTGCCAATGTAACCTGCTGCTCCAGTAACAAGAATACTCACCGGTACGTTCTCCTGGGGTCAGGTAGAAACCCGAAATAGGCGTGTTTTAAGATTACCTCAACCAACAGCCAGGGCCGTGGAAAAACACTATGCAGCAGCCCAAAAATCCGGCAAAGACTACGCCTGCGACAAACGGCGCTGAAAGGTAAGAAGAATGAGGTCGGCGCGACGGCGAACACCGAATTTGTTGAGCAGGTTCGAAACGTGAAACTTCACAGTGCGCTCCGCAATATTGAGTTTGTTGGCGATTTCTTTGTTGGAAAGATTCTCCAGAAGCGAATCGAGAACTTCTTGCTCGCGGCGGCTCAGATTTGTGACGGAGTCGGTCTTCAGGCGGCGGCCCTGTCCGGTGAGGATGGAATCGACGAACCCGGAGAGAAGCTGGCGCGGGACCCAGAATCCTCCACTGGCAACGAGCGGGAGAGCGCGAATCAATTGTTCGCGGGCTTCGACGTAAGTGAGGAGACCTTTAACGCCGAGACGCAGGAGCGAAAAACTGTTGGCTTCGTTGTGCTGCTCGCCAACTACGATGAGGCGAGCTTCAGGATGGCGCTCAAGAAGGTTGGCCAGTAGCGCGCCAGTGGCGGGCTTAGCGGCATGCGCGTCAATGACGTAAACCTGAGCTTTAGGCGGCTCCAGCGTGCGCAGATCGGGCGCCAGCGTAGATTCCAATTGCTTGAGAGCAACCTTGAATTGGGCTTTCGCTAAAATGCGTTCGAATTCGCTCAGCACCAAAGGGTGCGGCGATAGGATGCAAACCGTCAATTTCGAGGACGACCGTTTCGTAGTCACTGTTCGACAGGTTAGTGAAAACTGGCCTAAGGGGCAAGTCCTTTGGCGCCCATGTTCACGAGTTGTTACTGACAGCTACGATGCATGGCCCCGGGGTACTTCCTTCAATAATGTGTCAACTATGCGCTGGGCGGCATGACCGTCCCACAGAGGAGGGATGCGGCCGGCTTTACCCTTGCCCGCCAAGGCATCACGCGCTGCAGCGACGATCTTACCCGGATCCGTACCTACCAGGAGGTTAGTACCTTGTGAGATGGTCACGGGGCGCTCGGTGTTTTCACGCAAGGTGAGACAGGGGACGCCGAGAGCAGTGGTCTCTTCCTGGATGCCGCCGGAATCGGTGAGCACCAGGCTGGCTTTGCTCAAGAGACAGAGAAAGTCGAGGTATCCGACAGGCGGAATGAGCCGAAGTTGGGGATGATGCTGGATGCCGCCTTGGGTCAGGCGCTGCTGTGTGCGGGGATGCACGGGGAAAATAACGGGCATTTCGGCGGCAACGGCATCGATTGCTCCGAGAAGCTGGCTGAGCTTTTCGGTCGAATCGACGTTGGAAGGACGATGGAGGGTCAGCACACCAAAGCGCTGCCAGCCTGTGCCATTTTTCAGGGCCAGTTCATCACCGATTGAGGACTTCTGGGCGATGGGCAAAAAATGGCGCAAGGAATCGATCATCACATTGCCGACCATGAAGATGCTGCTGCGGGGCCGGCCTTCTTTCAGGAGATGCTCGATGGCGTCTTCTTCGGTAACGAAGAGGTAGTCGGCGATGGCATCGGTCAGGATACGATTGATCTCCTCGGGCATGGTGCGGTCAAAACTGCGGAGGCCGGCTTCGACGTGGGCAACGCGGATGTTGAGTTTGGCGGCGGCGAGAGAAACGGCGATTGTGGAGTTGACGTCGCCGACGACGACAACGAGGTCCGGCTTACGCTCGATAAGAACCGGTTCGATGCGTTTTAGGATTTCCGCGGTTTGCGAGGCGTGGGAGCCGGAACCAACCTCCAGATTCACGTGCGGCGAGGGAATGCCCATCTGGCGGAAGAAAATGTCGGAGAGCTTTTCGTCGTAGTGCTGGCCGGTGTGAACGAGGATGGCTTCGATTTCCGGATGGCGCTGCATTTCGTGTATGAGCGGCGCAATTTTTGGTAGGTTGGGGCGCGCACCGACGATATTCAGGATTTTCAGGGGCTGGGTCATCGAGCAGTCATCTCCTCCAGAGTCCCCAGGCAGTATAGCATCCAGGAATTGGGCGTTCGATGGCCCAGATTGACCATTCGATTGAAGAAAACACCCGTTTAATGCGCGGAAGTAGGTATCTGCCGGGAAACCTGAGTAAAATAGAGGTTGGCCGGAAACACTAGATTTCTAAGGTACTTGGACCATTTTGGCCGGCGAGACGGCAAGGAATGATTGGCAGTTATTCAGAAGATGCGCAACCTGAACGAGTCCGCTAAAGCCCTGCGCGAGTTGCTGGCGCAGCGAATCCTCGTGCTTGACGGGGCGATGGGGACGATGCTGCAACAACGCAATCTGAATGCGGAGGATTTTGGCGGAGCCGCACTCGAAGGTTGCAATGAAAATCTTGTTCGAACGAGGCCGGATGTCGTTCTGGATATTCACAGAAAGTATTTTGAGGCCGGGTCAGACATCGTCGAGACGAACAGCTTCGGCGCAGCGCCGATTGTGCTGGCGGAGTATGGGCTTGCGGCCGACGCGCATTTATTGAACAAGCGCGCGGCCGAGCTGGCGCGGCAAGCGGCAGATGAATTCAGCAAACCAGGGAGACCACGGTTCGTCGCCGGTTCTATGGGGCCGACCACGAAGGCGATCACGGTTACGGGTGGCGTGACGTTCAATGAACTGCGCGAAGCCTACTACGCTCAGGCAAAGGGCCTCGTGGAAGGCGGAGTGGACTTACTGCTCGTGGAAACCTGCCAGGACACGCGGAACATCAAGGCGGCGATCCTCGCCATTCGCAGGCTTTCAAAGGAAATCGGCAGCGATGTTCCGTTCATCATTTCGGTGACGATCGAGCCGATGGGAACGATGCTGGCCGGCCAGACGGTGGAAGCCATGTGGGCGTCACTGCGGCATGCGAAGCCGCTGGCGTTTGGGATGAATTGCGCAACAGGGCCCGAGTTCATGACCGACCACATTCGGACGCTCGGGCAGCTTACGGGCGAATTCGTGTCGTGCTATCCCAATGCGGGATTACCGGATGAAGAGGGAAAGTACCTGGAGACGCCGACGTCGCTTGCCGCACAGTTAGAGAAATTCGCTGATCACGGGTGGTTGAACCTAGTGGGCGGTTGTTGCGGGACGACGGAGCAGCACATTCGCGCGATTGCGCAGATGGCCGAGGGCAAGAAGCCGCGTGTTAAGCCGGCGGAATCGCACCGCGCAGTTTATTCCGGGATTGAGGCGATTGAGGCGGAAGACAGCACGCGGCCGCTGCTGGTCGGCGAACGCACCAACGTGATCGGCTCGCGGTTGTTCAAGAACCTCGTGGCGGAAGAAAAATGGGAAGAGGCCAGCGAAATTGCGCGGCGGCAGGTGCGCGGAGGCGCCCAAGTGGTGGACGTGTGCCTCCAGAGCACGGAACGCGACGAGAAAAAAGACATTCCACCATTCTATGAAAAGCTGATCCGCAAGGTGAAGGCGCCGTTGATGATTGACACTACGGATCCGACGGCGATCGAACTGGCACTGATGTATTGCCAGGGCAAATCCATCATCAATTCCATCAACCTCGAGGATGGAGAAGAGAAATTCGAGCGCGTGGTGCCGATCGCGCATGAATTCGGCGCTGCGGTGGTGGTCGGGTGTATCGATGAGGACAAGCTGCAGGCACAGGCGTTTACCCGAGAACGAAAGCTCGAGATCGCGCAGCGATCCTACAAGCTGCTGACGGAAAAATACGGGCTGGGACCGGAGGACGTCATCTTCGATCCGCTGGTCTTTCCCTGCGCCACGGGCGATGAAAATTACATCGGTGGAGCGGTGGAGACGGTCGAAGGCATACGGCTGATCAAGCAGGCGTTGCCGGACGTACGGACGATCCTCGGTATTTCCAACGTTTCGTTCGGATTGCCAGCGGGCGCGCGCGAAGTCGTGAACTCCGTTTTTCTGTACTACTGCACGAAAGCGGGGCTGGACCTGGCGATCGTGAACACAGAAAAAATAGAACGGTTCGCGTCCATCCCCGCGCACGAGCGCGAACTTGCGGAAAACCTGCTGTTTTCGCACCCGCCGAAGGACGTACCGGCGGGTCATTCGAACGCAAAGCTTTTGCGAGACGTGCCCGCCGATTGGCGGCAACAAAGCAAGGAGCAGCGCGCGGCCGTCAATCAATATTACATCGCGGCAATTACCGAACACTTTCGAACCGCAAAGAAAAAGGAAAAAGCGCGCGCGGCCGACCTCCCTCTCGACGAGCGGCTGAGCAATTACATTATCGAAGGAACGCGCGACGGCTTGGTCGACGATCTGGAGCGTAAGCGCGCGGAAGGCGCGGCGCCGTTGGACATCGTGAACGGACCGCTGATGGCGGGCATGGCAGAAGTGGGGCGGCTCTTCAACGCCAATGAATTGATCGTGGCGGAGGTGCTGCAGTCAGCGGAAGCCATGAAGGCCGCGGTGAGCCACCTGGAACAGTTTATGGAAAAGGCAGATACGGCCAAGCGCGGAAAAGTCGTGCTGGCCACGGTGAAGGGCGACGTTCACGACATCGGGAAAAACCTCGTCGAGATCATCCTGAAAAACAACGGCTATGACGTCGTCAATCTAGGAATCAAGGTTCCGCCGGAAGAGTTGATCAAGGCGTATCAGGAGCACAAGCCCGACGCTATCGGTTTGTCCGGGCTGCTGGTAAAAAGCGCTCAACAAATGGTGACCACGGCAAGCGATTTGAAAGACGCGGGGATCGAAATCCCATTGCTCGTCGGTGGCGCCGCGCTATCCGCGAAATTCACGCAGACGAAGATTGCGCCGAGCTACGGCAAGGCTGTCTGCTACGCGAAAGACGCCATGACCGGTTTGCGGTTGATGAACGAACTGATGGACCCTTCGACACGTGAAACGGTGGTGCGCGAACACACCGCATCCGGAAACGGTTTTGGCGTGACGACGACGGTCAGCGTCAAAGAAATCCCCAAAGTGACAAGGTCACCGCGGGTTCGAACGGACCTTCCGATCCCGGCGGTGCAATACCTGGATCGCAAGGTCCGTCTGGTGCCTGATCTTCGCGAAGTGTGGAGCTACATCAACCCGTTCATGCTCTATGGGCGGCACATGGGTTTCCGCGGGGACTTCGAAAAGCGCCTTGCGGAGCGCGACCCGAAAGCCGTCGAGCTCTTTGAGAGCATGGAAGAAGTGAAGAAAGAAGCCGCCGAGTTCATGAAAATTCGCGCCGTTTGGCAATTTTTCGAGGCGGAAGCAACGGGCGACTCCCTGCAACTCTTTGCACCGGGGGAAAAAGAGGCGCTGCACACATTTCGATTTCCGAGGCAGCGGCAGGGCGATTTCCTTTGCCTGAGCGATTACGTTTTGCCCGCGCAGAATGGACGGCGCGATCACCTGGCGTTGTTTGTGGTGACCGCAGGCGAGGGAGTGCGCGACCGGGCCGAGAAAGCCAAAAACGACGGGTATTACTTCAAGTCACATGGCCTGCAGGCGCTGGCTATTGAGGCGGCAGAAGGTTGCGCCGAATGGCTGCACCGGCGTATGCGCGAGGATTGGGGTTTCCCCGATCCACCCAATATGACCATGGCGCAACGCTTTACCTCGCGCTACCGCGGCAAGCGGTACAGCTTCGGGTACCCGGCTTGCCCGAGTCTCGAGGATCAGGCTGGGATTTGGAAACTATTGAAACCAGAAGAGATCGGCGTGCAACTTACGGAGGGCTTCATGATGGATCCGGAGGCGAGTGTGAGCGCGCTGGTATTTCAGCATCCGGACTGCACGTATTTCTCTGCGGGAGATGGCGGCGAAAACTAAGAGTAAACTCCCACTTACCGAAACTATTGCCTCTCCGTCATCCACCGGTATGTTAGGGAGAGATATGCAAGAAAGACAGAGCAGAAGAATACGGAACCTTCTAATGCATGAATGCGCGGGACAGAATCCGCGAATCCATGATTGCCGAGAACCACGAGTGAAGCGATCCGAAGGGCGTTGCTGGCGAGCATGAAAAAGAGACACCCGAAGTAAACCAAAAGAGCGCGGCCCTTTCGAAGGCAGTTCCAGTCCAGAACGATGACAAGACCAAAAATATAGGCGAGAAGCTCAAAGGCGCTGATTCCGGAGCAAGCAAAGACGATGGTTGTGTCCTGAAACGGTCCGATTATGGTCGGCTCTGGGCCTACTTCGTATGCCAGTGCAGGTACAAAGCTCCGGGCCAGAACATATATGAACCAGCCGAACCCCCGACCGTACCACGGCCAAATGGCCTCGAGAACACGACCGGGTACATTCATAGTCAGGACCACTACTGCAGCTTTGGCCTCTGAGCTATAGGCTCGCAGGAGTTGTTTCCAATAGTGAATTGAAAACAGGACGACAGTGGGAATCAAGACTGCCAATCTGAACAGCCCAACGAGAGTTCCCCTCAAAGTCGGCGTACCGGCGAAGGGCCCTGCAACTCCACCAAACGAGCGAGAAAGAAGCACAAGGGCCACGTGCATGGCAACGAAGGTACCGAGGCGCCACATGGAAAGGGAGAGCTCAAGGGTGGCATCACCGCCAGATAGGGGTAGCTCGCCACGGCGCCATACAAGCAAGAGGAAAGCGAGTGTTGCCCAAAGAGGTGAAGTGGTAGCGAGAATTGGTGCAGCAAACTGATCAGCTACGATGGCAATGAGGGCGAGAACCAGCACGAGGAGAACAGATCTGAGAACGGGAAAACTCCTGGATCGAAAGACGCTGCCCGGCAGGAGGCCCGCGTCCAAAGAATTCGTCGTCGACACTTTGAGTCCAAGTCCCAACGGCTCAACTCACCTGAGAAGCGACGACAACTAGTCTTGCCGAGCGATGCGGCGCCGAATAAGGAGGTACCCGCCCAGACCGATCACCCCGGCGACTGCCATAGCGGTAGTGGACATTTCGGGAGCATGTCCCTTATGTTTCTGGGGGGACAGGCCATTTTGATTTCCCCCGCCGTTACCGCTGTTGCGAGCAGCAACAAAAGGAGCTGCTACGGACAACAAGCAAATCGCCAAGACGCGTTTTTTCATGGGTAGGTCTCCAGACATACGAGGAGCAATCGAGCCTCCAAATCCAGGAGTTTTCGTGAGTTCTATGGATGCGTTAGTCCTTGGTTTACAGGAGGTTACAGACGACACATTTCTAGCCACGCAGTACTTGCCCGATACGTGTCGTATGGGTTTCCTGAAATGTCCGAATATCTACTTATGGACTCCCAACGGCGGGAACGACAATACATTAAAGGCAGGTCCCTCTGTGGTCGCGAACCGCACTGGGACGAGGATTCACTTCGCCGGGAGCTTGTCTACCATAAAATTCCCGAGAACCAGGGTGTCCATCTCGCTTGCAGAGAACGTGTGGTAGGCGTTCGCAGGCGTGGTGACTATGGGCTCACCTTTCAAATTGAAGGAAGTGTTCAGCACTACGGGCACGCCGGTCGCTTTGCCGAAACGCGAGATCAAATCATAATAACGGGGACTTTGCTCGCGAAAAACGGTCTGCAGGCGTCCGGTGCCGTCGACGTGCGTGATCGCAGGAAGAACGCTCTGCTTTGCTTCCTTCACAGGAACCACGTAGAGCATATATCGTGCGGGATGGTGCCGAGTGGCGTCGGGCAAATCGAAGTAAGTCTCCGCGCATTCTGCGAGAACCGACGGCGCAAAGGGCCGATAGGGCTCGCGGAATTTTATCTTCGTATTGACGATGTCTTTCATGTTTGGGTTTCCAGGATCGGCAAGAATGCTGCGGTTGCCCAACGCGCGAGGCCCCCACTCAAATCGGCCCTGAAACCATCCAATGACTTTTCCCGTTGAAAGCCTTTCGACCGTGGCATCCAGCAACTTTTCATCGTTTTCAATGAATTGGTGGGGGATGTTGTTTTCCGTAAGGAAACGGCGAATTTCGCCTGAGTCGTAGCTCTGGCCCCAATAAGCATGATTCATGCAGAAGGTTCGCGGCTTCCCGAGCAGCGAATTGTACGCCCACAGGGCAGCACCAAGCGCCCCACCACCATCACCAGCGGCAGGCTGAATGAAGAGTTCCTCAAATGGAGTTTCGCGCAGGATGCGGCCATTAGCAACGCTGTTCAAGCCGACGCCACCGGCAACGCAAAGCCGCTTCATGCCGGTCTGCTTGTGAACGTGGCGAGCCATGCCCAGAAGCAGTTCTTCCGTCACGCGCTGTATGCTCGCGGCAATGTCCGCGTAGTACTGATTGCGCTCGCACAGCTCGTCATAGTTTCCCGGCTTCTCTCCAAAATAAGATGGATAGCCGGACGCTCTGGTGAAGAAGTACATCTGCGGCGGCCGGGGCTCCCCGAATAATTCGACAAAACGGCGGTTAAAGGTTTTGTCCGTGGAATGGTGAAAGCTGAAATAGCTCATGTCCAGGGAGAATGAGCCATCCTCGTGCTGCTTGACCACTTTCCATACTTTGTCGACGTAGCGCGGCTGCCCGTAGGGAGCCATACCCATCACCTTATACTCGCCTTCATTGACCTCAAACCCCAGGAAGGCAGTGAAAGCGCTGTAAAGAAGCCCGATGGAATGGGGGAACTCCGTCTGACCGGTGAGTTTGATTTCGTTACCGCGGCCAGTACCCCAAGTGCCGGTAGTCCATTCCCCAACACCATCAACAGTTAGAATTGCCGCTTCATCGAATGGTGAGCAGAGAAAAGCACTTGCGGCGTGGGACAGGTGGTGCTCACAGAAAAGCACTTGCTCTTTGGACACGCCCAATTCGGATTGAAGAGTGCTGGCCACCCAAAGTTTGTCGATCATCCAAGTGATCATCGACTCGCGAAACACCTTCCAGGACTTCGGGTAGGTCTGCAGAACCGACATCAAGATGCGGTCAAACTTGCGGAAGGGCTTTTCAAAGAAAACTACATAATCGATATCCTGCCTCTGGATTCCTGCGGTATCGAGGCAGAATTGGATTGCATTTTTGGGAAATCCAAAGTCGTGCTTTACGCGGGAGAAGCGTTCCTCTTCGGCAGCGGCAAGCAACTGGCCATCATGGAGCAGTACAGCGGCTGCGTCGTGGTAGTAACAGGAGATGCCGAGAATATACATTCATCCTCTTTCGAGGAGGCGCACTCGTTTACTGAAAGCTACGCCCACCGTCTTTCGAGTCTCCGTATTCCGGCTGCAAAACTTGGGAGACCATGTTTGGTCCATGAAACTACGCAAACCGTGGCCTCACGCTTCCTAGGCAGCAGGGACGCTTACGTCCCGCCAAGTGTGTTGGGTAACTCACCACTGACGGTGCGCCCATCGCAGGTCCACCTTGTCATCGGGATGTTCCTGCCAATGCTGACGCGCCCTGCGGATCCGCAAAGGATCGCCCAGAAGAGTGACAACCAGGCCAAAGGGAAGAACAAAGATTGCGTAAATAAGGGTTAGGAGAACACGTGCCTGAAAATCGCCGATTTTTCGGCCGACCCGCTTCCATCCTTCCCATAAACGGCGTAGCAAGCTGGTTTGTGGCAAGAGGCACCTAGAAGAGGGTATAGATAAACGGCGCAATCGCCGAGCTTTGTGCCAAAATCAAAAGAGCACCCGAAACAAACAGAACGGCCATGACGGGAAGCATCCACCATCGCTTGCCGGTCGCGAAAAAGAAGAATAGCTCGCCAACTATTCCCAAGCGCCGCTGGGCTACCCTCAAAAGTCGCATCATTGACCTCCGTAAGAGTACCAAGAAAGAGTGCGTTAACCCACCAAGAATGCAATTGGTGGGCCACGACGAAAAGCTATAACTCTTTATTTATCAATAAATTGCGGTGAGTGAATAACGCGAAAGAGATGGCCTGTTCTGGTACCGGGGCGGATTTGGGCAAAGATTTTCCCCGAATGCTTCCGCCTCGGTCTGCCGCAGAGATACATTTCGGCCCACCTGCGAGCGCGATTTTGACGAGGCCGTTCCGAAACGACTCAATTGGGCGCGCTAGCCAGCAGACATTTGGAAACGGCATCAGCGGCCATGCGAATTGAACCCTCGTTCGGGTGACCGTCAGTGGGGCTCAGGGTTAGTTCACGAAAGGTATAGCCCTCCCAAGTATGTTCGAGAGAACAGATGGGGATACCAGCGGACTGCGTCTGACGGAGGAAGTCCTTGTAACGATCGCGCGAGTTTTGCTGAAGAGTGACGGAGAGGTCGTATGGAACCACCAAAACACGTGCGCCACCCTGTTGACCGATGCTAACAAAGCGCGCGATATCCGCCAGGTGACGAGACATCAAAGCTGGATTCGCGTACACCGCAAACTCAGAATCAGTCAGTTCACCGGATGCGGCAACTGGGGCCGCTGAAGGGCCCGCTCGACGATATCGATAATAGATAATGCGGATCCGCGCAAATAGTTCCTGAAAAAAATACGAATTCTGCCAGAGAAAGCGTACGAAGGGATTCCTCAAAGCGGTAGTCTGGACCTTGACCTGCTCCGGAATCAGATAATCAACGTCATTGAAAATATAGATCAAGACAACCAGGTCCGGCTTGTACCCAATAGTTTGGTTCACAAAGCCAATCTCGTCCAGAGTGTTTGCGCCGGGCCTGCTTGCGTTGATGACCTCCCATTGCTTCCCCGTCGCTTTCGCCAGCCTGGATGCTATCTGTTCACCGATACGATCTTCGAGACGACGTATTCCCCAACCGAAAGCAAAAGAATCGCCGACGAGGAGCATCCGCTTCTTAGCGGGATCACGCGCGAGCGCGTGTTCCACATCGCGAAAACCTTCACTGTTTAGCTTGACGAACTTTCGCTCCCAAATCTGAAAGGAGAAGGTCGGCAAGCCCTGCATGGTTGGAGCAGCGACCGCCACTTTCACGCGCAGGAATCCTTCACCCAACAACGCAATGCCGCACAGCGTGCCGATCAGCATTGCAAGCCCGCTCCACTTTTCGTCCAGATTTGCTAGCGTCGCCCTGGACACGGCAATGAACAAGAAAACCATAGTCATCCATTGAAGAAGCGCGGCTGCGGGCATCGAGGAACCGAAGAAGATCAAGTCCTTAACATTTGCGCCGTTGTCTCGAGAACCGAGCGCGTCCAGGAAATAAGCCAGCCCCCAACATAGAAGAGCAAGATCGATGAGGGGAGCACGCGGTAGCAATAGAAGAATGACGAAAAAGACCACAGCGCCGGCGATCACGGATAGGGCAAAGGAGTAGGACCAAAGTCCCAGTAATTGCCTGTTATAAGAACGGTACTGAAGAAGCCCCAAGATGAAGAGAAAAAGCCCGAGGAACCTTCCTATCTTCAGTCGAACAAGAAAACTTCCAGAACCGCGGTCGATGTTCTCCAAGCAGAATTCCCCCGTCAAGCACTGTTAGTGCACAAAACCCTACTGTACTTTCTGATTTCCAGTCAAGTCGGCCCTGCACATGGTTTACTCGCTGCCCACAGGGTTCGCACGACCGTGATAGAATAACGTGGTCCCTCACTGAAGGCGTGTCTGAAAATATTTGTGTTCCCAGATGACCCACTTAGGCCCGTGAAGGACGGTCGCTCACAGCGGCGCGACTTGGCAGTAGTGGATTTTCTGGTATGCGCGGCCATTCTTGCACTAGGTGCGTTTCAGCTTTACTCTCACCAGCGTGCGCCCGATTTTCCCTTTGAGGATGTCAGCTACTTCGAGCAAGCAAAGTCCCTGCTGCACGACGGCTTCTATGGTTTCAACTCGGCTCCAGAGAGGGTTCAGCCTCCTGGCTTAGCTTTTCTTCTAGCACTGATCTGCAAAACTGTGGGCTGCCGATATGGGATCCTCCTGAGCTCGATGGCTGTGTTTCTCACACTGGGATTCCTAGTGTGGTATCAGATCGTTCGCCAAGCCGAAGGGCGCGGCTTAGCAGCGGCCACGTGCCTGCTCTTAGGCTCATCACCTAGGGTCTTCCATTTCGTCACCCGTGGAATCTGGCCAAGCGCGCCATATTTCTTGGCGAGCGGGTTGGCCTTGTGGATGATCATCAAGCTCGATGGGGCTCAAAGTCGATCGCGAAGATATCTGCTTTCCGCGGTCTTGGCTCTTGTCGTAGCGTTCTCGATCCTCATCCAATCAGCCGGAGTCGCTTTGGTTGGCGCGATGTTGGCTTCGATCGGGTTCACCTGGTTCAAGGATCGTGGCACCGCCGATCGCCGCTTGAGAGTGTTCCTGCCCGCCATCCTATTGGGGATTGTGACGCAGTTCGCGTGGATGCACCGCGGAAGCAATAGTGGCCCACCGGACTGGCCGTTACCTGGCTATCCAGAAAGCTATGTCTCGCAGCTAAAACTTAAACTTGGCAATTATCCGGAGTTAGGCTTCGCTAGTGCCACTGATGTGTTGTCGCGTGTGAAGACGAATGTTGGCGAACGAACCGTTGTGTTGGCGGAAATTCTAACCTCGCACTGGATCGACCGCTCGTACTCTTCGGTAGCAGTAGCCATTCCATTGGTGTTGGTGGTCGTCGGCGTGGCCGATTCACTTCTAGGGCAGGCAGGCGAAGACATCCTGGCCTGGTATTTTGTTGGGTTTGAGTTTATCTATATTTTGTGGCCCTGGCATCTCGAGTTTCGATTTCTATTTCCGAACACAGTCCTTGCATGTCTCTTCATCTATCGTGGGACCAGAAAGATGGCCCTATGGGCTAGCCTCTACCCGCGCCGCGTGGCCGCGTGCCTCTTGCCAGGCTGCATGTTCCTCTGTGCAGTAGCATTTCGTAACAGCTGGGCAGCTGGACCATCCTGGTCTGTAGGTGTTCAGTCGAAATTCTCTGCCGCATTCTGGTTGGTGGCATCATTCTTTTCGGTCTGGGTAATATGGATGAATGGTCCGCCGATCCTGTTCAACCGGTGGTCAGAGCGACCTCTCTTTTCAAGGCGAATTTCCGTAGGGCCGTTGTCGCTCACCTTTCTTCAAATGGGCGTGCTCGGGTTAACTGCGCTGCTGGTGGCCAGAGCAATTTCGAAAGACATAAGCCTCGCCCGCACGAACCTGGCATTTGAAAATGAGAGGTTTGGGAGACTCCCGGACATTGCAGCCGCAAATTGGATTCGTCTGCACACCGATCCCCTAGATGTGATAGCAGCTCGCCACGTCCCTCTCGTTTTTCATTATTCTCAGCGCAGGGTGATCTGGTTTGCTCCGATAGTGCGGCCCCAGGTAATGATGGAAGGCTTTCACAGACATGGTATCCGCTACGTGATCGTAGTCGACAGGGATCTTAGTTATTATCTTCCTGCTGATGAAGTCTGTTTTGACATCGTGCAAAGGGCGTATCCGAACGCGTTTCGCCTTGCAATACAACTTGGGCAAGCACGAATCTACGAAGTCATTCCTGCAGGCGTGGGCCCTGCGGCGAGCCGATAGCGTTAATTGTGCCGGGCCTTGCGGAAGAAGGACGAACAGACTTACTATGCCCACGCCGAAGAAGGGCTAGCGATACGATACCCAAGTTCTTCCGTATAGAGTTGAACCGAATCGGTTTTTGTCTTCTTGACGTGTCACGAGAACTCAGCGATTTTATCGCGCGGCAAAAGGACGTGATTGGGTCATTGGCTTTCGCCGTCACGCGAATCGGCCACGGGCGTCATTGACAACTCGGCAGTTCGCGGCTCCTAGTTCGGGAGCAGGCCGAATACAGTGACCGTGCTCTGTCCCCCGACATAGACCTTGCCGTTCGCCACTGTCGGGATCGTGAATTTGACGGCGCCTCCGGCGGCACCCGTGCCGCTTGTCGGGCTGCTGTAGAGCAAGTTCGAAATGTTGGTGGCATCGTAGGCGTAGAGGATGGCACTCCCGGTACCCGTCCAGCCGTTAAGGTCCAGAACCCATACGACACCGTTGGTTGTGCCGCTCGAGGATACGGCCGGAATGGCGCCCCGGGGTGGGAACGTGTTGCCTGAGACCGCGAATTGCGGAGTCGCAATCGTGCCATTCGAAATCTTGAACTGGCTCAGCGGGAAGTTTTGCCCAGTCGTGTAAATGTTTCCATTCCAGTAGGCAGGTACGCCATAGTTACCGCCATCAAGCTGGGTAGTATTGGGCGGCGGGACGGGGATTACTTCCTGTACGTCCAAGTTGCTCCCAGAATTGAGCTTACCCATCTTGGTCTGACCCGGGCTTGCTTGAGAAATGTCGAGGAGATAAAGAATGGCGATCTTGCCCGTCGCGAGCGCCAGATGCGGATGGGCCGCCGAGGCGACTGAATCCGGAAGAATAAGGATGCCGGCAGAGCCCATGTCGATATCGTTGGCATCGAGAACACTGCGATTGAAGGGAGTGAACCAATCCAGCAGTGAGCCCGTGGGACTGAGTTTTAGAGCGGACTCGGAGAAATTCTTCGTGCCGTCATAGTTGCCGTTTCCTGTTGTGACATAGACATTGCCGCTGGCATCAGAAGCGGGGCCTGCGCCACCGTCCCAAATCGCAGCACCGTTGCAGTTCCCGGTTGGATCCGAAGTTGCCCACACGAACCTCTGGGCCAGAGTTGCGGCGTCGTAACCAAACAGCCAGCCCTGCCAGTTGCAGCGGTCTCCATGTGAACCGAAGCCTATGTAAACCGTGCCGTTATTGAGCAGGAGCGCAGGGCGGTTGAAATGTAGCAAGGGGTCAAAGTTAGGAGCTGAAATCACTACCGGTCCGCCAAACTTTTCGGCGCCGGTGATGACATCCAGAGCATGCAACCGATTGACAAAGCAGGGGGAGCCTGAAGAGCACCCGGTGCCCACCGATTCCTTCGTCTTGGCCACCACATATATAGTTTTGGTAACCGGGTCAATGACGGGAGTCGAAGTGATGCCAATCTCCGGATAAACGTCGTTAGTGGGAGTGCTACTCGTGTCCAGCCAAGACATAGTAGTCACGTTTGTCCCCAGGAAACTGGTCTTCCAAAGCTGGAGGCAGGAGGCAGAATCAGCGTCGAAGGCGTAGACGCTGTCGTGCTCCGTGGCGATAAACACGACGTTGTGATTCGCCCCGCCCACCGTGAGGTTAGCGACCCATAGCGGTTGCGCATAGACATAACCGTCGACCGGACAGGAAAAGAGCTGCTTGAATGCCAACGAACTAACGTTCGCTGGAGTCAACGCATACTCATTCAAATTCTGGCCGGTACGTTGCAGATCGTTGTGGTAGGTGTACACACCCGCCAAATCTGTAACTGCAACAGAGGAGGACGCACTGACGGCAGCATTCGCAACGCTGGTAGCGGTGACGATATGAACGCCTGGTTGAGTGCCTGGAGTATAGAGGCCGGTGGCGGAAATGGTTCCACTGGCCGCAGTCCCACCGTTATTGCTATCGACGGACCACGTCACTCCCGAGTTTGAGGGATCATTGAAGACCGTGCCAGTGAACTGCACGGTCTGCAACGTGGACATGGTGACCGCCACGCGCTTAGGAGTGAGGGAAACACCGAGCGCCCCTGGTACTACGGTAATAGTTGCTGTGCCGGTTTTCGTACTGTCGGTTACAGAGGTCGCCGTCAACGTTACGGTCGCTGGGTTAGGCGCATTGACTGGACCAGTGTAGGTCACCGCAGTTGAAGTCACGTTGGAGAGCGTTCCACAAGTTGCACCACTGCAGCCTGCGCCAGACACGGTCCAGCTTACGCCGCCGTTGCGAAAGTCGTTTTGCACGGTTGCCGTAAAGTTTTGCGATCCGCTTCCTGTTCCCACGGATGCGGTTGTTGGCGAGACAGAGACGGAGATCGGCGGTGGAGGACTACCGGCGGCTGACTTAAAGGCTGCGATAGCTGCGCCCCAAGGGCTGAAGGCGCCGAGGGTGGCCGTAGCCGAGGCTGGTCCGATTGTTGTCTGTAGCTGGTCTTCAGTAATGAGCTTGGTGCTGGGCTCTGATGGAACAAAGTCTTGAATTTGATAGCCTGTCCCGGCTGTAAAGGCCGAGGGATCAGCAGTGACAATTTCACCCAGCATCAAATCACCACTTAGGGAGGGGAAAGCGTTTCCGCTATTTGGGGAAATGGTGGTCCCTTCAGATGCCGCGGTTGCGTCAAGAGAACTTGTGACCGCCACTCCGGAATACTCCATGATCGCAAATCGCAGAGTGCCTGCAATGGTGTCCGAGACAGTAATCGTGTTCGCTCCACCAGCGATGCTCTCCGCGTAGTAGATACCCATGGTGTCGAGATCCACGGTCATGTTGAAGGTAATGGCCTTCCGGTATGTGTTCCCACGAGAATCGGAAACCGTAAACACCTGCCCAGACTTGCCGGCACGAATCACAACAGCAATGAAGTTTCCGGCGGTGTTGCTGGAGGCAAAGGAGAGCGAGGCTGAAGTGGTCGTGCCGGCATCCGTCCCGACATGCTGAATCAGCTTGATGCTTCCGGTGTTCACGGTGAACGGTAGGCCGTTGCTGGCGATACCGCTGGCTGTGACGACGACATTGCCGGTGGTTGCACCTGTAGGCACCGGCGCGACGATACTGGTATCGCTCCAGCTTGCGGGTGCGGCAGCCACGCCGTTGAACGTTATCGTGCTGCTCCCTTGAGTTGCGCCAAAACCCGCTCCGCTGATGGTGACTGGAGTCCCGACGGTACCAAGTGCCCGGTCCACAAACCCAAGGCTCCGGAAACACCATGGGACAAACCGTATTGACCAACAGAGAGAGTCCCCCTTCAGCGTTGTCACGTGGTTGCCACGACGTCGTGGAACACAACCGGCGGTGACGGTTCGGGGCGGCGAGCGGCGGTAGTGACCGTCGACTTCGAACCTCCCGGAACGCTTCGACTTTCGATGCAAGTC